>Ga0209380_10002815_pt1 | contig 11019 bp, 10 predicted proteins | sample HubBroMetageWFT6_FD_188347 | JGI IMG/M metagenome (GOLD analysis project Ga0209380, IMG submission 188347) | Warmed and freeze-thawed soil microbial communities from the Hubbard Brook experimental Forest, New Hampshire - Hubbard Brook CCASE Soil... | ecosystem: Environmental > Terrestrial >...
GTGCAGACAGTCGCCAGTGCGGCAATCCCCGCCGAGACCAGTTTGTGGTGCGCTGGCAGGGCCGCGCTGACGGCGTACCCCGCGAGGCCGGCCCCGGTAGCGGCAATCAGGCCGGCGAAAGTGGCCCGGCTCACGCCCTGCACCGAGGCCGGACCGATGACCCGCCGGGTGACGATCACGAACGGAATGGCCACGATGTTCGTGCCCACGGTCTGGCCGATTGCCAGCGCGGCGACTACCAGGTGGGCGGGCACTATCTCGGCCAGAATGACCTGCACGACCAAGCCCACGAGAATGCTTGCCGCCACGAAGAAAGCGGCTATCTTCAGCCGCCCGACCGCCATCATTGCCCGAGACAGGTTCACGTTCACGGCGGTACCGATTAGGCCGGGGCCGAGGCACACCAGCCCCAGGGCCAGCTCCGACACCTGGCTCGGCTGGCTGGCCAGGACGTGCGCGGCGGGCACAGCGACCGCGGCGATCACCGCAGCGCCAAGACAAGAGACCAGCATCACCGCTCTTGTCGATCCCGCGCAGGCTCGGTCGAATACGTCTCCGTCTCGGGCCGCCAGCACCGGGAACACGCTGATCGAGATCGACAGGGCAAGCACGGCGTTCAGGGTGGAGAACACCTGCCCGCCGTAGCCGAACAGCACCAGCGCCCCCGTCGCGCCCCGTCCGTTAGCCAGGGCGATCACGACGACGGCGGAGATCTCCGTCGCCGCCATCTCGATGATGCCCACGACCGCAAGACCGCCCGCGCGACGGCCAATGCCTTCAGGCAGCCGGAGCGCCGGACGCAGCCGGAGACCTAGCCGCCGGGCGGGCACGAGCGCGACGACGACCATCGCGGCAACGCCGAGCGTCGCTCCCGCGGACAGCACGAGCTGAGCCAGCGCGGGAACCCGGCCCAGCGGCGCGCCTTTCGCGAGCGCGGAGAAGGCAATGCAGGAAGCGATCACCACCAGGCTATTGACCAGCGGCGCCACCGCATAGGCGGCAAACCGGCGGTATGCCTGCAGAAGGCCGAACAGGATGACGGTCAGCCCGAACAGGAGCGCCTGCGGCGCGAATATGCGCAGCATGCTGGCTGTGGCGGAGACGACTTCCCCGTGCACGCAGTCGGCAGCCGAATTGGCCGGGTTGAGCGCCGCCGCGATGGGCCCGGCGGCCACCATGATGGCGAGCGTGAGCGGGCCAAGTATCAGCAGGCACCACGTCAGGAGGGCGGAGGTGGTCTTGCTGATCTGATCCCTGTCCGCGCGATCAGCGGCAGCCCGCTCGGCGTGACGGGCCAGCACCGGAACCATGACGCTCGAGAGCGCCCCGCCGAGCACCAGCTCGTAGACCAGGTTGGGAATCTGATTCGCGGTGACGTAGGCAGTACCCAGACAGGTGGCACCCACGGTCTGCGAGAAGGTCAGCGTGCGGACCAGGCCGACCGCACGCGAGCCGACCGTGATGACCGCGATGATGCCGGCCCCGCGAGCGATTCCGGCGGCGACCGACCGCCCGGCATCCGGCGGCGATGCCGCTCTGTTAACGCGCGCCATCGGCCGGGCTCGCGTGCTTACGCATTATCCGAACTCCGCCGCGTTCAGGGACAGCGATGCCCCGCCGACCAGGGGACTGTCCAGACCTGGATGACAGCCGTATTACGGTAACGCCCGCTTCTATTAGCAAAGGGGGTAATACCTAAACTGCCGAGTGTCATACAGGACTAATTCGGCTGAATTAGCGGCGCGCGCTCATCAACCGAGTCCGCGTACGTCTCGTCGTTCCCGTAGCGGTGGCTGGACCTAGGGAAGCGGCACGCCCGGCCTCGGGCGCAGCGGTGGCATGGGCTCCGTCTGGTGTCGCCGCGGTCCGGACCGCAGAGCGCGCCGCGAGCGTCGTGCCCGGAGTGCCCGCGGCGTGCTGGGCATGTCCCCGCTACTCTGTGATACCGTATAGTGGTACTCGGTACCACGGAGTACTGAGAGGACCGAAGAGGATCCGCGATGGACGACCTGACCGAGATGCTGAAGGGCACGCTTGAGGGCTGCGTGCTTGAAGTCATCGGCAGCGAGGAGACCTACGGGTACGCCATCACGCGGCGCCTGAACGAGCTCGGCTTCGCTAGCGTCATCGAGGGCACCGTCTACACCATCTTGCTGCGGCTGGAGCGGAACGGGCTCGTCCAGGTGACGAAACGGCCATCGGCGGTGGGCCCGGCGCGCAAGTTCTATGCGCTCAACGACGCTGGCCGCAAGGAACTCGCTACGTTCTGGGCAAAGTGGGAGTACCTCTCATCCCGAATCGACAAGCTCAGGGAGGGGTGAGAGATGAGGTTCTGGGAGACCCTGACCGGCAGCGACCTCACCAGGGAATGGAACGTGTTCGAAGCCCGGGCCAATGTATTGCCGGCGGACTACCGGGCGGCGTGGCAACAGATCAAGGTCCACCTCTTCCCCTACGGGGGCTTCAGCGGCCGCAACTTGATGCCGATCCTCGACGGCGCCCTCGGGCTGCTGGAAGAAACAGCGGCGGATGGGCAGCGCATCGAGGAGGTGCTGGGCGACGACGTCAAGGGCTTCTGCGCGGCGCTGGCCGGCGGACAAGGGGCTCGGAGCTATCGCGACCGATGGCGCGACCAGCTGAACAGGAAGGTCGCAAGGAAAGTCGGCCGGGCAGGAGGCTGACGTGGGAATCCACGAGGTCATCGAAGGCAGGAAGAAGTGGCGGGCGCACATGGCCCGGGTCAGGGCGCTCCCGCCGGACTACCAGGTTGTCTACCGGGAGATTCAGAGGTATCTCTTCAAGGTCGGTCCGGCCGAGGTGGCTGGCGGGCGGCTGCTGTCAGGGATTGTCGACTTCTTCGAGGAGGGCGCCGCGGCCCGCAAGCGAGTCCTGGAACTCATCGGCAACGACGTCGCTGCCTTCTGCGACGACCTGGTCAGGGACGTTCACACGGCCCGCTCATGCACGTAGCACCATCTCCAGGTGGATCCCGGTTCTGGCAAGCCCACGATCGGGTGATCGGTCTCTCGGTAGTGGGCCAGCGCGTGCCGCCGCGGCGAGTCATCGGAGCACCCCCCCAGGCCGCATGTCAGGCAGACAAAGAGCCGGACCCAGGAGTCGCCGGAAGCCTCGCACTGCCCGCAGCCACCCGGCTGGACGGTCACCTGCCTGTTCGCGTCCAGGTGCTCGCATCGAGGTGCTGATCCGTTCAGACTGAGCGCTCCGTCATGCATGGCACAGTCAGCCCTCCCCGGTGGATTGCGGGAACCGGCCCGCACCTGAGATCAGCGGGGCCGGTTCCGAGGACGAAATGGGTACCTGGCTACCTGGCGCTGCCGACTTCCCAGTAATAGGCGGTGCTGCTCACGACCTGGTCGTAGATAACGGCGCCGTTCGCAGTGCTGTTGGAGTCGGGGTGCATGCCGCATGAGTCCTGTTCCGGATAATCGCATGCTGCCGTGTTGTAGACGATGTACCAGTCGCCACTGTGGGTGTCGTAGAACGACCAGTTCTCGAAGGCGTTCCCGTCGCTGCAGGGCCACTGCCAGACTTCCCCGCCGCCGTTAATGTCGTTGTCCTTAATGGAGAGGCACAGGCCCGAATTGTAGTTCTTGATCAGGTCATCTTCATCAGAGAGGCCGATAAAGGCCCAGTACTGCTGAGCATTGCCGTTGCAGGCCCACTGCTGCGCGGCGGTGCCCTTTGTCTTGGAGCCACCGATCATGTCCAGGCACTTGCCGTCGTGGTTCTTGAGCTGGTAGTAAGTAGTGCCGTCCACGGTGATTGACGCTCTCGGAGCAGCCGTCTTCGCTGTTGCTGCCGACGAGGGCAAAGCGAAGGCAGCGAGCATAGATCCGGCAGCGATCGCCGGAATGACGAGCCTGAGCATATTCTTCACTGCGATTCCTCCTACTGCCGTTCGGAGATTTCCTTGCTGATTCAGGACAGCAGGTGCCGGCAGCGGCGGAAACGGCCAGTCATCGAAGACGTCATCACTAAAATTGATGAGCGCGGGCGGCAGACGACAGCCAGCCGAGGCGCTGAGAGACTGCTCTGGCACAGCTGACAACTGCGCGTACGTGATCGGAGTCATCGGTCGCCCGCCAGAGAATCGACCACGGATAGCGGGGCGCAGGCTCGGTAAGCGGTCGCCAGAACGCTCCCGGAAGCGCGGTTATGCACGAGGCCGGGACGCAGCAGACGCAGTGGCCCTGAGCGACTAGGTCAGCCGCGGCGCGGACGCTTTGCACGGTGCCCTCGTGCACGGCCGGAGTGAAGCCAGCGGACCTGCACATCTCCACCACAAGCTGGTTGTATTCCGGTGCCTGCATGTCCTCGGCGAGGAGCAGGCGCTCCTGTGCCAGCGCGGCGACCGGCACGCGGTCCAGGCCAGCGAGCCGGTGATCACGGGCGACCAGCACTCCCAGCGGATCCTGGCGGAGCAGCTCCGATGCGACTGCGCGCGGCGCGTGCACGGCCCTGCCGATCCCCAGGTCGAGACGGCCGTCGGCAAGCAGCCGGTACTGCGTCGGCACTGTGGCCTCGACCTGGTGGATCACCATCTCCGGAGTCCTGGCCTGGACCTCGCGCAGGATTTGCGGCATGGAGTCGTAACTGGCATCCAGGACGCCGACCCTCAGTACCGCACACAGCCGGACGGCGCTTCTGGCCATGTCGGCCGCCCGGTCCACGCGAGCCAGGATCTGGCGTGCCTCGGGCAGGAAAATCGACCCCGCCAGCGTCAGGCTGACGTGGTGAGTGCTGCGCTCGACCAGATCCACACGGAGCTCGCGCTCGAGTCGTTGCAGCTGCTGACTCAGGGCCGACTGAACAATGTGCTCCCGCTCAGCCGCCCGGCCGAAGTGCAGCTCCTCGGCCAGCGTCACGAAGTAGCGAAGCTGGCGTAACTCCACGCTCGCCTCCACCCGGCCGCCCGCGATGTGCTCTCAAATGCCGAGGCTTACGTGCGCCGTCAGCATCGCGTTAGCATTCGATCAGCACGCGGCAGCTGGGAACCTTCCACGACGGATGGTGACGCGGATGCAGTTCGGTCTGCTCGGGCCGTTAGTGGTGCGCCGCGGGGAGACCGTGGTGTCGGTGCGAGCGGGCAAGCAGCGGGCCGTTCTCGCGGCACTGCTGCTGAACGCTAACCGGGTCGTGCCGGTAGATGAGCTAGCCGAGATGCTGTGGGGTACCGCGGCGCCGCCATCGGCACGGGTAACGGTGCAGAACAACGTGGCCCGGCTGCGGAAGGCACTGGGAGACGACGACCGCGCCCGGATCGGCACGCAGCCGCGCGGCTACGTGATCAGCGTGGCTGACGGCGAGCTCGACATGAACCGGTTCGAGGCGCTGCTCGGCACCGCTCGGCAGGCGGCCCGGAGCGGCTCGTGGGACACCGCGGCCGCTGACTCGCGGGCGGCACTGGCGCTGTGGCGGGGCGAGCCGCTGGCCGATGTCGAGTCGGAGCTGCTGGCAGTGCGAGAGGTGCCGCGACTCGCGGACCTGCGGCTGCAGGCCGTGGAGACCCGCATCGAGGCTGACCTGCACCTGGGCCGGCATGCTGAGGTGACCGGGGAGTTGCGCCAGCTGACGGCCGTCCATCCGCTGCGCGACCACCTGCACGCACTGCTGATGCTGGCCTTGTACCGCGCGGGCAGGCAGGCCGAGGCACTGACCGCCTACCAGGCCGCCCGCCGGGTCCTGATCGAGGAACTCGGTACCGAACCCGGCCCGGAGCTGCGGAGCCTGCACCAGCAGATCCTTGTCGCCGACCCCGCTTTGGACCTGTCCGGGTCGCGGCGGGCCGTTGGCCCCCGGCGAGCCGTGCCCAGGGAACTCCCCGCCGGAGTGCGGCATTTCACCGGCCGGGAACGTGAGCTGGCGGCGCTCACCGGCCTGCTGGATGAACCCTCTGCGGGCCGGGGGATCGTAGTGATCAGCGCGATCGGCGGAACCGCCGGAGTCGGAAAGACCGCCCTGGCCGTCCAGTGGGCGCACGACATCGCCGGGCGATTCGCCGACGGCCAGCTCTACGTGAACTTGCGCGGCTACGACCGCGGCGAGCCGGTGGCGGCCGGGGATGCGCTGGCCGGCTTCCTGCGAGCGCTCGGCGTGCCCGGCACTGATATTCCCGACGAGGTGGAGGAACGGGCCCGGCAGTACCGCAGCAAGCTTGCCGGCCGGCGGGTCTTGGTGGTGCTGGACAACGCGCGCGACGGCGAGCAGGTCAGGCCGTTGCTGCCCGGCGATCCAGGATGCGCCGCAGTGGTGACGAGCCGCGACACGCTGGCCGGGCTGGTGGCCGCCGACGGCGCCCAGCGGCTGGATCTGGACGTGCTGCCGCTCGCGGACGCGTGCGGCCTTCTGCGGTCGCTGATTGGGCCGCGGGCCGACACGGACGCGGCCGCCGTAGTGGAGCTGGCCTGGCTCTGCGCGCGGCTGCCGCTGGCGTTGCGTATCGCGGCCCAGCTGGCCGCCGCCCGCCCGGCGGCGCCCCTGGCCGGGCTGGTTGCCGAGCTGAAGGCAACCCGGCTGGACACCCTGGATGCCGGGGAGGACCGCGCCGATGTGCGAGCGGTGTTCTCCTGGTCGCTGCGGCAACTGCCGGACGACGCGGCTCAGGCGTTCGCGTTGCTGGGTCTGCAACCAGGCGAATATCTGGACGTATATGCGGCTGCCGCGCTGACTGGCGCCAGCACCGGGCAGGCCCGCAAGAGCCTAGACCACCTGCACCGGGCGAGCCTCATCCAGGAGTCCGGCCCTGGCCAGTACGGCATGCACGATCTGCTGCGTGCCTACGCGCGCGAGCAGGCCGTAGCCCGCGAGGCCGGCGGCCAGAGCAGCGCGACGCTGACCCGGCTATTCGACTACTACCTGGCCGCGGCTAGTGCCGCTATGGACGTGCTCTACCCAGCCGAGGCTCATCTGCGGCCGCCGGTCGCCCCCGCTGCTGCAGGCGCAGTGCCGGAAATGGCCGACGACGCGGAGGCGCGGGCGTGGCTCGACCGGGAGCGGCCAAACATGGTCGCCGTGGTCACTCACTGCTCCGGCCACGGCTGGCCCCAGCACGCCATCGGCCTCGCGGATACGCTGCACCGTTACCTGATCGCCGGCGGCCACCTGCCCGAGGGGGGCACGATCTACCGCCGTGCGCTGCACGCCGCTCGCCGGTCCGCTGACGTGGCCGCGGAGGCGAGCGCGCTGCATGGTCTGGGCTCAATCGCGCTCTATAAGGGCCAGTTCCGCGCCGCTGCCTCCGATTATCGCGTTGCCCTGGAGCGTTACCGCCAGTGCCGCGACCGCACCGGCGAGGCCAGGGTACTGGGGAATCTCGGCATCACCGAGGCACAGCTGCACAACCATCAGTCAGCAACCGGCTACTTCCGCCAGGCGATCGAGGCCTTCGAGGATGCCGGGGACAGCCTCGGCGCAGCGCGCGGGCTGACCCATCTCGGTTTCGTGGAAACCGAACTTGGCTCATACGACCAGGCCGCCGAGCATCTGCAGCGGGCCCTGCCAGTGCTCCGCGAGGCAGGCGATGAAGATTACGAGGCCACGACGCTGGAGGCCATCGGCGAGCTGCACCTGCGCCGCGGCCAGCTGACCCAGGCCGCTGTTTTCTTCGAACAGGCCCTGACCATCTACCGCCGCACCGGTAATCCGACCGGCATAGCTGACCAGCTGGCCAATCTCGGCAACGTCAGTGTGCGGCAGCGCGAACACCAGCAGGCCATCGGCTATCTCCGGCAGGCACTCGCCTTGCACCGGCAGGCCGGCTACCAGCATGGCGAGGTTCAGACGCTACGCAAACTGGCCATGGCGCTGCACGGAGCCGGCCAGGTCGCCGCCGCCCGTGCCGAGCTGGCGGCAGCGCTCCAGCTCGCCGCCGACATCGGGAGCACCTTCCAGCAGGCCAGCGCGCACTCCGACCTCGCCGAAAGCCACCATCGCGCCGGCGAAGACGAAAAAGCCCGAAACCACTGGCGGCAGGCACTCGCCCTCTACACGCAGCTCGGGGTGCCAGAAGCCGAGCAGGTCCAGGCCCGGCTCGGCCGCCAGGAGGCGGACGCAGTTTGACGACGGGGCGGTCAGCCCTTTGCGACTGCAGGTACAGCGGAGACCGAACCGGGTCCGCCGGGCCAGTACGGCGGGCGCCCTGTTATGTGGCCTGCGCCCCCGGCACCTCCCAGCCTGCTTAAGCTCGTCCAGTTTGATGGAGCCTGGACGCCTGGGTTCGGCGGGTGCGGGTTAGCCGGTTTGCTCGGCTCGGAGTGCGGTGGCGGAGTCGGCGCGGCCGGCCCGCCAGTCCTCGAATCCGATGGCGGTCAGGGCGAGGATGACTCCAACCGGCAGTCCGGGCATCCGGCATTATGGGCTGGTGTCGAATAGCCGCTTCAGGGACCCTTGGTCTGAATGAGCGACATCCCAGGAGCAATCTCCGTCGGACGCCGCGTCGTGGTGACCGGCATCGCCGGGGCGGGGAAGAGTACGTTCTCGCGAGCGCTTTCGGCGAAGACCGGCCTCCCCATCGTTGTTCTCGACTTCCACTTCTGGCTGCCGGGTTGGACCGAGCCGACCGAGGCCGAGTGGCGCGAGAAGCAGAAGAGACTGCTTGCGGGCGACGGCTGGATCGCCGACGGCAACTACCACGCCTCGCTCGATCTTCGAGTCGAGCGAGCAGACACCGTCGTGGTCCTCGACATGCGGTGGTGGATCTGCGCACGGCGGGCAATCGTGCGTGGGATTCGAACGCGCCCGGTTGGCTTCGAGCTGCCTAACGGCTGTGACGAGTCCCGTTTGCGCCGACTTCGCGATGAATGGTGGCTGGCTTGGCGCATCTGGCGAGTCCGCCGCTCTGAGCGCGAAACTGAGCTGAAGATCCTGTCGCAGCACGGAAAGCATGTGGAGATGTACGTGCTCCGGTCCAAGCGCGCCGTGCGCGAGTTTTTCGAGGCATGAATCGTCCGCCCCATGCTATTCCTGCACGTCAGCTGGGCCCCCTCGGGCTCAAAGCACGATCTCAGGGGTGCATGAAAGTAGTGCGTTGCCAGCCGATGGTGTTGGGGAGCGTCCGGGCTCCCGGAGGCTCGCAACGACGGGCCCAGCCCGCAGCTGCGGGCTGGGCTGAGCTGTTGCTACGGCACTGGTTCCCGCGCGGATGCGGCCAGTACCCGCGACGACCAACTGCCTTGGTACATCTGGCTTGGCAGCAGGTACGGGATCGGCGCCGCCGGCGGGCTCACGTGATGGGCGCCTTCCACGATGCTTCCCAGGTGCGCGGGCCAACCAGGCCGTCCACCGCAAGTCCTTTCTCGGACTGGAACGCCAGGCATACCGAGCGGGACTGCGGTCCGTACATGCCGTCACGGCCGATCGTCCAGCCCCGATGCGACATCTGATGCTGCCAGGTCAGCACGACCTGGGCGTCCTTGCCGCCGTAGTACCCGGAGTGGCAGTGCGGATCGGCTGAGGGCAGCCCGAGATAGTCGTCCGGGCCGTAGGGCCACGGCTGCGTCGGTGCCTTCGGCTTCGGTTTCGGGGCACTGCCGGTGAAGCCGAACATCCGCTCCAGGTCGGCGACGTCCATCCCGTCGGCGGAGTTGATGTCGCAAGCTCCGAACGGCGGGGTGACGTAATCGTCGGAGTACTGGTGGGCGAACTTGCCAGGGTAGGCCGGGTTGGATCCGTAGGCCGCGATCACCAGCCTGATGCCTTGCGGCTTGGACGGCCAGAGGGAGTTGAGATCGCCGGTGTTGCCGTACCCCGTGACCCGCTTTGGATCTCCGAGCCACCGGGCTAGCTCGTCGAACTGGGCGTTGATCGACGCTGACTGATTGCCGGTGACCTGTCCTGCGTCGGACTCAACGTCGATCATCACGGCCATGCGCTGGTGCGGGCTGCCGACCATCGACTTCAGGACCTCGGCGCCGTTCACCCCCGGACGGTAGAAGTAGTACACCATGTAGCCGAACATCCGCCCGTCGGCGACGGCCTTATCCGCCCAGGCCCGGTTGGCGGCAAAGTTCGCATCGCGGTGCTCGCCGTCATTGGACCGGAAGCAGAAGAATTGCCACGGGTAGGCGTCATCTACTGGGCGCTGCCATTCAGAGACATCAGCCCACTGGGTGTCGGTCACGGCGGCTCCTTCTCGGCCTGGCGTGCGCGGCAGCTGACGCCACGCGCGTCGTCTTGTGTAACGGAAAGGGCCCCGATTCCCTTGTCCAGAATATGATCGGGATCTGAACATTTCTCGTTACAAAAAGGCCCGGATGCCTTCTCGCCAGACCTGCTGTCGCGTGCGTAAGTGGGTTTATTTCGTTGTGATTCGCGGGACTATGGCGGTGCAGGCCTGGGTCGTTGGTCGCTGCGCGTCGCCAGAGGTATCGGTCAGCTATGCCCGGATCACGGCCCTCGTGCCGGGTTACCCGCGAGCAGGCCGAGAGGTGCATGTTGTCGACGCCGGCCACTTCGCGCTCGACGAGCAGCCCGACATGATCGCGGACCCGACCCGCAGATTCCTGCAGCGCCGCCAGACTCACACCGATGGCCTGACAGACACGCGGACGCGCCGGTGCTCGTAGTGTCAGTGGCGCCAGCCAGGCGGAGACTCCTTGACCTAAGAGTCCACCAGCCAAGGTCTTAGCTGGCGTGGAAACTCAGCTATGGCCCCGACCAAACCGGCTGATCATCTCAAGAAAATCATTGCTAGTTTTATAGGCCCGCCATAGCGTTGACCTAGGCATTGAGGTCCCGCTATCGCCGATGGCATGGCTGCTCGGTGTCAGCGAGGACCCGCGCATGGGCGAGGACCGGCCCGCTCGCTGTTCGGCGCCAGCCAGGTCGCCGACGCCCTCGCTGTGTACCTGGCTGGTCGGGTACCTACCGGCATCGGGCACCACCTGCCCCAGGAAGCCCTCTAGCCCTCCAGGCCTTCGCCGGGCAGTCACCGACGTCGAGGGCATCTAGCCAAAGGCGAGGAACCTAGCCATGCCTGACACCGCGCAGCAGACGCACAGC
>Ga0209380_10002816_pt1 | contig 11019 bp, 11 predicted proteins | sample HubBroMetageWFT6_FD_188347 | JGI IMG/M metagenome (GOLD analysis project Ga0209380, IMG submission 188347) | Warmed and freeze-thawed soil microbial communities from the Hubbard Brook experimental Forest, New Hampshire - Hubbard Brook CCASE Soil... | ecosystem: Environmental > Terrestrial >...
TCGGATACTTCCGGGAGATTGCGGCCTGGACTGCCTGGCCCGGCGGTCTGACGGCCGCGATGTGCAGCGTCGCGTCCTCTCCGTGGACTGTCGCGGGATTCGGGAACCGCTGCGGAAAATCTAGCTATGGGGTCTGGGAGGACGAGTTACGCGGGCCAAATATTCAGCGCGGTCTTGCTCAGGATCTGCTGCTGCAGCTCTTCACGCAGCGGGAGCGCCCGGAATTCATCGAGATTCTGCTTGACGTCCGGTACGCCCGGACCCGGCCAATCCGTGCCGAAGAGGGTTTTATGAGCGATCTCCTCAAGGCGCGGGAAATACTTGAGCAAGGTCTTGGGCGGAATGCCGCTGATGTCGAGATAAACGTTGGGATGACGACGAACGAGAAAGAATGCAGTCTGCATCCACAGCGGGCGGCCACCGTGCGCCAGCAGGATTTTCAGCTTAGGGAAATCGACGGCGACATCATCCAGATAAATGGGATCGCCATATTTGTTGCGCGCTCCGGGAAAAATGGACGTACCTGTGTGAAACATGACCGGCACGCCGTTCGCCTCCGCCGCGCGGTAAATAATCTCCAGTTCCTTGATACCGTTTAAATAATCATTCGGAAACAGAAGCTGGTGCGGAGGGTGAATCTTGATCATGCGAATTCCGAGCCGGACAATCTGTTCCATATCGGCCAGGACGTTCGTGGTATGTCGCGGATGCAGGCTTCCGCATGAAAGCAACCGCTTCGGATCTTCCTTAACGTAGTCCGCAATAAATTGATTTACACCGTTGGTGAAGCCGATCACTTCGGGCGCAACGTAATTGATGAGGACCGCGCGATCGATGCCGCAGTCATCTAGATACTTTAAAAACGCTTTCGGCGAACGGCAGAATTCGGAAATCTGCTCGAAGTTCGCCCGTTTATTTTTCATGAGTTCCAGCGCGTGCGGTTTGAACATCTCCATCGGCTGGATGTGAATGTGGCAGTCGGTGATCATTCGATAGCGCTCAATTGCTCGCTGCGGCTAACACCGCGCGTTTGGTAAATACCCGAATCATCTCCCGCCGGTACTCGGGTGTAAGTGCCGAGGTAGTCAGAGGTTTCGCGGTACGCGCTGCCAGGTCGCCGACCGCGTCTGCCAACCCCTCGTCAACAGCTTTGCCGATCAACATTTCGCCGGCCTGTTGCAGCAGCAAGGGCGCGGGATTTACCGCCGTGATCGCGATTCGCGCGTCGGCGACGTGTCCGTTCGACCGCTTCATCGCAACCGCAACTCCGGCTAAAGGATAATCGATTGATCCCCGGACTCGCAGTTTGCGATAAATGCCGCGATAGTCTGCAGATTCTGCGGGTAAGAATACGCGGGTCACCAATTCGGTGGGCAACAGCTGCCGATAGTTTTCCCCGTCTCCGGTGTAAAAGTCTCGCAAAGAAATGCGGTGCCTGCCATCGGAACCTGTGATTTCGATCTCTGCATTCAGGCAAAGAAGCGCAGGCGGCGTATCCCCGGAAAATGCGGCCCAGCATTTCGTCCCCCCAGGAGCGACATGGCAAAGATTGCCATCCTTCTTGATGCAAAAACCGCAGCCCTTCCGCCAGGTAAGCGACTGGTTGTACCACAGGCAACGGGTGTCGAGACAGATATTCCCGCCTACCGTGCCCATATTGCGCAGAACCGGCGAAGCAACTGTAGCCGCCGCTTCGGTGAGTACGGAATAGTGCTGGCGCAAGTATGTGGATTTCTCAATCGCGCTCAGAGTTGTCAACGCACCAATTTCTACAACGCCGTTCGTCTGCGGTCGAATTCCACGCAACTCCGAAAGCCCGCGCAAGTCCAGAACACTCCCCGGCTCAAAGAGTTTCTGCCGCATGGACGGAATCAAGTCGGTGCCGCCAGCCAGCACCCGAACATTGCCCGCATGTTTCGCGAGGTAGGCAACAGCCTCTTCGATCGCCCGCGGCCGAAGCAATCGGAATTGCGGAAGGCTCAATCCGCACCTCCGGCTGCGGCTGGCGTTTCGCGCCGCGCCGGATCAAGTGCATGCCGCTCCGGCCCTTTGCCCTTGAAGCATAGCGCTCCGCCATGTTCGCGAAACCGCGCTGGGGCCGTGGGATCAATGCCTTCGGTCAGATTTAAAGCCTTGTCATTTCTCTTGGCTCGCAGCGCAGCCAGCACCCGTTCCGGCGTGAATGGAGATTCATGCAACCGCACGCCGACTGCATCGTAAATCGCATTCGAAATTGCCGGTATGGTCGCAGCCAGCGACCCTTCGCTGCATTCCTTTGCACCAAAGGGCCCTTCCGGATCGATGCTCTCAACGATGATGGGTTCGACTTCAGGCGACTCCACTGACGATGGGCTCCGGTACTCCAGCAGGCCGGCATTCATCAGCATGCCATCTTTCCACACCATTTCTTCCGTGAGCGCCTGGCCCATCCCCATCCACACCGAGCCGATGATTTGCCCTTCCACCGAAACCGGATTCAACGCCCGCCCGCAATCGTGCGCGGCCCAAACTTTGTGTACAGTGACTTCGCCGGTATCTTCGTCCACGCTCACTTCGGCTACTTGCGCAGAATATGAGTAGGCTGGCGACGGCCCCACGCCTCCGCCCTTGTGTTTGCCGCCACGCGCTTCCTGGGGAGGAGCGTAAGAACCAGTGCCGCTCAGCGCCCCGTGGAAATCGATCGCAGCGACAACTGCTTCCTCGAACGTCAGCCACTCCTTCGGACCCTCGTCTTTTCGTTTCTGCTGCAGCGATCCCCGCAGGATCTGACCTTCCACGCGTCCGCTCACGGATGCGCCGGCTTGCGTCACTTCCACTTCTTCGGATTGATCTTTCTTGACTGCGGGGGGATTGCTTCCCCTCTTAAAGACCAGATCATCGCGGAATACGATTTCCTCGGCATCGCAATTCATCTTTTTTGCTGCCGCTGCCGCGATTCTTTTCTTCACATCCTCCGCCGCACGCAGCGTCGCGTTACCCGCCATGAATGTAACGCGGCTGGAATACGATCCAATATCGATCGGCGTGAGATCGGTGTCGGCCGCGATTACTCGAACACGGGGCAGCGAGCAGCCCAGAACTTCGGCGGCGACCTGCGCAGTCATCGTGTCCGAGCCCTGACCAATCTCGGAGGCTCCTGTGTACACCACAACACCACCATCGCGGTCGATCTTGATGTTCACCGTCGAGTGCGGCATATCGGAGCGGATAATCGAATTGGCCGCCCCGCTTACGTAGTGACTGCAGGCAATGCCCAAGCCGCGGCCCTTGGGCAGTTTGCCCTTGCGCAGTTTCCAGCCCGAACGCTCAACTGTTTTTTCGATGCACTCCGGCAGACCGTAGCTCTGAACACGCAGGCCGTTCACCGTGATACAAGGCGGCTTGAGTAAATTGCGCTGGCGGATTTCCGCGGAATCCATTCCAATCTTCGCCGCTAGCTCATCGAGTTGCGATTCAAACGCAAAACGTACATTCACTGTCCCATGTCCGCGCATGGCGCCGCATGCAGGTTTGTTGGTCAAAACGCGAAAGCCGTCATACTGAATGTTCGGAATGTCATAGAGAGCGCCCAGCAGCGCTCCGGAGTAGAGAATCGTAACCACTCCGTACGAGCAATAGGCGCCACCATCCTGCACCACGCGCGCCTTCACCGCAGTAATTGCGCCATCATTCTTGATGCCGGTCTTCAGATCGATGATGGTCCGCGGCCGTCCGCGATGTGCCCAGAAGACCTCTTCACGCGTATAGGTGATCTTCACGGGAGCCTGCGCTTTTCGCGCCGCGACGCCAGCAATGATCTCCAGCGGAATGACTTCGCTCTTCCCGCCAAACCCTCCGCCCACCAGCGGCTTGATCACTCGGATCTGCGACATCGGCATTTCCAGCACCAGTGAGAGCTTGTGCTGCAGGTAATACGGCACTTGCGTTGAAGACCACACCGTGAGCCTTCCCAGTTTTCCGGTGTGCGGATCGAGCTCGAACGAAGCCAGCGTGGAATGCGGTTCCATGGCAGCGTGCGTCACTTCATTTGCGATGAAGCGAGCTTCCGCGACCTGATCAGCCTCGGCGAAACCCTTGTTCGGATCGCCAAAAACGTGGTGATAGTCTTTCTCCAGATTGCCCGGCTTGTTGTCGTGAATGAGATCAGTCTGCGCCTTCATCGACTCCTCGGGGTCAAAGTATGCCGGCAGCATCTCGTACTCGACATCGATGAGCTCCAATGCTCTCTCCGCAATCGCCTCGGAAATCGCCACGACGCATGCGACGTTATCGCCGACGTAGCGTACCTTGTCGAGCGCGAGGGCGTGCTCATCATGACCCACGGGAAGAATTCCATAAGGATTCGGCGCATCTTTGCCGATGACCACGGCGGCAACGCCGTCGAGCGCTTCGGCGCGATTCGTATCGATGTGCTTAATGCGCGCGTGGGGATACGGCGAATGCAGAATCTTGCCGATCAGCATTCCGGGCACGGTGAGATCGTCGGTGTATTTGCCCCCGCCCGTGGTTTTTTCCGCCGCGTCGATCATTGCGGTGGGCTTCCCGATGATGCTGAAGTTGCTTTCCATTCTTCGCTACTCGCTATCCGCCACTCGGTAATGACTGCCGCTCCGCCGCAATCGCCGAACGAATCGCCGCATACATCTGGCTGTATCCGGTACAGCGGCAGAGATTGCTGCTCAAAGCCATGCGAACGTCAGCTTCCGACGGATCAGGATTCTCAGCGAGCAACGACTTTACCGTCATGATGAATCCTGGAGTGCAAAAACCGCACTGTGCTCCGCCCCAATCGCCGTAGGCCTTTTGAATCGCGGCCAGGCTGCCGTGCTCGCTCACTCCTTCAATGGTGGTGATTTTCAGCCCTTCGCAGCTCGCTGCCAGCAGCGTGCAGGACATCATCGCCACACCATCGACCAGCACCGTGCAGGCTCCGCACGACGACTCATCGCAGCCGCGCTTTGAGCCGGTGAGCTTCAAGTCCTGTCGCAATACGTCCAACAGCAACGCGCTTGGCTCGATGGCCAATTCGTGAGTGCGTCCGTTAACTTTGAGTTCGACAAGTTCTTTTTTCATTCTTACGCTCTTAATGCTTTTAGCCTTGTAGCTCTTAGGCCTGCCGGTTTGGCTAAAGGCTAAGAGCTGACAGCTGCTAATAAACCGGCACATTCCCATCCACTGTACGAGACCATGCATCGATGCCGCCGCGCATGGACTGTGCCTTTTCGAATCCCTGCTGCCGCAGCCATGCGGTCACATTCATCGAGCGCACACCGTGATGGCAGATCACCACGATGTGATCTTCTGGATCCAGTTCCTGATGCGCCCGTGAGGGAACATCGCCCATCGGCAACAGCTTCGCTCCGACCATGTGCGCGGTTTCGAACTCCCAGGGCTCGCGGACATCGAGCAGCGTGAAAGCCGCGCCCTGGTCCAAGTTCATCTTCACTTCTTCAGGCGTAATCTCGTAGTCCATATCCGCTACTTCCCTGTCCAGTTCGGCTCGCGCTTTTCTATAAACGCCCTAATTCCTTCTTGCGCGTCGGCCGTTTTCATCAACTCTTCCAGATAAATCTTCTCGGAGCGCGCCAGTCCCTTGTCGCAGTGCATTGCGTCCCACGCGTAAACGGCTTTTTTGGTCACAGCCAACGCCGCGGGACTGAGCCGGAGTAACTCTTGCAAAGTCTTGTCGAAAGCGGCCGCCAACTTTTCATCCGGCACAGCATGATTGGCCAATCCCATCTGCGCGGCCACAGAGCCGCTAATCGTTCGGCCGGTCAGAATCAATTCCGCGGCACGCTTCTGTCCTACCAGCGCAGCCAAGGCTGTGCATGCCACTGGCGGATAACAGCCTAGCTTGATCTCAGGAAATCCCCACTGTGAAGAGGCGGTGGTGTAGACGATGTCGCAAACCATCGCCAGTTCAGCGCCGCCCCCGAGACAATGCCCCTGCACCGCAGCGATGGTGACTTTTCTTGTGGCGACGAGGGCTCGTACTACGGCGTGGAACTTTATCAACATCTCTTCGACTCTGCCGGGGGCGTGGGCCGCTACATCGACACCAGCCGAAAACGACTTGCCCTCGGCGCTCAGCACGACGACGGAAATATCCGAACGCGCTTCGATCTCTGCCAGGGCTTGCGTGAACTCCTCCATCATCGGAATATCGATAACGTTGAGGGGAGCATTACGCAGAACAATCCTCGCGGCGGAAGAGCTGATATCGACCGCCAGACGAGCGAATTTAGATTCGATCAAAGCAGTTGCCATGTCGCGTTCGGTAAACTTGTTTCGATGTCGACTAAGAGTCGACTCAAAGATTTATTGCCGACTTACGGACCTCGCCGATGCTAGCCAGCGGATCGCGCGCCCCGGCTTTCTCGGCAATCCACTTCTTTTCATTGGCAATGATTTCCAGCAGAAGCTTCTTGTCTTCCGCCGACGGCATGTTCTCTTTCAGGTGTTCTTCATAAGCGCGGTCATCGAGCGGCTCGCCGGTCTGCGCGTGGAACTTCTGCGCCTTCCAGCGTCCAATCTCACGATTGAACTTAATGTTCGGAGCGTACAGCTTCGGCTGCCCTGGCTTTAAAGAACTGTTGAAGCGCTCGATCAGACCTGCCACTTCGTTGCGATATAGGTTCCGGTTGTAATCATTCAAATCGTCGAGGTCCGGAGCCTGCTCATTCTTCGGCTCATCGTACCGTCCCTTAACGCCCCACACATAAGCCCAGTGCGCCGACGAAGAGTGGTCGGTGCCGAATAAATCGTAGGAACTCGAAATCCACTTGTTGAGATACTTCTGAATCAGCCAGCCCGGAATCACACCTGCCTCCACGATGCGGCGCAGGCCATCATTCCCCGTGCCCATGTGAAAGGCCTCTTCGCGCAACATGTAGGACATGGACCGCCCGAGCGGCGCGAAAGCGGAATACTTCAACATTTGCAACTGGAACTTTCCGTCGCGATCGACGAAGTCGGTGTAGGTAAAAAAATCCATCCAGTTATCGACATCGACGTTGAATGCGCCCAGCAGCCGCTTGTTGTCGAAAGCCCGGCGCTCGAGCATTTTTTGCGCCTCGACTTTGCCCGAATAGCCGAAGTGATCCACCAACAGCGCGCACATCTGCCAGCCGTGCCGCATTTCCTCAATCATGACTCGAGTAATCGCGCGGCGGTCCCAATCCGTAGGAGCATTCTCCAACAGGTTGCACTGCTGCTCGACGCTGGCAAATTCGGTATCGCCCTGATACACAATCATATTCATGAGCGCATCGCGCATTTGTTGGGTTGGAATCTGTCGCAGGTTCTCCCACTTGCGCCGGCCTTTGTACGACCCGAATTCAATCTCCTCGGTATCGATCGCACCGTAGAGCGTGTCGAAATGAAACGCTTCAATATCCCGAGTGTTGACGCCGATGTCTTTTCGCCAATCGTTGAACATGCCTTCCCAGTCACTGAAGGTTCCGATTTTTGCTACTTTTCCAGGCATAATGCCACTCCTAAAACATATTCAGCCAAACTGTTTTGACTCCGTGAAATTTCCAATTGCGTCGATGCCAAGCTCGCGGCAGAATTCGCCGAAAGCATTTCTTCTTCCTGCAGCGCCGCGGTCTCGCCGCTGTCGGGCGGGCGTCCGGAGCGCCCTCTTGGTACCGGGCACTCGCTCTACTTGGCCTTGAACACCGCCGGCCGCTTTTCCACATACGCAGCCAGACCTTCCTTTGCATCTTCACTCTGGAAAAGAATTTGCTGGTTCTCGCGCTCCACCGCCAGCGCTGACTCCATCGGAATTTCCCATCCTGTCTGCACCGCGCGCTTGATCCGCCCCACGGCCTTCGCGGCCTTGTTCGGCGGACAGAACTGCTTGGCGTACTCCATCATGTTTTCCATGAAACTGTCGCGTTCGTAGATATCGTTGATAATGCCGAGCTCTTGCGCCTCTTCGAATGAGAAAGTGTTGCCCGTGACCATCAGTTCAATGGCTTTGCTCTTCCCTACCAGCCGCGAGAGGCGTTGTGTGCCACCCGTACCCGGAAGCACGCCCAGATTCACTTCCGGCAGGCCGATCTTTCCGGCGTCCTTGCGTGCAATGCGGATGTCTGCCGCCATCGCAATTTCCAGGCCGCCGCCCACACAATGTCCATTGATCGCCGCGATCACCAGCTTGGGCGTGTGTTCCAGGCGCAGTAGCATTTCATTGGCATGCAGACAGAAGTAATATTTGAAGGTCGGATCGACGCTCGACAGCATTTTTATGTTCGCTCCCGCCGAGAAGAACTTGTCACCGGCGCCCGTCAGCAAAATGACATGAACATCATTCTCCATGCGTGCCCGGAGTATCGCCTCATCGAGCTGCCGGTTCATCTCGTAGGTGTAAGTGTTAGCGGGAGGATCGCACATCTCGATCACCGCTACGCCGCCATCGGTGCGGTAATTGACAAGCTGTTTGGTGGTTTCGCCGGTCGCCGGCTGCATTGTGGTCGCCATGTTGTAACTCCTTATTTCTTCATCCTTATCGGTAATTTGTAATCCAATGATCTCTTGTCATTCCCAGCGAAGCCAGGACCTTGGTTTCGAGGGGTAGTATTACTACCCCTGCTCAGCGCCCATCCTTGCGCGCCTTAGGAGCATTCATCACCCCGCTCAGAAAAATGTCGCTCATCTCGCGCGCGAGTTGCTCGGCATCGGCATCAACCCGCGGGTTGTGCCAGGTGTAGATCCAGTTCATCATGCCGAACAAACTGAGGACCGCGATGCGTGTGGTGAACTGAAAGCCAAATTCTCTTTTCAAATTATCGAGCAAACCTACACAGATCCGATAGTACTCGCGTTTGATCGCTGCCACTTCCGAGGCAAAACCGTTTTTCAAAGCGTCCGCTTCATGCGATAGAACTTTCATGCTCGCCGGGTTCGCGAGAAAATATTCCAGGTGATTCAATATGAAGATGCGGATTTGCTGTTCCGGCTCGCTCACTCCCTGCAAACGCGCTTTCAGCCTTTGCACGATGGTTGTGAACGTGTGCTTCTGAATCAGAAAGAGCAGGCGTTCTTTTGATTCGAAGTAGTAATAAAGCCCAGCCAACGACATTCCACTGGCGCGCGAAAGGTCACGCATGGAAGCGCCCTCGTATCCCTTTTCGCAGAAGACGTTCGTCGCGTGGATGAGAATTTCCGACAATCGGCGGTCAAAGCGCGTGGCCGGCTGCGCCAAGGCGCGAGGGCGGCCTGTGGAAACTCGCCTTGCCGTTGAAGGACTAGCCATAGCCCGAACCAGCCTCATTCGAACGTTCGTTCGGACCCAGTATACGACAATACGACCGAGATCACAAGCCGCGGTAGATTTCCTGGATTTCCTTAGGAGCTGGTATCGCGCTTAGTTCCGTACATCCGCCAGCAGTCGCTCAATGTCGCTTTTCGCTTCGCCCGTCAGGGGCAGCAGCGGTAGCCGCACCGAACCGCCGAAGTAGCCGTTAAAGTCCATGCCGTACTTCACGCCGGGGACGCCGACGTCGCCCACCACGAGCTGGGCCGCGTTAGCGATGCGCTCCTGCTTCAGCCGCGCTAACTCCGCATCGTTCTCTTTCCATGCCGCATAAATCTCATAACATGCCGTAGGAGCAACGCAGGCGAAAGCCAGAATCGCCCCCGCCGCTCCCGCATCGAGCGACGGATGCAGCTTCTGCGCCGCGCCCACCAGCACCTGGAATCCCACTTCTTTCTGCCGGGTTTTCATTTTGCCGACAACTGTGACCGCGGTCGAAGAAGGCTTTGGCGGCAACGACGTACTCGCCGCCCCAACCTGAACCAATTCCCCGCCTTCGGCATTCGAGCGCGAGGCCGCCGCCGCAAGCATGCGCGGCGTGATCGCTTCAAACGTCTCAGTTACGGTGGCGCTACGCAGGATTTGCCGCGTACCTACCACCATCGTACGGACTTTTTCGACGTCGCCGCTCGATTCCTTGATCCCGATCAGATTCGGATGCTCCGCCAATTCGATCACCAGCTCCGCGGGAATGTCGTAGCCGGTAGCCTGCGGAAAGTTGTAAATCATCACCGGCAACGGCGATTGGTCTGCCACCGTCCGGTAGAAAGCGAGAATGTTGCCCGGCTGCATTTGCTTCCTGTAATAGTGCGGCGTACGCACCATGGCGACGTCGTATCCGAGTTTGGCGGCGTACTCGGTAAGCCGCAGCGTCTCGAGGGCCGACTCGATCCCTGTGCCGGCGATCAGGACTTTGTTCGGCGCAGCCGCCTCGCGCGCGCACTTCAATACGTCGCGTCGCTCCTGATCGGAAAGCAAAATGGCCTCCCCCGTCGAGCCGAGCACGACGATGCCAGCGCAAGGCGTGCGCGAGTAGCGTTCAACATTGCTCTCAAGCTTTTTGAAGTAGACGTTGCCGTCAGGATAGAACGGCGTGGTGATAGGAGGAAAAATACCTTGCAGTAGCATATTTAATTCTAACCAGAAAGCGGCGAATATACGAGAGAGCACCTCACAGAAACTTGGGCTCCGGTAGGGCTCCGAGCCGAACCAGCACCCAACTGGTCGCAATTGTCCCGGCCCGCGCTAATCTGGCGATTAACCAAACGCTGAATGCTAATACCGTTCACAATGACGCGCCCGTAGGCGGGTGCTACTCCGAGAAAAGCTCCGGTGAGTCATAACCATTGTCCCGCGGTACCGTGAATGTCGACGTGTATGCTCGAGAATGCGTCACGGAAACCGCAGGGTTCTACAACACCGTTGGCTTCAACGACGATACACGGGCGTTTCTCTCTATCCCGGCGCGGCACGATGTCGCGCGGCGCGTCGATTGCGCGTTCCTTGCCCGGTGGGTGGCCGAGCACAGAATCGATGAGGACGAGGCCGCCGAGCTGGCAGTCGACCTCTCCTACAACCTCGCGAAGCGAGCTTACAAGCTCTAGTCCAATCCATGACGACTGCCTCCCCTCAGACCCTGAGACTTCACAAGCGCGACGACGTGGTGATCGCCATCAAGGCTCTTGCGCGTGGAGCAACGC
>Ga0209380_10002817_pt1 | contig 11018 bp, 10 predicted proteins | sample HubBroMetageWFT6_FD_188347 | JGI IMG/M metagenome (GOLD analysis project Ga0209380, IMG submission 188347) | Warmed and freeze-thawed soil microbial communities from the Hubbard Brook experimental Forest, New Hampshire - Hubbard Brook CCASE Soil... | ecosystem: Environmental > Terrestrial >...
GCTCTCCGGGGTCCGCGGCGCGCCTCCGGCCGATCTCGCTGCCGTCGCCCGGGCGGTCGCGAGCGTCTCGGCGCTCGCGGTGGACCTGGGCGACAGGCTCCTGGCGCTGGACGTGAACCCGCTGATCTGCGGTCCCGACGGCGCGGTCGCCGTCGACGTGCTGGCGGTGCCCGTCGATGCGCTCAGGCGGACGTGAACGTCCACTGCTGGTTGGTCCCGCCGTTCGCGGCCCCCTGGTCGAGCAGCGTTCCCGCCTTGGTGGAGGAACCGGGCACCTCGATCGGATCGAGGCTGTTGATGCTGGCGATCGTGAACGAGCCGGCGCTGTCCCTGGCGATGATGAACTGCTGGTTTCCGCCGCCCCAGTAGTCGTCCTGGTCGACCTTGGCGCCGTTGGCCGTCGACTGGCCGTTGATGTCGATCGACTCGCCGTCCATCGCGGATTTGATCGAGTACAGCCCGCAGCCGAGGCTGGCGATCTTCCACTTCTGGTTGACGCCGCCATTGCCGGGCCACTGATCCAGATCGGTGCCCTGGGCTGACTTGAACTCCGGGATGTCGACGACGTCGCCGCTGCGGGAGTTCTTGATGTAGTAGGTCCCGCTGGCCAGAGGTCCGGCCGGGCAGGAAGGCTGGATCGTCTGCAGGCCGACCAGCAGCGACGCCCGCGAGGCGGCATCCCATCTTGTGTTCAGAATCCCGTAGGTCTCGGTCTCGCCGTAGCTGATGCCCTGCCCCGCCGCGCCGTCCGACTTGGTCCCGTTGACCGCCCAGTACGACCAGTTCAGGTTGTGGTAACGCAGGTAACGGGTGAAGATCGCGAACCACTTGCCGAGGTCTGCCGTGCTGCCGCTGGACACGCAGTCGTCCGAGGTGTTGCAGGTGCCGAACTCGCCAACCCACAGCGGGACCTTGCCGACCAGGTAACCCCACTTCGGCTCGATCTTGGAGACCCACTCGTTGTAGCTGGTGACAGTCGTGTCGAAGCCATAATCGTGCGCCGAGTAAACGACATGATCGGCAACGTTCAGCCGGACCGGCAGGCTCGCTGCGTCGGCCAGGTCGGTCGCGTAGTTGGTGCCTTCGACGAAGACCAGCAGTTTCGAGTCGACGCTCTGCACGGCGTCGCCGCCCAGTTCGGCCGCGGCCTGCCAGTTGGTGCTCGAACTGCCGCCCCAGGTCGCCGCGCCCCGCGGCTCGTTGCGCAAGTCCACGCCGATCACCTGCGGGACGCCCTCGAATTCGGTCACCACCGATTTCCAGTCCGACAGCCAGGCCGACTGCGGGTAGGCCGAGTTGTACCAGAGCGTGTTCCCGTCGCTGCTCGAGCAGCACCACTCGGCGTTGCTGTTGTGATCATCGAGCACGACCATCAGCCCGGCGCTTGCGAGATCGCGCACGACCTGCTCGAAGATGGTGCGGGCGTGCTCGCCCTGGAACTGCGGGTTGGCGGTGAGCACGCTGGCGGAGACCACGGGGTTGGACTGCCACATCTGGTTCGACCATGGCAGGCGCACGCCGTTGAAGCCCATCGCCGCGATCTCGTTGATGATCGTCGTGACCGGCTGGTACTTCAGCCCGCCGACGACGTAGTCCGGCGACTCGGCGCCGTACCAGTTCACCAGCTTGAGCTTGACCGCCTTGCCCGCCGCGTCCACGATCGAAGCCCCGCTCGTGTGCAGCGGGAACGCGATCCCCGCATCGGGGGCCGAGGCGGCGGAGGAGGCACCAGGCGCGGGTGACGCGGACGACGGGGACATCTGGACCGTCGACCCCACTACGGCAACCGCCGGGGTGTCAGCCTGCAGCGCTGGCGCGGGCGACGGCGACATGGTCGGCTGGGACACGGACGCGCGTATCACAGTGCCCGGCCCGGGCCAGGCCAGCGCGGTCGTCACGGCCGCGACCGTGAGCAGGGTTGCTGCCGCAGCGACTGGGTGACTTTGCAGTATCCGGAGCAAGCCTGATGCCATGCTGGCGTGCGCGCCCGACCGGGGTCGTCGTGTCATTGGCGCAGATTATCATCTTATATACGTAAAAGTGGGGCAGCTCGGCCGTAAGCGCAGAAACGCCGCGGCCGGCCCGGTGGCCCGGGCCGGCCGCTGATCACGGAGCAGATCCGGTCAGGTTCCTTGGTTCCAGGTGACGTTGAAGTTCGCGCCGCTGTTGGTGAGCGCCGACGGCGTAGCCATGGTGCTGCCGGACGCGTCCTGCATGATGATCTCGGTCGAGGTCCACAGCTTGCTGGCGGACAGCGTGCCACGCAGGCCGTCGCGGGCGGTCACATGCGACGTGTTGAAGCTCACTGTGCCAAAGTCGGCCAGGTTGATCCCGCCTGCCGCGGACCCGCCCGGGTCCTCCTCGATCACCTCGGCCGAGTTGCGGTCGCAGGTGCTGCCGCTCGGGCATGGCTGGCTGGTCTCCATGGAAGAGCCGGTGGTCTCGTCCCTGAGCGCCAGTTGGTACTTGTTGGTGCTGCTGTTGAAGTAGACCGCCACGAAGATCGTGTCGCCCGGGTTGACGCCGGAGAGCACGACGGGGTTGAGGGGGAACATCTCGTACCAGGCCTGGTTCGTGGCCGCGCCGGTGGTTGAGTTGCAGAACGAGTCGACACCGGTCTGCTCGACCGTCTGGCTGTTGAACCCGTCGAGGCCCACCCACTCAGCCGCATAGGTCTGCCCGCCCGACCCGATCTGCACCGCCGAGCAATTGACGGTCGGGACCGTGAACGTGCTTTGCACGTAGCGCAGCGCGACGTTCTTCTTCGCGACGGCGGCATAGCCCGACCAGTTCTGGCTGTCCACGGTGGCGTTCTTAGTGAGGTGCGGCAGCACCGTGCGCGGCAGGCGCGCATTGGTCACCAGATGGAAGCCGTGCAGGTGAAGGCTGGGAGCCGAGGTCGCGGTCGACGCGCTTGCCGACGCGGCTGGCGCCATCGCGACGGCCGCAGCCGCGGCGCCGATGACGATTAGCGGTCGTAGGTTCACGTTCGGGCCCTTCTGGGGGACTTCAGGAGATGACATTGTGCCCGAGCAGAAGATTTGGCCGCTGCGTTTCCCAATAAACGGAACTAATGTGCCAGAAAGCGCACAAAAGAATTCACCGGGATTAGAGCATCCCTCCGAGACGGACGGGACGGCAGTGATCAGTGTTCCTGGTGAGGCGCCTGCGCGGGCCTGGCTGCCGTGTGCGCGGACGTAGCCGTGTGCGCAGGCGCAGCCGTGTGCGCGGACGTAGCCGTGTGCGCAGGCGCAGCCGTATGGGCAGGCGTAGCTGTGTGCGCGGACGTAGCCGTGTGCGCAGGCGCAGCGTGTGCGCAGGCGTAGCCGCGTGCGCGGGACGTAAGGCGCGTGCGCGGACGTAAGGGTGGTGCGGCTGCGGTCAGAAGATCACGTAGAGCTTGCGGATCGTCTCGTGGATCTGCCAGGTTCCCGCCCAGCCGCGCGGGAAGACCGCGGTGTCCCCCGGGCCGATCTCCTGCGGCGCGCCGCCATCGGGGGTCACCGTCATCCTGCCGGACACGATGTGCACGAACTCGTTGGTCTCCAGCTTCCAGTAGGACGGCCCCGGCGTGCACTCCCAGACCCCGGTCTCCTGCTCGCCGTCCTGCCACAGCGTGTAGCCGGAGGTCTGCATTGGCTCACCGGTCGCCTCCTCCAGCGGGCCCCAGTCTTCGAGCTCGACGGTGGCGGCCTCGGCCAGGAACGGAGTCGCTGAACTGGTCTCGGTCATGTCTGGGTTGTCCTCTCTGCAGGTTACGGAAGGGCGCGTGGGTCGAGAAACGGGCAGCTCGCCGGCGCCTACGGCGCGCTCGACGGGAACGGCAGCGCGATCGGGTCGGTCGCCAGGCGGCTGTTGCCCTCCGCGTCGAACCGGTCCATGCCCAGCGGCGCGGTGTCCACCACATCGGAGCTGCCGGTCAGGGCGACGTCGGCGGCCGCCTTCGCGACACCCGGTCCCCACATCATCCCGGCCCCTCCGGCACTGGCCACCGTCACCCCGTTCAGGGCGGCATCGCCCATGAGCGCGGGTCCGATGATCGGCAGATGATCGGGGGTGTAATCGATGGTGGCCGCCCAGATCCGGCGCAGGCCAAGCCCGCGGGTGACCGGGACCAGCTCGGCGAGGCGCTCGCGCATCTTCGCCAGGTACCCGTCGTCGATCTGGGTCGCCGGGCCGGGGGGCTCGGCCGGGTTGCTCATGCCGAACAGCAGGCCCTTTTCCTCGGGCCGCCAGTACAGGCCCGCGGTCAGGTCGAAGACCATCGGCACCCGGGCGGGATCCAGGTCGGGGTGCGGCGCCGTGACCGCCACCTGGTGCCGCACGCCGCCGGCCGGCACCTTGACCCCGGCCAGGCCGGCGACCTCGGCCAGCTCGGGCCCACCGGTGAGCACCACGAGCGGGGTGTCGATCCGGCCCCGGCTGGTCTCCACGCCGGTGACCCCGTCGCCGCTGGTGACCAGGCCGGTGAAGGCCGTGTGCTCGCCGATCACGACTCCGCTGATTGCCAGCGCCACCGCGTAGGCGGTCACGTTGCGGGGCGGAGTGAGATAGCCGTCTTCCGCATTGAACGTGCCGCCCAGGGTGAGCCCGGGCGCCAGGGTGGGGTTCAGCCGGTCGACCTCGTCGGGCTCGAGCCAGCGGACCGGCAGGCCGAGCGCGTTCTGCATGGCCAGGCGCTCGTGTGCGGCCGTGACGTCGGCCTCGGTGAAGCAGGGCAGCAGGTATCCCTGCGGAGTGAACCCGGAGTCGATCCCGAGCTCCTCGCGCTGGCCCAGGTAGAACCGGCGGGACCACTCGCCGAGGCGGACCGCCCAGCTGGTGCCGCCCTGAGTGCGGACGATGCCTGCGGCGCGGCTGCTCGCGCCCTGGCCGAGGGTGCGTTTCTCCAGCAGAACCACCTGGTCGAGCCCGGCTTGCCGGAGGAAGTAGGCGCACCAGGCGCCTACTGTGCCGCCGCCGACGACAACCGCGTCGGCCGAAGCTGGAACGGCGGGAAGCATTGGCACGGCCTCGATGCTGGCATAGACTGAACGTTCAGTCAAGACTTACCGTTGTCCGGGCAGAAAGCAGGATGTCGATGTACGGCCTGTCAGACGAGGACCTGGAGATCCAGGCGCGCGCCCGGACCTTCACGGACGAGCTGATCCCGTTCGAGGTGACCGCCGAGATGAACGGCGGCGACCTGCCGAAGGACGTCGTGGCCGCGCACGCGGAGCGGGCCAGGGAGCTCGGGATCGCCGCGGCGAACATGCCGCGTGAGCTCGGCGGCGGCGGCTGCACCTCGCTGCAGCAGGTCCTGATCCAGGAGCAGGTCGGCCGGGTGACCAACGCGCTGGCCTGGTCGGCCTCCACTCCCCCGTCCTGGCTGCCCTCGGTCGCGACGCCGTACCAGATGGACCGGTTCGTGCGGCCGACCGTCAGCGGCGACCGGGAAGAGTGCTACGCGATCACCGAGGAGGGCGCGGGCTCGGACGTGGACGCGATCGAGGCGACCGCGCGCCGGGACGGCGACGGTTACTTGCTCAACGGCGAGAAGTGGCACGTGACGTCGTACAACTCAGCCGACTACGCGTTCTTCCAGGGCAAGCTCGTCGGTGGCGCACACGACGGCGAGCACGCGATGCTCCTCGTCGACCTGCCGAGCCCGGGCGTCCAGGTCGTGCGCACGCCCGCGTACTCGCACACGATCAGCCACCATCACCCGATCGTCGCGTTCACCGACGTCCGGGTGCCGGCCTCGCACCTGGTCGGGGCCGAGGGCGATGGCATGACGTTCGCGTACGAGTGGTTCCGGTTCGAGCGGCTGATGGTCGCCGCGCGCTGCCTCGGCGCGGCCGAGCGGCTGACCGCCGAGATGACCGGCTTCGCCACCGAGCGTCGGGTGCAGGGCAGGCCGATCAGCGAGCTGGGCCAGATCCAGGCGATGCTCGCGGACAGCCTGACCGAGCTGTTCGCGGCGCGATCGCTGACCTACGAGACCGCGCGCGCGATCGACGCCGGCGCGGACGTGAAAGTGCAGCACGCCCAGTGCTCGATGGCCAAGCTGTACGCGTCGGAGATGGCCGGCCGGGTGGCCGACCGGGCGGTCCAGGTGTTCGGCGGCCGGGGCTACATGCGCGAGAACGTGGCCGAGCGGTTCTACCGCGAGCTGCGGGTGGAGCGGATCTGGGAGGGCACGAGCGAGATCCAGCGCGCGATCATCGCCGACCAGATGGTCAAGCGGGGTCCGGCGGCGCTCGCCTGACCGGCCGCTGGCCCGGCCGACCGCCACCTCCTGCCACCGACGCCTCCCGGGTCGGCTCAGCGGTTCATGTTCGTCCGGTTTTTGGCGGACGAATCGAAACCACAATCGCCTGCCCCGGTCTACTCCGGCAGGCTGTCCTCGATCGCGGCGACGATCGTGGGGTCCTCGGGGTCGGTGCGCGGGCGGAACCGCCCGAGCACGGCGCCGTCGGGCCCGACCAGGAACTTCTCGAAGTTCCACTGGATGTCGCCGGTCTCGCCGTCGGCGTCAGGGACTGCGGTCAGCTCCGTGTAGATGGGGTGCCGGTCCGGCCCGTTCACCTCGATCTTCTCGAACATGGGGAACGTCACGCCGTAGTTCACCGAGCAGAACTGGCCGATCTCGTCGGCGGTGCCCGGCTCCTGGCCGCCGAACTGGTTGCACGGGAATCCGACCACCGAGAACCCGCGGTCACTGAACCGCTCGTGCAGCCGCTCCAGCCCCTCGTACTGGGGGGTCAGCCCGCACTTAGAGGCGACGTTGACCACGAGCAGCGTCTTGCCGGACAGATCGCCCAGCGAGCCGGGCTGGCCGGTCAGGGTGTTCACGGGAAAGTCGTACACGCTCACGTGACTGATTCCTTTGCTTGAAGGCGGGTGTGCCAGCCTCAACAGCACCACCCGTCAGTCTCTTCCAGGCCGACGAGATAGCGCCCCAGGTTCGTCACTTACGCGCGATGATGGACCGCGATCTGGCCGCCCTCAAGCAGCGCATGGACGCCCAGAACCTGCTGCTTCAGGCGCTGCACGTGACGCAGTCCAACCACACCCAGCGGCTGACCCGCATCGAAGACAGCCTCGGCAGGGTCGAGGCCGATTTCCGCGGCAATCTGGACACGATCGTCGTAATGCTGGATCGCATCGTGCCGCCCGGCGAAGGGCAGGCGTAACTCGCCGGAACGCGCGGTCTCGGCGGTCAGCTGGCGGCCACGGCCTTTGCGCCGGGGTTCCAGACCCGCTCGCCGCGGTAGCCGCGGGCGACCATGGTCACGAACTGGTAGACCGCGTCCTCGTCCGGCGACAGCGGTCCCGGCTGCGCATGCTCCGAGCTGAGCCCGCGCTGCACCGACTCGCAGGCGCCCCAGTCCTGCTGGTTGGTGATGTCCCAGAACTCGACCGCGTAGCCGGGGTCGAAGCCCGGCTTTTCCAGTGCCTCGGGCGCAAAGGCCCAGGTGCACTCGATCATGGTCCGGTCCACGGCGACCGGCGTCAGCCGGTGCGTCATCACGTAGTCGGGATGCAGGCTCAGCAGCACGTTCGGGAAGATGTTCACGTAGATCACGGTGCGCAGGCCCTTGGCGTCCAGGCCGCGCAGCGGCACCCCCAGGCTGGTGCCGTCCAGGGACATCGTGTCCATACCGTCCCGCAGGTCCATCCAGCCGCCGACCCACGTGCCCTGCGCGGGGTAGTTCTCGCCGCTCTTCGGCGGGCTGACCCGGCACAGCTCGGGGTGGATCATCGGGCAGTGGTAGCACTCGTGGTAGTTCTCGGTGAGGATCTTCCAGTTCGCCGCGGCGTCGTATTCGTGCCGCCCCGCGGTGACCAGCCGCTCGGGCTCATAGGGCGCGATCAGCTCGTCGAGTTCCCCCAGCGAGTCGGCGAGCGGCGGCGCCTGGCCCGAGCCGTCCACGAAGATCAGTCCGTGCCAGTCGGCGACGGGCAGCTCGACCAGGCCCCAGGCGGAGTTGTCGAAGCCCTCGCGGCCCTTGAACCCCTGGGCAAAGCGCAGCCCGCCAGACAGCGAGTAGGTCCACGAGTGGTACGGGCAGATGATCGAGTTGTTTTGGGCGGTCACGCCGCAGGGCAGCAGTTCATGGCCGCGATGGCGGCAGGTGTTGGCGAAGGCATGCAGCGTGCCGTCTTCGTCACGGGTCAGCAGCACGCTCCCGGCGCCGACCGACTCGGCCCGCTGGTCACCCGGCTCGGGCAGCTGCGAGCTGAACCCGACGCAGGCCCAGCCCGAGTCGAAGAAGTACTTCTGCTCCCAGGCGAATACCGCCGGATCCTCGTACGCCGCCCGCGGCAGCATCACGGATTCGCCGAAGGCCTGGAGCGAGCGCGCGAGCGCGGCGGTGTCGATGGGGGCGGCGGGATGACGCGCTTGACTGACCATACAGTCAAGGGTAAGCGCGGCCCGGGACCCTGTCCAGCGCGGCGGACGGGCCTGTTGAGGGCACAGCCGGCCTGTCCAGGCGCGGAGACGGCGCACTTCCTCGCCTCGCCAGGCGCCCGGCACATCACGGCCAGACCATCCACGTCAACGGCGGTGCCTTCACCACCCGCTGACCCCGGCGACGCCGGTGCGGACGGGCAGCCGCCCCGCATCCGCGCGGATCCGGTCGCGGCGGTCAGCCGGACGGACGGGGAGCGAGCACGGCCTGGGTCTGGGTGGTCTGCCCGACCAGCCGGCCCACGTCGTCGGTCAGGTCGGTCCGGACCGCGATGAACGAGCGACCCGTGTGCAGCGGCCTGGCTGTGGCGTGCAGCGCACCGTCACGCACGCCGCGGAAGAAGTTCGTCGCCGAGTCAACGGTCGCGGTGCCAGCCCCGGCCGGCAGGTTGAGGAACGCGCACACGGCCCCAACGGTGTCGGCCAGCGACATGATCGCTCCGCCGTGCATCACCCCGCTGGTGGTGCACCGTTCCGGGGACCAGCTCAGGCTGCCGCGGACCAGCTCGGGGGCGGCCTCATCCAGGGTGATGCCAAGGCCGGTCGCGTAGGGAATCATCGCGAGCAGCTCGTCCGGGGACGGGATAGCGGGCTCTGACATGGGTGCAGCCTCCGTTGGGCGGAGCGGGTGGCGAGCGGGGTGGGTGGCGCACGGGGGTGGGTGGCCCGGCGCGGCCCGGCGCGGCGCGCGGGGTAGCGCGGGGTAAGACGGTCAGAGGTCGGCGGCCAGCTTCTCCAGCCGCTCGCGGCACTCGGCGTCTGCGGGAGTGTAGACGATGAGGCGCGAACCGGGACGCGGGCCCAGCCAGTAGTGCGTGCTCTCCAGCCGGAGCAGCCCCACCTTCTCGTTCATGATGAGCTTGGTCTGGTTCTCCGGGCCGAGAACCTCACGCTCCTCCCAGACCTTGACGAAGTCGGCCGACGCCTCGCTGAGCCGGGCGACGAGCCCGCGCCAGGCGGGCTCGCCGACGTGGTCGGCCATGGCCAGGCGGTACTGCGCGACGAGCCGGTGCACGGTCTGATCCCACTCGACCATGCCGCGCCGCCATTCGGGGCGCGTGAACGACAGCCAGAGCATGTTGCGCTCGCCGAGCGGCAGTGCGTCCAGGTCGGCGAACAGATGACCGTAGACCTGGTTGTAGGCAAGCACGTCGAAGCGTGAGTTCTGCACCACGCCGGGGATCGGGGTGAGCCCGTCCAGCATGGTCTGCACCGCCGGCGAGATGGACTGGCACTCCTTGGCGAGCCGCTGCTCGGCGAACCCGGCGAGCGTCATCACGTGCGAGCGCTCGTGCGGGTCGAGCAGCAGGGTGCGGCACACGGACTCGAGCACCTGCGGCGAGACGTTGATGTCCCGGCCCTGTTCGAGCCAGGTGTACCAGGTCACTCCCACGCCGGCCAGCTGTGCCAGCTCCTCGCGGCGCAGCCCGGGGGTCCGCCGGCGGCCCATGGGAGTGAGCCCCACCTGCTGCGGCGCGATCCGCTCCCGCCGGTCGCGCAGGAACGCTCCCAGTTCCCGGCGGCGCAGCTCGGCAGCCTCCCTGGTGTCGACCGCGGCGATGACCTTGCCGTCGGGTCCGCACGGCTCGGCGGCCGCAGCCGCTTCCATGTCAGCCAGAGTCCCGCCGTTCACCATGCCTCCATCGTGCGCCCCGTTCATGGACTATTGCCAGGTGTCTGTCAGTACCAGGATAACCAGGCTCCTGGTACCAGGCTACGTTTGCGCGCACGCTGGTTGCATGACTTCTGGAGTTGACGAGACCACCCGTCCGGCAACCATCGCCCCGGCGATCGCCGCCGAGGGCCAGCCCGCCGCCCTGACCACGCTCGGGCTGATGACCGTGCTCATCGGCGTGTTCCTGCCGATGACGGACTTCTTCATCGTGAACGTGGCGCTGCCGACCATCGACCGCGACCTGCACGCCCCGGCCGGCATGCTGCAGCTGGTCGTCGCGGGGTACGCGATCGCGTACGCCCTCCTGCTCGTCGTCGGCGGGCGGATCGGCGACGCAGTCGGCCGCAAGCGGCTCTTCCTCATCGGGATGGCGGCGTTCACCGTGACGTCGCTGGCATGCGGCGTCGCGCCGAGCATCGGCGCGCTGGTCGCAGGGCGGGCGCTGCAGGGCGCCGCGTCGGCCATGATGCTGCCGCAGGTGCTGTCCACGATCCAGGCCACCAGGTCGGGCCCGGGCCGGGCCCGGGCGCTCGGCAGCTACGGCGCGACCGGCGGCATCGCGGTGGTGGCCGGCCAGCTGCTCGGCGGCCTGCTGGTGTCGGCCAACATCGCCGGGATGACCTGGCGGCCGATCTTCCTGGTCAACGTGCCGGTCGGGATCGTCGGCCTGGTGCTCGCCGCCCGCCTGGTGCCGGACACTCGCTCCGATGACCCGGCGCCGGTCGACCGGCGCGGCACGCTGCTGCTCGGCTGGGCGACGCTGGCGCTGCTGATTCCGCTCACCGAGGGCCGCTCCCTCGGCTGGCCGCTGTGGACGATCGCGGCGCTGATCACCGCGCCGGTGGCGGCGATCGCGTTCGTGCGGGCGGAGCGGGCGATGGAAGAACG
>Ga0209380_10002818_pt1 | contig 11018 bp, 4 predicted proteins | sample HubBroMetageWFT6_FD_188347 | JGI IMG/M metagenome (GOLD analysis project Ga0209380, IMG submission 188347) | Warmed and freeze-thawed soil microbial communities from the Hubbard Brook experimental Forest, New Hampshire - Hubbard Brook CCASE Soil... | ecosystem: Environmental > Terrestrial > Soil...
TTCTGGCCATGCCGCCTCCCGACTTCCGTGACTACGAAAGGCAGCCGGAAAAATCGCCACCGGGCGACGCCGCACCTGACACTCGCTATCTCACGACCTACTATCCCGGAACCAACGACCCAGCGCAGGGTACGTCGGTCGCGGTCAATGCCGGTGATGAGATCCCCATCAATCTCACTCTCGTACCGCAAAGAACCTATCGCATCCGCGGCGTCGTGACCGGCATCCCGGCCGGGCAGAAGCCCGCCGTCGAGTTGTTCTCGAAGCCCGGCGATTCGCTGAGGGCGAATGCCAGCGAGATCGGTTCCGACGGCCAATTCGAAATCCGCGGCGTCGCTCCCGGTTCGTACGTCATGAAAATGGCGACCGAATCCGGAACGCAGGCACTGACCGCGCAACAGGAGATCAACGTTGTTGCCTCGGACGTCGAAGGCATCAAGCTGGTTCCGCAGCCTTCTTTCACGATCTCGGGCCATCTACGCGTCGAAGGCGCCGCGCCGGGAGAGCTTTCGCAATTCGCGGTTAACCTGCGCCAGACGGAGTTGCCCGAGGATCCCGGCTTCTTCATGTCGCAGGATTTCTTCGGCGCCAACGCGGTTGTCGACCGCCAGGGGAACTTCGAGTGGAAGAATGTGAGCCCGGGCAATTACATCGTGCGCGTGTTTGGCAGCGACGCGCAGAATAATTTTTTCCTCAAGTCGGTAAGGCTCGGCGACCGAAACATCGATACCGGATTCACCGCAAGCGGCCCGACCTCGCTCGAGCTAGTGCTGAGTTCGCGGGGGGGCGTGATAGACGGTGCGGTCATTAACAAAGAAGCGGAAAAAGAGAAAGGCATCGAGAACGATCATCCGGTGCCCAACGCCACCGTAGTCGCCGTGCCGGAAGAAAAATATCGCAAACTTCCCGATCGTTTCGGCACCGGATCGACCGACCAGCATGGTCATTTCATCATTCGCGCCCTCGCTCCGGGAACTTACACTCTCTACGCTTGGCAGGTTACCGACGAAGAAATCTGGCGCGATCCCGACTTCTTGAAGGCACAGGAAGCGAATGGCACGACGCTCAAAGTCGAAGAAGGCTCAAGCCAGAAAATTGAGTTGACACTGAGCCCGGCGACCGAGGATTGAGAACGGGTCGCCAATTGGCCGTCGCTCGTTCGCAGACTCTGGCAACCACCACCGACCAGCGACTGACCACCAATCAGGTACAATTCTTAGGCTGCTGTCTTCGCCGTTGCTTCACAGTCCAGCTGGATTCATGTATTTGACCCTCACTTCCACGCCGTCCCTTGCTTTGTTTCTTGCCACCAGAGGCTTGGGCTCCTATCTCCGCCAGCATTTTCTCGATAAAACCTTTCAGGGCCTTTACCAGGTCAACGCCTTCGATCTGGCCCTGCTGATCCCTTATTTCATTGTGCTGGTTATTCTGGCGGCGTATGGCGGTCACCGCTACTGGCTCGTCTATCTTTATTACAAGCACAAGAAGAACAAAACGACGGAAGCGGCAGCTCGCTTCGAAAGCCTGCCGCGCGTCACCGTGCAGTTGCCGATCTTTAATGAGCAATACGTCGTCGACCGCCTGCTCGACGCCGTCTGCCGCCTCGAATATCCGAAAGACAAACTCGACATCCAGTTGCTCGACGACTCAACCGACGAAACCGTGGAAGTCGCGCGCGCGCTCGTCGATCGCTACGCCGCGCTCGGAAACCCCGTCGTCTATATCCACCGCACCAATCGCCAAGGCTTCAAGGCCGGAGCACTGGAAGCGGGTCTTAAAACTGCCACGGGCGAGTTCGTGGCGATCTTTGATGCCGACTTTGTTCCGCCGCCCGACTTTCTTTTGAGGTGCATCCACCACTTCACCGATCGAAAAGTCGGCATGGTGCAGACGCGCTGGACGCACATCAACCGCCACTACTCGTTCCTCACCGAGGTCGAAGCCATTCTGCTCGACGGCCATTTCGTCCTCGAACACTCCGGCCGCTCGCGCAGCGGCGTTTTCTTTAACTTCAACGGCACCGCCGGCATGTGGCGACGCTCGGCCATCGACGAAGCCGGCGGCTGGGAGCACGACACGCTCACCGAAGACACCGATCTCTCCTACCGCGCCCAACTGAAAGGATGGAAGTTTGTCTACCTGCAAGATGTCGAATGCCCCGCCGAGTTGCCCGTAGAAATGACGGCCTTCAAGACGCAGCAGGCGCGCTGGGCCAAAGGCTTGATTCAGGTCTCGAAAAAAATTCTTCCTCAAGTGTTAAAGAGCGACGTATCCCGCCATCAGAAAATCGAGGCCTGGTATCACCTCACCGCAAACTTCAGCTACCCGCTGATGATCGTGCTTTCGGTGTTGCTGATGCCCGCCATGATTATCCGCTTCTATCAGGGGTGGTTTCAGATGCTCTATATCGACCTGCCTCTGTTTATGGCGTCGACCTTCTCCATTTCCAGCTTCTATCTGGTTTCGCAGAAAGAACTATTCCCGAAGAGTTGGCCGCGAGCGCTGCTCTATCTGCCGCTCTTGATGGCGCTCGGGATCGGATTGACGGTTACCAATACAATTGCGGTTCTCGAAGCGGTGGTCGGCAAGCAGACTGCCTTTGCCCGCACTCCCAAATATCGCGTCGAATCGAAGAAGGATAAAGTCCTCGGGGCAAAATACCGCAAGCGCCTGGGATGGGTTCCGTGGATTGAACTCCTGATCGGAACCTATTTCGCGCTCGCCATTTATTACGCCATCAGCAATGAAAACTACTTCACCGTTCCTTTCCTGTTGCTGTTCGTATTGGGCTACTGGGTGACCGGCTTGATGTCGCTGCTTCAGGGGCGATTCGCCGGACTCGCCGTAGGCTCGGAGCGTCAAACCAAGCCCTTCCCCGTCGGAGTGTAGCTACGAGGCCAGCGGGTGATCTGGCCATCACGATCTCGCCATCACGATCTCGCCATCACGGATCGGAGATTCGTCTAAGTATGATTAACTGAACCTTTCGATAGCGGGATCACCCAATAGCGTCACTGCGAAGCCGAGTCCGAAGGGTTAAACTGAAGCGTGATGGCAATCTCGTTCTTCACAGGTTTTCCGTCGAGTTCAAAGGGCTTGTACCGCCATTGCTTCACCGCCTCGACGGCCGATTGGGCAAACAACTGCGGGCCATCGATCACTCTGACCGATCCGACCCTCCCATCCTCCATCACCGTGGCTGCCAGAACGACCGTGCCCCCCTGGCGCAGCACCCGCGCCTCTATGGGATAAGCTGGCGAAACACGATGGAGCAGTTTGCCCCCTGAAACGCCGAGCGATACCGGCCGTGTGAGATCGGGCAAGGAAGCCTTGGCGGAGAGAACTCCGTTGAGCGGGGAAGGACTAGTCTCGCTGCCGGAAACCGATGCCACCGATGGCGCGCTCTCGGTGGCATGAGAGTCGGCCACCTCGGAGCGCGAATCTTGCGGGTCAACCTGCGATCCAGTCTGCGAGGACGCGACATCGTGAACAATTACAATGTTGCGCGCAACTTTGTCAGCAACCTTGCCAGAAGAATCGGCGAGTGAGGTTGGCCGATCGATCTGCCCTTCCGTGGCGGATGCACGGCCCGGGGCAGGTTTTTTCTCCGAAAGCCCCTCCACCTTTGCGGCGAACCTAACCGGAGCCCCAGCCGACGGCTTTCCGCCCGTTGGAAACAGCGGCTGGCCACCCGGATCCGGCTTCCAGACCGGATCATTGTTCAGAGCAGGGTTCAGAGAAGGACGAGGGTTGACGGAATACTGAGTAGCCGAAATGGGTTCGGTCGCGGAACTTAGAGCGGCAGCATTTCCGCTCGCCCCGCTAACCGAATCCGGCGTCGCTGCGTGCGCCTTGCCATCGGTTTCTGCCGGCCCCTTCCAGCCCAGCCAAATCACCAGGCCAAGCAGAGAGATCGACACTAAGGCGACGACAGCCTTAACAAAGGGCCGTGATCGCCTTCCCACCACAGCCAATGCCACGTCTCCGACGCGATCGGAGGCCGGCAGCAAACCCGAGGGCTGGACCTTCGCAATGGCAGACGGAAGCTTCGGCGCCGCCGGTGATGCGCCGTGCGGCTGCGATGCGCGCGCGCGCTCCGCCAGCGCCGCCAGTTGTACGAGCAGATCAATCTGCTCATCGGTAAAAGCTGCCGGCGCGGTTGAGAATACTTCGAGAATCCCATTGACCCCGCGCCAGCCCTGAATCGGTAAAACCGCAATCGAGCGCAAGCCCAGGCTGCGACAGACTTCTACATCGACGAGCGGATTATTTTCGGTGTCGATGCAATGTTGAATCTTTCCACTTCTTAAACACTCCCCTGATATCCCAGTTTCCGCGCTCAATCGCGCACCGAGAGCCGGAGCCGTAGTCCCACTCCGCGCGCGGCACACCATCGCGCCATCCTTCCACATCGCCAGCGCGGCCCCGGTCGCGCCCGACAGGCGGAGTGCGGCGTTCGTAATGCTCCCCAGTATGGGTTCGAGACGGCGATCCCCGCCTGCAATCAGATCCTTGAGCGACGATAGCGATGCGTTCGAGTCAACCTCAGAGACGCCCGACCCGCCGCCAACCGAGATCTCAGGCGAGGAATCGCGATCCGACGCGCTAACTCTTTTCTCTGAGAACGGCTTGGATTGGGGGGCAACCACAAAATTTCTCGATAGCTAATTAGTCGGCAAGTTGTAGGACGACCTGGCAAAACACAAGCGGCGCGCGCGATTGGCCCGAAGTATGAGCCAACTTGGCGCGCCTGTCAAGGCAAGTGGTGGGGTTGAGTGGGGTTGACTCTCGTCATCGGGCGATCTGAACCTCCAGTTTCTAAATGTCCCGCAAAGTCATGAATGTTAATGAGGAATGAAGGCCACCGCTCCCCCGACGACTCGATAACCGATGCCCGTTTCGCACCAAACTAACCAACAATCGGGCCGCGAACCCGATGCTAACCTGATTGGGCTCTGGTTTCTAGCATTCTCCTCCGCACGAGGTATTGCAAGGAACCGACTTTAAGAAAATTCTCAAGACGTTCGAAGCGTTGACGGATTTGGGGCCCGAACTTACGGCGGACCGCGACTTCCGCCAAACCGCTCGCACCATGCTGACCGCCATTATGGAGGCAGCGGGCGCACGCGAGGCTGTTTTATTCTCATTCGACGAACGCCGTTCCCTCCTCTCCTCGGTCGATTCCCAGGGATTCACCCTGATGCCTGACCCTTCGGTCATGCGCCTCCTGCCCCGCCATGTGCATACCCTGACCGCCGCCTCCGGCCCCGTCCTGCTGAACAGTTCCACCCACGACGTCTTTCTAAGTTCGAGCGGAAACGTGGCGCCCGAACTGTTCAAGTGTGTCTGCCCGCTGAAAGTCCGCGGAAAGCTCGCGGGATTAATTGCCCTTGGACGCCGGAGCGGAGATGCGCTTTACGAAGAAGACGCGCTCGACGCGCTTAAAATGGTGAGCCCCTATATCGCGCTGACCATTCAGAATCACACTCTTGGCCAGTCGCTCGCGCAACGGGTATCGGAAAACCTGCGACTGGCTGCCTCTCTCCACGGATTCTACGACAACGCGCTCGAGGCTTTCGCCACCGCCATCGATGTCAAGCATGTCAATATTCATGGCCACTCGCTGCGCGTCGGCCGCTATTCCCAAGCGATCGGCGAAGCGCTGGAGATGAACCCCAATGACGCTGCTTCTCTGCGCTCCGCCGCCTATCTGCACGACATCGGCATGGTCGCCGTCGATCGGCGGCTGTTCGAAAAACCTTCCAAACTCGATCAGGAAGAATATAGAGAGATGCGCGACCACACCGTCGTCGGCCATCAGATCGTAAGCCAGGTGCAGTTTCCCTGGCCGCAGATTCCAGAAATCGTGCGCTGGCACCATGAGCGCGCAGATGGCTCGGGATATCCCGATGGTTTGCATGGCGACGAAATACCGCAAGCGGTACGCATCGTCGCCCTCGCCGAAACCTTCGATGCCATGACCAGCGAACGCCCCTACCGCGAACGCCTGTCGGTTGGAGCAGCCCTCCAGGAACTGATCCGCCTTACGCCGCAAAAATACGACCCGCAAGTGCTCCACGCTCTGCTCATCCAGGTACGCCGCGATGCCGTCGGAACGAATCGGCTGCCCATCCTCGATCCCACAATGATGAACCTTTCGGCCGTAGACATCGACGAACTGGCCTCCACCCTGCAACAGAGAGTCAAGCAAAGCAAACTTTTCCCGACCTGAGTTCCGCCTTGCGGGCTCGCGTCCGTCGTGCGTAGTCGGGCAAAAGGCATCCGCCGCAGGGTCTCCTCGTCTCACTCGTCTCCGACGACGCCCAACCCAATTCCTCCGGGTATAAAATCAAACCTAGTCCACTGCTGCCTCGTCTCGTTTTTCGTTCGCGAGGTAAACTTAGGCATCGGGCCCAGTGTATCTATTTGCAAATGGCCTCATCTAATTTTTAGTGGGGCAAGGTATTTTTAGTGGGGCAATGCAAGTCGATCTGCCAGGAGAGAATGAATGGCCGTCAGTGACCAGTCAGTCGCCACCACCGGAACACAACTCGATCAGCTGTGCATCAATACGATTCGCACGCTTTCGATAGATGCGGTGCAGAAAGCGAACTCTGGCCACCCCGGCGCGCCGATGGCCTTGGCCCCCGTTGCCTATTGCTTGTGGCAGCAGTTTCTGCGCTACGACCCGGAAGACCCGATTTGGCCCAATCGCGACCGTTTCGTCCTCTCCAATGGCCACGCCTCCATGCTGCTCTACTCGCTGATTTATTTAGCGGGCGTGCGCGAAGTCAGCCCTGAAGGCAAAATTCTTTCCACCCCCGCCCTGTCGCTCGACGAGATCAAGAACTTCCGCCAGTTAGGCAGCAAGACTCCTGGGCATCCCGAATACGGCTTAACCACTGGCGTCGAGACGACCACGGGGCCGCTCGGCCAGGGCGTTGGCAACAGCGTTGGTATGGCCATTGCCGAGCGCTGGCTTGCGACCTATTTCAATCGCCCCGACTTCGAACTCTTCCGCTACAACATCTGGACGTTCTGCGGCGACGGCGACATGATGGAAGGCATCTCGTCGGAAGCCGCCTCGATCGCCGGCCATCTCAAGCTCTCAAATCTCTGCTGGATTTACGACAGCAACCACATCACCATCGAAGGGAATACCGATCTCGCCTTCGACGAAAATGTGGCGACCCGCTTTGAGGCATATGGCTGGGATGTGCAACACGTCGCCGACGCCAACGATCTGGCCGCTCTGTCGCGGGCCTACACCGAAGCCCTCGAAGTAAAAGACCGTCCCAAACTCATCATCGTCAACAGCCACATCGGCTACGGATCGCCCCACCGCCAGGACAGCAAAGAAGCGCACGGCGAAGCGCTCGGCGAAGAAGAAGTGAAGCTGACGAAGCGCTTCTACGGCTGGCCCGAAGATGCCAAGTTCCTCGTCCCCGACGGAGTGCAGGAAAATTTCCGCGACGTCATGGGCAAACGCGGCAAACAATTCAATAGTCAGTGGAAAGCTTTGTTCGCAAAATATAGCCAGCAATTCCCCGATCTCGCCGCTCAATTCGCGCGTATGCAAGAGCGCAAACCACCCGCGGGATGGGACAAGGAACTGCCCACCTTCGCGCCCGACGCCAAGGGACTGGCCACCCGCGACTCCTCCGCTAAGGTTTTGAATGCCATCGCCAAAAATCACCCCTGGCTGATGGGCGGCTCCGCCGACCTCTACCCCTCGACGAAGACGCGGCTGACCTTCGAGGGCGCCGGCGATTTCGAAGCCGATCATTACAACGCGCGCAACTTTCACTTCGGCATCCGCGAGCATGCCATGGGCGCGATCGTGAACGGCATGGAACTGTCCAACCTCCGCACCTACGGCTCGACGTTCCTCATCTTCAGCGACTACATGAAAATGCCGATTCGCCTCTCGGCCGTCATGGAGGTTCCGTCCCTCTGGATCTTCACCCACGACTCCATCGGAGTCGGCGAAGACGGACCCACCCACCAGCCCATCGAGCAACTCATCACCCTGCGCGCCGTGCCCGGGCTCATGACCCTCCGACCCGCCGACGCCAATGAAGTCATCGAAGCGTGGAAAGTGATCATGCAACAGACCAAGCATCCGGTGGCGCTGATCCTCACCCGGCAAGCGTTGCCCACCTTGGATCGCACCAAATACGCGTCCGCCGCGGGCGTAGCTCGTGGAGCTTACATCATTGCCGACGCCGAAGGCGGCAAGCCGCAGGTCATCCTGATGGCCACCGGCAGCGAAGTCTATCTCTGCATCGACGCCTACGAAAAACTGAAAGCGGAAGGTGTCCGAGCCCGCGTCGTCAGCATGCCTTCGTGGGACATCTTCGAGCATCAGGATCAGAGTTATCGCGACCAGGTCCTTCCTCCCGATGTAACCGCGCGCGTAGCCGTCGAAATGGCCTCGACCTTCGGCTGGGCGCAATACACCGGCCCCAAAGGCCATATCATAGGCATGCACACCTTCGGAGCCTCCGCCCCGCTAAAAGATTTGCAAAGGAAATTCGGCTTCACGACCGATGCCGTGATCCAGGCGGCGCGCGAGCAGGCCGGGCAGTAACCGTTTATTAACGTCAGGCAATGATCCTGTGCCTGCCTCAGCTTAGGAGATGTTTATGAATCCAGTCGACACTCTCGAAACCGCGAAAGCCGTCAACCCTCTCATGCAGCTTCAGACTTTCGGCCAGTCCATCTGGCTCGACTACATCCGTCGCGACCTGATGAAGAGCGGCGAACTCCAGCGCCTGATCACCGAAGACGGCCTGCGCGGCATGACCTCCAACCCCTCGATCTTCGAGAAGGCAATTGCCGGAGGCCAATACCAAGACTTCCTCGACTCGCTAGCCGAGCGCAGCGATCTCGACGCCAAGGGCCGCTACGAACTCCTGGCTATTCGCGACATTCAGGATGCCGCCGACATCCTGCGCCCCGTCTACCAGAGCACGAAAAAACGCGACGGCTATGTCAGCCTCGAAGTTTCTCCCTACCTCGCCCATGACACCAACGGCACGCTCGACGAGGCGCGCCGCCTCTGGAAGACCGTTTCCCGCGAGAACGTGATGATCAAAGTGCCCGGCACCGCCGAAGGCATTCCCGCCATTCGCCAGCTCATCAGCGAAGGCATCAACGTCAACGTAACCCTGCTCTTCGCGCAGCCCGTCTATGAAGAAGTCGCCGCAGCCTTCATCGATGGAGTAGAAAAATTCGCTGCCTCGGGCGGCGATGTCAGCAAAGTCGCGAGCGTTGCCAGCTTCTTCATCAGCCGCATCGATTCACTAGTCGATTCGCTCGTCGAAGACAAGCTCAAGAAAGAAACCGACGCCACCCGCAAAGCAAAGCTGCCAGGCATCCTGGGCAAGGTTGCCATCGCCAATGGCAAACTGACCTACGAAGCCTACCAGCGCATCTTTTCGTCGCCGCGCTGGAAAGCCCTCGCCGCCAAAGGCGCGCAGACCCAGCGCGTGCTCTGGGCTAGCACCAGCACCAAAAACAAGAATTACAGCGACGTTCTTTACGTCGAGGAGCTAATCGGGCCCGACACCGTCAACACCATACCGCCCGCGACCCTCGATGACTTCCGCGATCACGGCAAACCGCGCCAGAGTCTGACCGAAAACGTCGAGGCTGCGCGCCAAACCATGGCCGATCTCGCCGCCGTTGGCATCGTCATGAAAGACGCGACCGACAAGCTGACCGCCGACGGCGTAAAGCTCTTCGCCGACGCCTTCGACACCCTGCTGGCCGAGGTCGAGAAAAATACCAAGCGCTCAAGCACGCCCAAAGCAAATGCGCAAAGCGCCTCCCTGCCCGCCGATCTCGAAGCCGCCGTAAAAAAAAACCTTAACGACTGGCGAGCCTCGGGAAAAGTAAGACGCCTCTGGCAGCACGACGCCTCCCTTTGGACCAACGACGACGAGGCCAGCTGGCTAGGCTGGCTGAACATCACCGACGAGCAACTCTCGAACGTCGCCAAATTAAAAGCGCTCGCCGATGAGATCAAAACCGCCGGCTTCTCCGACATTCTCCTGCTCGGCATGGGCGGTTCCAGCCTGTGCCCCGAAGTGCTCTCGCTGACCTACCCGCAGACACCCGGCTTCCCGCGCCTGCACATTCTCGACTCGACCGACCCGGCGCAAATCCGCAGCGTCGAAAAAAAGCTCAACCTCGCCAAGACACTCTGCATCGTTTCCAGCAAGTCCGGCAGCACGCTCGAACCCAACATCTACAAGCAATATTTCTTCGAGCGCGTGCAACAGGCCGATGGAGCCGACCAGGCGGGCAACCACTTCATGGCCATCACCGATCCCGGCTCCAAGATGCAGCTGGTCGGCGAACGCGACCACTTCCGCGGCATTTTTTATGGCCTGCCCTCGATCGGCGGACGCTACTCCGCGCTCTCCAACTTCGGCATGGTTCCGGCAGCAGCCATGGGCCTCGACGCCGGCAAGTTCCTCGAGCGCACCAAAGAAATGGTCGAAGCCTGCCAGGCTGCAACTCCAGTTGAGCAGAATCCCGGAGCCATGCTCGGCCTCATCATGGGCACCGCCGCAAAGCTAGGCCGCGACAAAATTACGCTGATCACCTCGCCCGGAATCTCCGACCTCGGCGCTTGGCTCGAACAATTAATCGCCGAGTCCACAGGCAAGCTGGGCAAAGGCATCATCCCCGTCGATCGCGAAACGCTCGGCGCGCCCGAGGTTTACGGAAATGACCGCGTCTTCGCTTATCTTCAGCTCGAAGGCGACTCCGACGCGGCGCAGGACGCCAAAGTCGCAGCCCTCGAAAAAGCGGGGCATCCCGTAGTGCGCATCGCCGTATCCGACACCTACAGTCTCGGCCAGGAATTCTTCCGCTGGGAAATTGCAACCGCCGTGGCCGGCTCCATCCTAGGCATCAACGCCTTCAATCAACCCGACGTAGAAGCCAGCAAAATCGTCACCAAGCAACTTACCTCCGAATACGAAACCAAGGGCGCGCTCCCCGCGGAG
>Ga0209380_10002819_pt1 | contig 11017 bp, 9 predicted proteins | sample HubBroMetageWFT6_FD_188347 | JGI IMG/M metagenome (GOLD analysis project Ga0209380, IMG submission 188347) | Warmed and freeze-thawed soil microbial communities from the Hubbard Brook experimental Forest, New Hampshire - Hubbard Brook CCASE Soil... | ecosystem: Environmental > Terrestrial > Soil...
AAGCCGGGCCTTCGTTTCGCTTGGCGAGCGGATTGACCAGAGCCGCGTTTTACGGCGTCACCGGTGGGGCGGGCGTTGAGACTCACCTATCGCGCCTCGCCATCGCGCCGGCGGTACGCTTCACGCATTGGGGTCCGAACACGTTCGATATCACCAACGGAGCGTTCCGGAACGAGGCTGAGCTGTTGGCAGGCTTTACGTTCTAGTTCTTCTTATCGCCCGGCTTGTCCGCAGGCCTCGACATCCACTCGACAATTTTGTTCGGTGGAAATGCGAATAGTACGATCGCCAGACCCACAATAAAAAACACGCCGATGAGTGCCGCCAACGCCATGCTTCCAGGCTAGCACTTTGCGAAGTTCTTACCGCGTCCTTATGACTTCTTTACGACTCCCGGCATACCTTGGTGTTGTATGAAGGATCTTTTCTACATCGCGGTGGGGTTCGCTTTCTTCATCGCGTGCTGGTATCTGACCAGAGCGTGTGAAAAGTTGTAATTTTATGGACTACCTGCTAGCCGGAATCGCGGCGTTTTTCCTGTTCCTGTATCTGATCTACGCGCTCCTCAAACCGGAGCGATTCTAACAATCCCATGACAGGCAATGGAGTTCTGCAAATCGGAGTCTTTTTTGTCTTGATTCTCGCCCTCGCAAAACCGATGGGCGCGTTCATGACGAAAGTTTTCGCCGGGGAGAGGACCTTTCTGCACCCCGTGCTCAGGCCGGTGGAACGTCTCTGCTACGTGCTTTGTGGCGTCAAAGAAAATACCGACCAACGCTGGACGCAATACGCCGGCAGCATGCTCGCCTTCAGCGTCTTCAGCTTTCTTATCCTTTATCTGTTGCAGCGGATGCAGGGCATCCTGCCGTTGCTCGGCGGCCTGATCATGTACTTCTTCGGCGGCTGGAGCCTGTGGCTGGACTGGGACGTGGCGACCCAGAACAGCTACACGATGTGGACGGTGCCTGGCCTGGGCTGGCAGATCGGCGGGACCTTCGTGATCGCCTTCGTGGCCGCGCTGGTCGGCCTCATCGTCGGCATCTACATGCGGTTTGCCTACCCGGCATACTTCCGCAAGCAGACCCTGACGAGGAGCACCCCGACGCTCGTGCCCGACGAGTAGCGGCTGAGCAGAGGAGCCCCGGGCCTTAGGCCCGGGGCTCCTTCACATTTGAGGCTGGGGCGAGTTAGAGGCCGTTCAGCGCGTCCTTGAGGATCTGAGGTGTCCTGGCCGCGGGCTCGGCCTGCAGGCAGAGCTGCTCCATCACCTCGAGGTAGCTATCGACTTCCGCCGGCTTGTCGAGGTACAGGGCGCTCGTCAGCTGCTCGATGTAGACGACGTCGCGCAGGTCGGGCTCGGAGAACCGCAGGATCGTGAACGGCCCGCCCATCGCGGGGTGCGAGGCGACCTGGAACGGCAGGACTTGCAGCGTGACGGCCGGGTGGTCGCACATGTCGATCAGGTGCTTCAGCTGCTCGCGCATGACCTTCGCACCGCCGATCGGGCGGCGCAGCGCGCCCTCGTCCACCACGGCCCACACCCGCGGCGGTGTTTCCCTGCTGAGGATGTCCTGCCGGGACATCCTGGCCTCCGCGCGGCGCAGCACGTCCTCCTCCGTCGGAGCGTTGCCCAGCCGGATCAGAGACAGGGCGTAGCCCTCGGTCTGCAGCAGGCCAGGGACGAACTGAAGCTCGTAGTTGCGGATGAACGAGGCCGCGGCCTCAAGCCCGAAATACGGCTCGACCCAGTGCGGCAGGATGTCGGCGTATCCCTGCCACCAGCCCGGCGTATTCGACTCCCTGGCCAGCTTGAGCAGCGCCTCGCGCTCGTCGCCGTCGGTGACCCCGTACATGGTCAGCAGGTCGGCGATGTCCCGCTCCTTGAAGCCGACCCGGCCGTGCTCCATCCTGCTGATCTTGGAGTGCGAGCCGCGGATAACGCCGGCCGCCTGCTCCGTGGTGATATGAGCCTGCTCACGGAGCCGTCGCAGGTGCCCGCCAAGCACGAGCCGCTGCACCGTCGGTCCCGCGGATCGTGGTCCGAACAGAGCCTGCGGTACCTCCCAAGCGGAGTCCTCGGACGAGAGCATCGCTACTCCTGGTTACTGGTCGGTAGCCCGTAGGTTGCCATTGGGCATGCGCCAGTTTCCCATGAGAGCATGCGTTTGCGAAAGGGGACTAGGTGACAATTCAATAGACGTTCTGAAATCGCCCGTGGCTTTATGCGATCGATTGCGGCGCCTTAGTGCGCCGCCTAGCTCCCTGCTTGGCGAGTAGATTAGAGCACATTATCGAACTCGCCGGCTTTGGCTCCGGCGAGAAATGCGGCTATCTCGGCGCGGGTGTAGACCAGTGCCGGACCGGTGGGGAAGCGCGAGTTGCGGACGGCGATCTCGCCGTCTGGCAGGAGTGCGACCTCCACGCAGGCCCCGTTGGGGTTGCTGTGCTGGCTCTTCTGCCAAGTCACCTCGGCGAGCGCGGTGGCGGCGATGCCGTTGTAGCTGTTCGTCATGTTCCTTCCCAGTGGCACATCGTGACTTTGTCTGGAGTACCCACCAGCAGATCACTGAAGGTGATCTGCTAATCGCGTAACGTAGGTTCGGGTCGAATCAGCGCTCCCGCTCGCGCGTAGCAACCCCGTGCGGAGACCCAGGTGCACGGGCCGAATGAACGTGCATCCGGTCTTGCATTTGCACAATATATCAGGCACCATACATGGAAGGCATACCCACATACTGCGACAGACAAGGCTTTTCAGCCCCCCATGACGATGCAGAAAGCGGTTGCGTTGGCTCACCTGAGGGTTGCTTACGAGCCGGACGATGAAGACGACCTTGTCAGTATCCCGTCTTCGCCCGCATCTCCTCCGCAATTCCTGCCGGTGCCTTCGGCTTGGTGGGAAACGCCCGCGGTGACCTCCAGGCCGCTGAGCCCGGTTGCTGAGGAAGCGAGGACTGCCCGTCAGTTTGTCCGTGAGCTGCTCATGTGCTGGGAGCTGGGGTACCTGTCGGACGATGCCGAACTCATCATCGCCGAACTCGTCGTAAACGCCGTCAGGCACGGGCTGCGGACCGCGCCGCAGGCCGTCGCCGCCGGGGCACCTGGGGTGGCCGGGGCGTCGGCGCTTCGGCTGTGCCTGCTCCGCCGCGTCGGCGAGGTCATGCTGGCGGTCACCGATCCGAGCAACGAGGCGCCCGCGCCGCGCGCGCCCGGCTGGACGGGGGAGAGCGGCCGCGGACTGCAGATCGTCGGCGCGCTCAGCTACGTCTGGGGCTGGTCCCCCATGGAGGGCCGCGGCAAGGCCGTCTGGGCCGTCCTGCGCTGCTGCTGACCGGTAGCCCACGTTCGTTTCGCTAGATACCTGAGCTGGACACCGGCTCGTCCGCCACCGACAGCACATGCTCGACCAGGGTGATGAGGACCTCCTTGGCCGACTCTTTGGACCGGGCGTCGCACATGACGATCGGCAGGTCCGGGTCGAGGTCGAGGGCAATGCGGACGTCATCGGCGGCATACCTGCGCGCGCCCTCGAAGCAGTTGAGGGCGATGATGAAGGGGATGTCGCGGCGCTCGAAGTAGTCGATCGCGGGAAAGCAGTCGGCGAGCCTCCGCGTGTCGGCGAGCACGATCGCGCCGAGCGCGCCGAGCGCGAGCTCGTCCCACATGAACCAGAACCGCTCCTGCCCCGGCGTCCCGAACAGGTAGAGCACCAGGTCCTCGCGCAGGGTGATCCGGCCGAAGTCCATCGCCACGGTGGTCGTGGTCTTGCGCTCCACGCCTGCGATGCTGTCCGTCCGCGCGCCGCGCGCCGTCAGCGGCTCTTCCGTGCGCAGCGGCTTGATCTCGCTGACAGCGCCGACCAGCGTCGTCTTTCCTACGCCGAACCCGCCCGCGAGCAAGATCTTTATCGCGCGATGACGGCGCGCGGCCATGCCCGCGGCGTCATAGTGCCCGTAGGCCATGGAGGACCTCCCTCAGCGTGTTCCTGTCAATCTGCCGCGGCTTGGCAGCAACCGGCGCCCGGATCGCGACAAGGCCGAGTTCTCGCAGGTCCGCCAGGAGTATACGGACCACGCCGAGCGGCAGGTCGACGTCCGATGCGATGTCCACCACCGTGGTGGGCACCCGCGCGAGCTGCAGGACCGATATGTGCTCTGGCGCCAGCGCCCCCGGGTCCGCCACGCGGCCGCCCGTGGTGGTCACGGTGGCGACCAGGTCGAAGGCCTCCCCGGCATGCCGCGTCCTGCCCCGGGTCAGTGCGTACGGGCGGACGACGGGACCGGCCTCGGCGTCGAGCCACCGCTCGTCATTAGACGGCATGGGCCTTTCTTTCTAGCTGCCACATAACGCGGACTGGGTCCGCATGTTGACCTGCAGGTGGTCGCCGGTGCGCTGGACGAGGACCGCCATCTCGTAAGCCACCAGTCCCACGTCGGCCTGGGCCCCGGTCAGGACGGCCAGGCAGGTGCCGTGCCCGGCGGCCGTCACGAACAGGAATCCCGAAGACATCTCGATGATCGTCTGCCGCACCTCGCCGCCGCCGAAGTGCCTGCCCGCGCCCCGTGCCAGTGACTGGAACCCGGCGGCGAGGGCGGCCAGATGCTCGGCGTCCGCCTGGTCCAGGCCGCGCGAGGCGCCGAGCGCCAGGCCGTCCTGGGACAGGAACACGGCGCGCTCGATGTGCGCGACCCGCAGCACTAGGTCGTCCAGGAGCCAGTCGAGCTGGCTCACCGGGTACCGCTGGTTAGTCTCCATCGCCGCTGCCCTCCGTGTCCCGTTGGCCCTGTGACCGGCCTTGCTGCCACCCGCGCTGCATTGCCGACAGAGTGTTCCGCATGTCCGACAGCGACGCCGAGGCCGCCGGGGGAACGCTGGCGCCCGCGGTACCGGTCGAGCCCGCCGCGGTGGACGAGCGGAGCTGCGGAGCGAGGCTGGCTTGCCGCACCCGGCGCGGCAGCCCCTTGTAGTCCGTGTCGCCGCTACCGCCGGTGCCCGCCTGCTGGACACCCGGGCCGTCGCCGTGGTTGTTCCCGTCGCCGTACGCCGGCTGCCCGGCCGCCGGCTGCCCGTAGCCGGGGCCATAGGACGGCTGTGGATCGGAGGTCCCGGTGCGCGGGTCCGCATACGACTGGGGGTAGGGGGCGTCGCCGGTGCCGGGTGCCGCCGCGCCGCCCTGTTCGCTGCGGTGCAGCGGGGTGAAGACGTCGAAGGGCGGTGCCTCAGGTGCGCCGGGCCGGGTAACCGGGACGTCGGTGACCACTGGCACCTCGCCGGCGCCGTGCCGTCCGCGGCCGGCGCCCGGCGCGGACGTCGCCCCCGCCGCCCCCGTACCGCCCATGGCGCTCCGCAGCCGCATCGGGCCGGAGATGCGGATGTCCGAGCCTCCTCCCGGCACGCCGCCCTGTCCCTGCCAGCCTTCCGGCCCGTGCGGGCCGCCAGGTCCCTGCCAGTTGCCCGGCGTCCCCGACGCCCCTGGCGCCCACGGCGCTTGCGGGGGAGTCGGCTCTGGGTAGCCGCCGTAGCCGGGGTAGCCGCCCTGGCCGCCCATCGTGTTGCCCGGGTCCGGCGGTCCGCCCGGGTACCCGGACGGCGAGAAGCCGGGCACCGGCAGGCCGGAGCCGTCGGCGCCGTAGGGCTGCTGGAAGGCGCCGGTCCCCGCACCAGTGCCCCCACTCGCCCCGTAAGGCCCGTAGGCCCCGTATGAACCGTCAGCCCCGTAGGCCCCATTCGACGCATAGGCCCCGCTACCCGCGTACGTCCCGTTACCCGGGTACGCCTCGTTCATCCCGTAGCCGCTGTTCGGCGTCGGCACTCCGGCCGCCACCGGGGGACCGCCCGCGGTGATCGCGGTCGGCCCCTCGTCCTCGATCAGCCGGTCAGGGATCAGCGCGACCGCGGTGGTGCCGCCGTACGGCGACTGCCGCAGCGTCACGCTGATACCGTGCCGCCGGGCCAGCTGCCCCACGACGAACAGGCCGAGCTGCTCGGTGTTGGTGGGGTTGATCTCCGGCGGCTGGGCGAGCCGCTCGTTCAGCTCGGCCATCCGCTGCGGTGTCATCCCGAGCCCGCGGTCCTCGATCTCGATCGCGAACCCGCTGGCGACCGCCTCGCCGGAGACGCGGACCTGGGTGAACGGCGGGGACAGCGTGGTCGCGTTCTCGATCAGCTCGGCCAGCAGGTGGATCACGTCGGTGACCGCGGAACCCGCTAGCGCCGCCCGCGACTGCGTGGAAACGGTGACCCGCGCGTAGTCCTCGACCTCGGAGATGGCGCCGCGCATCACGTCGATGAGCTTGACCGGCGCGGACCAGCCCCGGCCTGGGGGAGCACCGGAGAGGATGATCAGGCCTTCCGCGTGCCGCCGCATGCGGGTGGTCAGGTGGTCCATCTTGAACAGGTCTTCGAGCACGTCCGGGTCGGTGGCCTTCCGCTCCATGCCGTCGAGCACGGTGAGCTGGCGCTGCAGCAGCGACTGGCTGCGCCGCGCCAGGTTGCGGAACATGTCGTTGACACCCTGCCGCAGCCGCGCCTCGTCGACCGCGGACCTGATGGCGGTCTGCCGCACGGTGTCGATCGCCTGGCCGACCTGGCCGATTTCGTCGCTGCCGACCCGCAGCGGAGGCGCCTCGGCCGCGACGTCCACGCTCTCGCCGCGGCGCAGCCTGCTCACCACCGAGGGCAGCTGCTCTTCGGCCAGCGTGAGCGCGGAGCGGCGGAGCGCGGTGAGCCGCCGGTTGATGGACCGGCCGAGCAGGATCGAGACGAGCAGCGTGAGGATGAGGCCGGCCAGGCCGAATACGGCGACCTCCCATACGCGCCTCTTGGCGTCATTCGCGATCTGCTGGACGTAGCTAAGCTCTCCGCCGGAGGCGGAGAGCCCACCCTGGTAGTTGCCGTTCGCCACGGCGCCGGTCAGCTCCTGCCATGCGGCGGGCGTCAGGCCCAGCTGTCGCAGCGCCGCGCCGCCCTCCACGCCCTGCTGCACGGTGGTCAGGTCGTTCTGCACCGTCGTCGGGGCCAGCGAGTTCAGCGCCGCGTCGAAGGTTCTCAGCTCAGCCGGGGTGAGCAGATTGGTGTACAGCGCCGTGTCGTCCTGCTGCCGCCCCGCGGCCTGGTCGAACACCACCCGGTCGGCGGGCGTCAGCGATCCGGACGCCAACGCCCCGGCCAGCACCGCGTCCTGCTCGTCTATATCCTCGCGGGTGCTGATGGTGGCGATCAGCCCGAGGCCCTCGGTTGCGGCGGCCGCGTCGGTCGTGCTGTTCGCCTCGGCCTGGAACACCGCCGACTGCTCCATGATGATCTTGGTGTACGCGCCGAGCGCGTCCAGCGGGGTGAGCTCCTCGTTCTTCACCGCGGTGCGCAGCCCGGTCATGCCGTTGACGGAGCCGACCATCCTGGTGATCGCGGCAGACTCCTGCGGGCTCGTACTGGACTGGGTGCCCGACGAGTTGATGGCGATGTCGAGCGTCAGCGCGCCGGCTTTGGTCGTCAGGACGGCGGACTGGTACACGCTCAGGCTGGCGGCGTCCGGGTGCGACAGGTAGACGACCGCGGCCCGCCGCTCGTCCTGCAGCAGGCTGACGAACCGGGTCATCGGCACGTCAGTGGCCTTGATCAAACTCGGCGCCTTGTCCAGGGTCAGCCAGTAATTGATGGACGTATAGGCCACGTATGCGAAGAGACCAAGCATCGTGATCAGCGGGATAGCCACCAGGAAGTAGATTCTGAGCCGGATGGATCGTCCGCGCGATCCCATGAAAGACCCCCTGAGGGTTACGGTAGTGAGCAAGTTACGATACCGCGCTGAGACCAAGATCGTCCCCAAATCGGTACATTTGACCCGTCAATTCCCCCTGGTAGAGGGGGATACGCGGCTGTCGCGCCCTCGCGGCGGTCGCCCCCTTTGTCGGTGCCAGCCCCTAGTCTGGACAGGTGACCACCACGGCGACGCATTCCCTTCTCGACGGCCTCAATCCGCAGCAGCGTGCTGCCGTCGTGCACGCGGGCGGTCCGCTGCTGATCGTGGCCGGCGCTGGGTCAGGAAAGACCCGGGTGCTGACCCACCGGATCGCCTACCTGCTAGCCGAGCGGGACGTGTCGCCGGCCGAGATCCTGGCGATCACATTTACCAACAAAGCGGCGGGCGAGATGGCGGCCCGCGTCGCGCAGCTGGTGGGCGACCGCCGTGCCCGGTCGATGTGGGTGATGACGTTCCACTCAGCGTGCGTCCGGATCCTGCGCCGGGAGGCCAAGCGGTTCGGGTACCCGCAGAACTTCTCGATCTACGACGCGGCGGACTCCCAGCGGCTGATGGCGCTGGTCTGCCGGGAGCTCGAGCTGGACGCGCGCCAGTACCCGCCGAAGGGCATGGCGGCGCAGGTGTCCAACCTCAAGAACGAGCTCATCGACTACGAGTCGTTCGCCGCCGGTGCGCGCACCGCGCGCGAGAAGGCCCTGGCCGAGGCGTATGCCGAGTACCAGCGCCGCCTGGTCGCGGCCGGCGCGCTCGACTTCGATGACCTGATCATGGTCACGGTCAACCTGTTCCAGGCGTTCCCGGAGGTGGCCGAGGCGTACCGCCGCAGGTTCCGGCACGTGCTCGTCGACGAGTACCAGGACACCAACCACGCCCAGTACGTCCTGATCAGGGAACTGGTCTCCGGTGGTTCTGCTCTCTTTTCGTCCGGAACGTCCTCGCCTGACTCCGTGCCGCCCAGCGAACTGTGCGTGGTGGGCGACGCGGACCAGTCCATCTACGCCTTCCGCGGCGCGACGATCAGGAACATCGTCGAGTTCGAGCAGGACTACCCGGACGCGACGGTGATCCTGCTCGAGCAGAACTACCGCTCGACGCAGACCATCCTGTCCGCGGCGAACGCCGTGGTGTCCCGCAACCCCGGCCGCAAGCCGAAGAACCTGTGGTCCGACGCGGGCGCCGGGCCGCCGATCGTCGGGTACGTCGCCGACAACGAGCATGACGAGGCCGCGTTCGTCGCCGAGGAGGTCGACCGGCTCAACGACGAGGGCCTCGCGATCCCGGGCGAGGTGGCGGTCTTCTACCGGACGAACGCGCAGTCCCGTGTCTTCGAGGAAGTGTTCATCCGGGTCGGGCTGCCGTACCGGGTGGTCGGCGGCGTCCGGTTCTACGAGCGGCGCGAGGTCCGCGACCTGCTGGCCTACCTGCGGCTGATCGCCAACCCGGCGGACGAGGTGTCGCTGCGCCGGGTGCTCAACGTGCCGAAGCGCGGCATCGGGGACCGCGCGGAAGAGTACGTCGCGGCGTACGCCGCTCGCGAGCGCATCACGTTCGCCGAGGCGCTGCGCTCTCCGTCCGAGGTGCCTGGTCTCGCCGCGAGGTCGGCAGCGGCGATCGCCGGATTCAACGCGCTGACCGGCGACCTGCGGGAGCAGGCCGCGACGGGAGGCCCGGTGGCCGAGCTGGTCGAGGCGGTGCTCGACAGGACCGGCTACCAGGCCTCGCTGGAGACCTCGCCGGACCTGCAGGACGCCACCCGGGTGGAGAACCTGCAGGAAATGGTGTCGGTGGCGCGCGAGTTCGACGCCTCCGCGCCGGACGGCACGCTCGCGGACTTCCTCGAGCGGGTGGCGCTCGTCGCCGACGCGGACGAGATCCCCGACGGCGAGGACCACGGCGGCATGGTGACGCTGATGACGCTGCACACGGCCAAGGGCCTGGAGTTCCCCGTGGTGTTCCTCACCGGCATGGAGGAAGAGGTGTTCCCGCACGCCAGGTCGCTGACCAACCAGCGGGAGCTCGAGGAGGAGCGGCGGCTCGCCTACGTGGGGATCACCCGCGCGAAGGAGCGGCTGTACCTGACGCGGGCAGCGGCCCGTAACTGGTGGGGACGGCCGTCCTTCCACACCCCGTCCCGGTTCTTGTCCGAGATCCCCGCGTCGCTGATCGAATGGCGGCGCGACGCCCTGGCGGCGGCCGCGGCTTCCGCGCCGGCTTCCGAGCGGATGGCCACGCGCCCGGGCGTGACGACGGTCGGCAACCGGACCGTCCCCGCGCTGGCGCCTGGCGACCGGGTGACGCACGACAAGTTCGGCCTCGGCACGGTGGTGTCCGCCGACGGCTACGGCGACCAGGCCGAAGCCAAGATCGACTTCGGCGGCGAGTACGGCGTCAAGCACCTGGTACTCCGCTACGCCCCCCTGGAAAAGCTCTAGCGCGTCAGTACGTGGGGCGGCGGTCGTCACGGGAGGTGCGCGGATCCCGCTGGTCGCGGGGAGTCCACGAGGGGCGGTCGCCACGCCCGCTGCCGTTGCTGCTCCAGCGGTCACCGGTGGCGCGCTGGTCACCCGCGCCTGGCCGGCCACCTCGCTGGTCGCGAGTCGGGCGCAGGCCGCGGCCGTTCCAGCGAGCATCGGCGCCCTGTTCGTCGCTGGCTTCGCGGCCGGGGCTGGGAGCGGCGGGGCGCGGGCTGGGGCCGGGGCGCGGACGGGCGCCGTTGCCGGCGGCGCCGCCGGACATCGGGAACTGGCCGGCGACGAGTTGCCTCGAAAGAAGCCAGCGGCCGCCGGCGATCACCAGCACGAGGATGGTCGCGGCGCCCATGGCGAAGAAGACGTTGGCGATCCACTGCAGGAAGTTGACGCCGATTTCCGTCGTCGAGGTGTCCACGCCACGGTCGTGGATGGCCCCGGTGACCGCGGCGCCGAAGAAGAGGACCAGCGCCGGGAGCGGAATGAGCATGTAGAGCCGGCGACGCCGGATGGCGAGAGCCGCGATGATCGAACCCACGATCGTGCAGAATCCGAGCCAGAAGCCCGGCTCCTTGCCGGTCAGCGCCGTGCCGGCCACGCCGAGCAGGGCGGCGGCCAGCAAGATGTAGACCGCGCTACGGGTGGGCAGCGAGCCGAGCCAGCGGAACGCCGGCGGCCGCCGGCTTCTGAGCTGATCGCCCGGGACCCCGGGGGTCCGTCCGGCGGGGCGCTGCCCGGCGCGGAAGCCATCGTCCCGGCCTCCTGGGCCTCCGGGAGCGCTGGGCTG
>Ga0209380_10002820_pt1 | contig 11013 bp, 7 predicted proteins | sample HubBroMetageWFT6_FD_188347 | JGI IMG/M metagenome (GOLD analysis project Ga0209380, IMG submission 188347) | Warmed and freeze-thawed soil microbial communities from the Hubbard Brook experimental Forest, New Hampshire - Hubbard Brook CCASE Soil... | ecosystem: Environmental > Terrestrial > Soil...
GCTCATGCCGAGACTCATGATCACTCACGTCGCAAGGCGGGCTCGTTCGATCGCATTCTTGCGACGATTGCAAAGCTCGATTCGCTGCCGTTCGACATAATTTGCGTCGTCACGAAGGAGAACTGGCGGGAAGCCGGCGAGCTCATCGACCTCGCCCATGCCATCAAGTGCCGCTCGATCACTTTCACCAGCCTGATCAGCTTTAGCCATTCGAACCTCACGCGCGACGAAGAGGCAAAATTATTCGATCTGCTGGCGGAGCGCCGTGCTCGCTATGGCAGCGCTTTTGCAATCCGGACGGTGGCGTTTCGGCAGTCGGCAGCCAGTGAGACCTGCATGGCCGGACGCAGCATTTTTTTCATTTGCTCGGAAGGATACGTTCATTCCTGCTCGCTGTTGAAGCACGTCAAGGACGAGCAGTTCAATATTCGACGACGGCCGTTCGGCGAGATTGCGATGTCGTTGCGGGAGATGCCGCACCATTTGCGGGCCGCGGCGTCCGGTCCGGCGCCGCGTTGCCATAAATTGACGCCGCAATCGGCCGCTGGATGACCGTCGGTCGGATGCGGCGAAGCTCACCCGGCCCCTCTTCGTACAAATCGCGCGATGGCGAACAGTAGTATTCTGGGCCTGAAGTATCCCGGGCACGATACCGCCGCCGCACTGGTGCGGGACGGCAAGATCGTCGGCGCCGCCGCCCAGGAGCGCTTCGATCGCAAAAAGCACAGCGCTAGCTTCCCGGCCGACGCCATCGAATATTGCTTGGCGAGCGCCGATCTTGCCGTCGGCGATATCGACCATATCGCGTTTCAAATCGATCCACTGCTGACGATACGCACCTTATGCATCGACAATCTGGTCGAGCACTTTCCGCGGGCGCTGCCTCTGGCCGCGCACGAGCTGGGATACCAGCTTCACAAATTCCTGCGAATGCGGCTGTTGCCGGCGCGACTTGGCGCACGCTGCACGGTTCACGTTATCGATCATCATCGCGCCCATGCGGCGAGCGCGTTCTATTGCAGCCCATTCACCGAGGCGGCGGTCATGACCGTCGACGGCCGCGGCGAGAGGGCGACGGCGACTCTTGGAATAGGCAAAGGCGACGATTTGACGACCCTGGAGGTCGTCAATTATCCGCATTCGCTTGGATATTTTTACGCGGCCATCACGAAATACCTCGGCTTCCAGCCCGACAACGACGAAGGAACGGTCATGGCGTTGGCAGCTTGCGGCGAGCCGCGCTACGCATCGTCTTTTCGCAATATCGTGCAGCTTACTGATGACGGTTTCCGGCTCGACATGCGGTACTTCTCCTTTCATTTGACGCCAAAACGCTATCTGTCGCCGCTTTTCCTGCAGCAGTTCGGCCCGGCCCGTAAGCCGCAGGAGGAGCTTGTTGCGCGGCACAGCGACATCGCTGCGAGTGCCCAGGTGGTGCTCGAAGAGGCGGTTCTGCATCTGGCTCGCCGGGCCAAGGCGCTGACCGGTATGGAGCGGCTCTGCGTGGCGGGCGGCATCGGCCTCAACAGCGTCGCCAACGGCCGCCTTTTGCGCGAAGCGGGATTTCGCGACGTCTTCATTCAGCCCGCCGCCGGCGATGACGGCAGCGCACTCGGCGCTGCATTGGCCTTGCATCGCGACCTTAGTCGGCAGCGGCCCGAGCCGAACTACAGCGTCTATCTGGGCCCGTCTTACGACGACAGCGCCGTGCGCAACGCAATCGTCGCGGCGGGCCTCACGCCGGCATCCTCCTCCGACATCTGCCGTGACGTCGCGCAGCAGCTCTGCCAGGGCAGGGTCGGCGGCTGGTTTCAGGGAAGGATGGAGTTCGGGCCGCGTGCGCTCGGCAACAGATCCATTCTGGCCACCTGCGCGGAGGCGGCCACCCGCGACCGGATCAACAACGAGATCAAGCACCGCGAAAGCTTCCGCCCTTTCGCTCCGGCCGTCCTGGAGGACTGCGCGTCCGAATTCTTCGAATGTTGCAGAGGCTCTCCGTACATGCTCCTGGTCTACCCCGTGCGCGGCGCCAAGAAAGATGTCATTCCCGCAGCGATGCACGTCGACGGGAGCGCGCGCGTGCAGACGGTCAATGCGGCGCAGAATCCGCTGTTCTACCGCCTGATTGCCGCTGTCGGAGAGATGAGCGGCGTCCCGGTGGTTCTCAATACCTCGCTCAACGGTCGCGGTGAGCCCATCGTCAACGAGCCGTGCGAAGCATTGGCTTTGTTCAAGCGGCTCCCGCTGGATTTCATCGCTTTGGGAAACTACCTGGTGACGCGGCAATGACCATTCCCAAGGCAATCGGCGCCATCATCGGTGGGACCAGCACATCCGAGGTGGAATTCGCCGAGTACGACGGCGTGACCGTATTGGACAAGGTGGGCCCGATCGACACGCCATTTGGCGAAGCCGTGCAAATGCTCCATCTGCGGCTGTCGAGAGCCGCGCCAGCCGACCCGGTGGACGTCCTTTATGTGCCGATGCACGGTTGGTCGGAGCGCAACTACGTCCGCATTTCCGGCACCGAGAGTGCGTTCTGGGTATTGCGCGAAGCGGGCGTGCGCGCAATCGTGGCGACGGGAACGGTCGGCGGCATCAATCATCTTCTGGATCCGTCCGATCTGATCGTCCCGACGGACTTTTTGGATTTCCGTAAGACCCACAGCACCGCATTTTGCCAAGACAAGATCGTGCGGATGAAGGACCCGATCTGTCCGCAACTGCATGCCTCTCTTGTTGAAGTCGGAAAGCAGCGCACGGCATCGCGGATTTTCCGGCGCGGCGTCTACGCGGCGACCGAAAACGGGCGTTTCGAATCGCCCGCCGAAATCGCGATGTACGGCCGGCTGGGCGGTGACGTCGTCGGCAAGAGCCTTGTTCCCGAGGTGTATTTGGCCCGCGCACTGAATGCTTGCTTTGCGGGCATATACGTCGTGTCCAATTATGCCGAGGGTGTCGTCGACGATTGGACGGCGGAGGAATTTTACGCGGCCGCCAGGGGAATGACGCGATCAGTCGTCGCCATCCTCATCGCTGCACTGCAGCGCCACCGCGAAGGCGTTTGCGGCTGCGCCAGCCATTCGTTTGACAAGAGATGGTGACGCTTTGGATATGGTCCTGGCAAATGCGTCGATACTTACGTTTGACGCTTTTGATCGCTTCGTCTCGCGCGGTCATTTGATCATTCGTAAAGACAAGATTGCGGACATCATCGCGGGGGGCGATATCCCGCCCGGTCCGGCGACGGGTTGCGTGGTCGACGCCGCGAACCACCTGGTTTTGCCCGGATTCGTCAATTGCCATACCCATTGCGGCGAGACGTTCTTTCGCGGTCTGTGCGATGACGGCACGCTGTTTCCCTGGCTGCAGCAAACCTATGAGATTTCCGGCAGGAAGACCGTCGAGGAGCGGCGCGCATCGTACGAGCAGGGCTGTCGGGAAATGGTCCGCAGCGGGGTCACGTGCCTTTGTGACAGCAGCGAACCGCTCGGAGTCATGGATATCATTCAACGCTCGGGATTGCGTTACATTGCGGCGCCGATGCTCATCGAGCGTATGCCGTGGGGACAGGCGTTGCCGGAATCCGCCAGTCGCCTCGAATCGCGGATAGGCCTGCTGAGCGAGTTCTCCGGGCGGCAGCGCACCTCGGTTATGCTCGGCGCGCACGCCATATACAGCTGTTCCGCCGAGCTTCTTGGTCGCGCCAAGAGATACTGCGACGCTGAAGGGATCATTTTTTGCATTCACCTCGCCGAGTCTGCCGACGAGGTGGATTTCTCGCGCAAGCACTTCGGAACCTCGCCGGTTTCTTATCTTCATCGCCTGGGGCTGTTGGACGGAAACACCCTGGCGTTTCATTGCGTTCATTTCGATGAGCCGGAGCTCGAGCTGTTGCGCGAGCGCGGCGTATCCGTCGTTCATTGCCCGATCGCGAACTTGAAACTCTACTCCGGTGTTGCCCCGGTAGCGGATTTGATCCGGTCCGGCGTGCCGGTCGGGCTGGGGACCGACGGCGTCATGACCAACAACAGTTATAATTTTTTCGAAGAGCTGAAGTTCGCGGTGCTGCTCGCCCGCCTCAACAAGGCGGCAGGCCGGGCGGAATTGACGGCGCATGAAGCCGCGCGCGCCGCCACCATCGAGGGAGCCCGCGTCTTGGGTCTCGGACACGAGATCGGGAGCATAGAAGTCGGCAAAAAGGCAGACCTCCAAATGATTCGCCTGCCGCGCCTCAAAAGGCTGGATCGTGAAGTGGCGGAATCGTTCGTCGTCTTTGGCGCGGGACCGCAGGACGTAGCGGCGGTGATCTGCGACGGCGAATTGATATTGGATGCGCGGTCTCCTTGCGGTACGGCCGAACGCGCCGCGCAGGAGCGCTGATGGTCACGCGTAGGGCGGGCGGGGAGGTGGAGCATCCGCGGCTTGCAGCTTGGCCGCGCCGACATCTTGCATAAGCAGGCGAGTCGATGGAACGCACGCAAGATCAACAGGTGTCGTTTCCCGGGACCGTCCATGGCATAGGCCATGACGGCATTGAAGCGGGACGGCGTTATGCGGCTCTTACCGGCCGCGGGTTTCAGTCCGTCGATGATGTCGAAGCGCTGGCGGCCTCGGGCGACGACGTCATAACGTGCGTCAACGCGGACTTGTCGGCCGAGCTCATGCAGCGGCTGTATTTGGCGCCGGGCAGCGCTTGCGCTCCCGGCGTGATCTGCGCTCCTTCGGCGGCCGAGTTGCAGAGCGTCTGCGTACAGCAGGCGGCGAAGCTTGCGCGAGCGCGCGACGACAAGGTGACGCGTGTGTTCGTCTATCCGGAGTTCGACGTCGATCACGTGGAGCAAGGTACCGACTTGATACTGGGTGGAACAGCGGATCGCGAGCGCCTGAGGTCCGCTCTGAGTTCCGAGGCCGCCGTACTTGCGATTTTTCCTCACAGCGACGGCATCGATTTCAGCGTTTCGTCTCGGCAGTTCGCCTGCCCGTTCATAAATCGGCCTGCGGTGCGCGGCGAGCTTCGTCCGCACTGCCAGGTCGTTGGACGGTGTACGCGTTTTCGCGGCTGGCCCACCGTGGCGGATGCGCGCGATGCGGGCTGGATCGTGCCGCTGAGCGTTATACGCGCGCAAATTGGAATCGTCTTCAGCTGCAATGTCGCGAGACTGCCGGATGGCGTTATCGACAATGCATACAGTCTGGCGGCAGCGCTCCTGGAGCAAGCCGATCTCGGAGTCCTTATCACGACCTGGCGCAGGGAACGTTCGTCGCCCGACGGCGCCATCCTTAATCAATTGATCAATGACATATCTTCCGGAACGGCCGTCGGGCCGGCCGTCCAACTGTTCAACAGTTCGGATGCGGCGGCTCGTCTTGGCGCCAAGCTTTGCGTTATCGGCGATCCGTGCTTTTCGCTCCCGCCGCAGCAGAGCGCATGTCCGCTTCCTGCGCCGCGCTTGTCGGCGACGGCAAGACCCGCCCGCGTGACGCCGCCTGAGAACGCCGCCGACGCGGAAATATCATTGCTGCGGGCGGCAATCCGGCGCTCGATGCGCGTCAGCGCGGACTTCGATGTTGACGCGGGAAGCCGGCTGGATGCAGTTCTATCCTCTCGGTCCGACGTCGTGACGGAGGGGCAGCAATACGCGGCGCAAGACATCGATGAAATGCTGCTTCATTTCCTCAGTGCGGCGCCTCGCCTCGAAGCGATGTTTTCGCCCTTCAGCCATGACCGCGATTTGAACGAGAACGGCGTTTGCCCGATCTGCTTTGCGCCGGCTCATGAATTTCAAATGACATTTCCGCGGTACGGCGCGCGATCGCGGAATGTCGTCCGTTGTCCAGGATGCGGCGACAGCGTCAATGTGCCGTCAACGTGGAAAATCTCGATAAAATCCGAGCTCCTGCCGATGGGCGTCGTCGATATTGCGGGCACCAGTCCAGGCACGCTGGGTCAGATGTCGCTCATCTCACTGGCTCCATCCGCTCGACCGATGAGCGGCCCCGTATATGCCACCTGCAACCCGATCACATCGCGTGATCGTCACCTCGTATTTCACTTGCCCGACGAAGTTCCGAACATGCCGATTCTCTGCCATATCCTGATGGTGCACCGGCTGGAAATCGGCACCGTCGCTTGCAAGCTGCGCCGACTGGACGACGGCACCCTGCTCACGAGCCTCACGCAGCAGCGAAGGAAACGCGACGGCGGTGTCATCCGCTCAACGCGTGCTGGAACGAGTGCAGGATGACGTCGCGATGGCTATTGCCATAGGTCGAGTGTGTCTTGAAGCCGACCGTCGTGGCGGCCAGGCCGCAGACGTCGACGCGATCCGCTTCGGCAACCGTCACCCGAGGCGGCTGAAATGCGCGCTGCCCGAACAGTGGCGGATCATAAAATGGGAAAGCATTCAGACCCGTGGCGCGAAGTTCCGCGATGACTCTGTCTCTGCGATTCGCAGGGACACGATGGATAAGGTCGCTGAACGCCGGAAACACCCCGGCTTCGACCAGCTGAGGCTGTACGGCGGAGCACGCGGACAATGCTGAATTCAATGACGTTGCGAACTGCCGCCGCCGCGTCACCACCGCCGGGACATAGCTCATGGACTGAATTGCGATCGCGGCGTGAATCTCGCTCAGTCGGCCGTTGAAACCCTGGTGGACACAGTCAAAGTCGCGCTTTGCGCCATAGGTGCGCAACATTTTTACGCGGTCGGCCAGCTCCGCGTTGTTGGTCAGAACGATGCCGCCCTCGCCGATGGGCATGACCTTCTTTTCGCTTAAACTGAGAATCACGAGATCGCCGAGATCCGCCAGAGATTCGCCTGCAACAGTCGCGCCCTGACATGCGGCGGCATCTATCACGAGCGGAACGCGATATCTCCTCGCCACATCTCTGACGGCACGCAAGCCGCTCGGGTTGCCGGCGACGGCAATGGCAATGATTGCGGCCACGCTGCCGGCTGCGCATTCGGCTTCTATGCGCTTTGCGTCGAGAGTGAGCGTGCCGTGGTCGACCGGAAGCAGGTGAACGTGGAAGCCGTTCCAAAGCCCGGCTAAAATCGTCGCCGGAAAACCGAAGGCGGGTGCAAGCAGCAGACCCTCGGTCGCGAGCGCCTGCAATCCGAGTGTCAGCCCCATCGTCGCGGAGCTGACGGCGATGCAATAGGCGCTTCCGGTCTCGGCTGCGAACTGGCGTTCGAGCTCGGCAACGCGATTCCCATTTGTCATCCCGGGCTCGCGCAGAACCATTCCGATTTCCTCAAGAATGGCCGCGTGAGCCTGCGGATGGTATTCGCGCAAGTGCCAGCGCACCTGCTTGGCCGGAGCTACGCTCGACGGCGCCGGAAGTTCGAGTGTCTTGTCGTCTTGGTGCGGCATCGGCGCGAACGAAAGTTCACGTGCTCGCGGCGGACACGAGAGCGGCCAGACGCGCCGGATCCGACAGGACGCGCTGCGCCGCCGATCGTGCGGCGTCGAACAGGTGAGCCTTGTGAACCCTCAAGTAAACCGATACCGACCACAGTTCCGTATAGCGGTTATCGAGCTCCAGAACTTCCCTGGCGATATTTCTCGTCGATGCGATGTCTTTGAGAGATTGCGGCAGCCCCGGCTCCCACTCGACCAACATGTCGGCGTGCTTTATCTGCATGTGTCGCGGCCGAGGCGCGAAAACGATGTCGTGCTCGGAAAGCTCCTCGACGTCCTGGCAAATCGCCCGCTCGATGCGGCCACGAACGGCCGGCTTGATGAATTCCGCGGCATGCCGTTCCAATCCGCCCGTGCCGGTTCGTCGATCAAGCCGGATGACCTCGAGAGGCAGCCGGCGAGCCAACAAGTCATCGATCGCCGAGGTCGAGTTTCGCCCGTTACCGAGAGCGAGGCGCTCCTCATTTTCGACGACTTTGACGAATTCGTCGTCGCCAAGGCGTAGCAAGCCGGCAATGGCAAATGGTCCCGATGCTTGGGAGACGCTGGCATTGGCGGCGTCGATGGTCCTCAGGGCGCGATCCAATAGGGCGTCCGCCGCGCATTTCTGCGGGTGATAAAGCACACGCTCGGTTATTTCGTAACGGATGCGAATCAGCGAAATGAGGCTGGTAAGGACCTGTACGCCGTCGGTCGCGGCTGACAGGCCGAAGCGATATACTGCCTCGGCTCGATCGTCGCGCGACGTTGCCGCCGCGTCGCCGGGTTCGCGTGACGCGAACACCTCGCCCCAGTCTATAAGCCGGCGGTCAGGCATGAACGGCATGCCTATGCCGAGTGTGTCCCGCTGGGCATAATCCAGGATGTCGGCGCTATAGGTGCCGGCCACGAGGTCGTCGACGAAGGGCGCTATATGGTGAATTGACGCCATCAAGTCCGCGCGGATGCTCGACGGTGCAATCCAGTCCCCGGGCGCATCAACGGTGTCGGCGTTGAGTACGCATTCGAGCAGGTCCAAGTGGTGCAGCAAGGTATGGCGGATTTCGTCCGGTTCGATACGAGAATTCTCGGTGACGAACGGCGCCTCGCGCAACTCGGCCCGCACGCGATCGATGCAGAAAACCAGCCGCTTTGCGATTTCGCGGGGCTCGCGGAAATATCCCAATTCAAAGCGCAGGGTGTGGCAAAGCGGCAAAAGGCACATGTCGTGGACGATCGCGTAAAGGCGTATCAGCAATTTCAATGATAGGCGCGGCCCCAACAGCGCCTCCATTTGGCGCATGCGAGCCATGCTGGCGGAGGTCTTAGTTCCCGGCCCGGAATTTGTTTGCAGACCAAGCCCGCTTAATAGCTGCTCGGCCCAGTACGCCGTGCCGATGCAGTGTGCGAGGCGTGTGTGCTCTGCCGTCGGCCAGGCAATGAAACCAAGCCCGACTTGGCGAAGCCTGCCCATCCGCTGCACGGGCGTCGTCCGCAGCACGTGCGTTTCGGCGTGATTGAGATGGAAATCCTGGCCCGGAAAGACCGTCACCGCTCTGGCCGGCGCCAACAGAGCTTGCACCTCCGAGCACTTTTGGTCCTGGAAAATATCAAGACCCATGGCGGCCCCGCTGTCATACGCGCAAGCGCTTCAACCTGCATCAGATGGGCAACGACGTTCCAATCGGCTGAGTCTGCTATCGCGGGCCATCGTCTGTCAACGACTTGATTGATCGATGCCCAGCGCCTGTTGCCGTCCTTGCATCATCGACGTCGTGGACTTGCTTGATCAGCCAAACTCCATCAGCCAAGCTCCATCAGCCAAGCTCCATCAGCCATGAGCATGTCCTGCAGGCCGCCACGTGTCGCTTGACGTCAAAGAGTTCGGCTCGGGCGAAGAGACGGTCAGATGGTGTTCGATCATCTCAGGAACGGCAGAAGGTCCGGGGTAAGAATTCACCACCTGGCTCAGCGCGAGCATGGACGTACGATATGTCGGCACGTTCATCACCCGATCGATCGTCTCCGCTATCGTATCGTCAGAAATCTCCCAGTCGGAGATGCCGAACATTTCCGTGTTCTTGCCCAAATGCGGCATGGCAAGCCTATGAAGCCCGCTCGTGAAATCGCGATAGGGGCACAGCACTTCACCGGCGCCAAACTTTTGCAGATATCTCCCGTTTTGCTCCAGTTCGGTGGTGGCGGGAAAGACAATTCCCGGCACGGCGTGAATTACGTTGCGCATCGCCGTTTCATGGCCGCCGTGCCACAATACCAGTTTGATGGATTGGTACAGGTCTTCTATGGGTTCCACCCAAGGAACGACGCTGATGTTCGGCGCATCGGAAATCTCAAATCGTTTGAGCTGCGTCAAAAAATATACTTTATAGGGACACGCGCGCAACGCACGTACGATGGCCAGGTACAAGTCCTGCCGCATATAGTCGCCGAAATACGCCAGGATGGCGTCACCGCTGCGGGCGGGCTGCCAACCGGCCCGCAGGGAAGCGGATTTCCGCCTGCGACGCCAAAGCAGGTTTCCGACGTAAACGGTTCGCGCAATGCCCTCGGTGAGCGGGCTCAGCATTGGTATCGACGGAACCAGATGCAATTGCCCGCCAAGCAAGTCGGAAATCTTTGCAACCGAGCGCAGCCCGTATTTTCGTCTTATCGCATTGATCGGCTCGAGGCTTGTTTGCAGGACGACCGGATCGAACCGGGCATGATGTTCAGCCCACTCGAGCCCTTCAGGGTGGTGCTGCGCTTGCGATATCTGGACGATTGGAATCTCGCAAATCGATGCGGAGGTCATCGTCGTGATTTGCCAGTCGCAAACGATCAAATCGGGTTGAAACTCCCGGATCACGGCGAGCTCTTGCCGCAGGCATTCCTCAAAGAATGCCGGTTCCAGAAATCCATGCACATGGAATCGATGGTCGTTGTTCCAGAATGCTCTAAAGGCCGGATCCGGTCGCGGCGCCGCGCAAAGCTGCTTCGGCCGCGAGAGGGCGTAAAAAACCGCAAATCCGCAGTCGTCGACGAGCTCCGCCTGCGGACCGTCGCGTTGCACCACAAAGGCAATCACATGCCCGCCGCGTTCCCTGTATTCTTCGGCGATTGCCAGGCAGCGCGAGGTGTGACCCATTCCGCTCATAGATGGCACGAACAAAATTCGCATGTTGTCGCATCCATGGTTGCCGATCTGGCTGTGATCAGGCCGACGGCGTATCTCAGTGGACGAGCGCCCGGTGACGAGATCCATCGCAGTGGCTCCATGGCGGTTGCCGTGGATCGAATGACATACGCGAGATCGCCGTTCAATCTCTGATAGAGGATGCAGCCGTCACGTCGGCAACAATTATCTTATTCATTCCGACGCGAGGCCAGCTAAAATTTTATTGTCTTCCGACTGGCCGCTGGAACTGCGCAGCAGCAGCGCGATGGCGCCGGCCGACGAACGGTAAAACTGTGTCGCCTATGTCACCAGTGCATGGCACCCCGGCCGGTCATCATGGCAACTGCCATGGCGCGAACGCATTCGGCGTGCGCTGCAGGATCGGCGTCAGCTCGGGAAAGTGCCGCAACAGCACGGTGGTCATATTGTTG
>Ga0209380_10002822_pt1 | contig 11004 bp, 7 predicted proteins | sample HubBroMetageWFT6_FD_188347 | JGI IMG/M metagenome (GOLD analysis project Ga0209380, IMG submission 188347) | Warmed and freeze-thawed soil microbial communities from the Hubbard Brook experimental Forest, New Hampshire - Hubbard Brook CCASE Soil... | ecosystem: Environmental > Terrestrial > Soil...
TCAATCAGCTCCATTCCGTGTGCCACACGCGCATCAAGCAGCCCACCTATTGTCCGACCTGTGAAAAATTCGTTGACCGCTCCGAAATTGAAAAGGGCTACGAATACGAGAAGGATCAGTATTTGATGTTCACGAAGCAGGAGCTCGACGAGATCGAGCCCGAATCCGCCCAGACGATGGAAATTCTGAGCTTCGTGAAAGCCGAAGAGATCGATCCGGTTTATTTCGATAGCTCCTACTACGCGGAGCCGGGCGAAGGCGGCGTGCGGGCCTACAATTTGCTTCTCGACGCGATGCGCAAGACCGGTTATTCAGGCGTTGCAAAGGTCACGATGCACGGCCGCGAAACCATCGTCATCATCCGCGCCCGCGACAACGGCTTCACGCTTCACACCATGTTCTACAAAAACGAAATTCGCTCGATCGCGGAAAATGCCAAGCTGAATCAGGCGGAGTTGAAGCCGGCGGAATCCAAACTTGCGATGCAGCTGATCGAAACGCTCGCCGAGTCCTTTAATCCCGATCAATATTCCGACACCTATCAGCAGGAACTTGAAAAATTGATCGAAGCGAAAGCCCACGGCAAGAAATTGACGGTGATGCCGCGCGCCAAACGTGAAAACGTTCCGGATTTGATGTCGGCGCTGAAGAAAAGCCTGTCGGCGGAGCCGGCAAGAAAAACATTATTGCGCGCCGTGGCCAAACCGGGCGTCGGCGAACGTCAGAAGAAATCGCGCAAGGCGAGCTGAGCAATACGCGCCTTGCAGGCCGCAAAATCCGGAAGTCTAGGCGAGTGCTTTTCGCAGGCGCTTCGTCGTCTTCTGCAACTGCTTCTTGAGCGCCTCTACCTGCTTCGAGATGTCCTCGAGCTCTTTTTTCGCCATCACGCCCGCCTTCGCCACTTTGTGCGCGGTGCGGTTGGCCTTACCCATCGCGGTTCCGATTTTTTCCGCTGCGTCGTTCAACAATTTGCTCTTTTTCGCCATCAGTCTCCTCCGTGTAAATCGCAGCCATCGTATACGGGGCTCGATAGATCGTCAATCGGGATCGCCCGCCGCGTCTAGTTCGCAGCTTCCTGCTTGGCCGCACCCGAGCCGTCGTCTTCGAGATACTTCACGAACACAACTTCGTTTTGCGCTTCATTGTAAAGAAGATCATCCACATTGGCCTTCGCTAGCAACAGCCCGAATCCTCCAGGACGCAAACCCTTCTGCTGGCGCACTTCGTCATGCTTCGTAGGTTCGTCAGCTCGATGGGTGATTGCGGCGTGTTCAAGCTCGGCAAATTTGAATCCAGGACCGGGATCCGCAATCCGATACAGCACCATCCGGTTCCCTCGCAGATAAGAAATCCGTACTTTGCGGCTCGGATCAAGTTTCCCGCCCCATTCCACCGCGTTGAGCAGCAGTTCGTGAAACGCCTGCCCCACCGAGCGCTGCACTTCCTCGGAAAGCCCTGCCTTCATATGCGCCATGAACGCTTCAATGCGCTCGGCCGCTTCCAGCGAACACGGAACGGAGAGCTCCACCCACGTGGGCCGCGCGGAAATTACTTCGATCGGCAAAGTCTTTGATGTTTTTGCAAGCGTCTCGCGCACCAGCGTCAGCAGCGATTTCGGCTCAATCGGTTTGGCCACGTACTGATACGCTTCCTCGCGAATCGCGCTCAAAAGCGTTTCGGGCGTGTCGTCTGAGGTCATCACAATTACTTTTGGCTTCTTGCTGCTCTTCTTCAACGCGGACAACACTTCCAGGCCGTTTTTCTTGGGCATCCAGACGTCGAGCAGCGCCAGGTCGAACTTATCCTCTTTGAGTTTCTTCAGCGCCGCCGCCCCGTCCGGAACGGCCACCACCATATACTTTCCGCCGCGCAGAATTTCGGTCAGGAGCAGCCGCGTTGTGCGGTCGTCATCAGCGACAAGAATGCGCGTCATCGTTTCCTCCGCGATACATGCTGCAGGCGGTCGTTTCGTCCGGCCCTGCTGGGCTTGGTCCTAGGCTGGGTCTTCGCACCCTTCGGGCTGCCGGCAGATTGCAATGTCGGCAAGAACCGGGCAAGGTCGTCTTCCAGGGTTGCGTAGAGCTCCCAGGCGCCGTCGAGTTTACCCTCTCGGCCAGTTTTTTCAATCTCCCGGGCTGTTTCAAAAGCACTCGAAGGCCCAAAGTTCCCCACCGACCCTTTCAACGCGTGAGCCGCCTCCGCTAGCATCCGCGGATCGCGCGCGGAAAGAGCGCCGCGGATTTTCGTCATCATTTTGGGACAGTCGTGCCGGAACGTCTGAATCAACGATCCCAGCAGTTTGCGATTTCCATCGAAACGCGCCAGGATTTTGTCAATGTTCCCCGCTCCGTCTGTTTTAGCTTTATCGGATCGCTTCGCTTCTTCTTCAGCGGCCATCGCTGAAGAGGGTGATGCGCCAGTTTCAATGATTTGCGTAAACAATTTTGGGTCTATTGGTTTGGGAATGTATCCGTCCATTCCCGCTTCGAGGCATCTTTCACGGTCACCCGGCATCGCATGCGCCGTCATCGCGAAAATCGGGATGTGTCCGCCGTCGCTCTTTTCCTTTCTTCGAATTTCTTCCGTCGCTTCGATGCCTCCCATCTCCGGCATCTGAATGTCCATCACCACCAGATCGAATTTGTGTTTTTCCAGCGCCGCAATCGCTTGCTTTCCATTCTCCGCGACGATCGCCGAATGTCCTCTGCGTTCCAGCAGATGCAGCACCAGTTCCTGATTAACGGGGTTGTCCTCCGCCACCAGTACCCGCAACCTGCGCTGCGCACCCCGCGCCATGCTTCGCGCCGCTGACGGCCGCACCTTTTGGCGCCCCGGAACGTGCAGCGCGGTCACAATCGCATCCCACAATTCCGATTGCTTCACCGGTTTGGTCACGGCGGCTGCCGCGCCGGCGCTTTTCGCTCGCGCCTGGTCTTCGCGCTGACCGGCAAACGTCAAAAGGATAATCGTCACCCCGCGAAGTTGAGCATCCTTCTGGACGCTCGCGGAAAGATCGAATCCATCCATCCCAGGCATGTGCCCGTCGGCCAGAACAAGCCGAATCGGCTCCCCTTTCTTCTGCGCGCGCTTTAACGCCTCCACCGCGGCTGGCCCGCTATCGGCTGCAATCGGCTTCATCTTCCAGTTCGCCAGCATCTCTTCGAGGATCTTGCGGCTCGTCGAGTTGTCATCCACCACCAGCACAGGCAAATCGAGCAATTTCACGGGCACCGGTGCCTGCTCCGCGCTCGCCGAAGTTTGTAGCCCCAGGCGCACTGTGAAGTGAAACGCGCTCCCGCGCCCGGGTTCGCTCTCCAGCCAGATGCGGCCGCCCATCAGTTCCGACAGTTGCGACGAAATCGAAAGGCCCAGCCCGGTGCCGCCGTATTTTCGCGTGGTGGAAGCATCGCCTTGCGCAAACGCCTCGAAGATGGCTTTCTGTTTTTCCCGCGGGATCCCGATGCCTGTATCCGTCACGGAAAAATGCAGAACCACGTCTTCATTGGTTCTGGACTCCACGCTCGCATTCAAAACCACTTCGCCGTTTTCCGTGAATTTAATCGCATTGCCCACCAGGTTCACCACGATGCGCCGAAGCCGTTCCGCATCTCCCACCAGCCCATCGGGCACCTCCTGCGCCACGTGACAAGCCAGTTCAAGTCCCTTCTGTTGTGCGCGCACGGCTAGCGCCCGCAACGTATCTTCCAGCATGTCGCGCAGCACAAAGTCCACACGGTCGAGTTCGAGCTTCTTCGCTTCCGCCTTCGAGAAATCCAGAATGTCGTTGATTAGGTGCAGAAGCGAACTGGCGGAATTCTTCACGGTGACGAGGTATTCGCGTTGCTGCGACGTGAGCTTCGTATCGAGCGCCAATTCCGTCATCCCGATCACGGCGTTCATCGGCGTGCGGATTTCGTGGCTCATATTCGCCAGAAACTCGCTCTTCGAACGCGTGGCCTCTTCCGCTCCCGCCTTCGCAATTTCCAGCTCGTGCACCAGCAGCGCGAGGCGCCGCGCATCCGCCTCCTGCGCGAGTCGCGCTGCTTCCAGGTAATCGGCGTACAGCTTCAGCTCGCTTTCCGCGCGCCGCCGCTCCATGAATTGCCCGATTTGGCTGCCGATCGAATCGAACATTTCCAGCAATTCAGGTTCGTGCGTCCGGATCTCGCTGCTCACGAACTCAATCACACCCACCACACGGTCGTCGATTCGAATCGGAAAACCAAACGCCGAATGCAAGCCCTCTTCTCTCGCAACCTTGATTCGAGGAAAGTTTTCTCGTCCGGGAACGTCGGTAGCCCATTTGGACTGGCCTGTTTCCCAGACGAGCCCCGGTAAACCTACCCCCCGCCGGAACGTAAGTTCGCGCGTCGCTTTTTCGAAGCCGGGAAACTCCTCGCCGGGCAAATGCCACAGATCGACGCAACGCAGAACATTGGCCAGCTCGTCCAAGCGCCAAAAAGCGCTCATCTGCCAACCGAGCCCTTCGCAGATCGCGCGCAAAATCAATGGCGACGCGGCACCGAGGTTTTCTGCTTCAGCCAAAATGCGCGTCAGTGTGTAACCAACTGCGAGCCGTCGCTCCGCGCGCTTGCGCAGCGTGATGTCTCGCGCTACCGCGAAAATCAGGCCTTGATCGCTGTTCGGAGTCGCGTTCCAGAGCAGCCAGATGTAGGTGTCATCCCCACAGCGGAAGCGGTTCTCGAATGAAAACGTAACCTCGCCGCCTACGATTTTCTGCGCTTCCTTGCGCGTGATCTCGCGATCGTCAGGGTGAATGAACTCCACATACGGCCGCGAAAGAAGCTCTTCCCTGGAAATCCCCAGCGTCTGTTCCCACGATGGGTTCAGCCGTTTGAAATATCCGTCAAAGCCCGCTATACAAAAAAGATCGGACGAAAGATTGAAGAGTTGGTCGAGCTCGTCTTCCACAATCCGGCGCTCGCGAACCGCTTTGGAAAGATCGCCGACGCTGCGCCGCAGTTCGAGCTCGTTCACCACCAGCCGGCTGAGAGCTGTGAGCGCTTCGAGCTGGTTTGGCGAAAGTTCACGGGGTACCCGGTCGATCACACAGAGCGTGCCAAGCGCATGTCCTTCCGGCGTGCGCAACGGAGCGCCGGCATAAAACCGGACGTTCGGGTTGCCCGTGACGAGCGGGTTCGAACGAAAACGTTCATCGGCGAGCGCGTCGGGCACGATCATCACGCCCGAATCCCGGATCGCGTGCGCACAGAACGCAACGTCGCGCGGTGTCTCTGTGTCCTCGATTCCCACTTTCGCCTTGAACCATTGGCGATTCTCGTCGACGAGGCTCACGAGCGCGATCGGTGTGCCGCAGATCAACGCAGCAAGGCGCGAGAGATCGTCGAACTCCTGTTCGGGCAGCGTATCGAGGATCGCATAGCGATGAAGCGACTCGAGACGCGCCGCTTCATTTTCGGGTAGGGGCGCTTTCATGGGAGGCGAGGACCGGGGTCAAAACCGGCTGCGCACTACCTTATTATGGCGGCTGCGCGGCGCAAGTCAACGAATCGTAACTAGCGGACTAGCGGCGCGTTCGCTTGTCCCGACCTGCTGTTCTCGTGAGAGTGACACTTTCCAAAGTGAAACTGCGAGCTTCGCATTTGCACTTTGGCCCGGCACGGCGAGAAAATGTCACCTGAAGATGCGCCCATCAGATTTGCGACATACGTAAAAGGGAGGAAATCGTGGCTACACCCACAGGACAGTCACAACCGAATCCGGAAAGGATTTTTGACACGCTTAATGCGCACCAGAAAACTGCCGCGCTGAAAGCTGGAATCGAACTCGAAGTGTTTACCGCAATCGGAGAGGGAGCGGACACCGCTGCCGCATTGGCGAGACGATGCCAAGCCTCCGAACGCGGTATGCGAACACTCTGCGATTACCTCACCATCCTTGGTTTTCTAACAAAGCTGGAGCAGAAATATGCGCTCGTACCCGATGCGGCGACATTCCTCGATCGCCGCTCGCCCGCCTACATCGGCTCGATTGCAGGATTTCTCACCACGCCTGAAATGTTCGACCGCTTCCGCGACTTGACGGCTATCGTGCGCAAGGGCGGCTCGTTGCAGGACGACCGAGGCACCACCGAGGTGAATAATCCGATCTGGGTTGAGTTCGCCCGTTCAATGGCTGCTATGCAAAGACCCGTTGCCGAAGGCGTCGCAAAGCTTGTTAACGCGGATGCGGGAGAGAAGTGGAAGGTACTCGACATCGCGGCGGGGCATGGCGTGTACGGCGTTGCGATTGCTCGGCACAATCCGCACGCGGAAATATTCGCGGTCGATTGGCCGGTTGTACTGGAAGTGGCGAAAGAAAATGCGCGGGCGGCGAAAGTCGAATCGCGCTATCACACGATTCCAGGGAATGCATTCGAAGTGGATTTCGGAACGGGCTACGATCTCGTGCTGCTCACCGGTTTTCTGCATCACTTCGATCCGCCGACGATCGAAAAATTGATGCGGAAGGTTCATGCGGCGCTCGCGCCGAATGGCCGGGCGGTGACCGTGGAATTCGTGCCGAATGAGGATCGCGTTACACCAGCGACTGCTGCGGGCTTTAGCCTGATCATGCTGGCAGGAACTCGCGCCGGCGATTCGTATCCAATGTCCGAGTACGATCGCATGTTCCGGAATGCCGGTTTTTCATCGAATGAATTGCGGCCGACGCCCGGACCGCAAAGCTTCATCGTTTCGCGGAAGTAGAATTTTCGTTTTCATCCGCGTGTATCGTTTCGTCGCAATATTTATTTGCTTGTAGGATTTGCGAACGCGACCGTAAGAAGAGTCTTTTGTTCCATCTCGTGCGCTTTGTGCGAGCCGGTAGCCGGGCTCGCGCTTGCTGAACGTTTTACCGAGCGTACCGAGCGGCCGCGCGCGAGCCGTTCGAGGCGCGGCAGCATGAATGCGAGAGCGCCCATGTTGGCCGGTTCTTCTTGAACCCAGACGAATTCGCGGGCGTTTGCGTGGCGGTCCATTTCGGCGGCCAACTCGGCCTCGGGAAACGGGTAGAGCTGCTCCACAAAAACGATTGCAGTCGAGTCGTCCTTCCGGCGTTTTCGTTCCGCTTCGAGTTCGTGGCCGATTTTTCCTGTGCACAGCAAAACACGCGTCGCGGTGCCATTTCCGCTGTCGGGAATCACGGGACGGAATCGCGCGGCTGAAAGTTCTGCGAGCGTGGATGACGAAGCGGGCGTGCGCAGCATGCTCTTCGGCGTGAAGACGACGAGCGGCTTGCGCCACGAGCGCATGGCCTGGCGGCGAAGCAGATGAAAATATTGTGCGGCTGTGGACGGCTGGCAAATTTGAATATTGTCCCGCGCGGCCAGCTGCAGAAATCTTTCGATGCGCGCGCTCGAATGCTCCGGGCCTTGTCCTTCATAGCCGTGCGGCAGCAGCAGGACAACTCCTGAGAGCAGATTCCACTTGTCTTCACCGGCAGCGATGAACTGGTCGATGATGATCTGCGCGCCGTTTGCGAAATCACCGAATTGGGCTTCCCACAAAACCAGCGCTTCGGGATAGTCGCGGCTGAAACCGTATTCAAAGCCGAGTACCGAGGCTTCCGACAGAGTTGAATTGTACGCTTCAAAAAACCCCTGATTGGGCGCCACATGTTGCAGGGGAATGAATTCCTTTTCATTTTCGATGTCGATCAGGGCTGCATGGCGCTGGTTGAAAGTGCCGCGCTTGCTGTCCTGCCCGCTGAGGCGCACTGGAGTTCCCTGTTTCAGTAATGTTCCGAACGCCAGCGCTTCGGCCATGCCGAAATCAAGCGGGCGCTTTCCGCGGGCCATTTCCAGGCGCTGTTCGAGCAGCTTTTTTACTTTTGGGTGAATGTGAAATCCATCCGGATAGCTTGCGAGCGCTTCACCGGTGGCCATTAACTCCGCCTCGGGCACTCCCGTGTCCACTTCGAGCGATGGGTTGTAACGACCGCCGCGATACGGATTCCAGTAGGCAGGCAATTTGCGCATCGGAGGATTTTTCTCGAGTTCCTCCGCTTCTTTCTGCGCGGCGTCGAGTTCCTGACGCACTTTTTCGACGATCGGTTCGGCATCGACACCGATTTTTTGCGCGTAGATTTGCCAGAGAGGCTGGTGCGCCTGAATTTTCTTGTAGCGCAGCGGCTGGGTGATGGTGGGGTCGTCCACTTCGCTGTGACCGTGCTTGCGGTAGCCGATTAAATCCACAACGACCGGAGAGCCAAATGCGTAGCGATAGTCAGCTGCGATGCGACCGACGCGGGCAACCGCCTCCGGATCTTCTGCGTTCACGTGGAAAATCGGAATCGGCAGGCGCTTGCTGAGATCGGACGAAAAGCGCGAGGAATGCGATTCGCGCGGCACGGTGGTGAAGCCAATCAGATTATTTACTATGATGTGGACGGAACCGCCCACGTTGTAACCTTCGACGCCGGCCATATTGAGCGTTTCGGCCGAGATTCCCTGCCCTGCGAACGCGGCGTCGCCATGCATGATGACCGGGACGATCGCCTGTGTGCCACCTTCGCCGATGCGCGTCTGCTTCGCGCGCGCGCGACCGACTGCCACCGGATCCACCGCTTCGAGGTGGCTGGGATTCGATGCCAGGTGCATTCCGATGTCGCGGCCATTGGCTGCGTGGAATTCGCCCGTCGCGCCTATGTGGTATTTCACGTCGCCACCGCCGAGAACGCTGCGCGGGTCCACATCTTCGAATTTCGCGAAAACTTCCGCGGCCGGACGGCCGACGATGTGCACCATCACGTTGAGGCGGCCACGGTGGCTCATCGCCAGGACAGCTTGTTGCGCATCGTGCTCTGATGCGGCATTGAGGATCGCGTCAAGAAGCGGTAGAAGCGCCGCTTCGCCTTCGAGCGAGTAGCGCTTCGTGCCGAGATAGCGCGTCTGCAAAACCTGCTCGAAAATTTCCGCGCGGACGAGGCGATCGAGAATTGCTTTCTGCTCCGGTGCCGGAGTTGGCGCCGCTTCTGATTCCATGCGCTCTTCGATCCAGCGGCGCCGCTCAGGATCGGGGATGTGCATGAACTCGACGCCGATCGTACCGCAATAGATTTTGCGCGCGGCGTCTGCATCCGGGCCCGAGACGGTGAGTTCGGGAAGCTCGACGGGTTTTAGATCACCCAGCGGATCGAGATTGGCTTGAAGGTAGCCCCAGCGGCGGAAGGCGTCCCAGATGCGCGCCTGGCTTTCGGTGGGCGCTGCCGATTCGATGACTGCTTGCTGCCGGCTCATAAATGTCCTCGCGTAGGAAAGTCTATTATAGCGAGGTTGGGCGCTGAGGATAATGGGTCGGTGACGGAAGCCACGCGACATCGTGCTGCCAGTTGAGAAAAAGCGTGCAAGGCGGAGTTGGGGGAAATCGCGATTTTGTTGCTATTAGAATTTTGCTTTCTTCTTTCTTTTGTGCGACTTAACTCTTTTTCTGTAATTCGACTGTTGCTATTAGAACGGTGCGGGCACCTAGCCTGAGAACCTTCGACGATTCGCCACGGCGAATGAAAAAGCTGCGAATATTTGCGATTAGAAAATCTTAGTTCAATGATTCTTATGGGACTTATGTGGAATTCTAATTCCAGATTCGCGATTAGAAGCGGAAGAGATCGAGAAGGGAGACCCTTCGACTCCCTTTGGTCGCTCAGGATGACAATCCTGGTCGGATTGTCATTTGCGATTAGAAGTTGTGACTCGGGTTGTGCAAATAGGAGGGTTGAGAGACGCGAAGGACGAGTCCTGGTTGATTGCTTGCCCCGGGCCGAGTTTTGAACAACTAGCACGACCCATGATAACCCTCTGGTAACTAGTTGTCAAGAAAATAAAGACTTGGCCGGCAACCCATCGGTTGCTTGAAACCGGCCAGGCTGAGAGTCCGAGCACTGAACGGCGTTTGGCTCGGTCCACTGTGTCGGCGAATGAATCGTCGAAAACGGCGTGGCTACATTCCGTCGCATTCCGAGATAGCTGGTGCGAAGCGGATTTATCAATACCTATCCGGGCCAAGCCTTCCCACCGCATCTGCAAAGCCTGGCTTCCCATTACGCAACTATCGCCCACTGACCGCCCTAGTCTTCGGGAAGAGCAGCGTTTTCTGATAGAATCCGCTGTAGTTCCAATCGCATTGGAAGTCGGAGCCGATCCCCGACTTGCAGGCCGCGCCATGAGAGTATTTAAGCGACTATGGATTGCTTTACTTTTCGCGCCTCAACTCTTGGGACAGACGTTGCCGAATTCAATCCAACGTCCAACTGACGAAGAAAATCAACAGATTCGGGCGATGACTTCAACTATGAAGTACTGTATGACTGTTGACGATTACTCGGTGTCGCATCAGCCTCGGCTCTTCGCCAAGACCCGCGAATCGAAAGAGACTGGGGAATGGAAGGAGTTTTCGAGCAAAGCGGAGTGGGAACGTGCGGGAAAGCCAACACCCGTTGCGTTCGCTTGGTACAAAGAAAATCAGACAATCCGCGCTGTTTTCTCGTTTAACAACAATGATGATGGCGGTGATCGCTACGCCGACTACTGCTATCGGGCCGACGGAGATTTGGCGAAGGTACGATCAACAGTGGAAGTTTCCGCCGTTTGCGACGACGCTTACTTTCGCTGCCAGCTCACGCTTCCGAGAGAGTGGTTCTATTTACCCAATGGACGAACCGTCGACCTGATCTACGATGATAAAAGACCGCTCAAATCCGAACAGACAAATCTCTCCCTTTCACCCAGACCGCCCGAATATCTGACGATTTGGACCCTGCCTTTCGCTAGCTCGCTGTTCGTGCACACTAAGTAATGCTTGTTGCGTGCTCTTCCCCATCAGCCTAATCGACCGCCAGTGTCTGGTAAACGCGGTTACCGGGCATTGACTTTCAGATAGATGTTGCGAACATCTCTAACGAAGTCGGCTCCGTCAAGAATGTTTTGTCTCAGTTTTTTGTTTTCCTAAGCACACCCGTGTATCTGCGCAGTTGCGGGTTTGGTGA
>Ga0209380_10002824_pt1 | contig 10999 bp, 10 predicted proteins | sample HubBroMetageWFT6_FD_188347 | JGI IMG/M metagenome (GOLD analysis project Ga0209380, IMG submission 188347) | Warmed and freeze-thawed soil microbial communities from the Hubbard Brook experimental Forest, New Hampshire - Hubbard Brook CCASE Soil... | ecosystem: Environmental > Terrestrial >...
GATGAGCCAGATACGCAACCCCTCCTCTGTCACCGATGGCAAAGGCAACCGTCACGACAATCAGAATAAGCACGAAATATTTGGCTTTGATCAGGAAGGGGAACGGAATGAGCATGATCTCGTTCTCGCCGAAGACCATGCCGAATGCCATGAGAATGGCAAAAACGCCGCCCGATGCGCCGATGGTGACTGTAGCGGGAGTGCTCAATATATGGGCGAACGCGAAAATGATGGTTGTCAGCGCAGCTCCGATTACGCCGGCGAAAAACAGCTCAAGAAAGCGCCGCGAGCCCCACGAGCTCTCAAAGCTCGCGCCGAACATCCAAAGCCCCAGCATGTTTCCGAACCAATGCCAGAATGTGAAGTGAATGAAGCTGTAAGTAACAATCTGCCACACCGCGAAGTGGAAGATCGTCATGCTGGGAACGAGCCCGAGATAAAGCTCCACCCAATCGTTGACCGCCGGCGTACCGAAGGCCAACAGGGCAAGGAACACGGCCGTGTTGATCCCGAGCAGCCAGATCACCGCCGGAGTGAACGGCGGGAAGCTCAACATCATTTCTCTACCGCGACTGCGCAAGATGGCTCCTCTTAGCAGTAGATACTGAACTCAGCGTTCCGGCAAGGGCACCACCGCCAGGCTCCGGTGTCCCTGGGCATCGACTGCTCTCACTGCGAAGATGACATTATCCTTCGAAAGTTGCAGCGTAGCGCGGGTTGCGGTGCCAACCTTTTGGGCGTACTCCCATTCTGGGCTGGTCGTCGGCCGCCACAGAACTTCGTATTCCGCCGCGCGACCCCCCGGTGAAGCCTCCCAGGTTAGGGTGGAGTCGTTCTCCAAGCCTTTGGTCAGCAGGTGCACATTGGCTGGAGGTGCTGGCGCCGATGCCAACGACGCCAGCGTCGCCGCATTCAGCCGCGCCACGTGCGCTACATAATCAAAGTCCACAAACTTCAGCAGATCGCCATATTCGATGCCATTCTCGGTGCGCGGGTTCTGGTGCTGGTGGTGAAAATTCTCACGAAACTCCGTGAAGCGCACTGCGGCAAAGCCCTGCTGGTTAAATGAGGAGTGGTCGCCGCCGCGCAAATAACGGTCCAGGCGGAACACCAGCGTCGGCTTCACACCCACGTCGTACGCGTGGCCCACATCGGCGATGTAGCGCGCCAGTTGGCGCGATTCCGAGTCGTTCTCCCCTCCCAAGCCGCGAATCCGCCTGATCTCCTGCTCCGTGGCTGCGGCGGGCAGCCCCTCAGAAAACACGCGTACCTGCGAGTTATCCTGTTCCGCGCTCTTGTCCCCGCCCACAATGTCGTTGTTGAGCACGGCTTCCACATTCCAGCCCTGTTCTTTAGCCATCTTTTCTTTGGCCATCTGGGCGAAGTGGTGACTGCCGTTCAGGCCCTGCTCTTCGCCCGCCACGGTCAGAAAAATAATCGTCGCCGGAAACTTCAGCTTGCTTAAGACCCGCGCGCATTCCAGGCTGACGGCCGCTCCGCTGGCATCGTCGTTTGCACCGGGAGCGTCGCCCTTCACGTCGAGAATGTCGCTGTTGCGCGAATCGTAGTGCCCGGTCACCAGCACGATGCGCTTCGCGTTTTCCTCGTCAGTGCCTTTCAAGACCGCATAAACATTGGTGATTTCTATCGGCTGCGGAATCCGGTCGGCGGCAGGTTCGGTGAAGCTGTCGGTCTTTACTTCGAGGCAGCCGCCGCAATCCTGGGCATAGCGCTCGAATTCCGATTTAATCCACTCCCGCGCAGCGCCAACGCCGCGTCCCGCAGCAATCGCCGCCGGATCCTGCGCCGAAATCGTCGACCGCGTTCCAAAGCTCACCAACTTCTCAATATTCGCCCGGATTCGATCGGCCGAAACCTGCTGCAGCGCCGCGGCGATGCGGCTGTCTACGGCCATGGGCTCCGACGCAATCGAGGCTGGCTTCTCCTGCGCCGACAGCCCGCCGAAAGCCAACACCAGCGACATGCCGGCCAGACAAAGTTTCTTCTTCGAGATGGAAATCATGCAGGCTCCCGCATTCAGAGTAAAGAAATGTCAAGACCGGCGGCTGGCCGCCGCCGGACAAAAATCTCATCCCTACAGCCCCCACCCCTTGACTTAAACGGGGGAGAATCTAAATATTATCAGTGGCATCGAATGGTAGCGGAGGAATCATGGTTCTTTGTCCTGAATGCGAAACTGATCTGGATGTGGAAGAGGAAGAAGTCGACGAGGGGGAAATCGTTTCTTGTCCCGAGTGCGGTACGGACTTCGAAGTGGTCACTACCAGTCCTCTGGAATTGAAAGCGATCGAAGCCGGTTATGTGGAAGAAGAGGAAGAAGTGGAGACCGAAGACGGTGACGATTCGTAGATCTTCGCCCCCAATCTCACTGGAGCGTTACTCTTTTCTCTGCCTGCTGGTTGTTTTCTTCTTCTCCGCTTTGAACTCGCGCGTCCTGCCCACAGCCATTGCGGCGCCAATTTTCGGCAGCCCAGCGTCAAACCTGAAACCGGGAGATCCCTACGCGCTAATCTTCGGAACGGTCTGGGGTCCGGACGATCGTCCGGTCTACGGCATCACTGTGAAGATTCGCCGCGTGCCCGATAAAAGGCCTAAATGGGAGCTAACTTCCGACCATAGTGGCGAATTCGCGCAGCGCGTCCCCGCCGGCAAGGCCGACTATGTGGTCTGGGCCGATCTCAAAGGCTTGAAAACCGCCGACGGCCAGAAGTTGCATCTGGCTCAAGAGGTCGATGTCCACGTGGAGTATGATGAGCGAGTCGATATTGGTTTGCACCTGACGCGATAGGGAGAAAGACAAAATCGGGGTTTGACCACAGGATGAGGAAGACCCGCATGACTCGCAAACCGTCGGCCAGGAACGCTTTTGTCATCGCCAGCTCGCTTCTACCCATCCTGTTTGTCGTTTTCCTGTCGGTGTCCTTCCTGTCTACCCCGGCGACCGCCGCTGACAAGAAAGACAAGGTGCAAAGCCGCCTGCTTTTGGGAAAGGTGCTCGACCAGCAGGATAATCCCCTGGTCAACGCCATCGTCTATGTCAGTGACATGCGCACTCACGCTGTGAAGACCTACATCGTTGGACCGGACGGCACCTATCGTTTTCCCGGCCTCGCGATGACGGATTACGAAGTTTACGCCGACTACAAAGGTCACAAGAGCGAGACCAAGTCGGTCAGCCAGTTTGACGAACGCTCCCAGGTCTACATCGATCTCAAGATCGACACTCGTTGAGCCTGGTCGTTGAGGGCAGGCCTTGAAATCAGCGTAGCCATGCAACTTTTGGCAGTTCGCAGGGTTCAATAGGTAATAGGTGAGATGTGTCTTGTGTGGAGGAGACCTTGAAAGGATTGCACTTGCTTCAGAATAAGAATCGTTTTGTCCTGGCCGCGGCGGCGATGTTCGCGACCCTTACCCTAATCGCAGTATCCGCCTTATCGTCCCCGGCCCAGCAGGGGGCAATGAGCCCCTATCAGGGTGAAGGGGATGGCGTCAGCGCAGGCGGGAAGTGGCTGGAGTTTCGTTCGGAAGATAAGATGACGGGCGCGAAAAAGGTGCGCTTCGAACTGCTCTCGAACAACTATCTTCGCGAGGACCCGGACTACAAACCGCGAGTCGAGCTCGTATGCACGAATGGCAAGTACCAGCGCGCTGTCTTCAACCCCGGCGCCCGCTTGGGACGGCCCGATTACCCCGGCTTCTGGGGCCAGCCGAAGATGGAGGTTCGTGTCCGGATCGACGGCAGCCACGACAATAAGGGCTGGAACTGGGAGCAAGACCGCGTACTTGCCATGGACAAGGGCACGATTCGCGGTGCCATCGGAGCCCAGGTCTTCAACGTGGAGGTCAAAACCAGAACCGGCTATGCCATCGCCGAGTTTTCACCAGCAGGTTTGAATCTGGATGAAGTAAAGCACGCCTGCGATCTGACTCCTCATAAGCCTTAGCGAATTATGTCTGTTGCGCGCCAAATAAAGGGCTGAGCCTGTCGGCTCGGCCCTTTTGTGTGCCAGCCAGGCCACCCTTCCGCCCGTCTCATGTGACCTTGGTTGCAGCCCAGTCAGCACTTGCGTGTTTGCCCTCTCTGCTGTTTCACTGGAACTATTCCTGAGAAGTTGACGGGTACGTGTCGGCTGGCGAGGTCGATCAAGACAATGGGTAGCAGCGTAATCGAAGGCGCGGCGCTTCTGCTATTCGTGGTGGGGGTGCTGATCTACGTGGTCATCCTCTATAACGAATTGGTGCGCCTGCGCAACGACAACGACCGCGCCTGGGCCAACATCGATGTGCTGCTCAAGCAGCGGCACGATGAGATTCCCAATCTTGTCGAGACTGTGAAAGGATACATGCAACACGAGCAGCAAACGCTCTTGGCGGTGACGCGGGCGCGGGCTGCTTCGATGAACGCAGCCAGCATCGGGCAGAAAGCGCAAGCCGACTTGACCATGACGGTCGCCCTGCGCAGCCTGTTTGCCGTGGCCGAAAATTATCCGCAGCTCAAGGCCAACGAAAACTTTCTGAAGCTGCAGGCCCGCATCAGCGAACTGGAAGATCGTATCGCCGACCGCCGCGAGTTCTTCAACGACGACGTCAACACCTACAACACCCGCATCGGACAGATCCCCGAGGTTTTTGTGGCCAGCTTCATGAACCTGAAACCGCGCGCCATGTTCCAGGTCTCCGACGAGGACCGCAAGCTGGTCGAGGTGAAGTTCCAGGGCCAGAGCGCGGCCGGGGCTTAGGCCAGTCTCGAGCGCTGCAGAGAAAAGCTGGAATCCCAATCCAGCGCGGAATTCCAGCCTATTTGGTTTCAGGTTGTTGGGTTACGCGGACATCGCGCGGCGCGGCACACGGCTCTCGCGAATCGAGGCAACTCCCCGGCGAACGTTCAGCCAACCGTTCTCCTGGAAGAGATGGAAAAGGTCATAAATGTAGGGGATTTCGCCGGTGATGATTTCTTCTTTTCCCTGATCATCGGTAACGGCGAAAGCAACCTGCACCGGCTCATCGGGCGAGTTCTGTTTCGTGAAGTGGACAAGCTTTACATTGAGGGTTGATTGCTCTTGAGGTTGCGGTTGCATAGGCATGAATGTGTCCTCCATTTGAGCTTTTATTTGGGATTCAACGTACTCTGAAAGAACGGCCGAGAGCGGAAGAAATGCAGAGCTATTTGTAGATTTTTTGTAGGATCAAGGAGTTCTCGCGTAAAAGCATTCTTCCCTGGAATTTGGAGCGCTTGCTGTCTACGATACGTTGAACAAGTTGCCCGGGCTCATTACCGCCGCAGCGGTTACGCGATCCGCAATTCGTTCCCGCAAATAATTCTTCGGCTCGCACCAGCCATTTCTACGGTTTTGCGCAACTAAGCTTATGCGATTAAATCTCACGGCCGGGATGAGGTGCATAAGATGAACAATTTAATTAAGTCGATTCTCAAAACTGCTGTCTATTTTCTGGATCAGACAGACCGTGTAGCCGGTAACGTGCGCGACCGCGTCTCCGACGGCATGGACCGCGCTGCGGACCAGATCTCAGACCTTCGCGGCCAGGCTCACGATCTTTACGACGGAGAGAACCACAAGCTTCGCAATCTGCTTACCTTTGCAGCTGGAGTAGGAGTGGGAGTCGGCGCGGCAATTCTGTTCGCTCCTGCGAGCGGCCAGGAAATCCGAAACTCGATCGGCGAAAAGGTCCAGGATATTGGCGATCGGGTCCGCGGCCATTTTAGCTCCGAGGGGAAAAGATCGGCTACAGGTACTGAAGGTCACTAGGCTGCTAAGAGCTCCGATTAAACCAGGCACTTGAAAATGGTGGTTTTTCGGGGCTCCTCTCAGCCGGCAGTCCAGCATTGCGTTGCAGGTCGTCTCCTGCTTAAATGTGGGCTCCGAGTCAAAATAACGAATTCTGGAGCCGGTCCGCGATGCGGTGGTATTTCGGATTCTTTTTCGTTTCGGGTTTTTGTAGCATTCTCTACGAAATCGTTTGGGTTCGGCTGGCGATGGCGCAGTTCGGTGTCACCACCGCGCTCGTCTCTATTGTGCTCTCGGCATTCATGGTCGGCCTCGGCCTGGGCTCCTGGGGCTCCGGATATCTGACTCGCCGCTATCACGACAAGATACACTTCCCGGCGTTGCGTCTTTATGCAATCACCGAACTATTGATCGGAGTCTCGGCCATAGCCGTTCCGCACGAACTTGCCGGCGGACGAGAGCTGGTGCAGCGAATTCTCAGTTCGAATTCATTGTCTTCTTCCGGCTATTACTTGTCTTCCGGGTTGTGGATCGCGATTGCCCTTGTCCCTTGGTGCGCCTGCATGGGCGCGACGTTTCCCTTCGCCATGCTCGCGATCAGAGGCAACGGTGCAAAAGACGGCGGCCGGTCATTCAGTTATCTTTACGTGGCCAACGTGTTGGGAGCGGTCTCCGGCGCCATCATTCCCCTGTTCCTGATTGAACTGCTGGGCTTTCACCGGACGCTCTATGTGGGAGCGACTTTGAATCTGTTACTCGCCTCATGCGCCTTCGTCTTGTCGCTGAGCCGCTCCGCCCCAGTCCATCCCGAAACTGTGCAGATCGAAACTCCGCTCACCCAGCGCTTGCGCAGCCAGGCGAAAGCGCGTTTGCTCTGGCTTCTCTTCGGCACTGGCCTTACCAGTATGGGGGTCGAGATCGTTTGGATTCGAATCTATACTCCGGACCTGGGAACCGTAGTCTATGCGTTTGCCGCGATCCTGGCTTCGTATCTCGGCGCCACCTATCTCGGTTCCTGGGCCTATCGGCTCAAGCGTAACCAGTTCAGCGTGGAAAACATCCTGCTCTGGGTTCTGTTCGGCTTCTGCATTTTGTTTCCCTTTCTTACCGCCGATCCCAGAGCGCCGCTGCCGGCGCTGCTTCGGCTGGTGTTGGGCGTCGCACCCTTTTCCGCTCTAGCCGGATTCCTCACCCCGATGATTATGGATCAATACTCCCAGGGGGACCCCGATCTTGCTGGCAGCGCCTATGCGGTAAACATCGCGGGCTGCGTCGTGGGCCCGTTGATTTCAGGTTTCATATTGCTGCCGTTAGTTGGCGAGCGCCTCGCGCTTTGCGTGTTCGCGCTGCCATGGTTCGTGGTTGCCTTTCTCTTTGCCTACTCCTCGGCCGCTTTCTCCCTGCGGAAGTCCACCCGAAGTGTGGCGATGTCGTCGATTCTGATTCTCAGTTCGCTCGCCTTAGCGGTCTCGACCGAAGGATATGAGGAGCAATACGCCAAGCGCCAGGTACGGCGCGACAACACGGCCACCGTGATAGCGACCGGCTCCGGTATGCGTAAGCGGCTCCTGATCAATGGCGTCGGCATCACCACCTTGTCGCCAATCACCAAAATGATGGTTCATCTGCCGTTGGCTTTCCTGCAACGGCCTCCCGCCAATGTACTCATCATCTGTTTTGGCATGGGAACGACTTTTCGTTCCGCCCTGTCCTGGCGCATTGAGTCAACCGCGGTAGAGTTGGTGCCCAGCGTCCCAGCTCTTTTTTCTTTTTTCCATCCCGACGCAAGAAATCTGGATCCGCAGCTGGGACACATTGTGATCGACGACGGCCGCTCCTTCCTGGAACGCTCACCGGAAAGATACGACGTGATAGCGATCGACCCGCCTCCGCCCGTGCAAGCGGCGGGCTCCAGTTTGCTTTATTCGAAAGAGTTCTACGCTGCTGCGAAGGCGCATTTGCGCGCTGGCGGAATTCTGCAGCAATGGGTGCCCGATGGAGATCGCGCGACTTGGGCATCCGTAGCCCGCGCCCTGCAGGAATCCTTTCCTTACACGCGCGCCTTCGGATCCGTCGACGGTTATGGCATTCATTTTCTGGCCAGTGTGAGTCCCATCGCCCCCGATTCACCTTCAGAATTAGCCCAGCGTCTGCCCAGCAGCGCCGCCGCTGACTTGATTGAGTGGGGGCCCAGCGCCACGCCTGAGCAGCAGTTCAAGCTGGTTCTTGACAGAGAAGTGTCCATAGCCAGGATCATTGCCGAAGACCCTGAAGCTCCCGCCCTGAGCGACGATCGCCCAGTGAACGAATATTTTCTGCTTCGGCGATTACGCCAGCGCGGCTTTCGCCGGACCGTGGAGCAGCGCGTGTTGAATCGCAGCGAATATTTCTGATTGCCCGCTGGCGCGAAAGGCGCCGGTAACAGCCGCCCGTTATCCCAGCAATCTGGCCGCGTCCTTCGCGTAGTAGGTGAGGATAATGCTCGCCCCGGCGCGTCGGATGCTCTGCAGAGACTCCATCATGACGTGGTCGCGTTCGATCCAGCCGTTGCGGGCGGCAGCTTCAATCATGGCGTATTCGCCGGAGACCTGGTACGCGGCAAGCGGCAGGTCGAAGCGTTCGCGCGCGGTGGCGATGACATCGAGGTAAGGCATCGCGGGTTTGACCATGATCATGTCGGCGCCTTCTTCCACGTCGAGCTCGATTTCGCGCATGGCTTCGCGCAGGTTGGCTCCATCCATTTGATACGAGCGGCGGTCGCCGAACTGCGGCGCGGAATCGGCAGCTTCGCGGAACGGTCCATAGAAGCCGGAGGCGAATTTCGCGGCATAGGAAAGAATCGGCGTATTGATGAAGCCGGCGTCGTCGAGCGCTCGCCGCATGGCGGCGACTCGTCCATCCATCATGTCGGAGGGCGCGACAATGTCGATGCCGGCGCGAGTCAGCGAGACCGACGTGCGGGCCAGGAGTTCCAGGCTGGCGTCATTGTCAATTTCAAACTTGGATTCAACCGCTCTGGCCACCATCGAGGCCAGTTCGTCGATTACCTTTTCCTTTTCCACCTGGTTCTCTGCGGTCACTACCCCTTGCCCGCCACGCACGGCGTCTCGGGCGGCCGCTCCCAGCGACATTGGCGACGAAGAAGACTTTACGATCCCGCAATGCCCGTGAGACATGTATTCGCAGAGGCAGACATCGCCCATCAGAATCAGCTCGGGAACCTCGCGTTTCATGGCGTGGGCAGCCTGCTGCACGATGCCGTCGTCGGCCCAAGCGCCGGTGGCCATGTCGTCTTTCTTATCCGGAAGGCCGAACAGAATCACCGCAGGCACGCCCAGGGAATGGACTTCCCGCGCCTCCTTTACCGCTTCGTCTATCGAAAGATTAAATACTCCGGGCATGGAGCGAACTTCTTTCCGCACGCCTTCACCTGGACAAACAAACAAAGGGTAGACGAATGCTTTGGGAGTGAGCCGGGTTTCGCGCACCAAGTCGCGAAGTTGGGCGGTCCGGCGGAGGCGACGAAGACGGCTGACGGGAAAGGCCATGCACACCACCTGGGCAGAATTGAGCGCCTTTCAACTCTTGATTCTAGCAGGAGATTGCCGGCGCGAAACGTCACGTGCCAGTTTGCGCTCTCCGGATTAGCGGCCGGGATTAGCGGCGGGGATTAGCGGATAAGATTAGCGGCGGGATTGAGCGTTGCGGCCAGAAGAAGGTGACGAAAGTAACAGTGCCTACTCCGAAAGCGATCTGGGAATATAGCCCTTCATCCATAAGATAGAAGCAGATGAGTCTGTCCCATCGATATCGTTGGTTTGTGCTCGCTGGTGGCCTCACGCTGGTGCTAGCCGCTGCCTCGGCTTCGGTCCCCCGCGGCCCTGCGCTGACCGGTATCGTCGATGTTTTATATTTTCTATTGACCCTCGGCGTAGGCGCCGCCATGCTGGCCAACGCACGGTCCGCGCAGGGCGCCAGCCGCAGCTTTTGGGTCCTGATGGGATCGGGGTGCATTCTCTGGGCCGCCAATGCGGTGGCATGGGTCTATTTCGAGGTTCTGCGCCACACCACCTTCCCAGATCCATCCTTCATGGACGTGTTTTTGTTCCTTCACCCGGTGCCCATGATCGCCGCGATCGGGTTGCGTCCGCATCGCAGCGAGGGCGGGCAGAGATTCCGCGCGGGCACGCTGGACTTTCTCATGCTCCTGGTTTGGTGGGTGTTCCTGTACGCGTTCGTTGTCTTCCCGTCGCAATACGTCACGCTGAACGTCGCAAAGTACGACAGGAATTTCGGCCCGCTTTATCTCGTCGACAGCGGCGTGCTGGTGTTAGTGCTGGGGCTTGCCGCTCGCGCAGCATCCTCAGGTTGGAGGATGGTCTACCTGAACCTGACGGTGGCAAGTGCGGTATATGCGGCCGGTTCCGAAGCCGTGAACCTGGCGCTTACGAACGGTTCGTACTATACGGGAAGCCTCTATGACGTTCCGCTGATGGGCGCCGTATGCTGGATGGCGGCTACCACGCTGGCTGCGCGTGACCATCCGCCCCAGGCCGTTTCGCCCAAGCCGGATGACAAGTGGGGCGCCATGGCGCTGCGCTTGTCGATGTTGGCCATGCTTTCCTTGCCGTTGCTGGGATTCTGGGCGTACCGCTGGGACCATTCCGCCCCCGCCACCCGCAACTTCCGCCTGTTTATGGTTCTGGCGGCGATGGTGGTGCTGGGGGCATTCGTCTTTGCCCGTCAGTATCTCCAGGATCAGACCTTGATTCGCCTCCTCGAAAACTCGCGGAGCAGCTTCGAGAATGAACAACGCCTCCAGAGCCACCTGGTACAGAGAGAGAAGCTGGCTTCCCTCGGGCAATTGATCGCGGGCGCGGCTCATGAAATCGATCATCCCCTGACTGCGATCATGGAGTACTGCGAGAAGTTGTGGTCGAGTCAACAACGGTTGACCGGCGGGCAGGACATGCTTTTGCGCAAGATTGTGAATCATTCTCAGCGAACCCGCGAGCTGGTTTCCAATCTGCTGAGTTTCGCTCAGCAGAGTTCGGGAGAGAAGATGATGGTCGACCTGCGGATGTTGCTGCAGCGCAGCGTGCAAATGCGCGAACTGCAGAAGCACGATCAGAAAATCCGCATCGAGATCTCGATCGATGCGAACCTGCCTCGGGTATGGGGGGACGGCCATCAGCTATTCCAGGCATTCGTCCAGATCGTCGAGAATGCCT
>Ga0209380_10002826_pt1 | contig 10998 bp, 11 predicted proteins | sample HubBroMetageWFT6_FD_188347 | JGI IMG/M metagenome (GOLD analysis project Ga0209380, IMG submission 188347) | Warmed and freeze-thawed soil microbial communities from the Hubbard Brook experimental Forest, New Hampshire - Hubbard Brook CCASE Soil... | ecosystem: Environmental > Terrestrial >...
ATTGATCAACAAGCTCAGCGGCCTCTTGGGGCGTGAATCGCTTGCCAGGAAGCCTTGGGTTCGTCACAACCCTGAGGAAGGCGGCGACTGTCTGCCAAGGCAATCCGATCGGTACGCCGCTAGAAAAATTCTGCTCAATCCAAGCACGCGCCTTAGCATGATGCTCCGAACTCGTGTCGTACGCGTATAAAAGTATATTCGCGTCGAGGACAATCACTTGTGCGTTGTACCTTCAATCGCCTCGATCAGGTCCTCCACGTTGTCATAACTCAACCCCGGAGGCAAACCCAATGCCCGTGGATGAACCGAGAACTGCCTTCGATCCGGCTTCCTGGAGACCATCAAACCCAGCCGAAGAAAGTGGTTCACCGCCGCCTTCAGGGAAGCGCCAGATCGGCGGATCTCGCGGCGAAGCAGCTTGGCAACATCCTCATCAAGGGAAAGGGTGGTTCGCACACATTGATGATCGTAGGGAAGGCATCATGATGTCAAGGTTAATGACTCGCCTGGGGCCGAGATCGATCAAGTCTGGGCGCTGCAATTCGGACAGGACATGGTGCCCACGGCTAGCTCATCGCTAACCAGGATGGGATCATTTCATCTCGTTCAGAATTTTCAAAATTTTAATCAAGGTTAAGACTGGTCTGTTAGCCCAATAAGGGTTGCCACGAGGACTCTCCCGTTCTTCCGTGCGCTCGACAACGCGGCAAGATATCTCTACAGTCCTTCCTATCAAATGTTCCCATGCGGTGTGTATCTCAAGTTCGCAGCAATCACTAGACTCTTCCCGGTAATCGGTCGATGCGAAAAAATAGGCTTCGCCGTTTTGTTTCACATTTCGAAGAATAGCATAATCACCGTCCTCATCTATCGTTTCTACGACGCCTGTAACAATAATTCTTCCGAGCGGGTTGCTTTTAGCATCACGCTCGCCGAAAGACGCATTCTGTTCTCTTATTTTCTGCAAGAATGGGTGCCAACAATCCTGGCAAAGAGAAGAGTTCTTGGACTTGAAACGCTCCGGTAGGAGTATGGAGCATTCGTGGCAAACGATCTGGGTACAATAAGCGCACTCTGTCCACTCAACGAAGCCGTATTCGTCTTCGCGAAAGTCCCGCTTGCAGCGGACGCACGCCGCTAGCTGCGTATTTGACTCAATATTCTGCTTGCTCACGTCATCTCCTATTGAAAAATTCTCGAATGGCTTTGCGGATCACGAACCAGCTGTTTATTTGTTGGAATGTTCCGCCGGCGCTTTCAAGTCCTCCTTCTTTCTACGAATCGCCGTTATTTTATTCGTCATAAATAGAGTGTAACGCCTATGCCGATGCTTTTGTCACACACTGTTTTAACGGATACCTCTGCTCCTTGTTCTGAAGGACCGGGCTTCTCCGAGTGTGTCGCATCGATCGACAGCGCAACGGTCTAACGCAACGATCTAACTTGTACTGAGCGATTCCCAGAGCGCCGTTTCGGGATAACTTCCGTGCCGGCAACTCAGCCCTGAATCATCGAGATTGTCAAAGCCGGATGAAAATTCCCCATTTCGCCGATAGAAAATTCCCCACCCCTGAACCTTATAAAGCTGCCTCCTCGGCCTCGGACGCAGCGGCACGGCGCACAGCTCGCCACACCAGGGGAAGCTGATGATCTTTCGCAGCCCCTACCCGGACGTCGGAATCCCCGAGGTTCCGTTCCCGCAGTTTCTTCTTCGCCGCGCCACGGAATTGGGTGACCAGCCTGCGTTAATCGATGCGCCGACGCAACCAACGCTGACCTACGGGGAACTCGCCGATAGCGTCGGCCGTGTTGCGGCCAATCTTACCGCTCGCGGGCTGCACAGGGGCGACGTATTCGCAATTATGACTCCAAATTTGCCCGAGTTCGCCATCGCTTTTCTTGGCGTGCTCTCGAAAGAACAAACACTGGTTGAGGCATATAGATTTCAACCAGTGACATCTTGGCCCTGCGCTAGGCGCACAATGGACTTCCGCATTTTGTAAGTTGCTGATTCTAAAAGATTGGTCGGGGCGAAAGGATTTGAACCTTCGACCTCCTGGAAACACGAGCAATCGCTACTGAGCTATGAGCGTCTGAGCCGGTCTTCCGGCCAATACGGAGTCGATATTGTCCAGGGCCAGCATCCCCATCGCCACGCGAGTCTCAACGGTCGCACTGCCGATATGCGGCAATAGAAACGTGTTCTTCAGCTCGAGATAGCCTGAATGGATTTGCGGTTCTCCGGCGAATACGTCCAGACCGGCGGCAGCCACTTGTCCGCTCCTGAGCGCAGCAATCAGATCTTCGTCTGCGATCAGCCCACCCCGTGCCGTGTTCACGACAACGGCGCCGTGGGGGAGTAGGCCGATGGATTTGGCATTCAGGAAATGGCGAGTCTCCGGAGTTTCGGGCGCGTGCAGACTAAGAAATTGGCTAAGCCGAAGCAGTTCGTTTGGGTCTTCATGGTAAATCGCTTCTTCCTCCAGGTTGGGGGGCAGCTTCGAGCCATTGCTGTAGTGAATCTTCATCCCGAACCCCCTGGCGCGTCGCGCCATCGCTCGTCCTACGTGCCCCATTCCGAAAATGCCGAGGATCTTGCCACCAACTTGCCAGCCCAAGAGCATCTTGGGACTCAAGGGTCTCCAAGCTCCCGCTCGAACCAGTTCCTGGGCCTCGTAAGCACGACGCGAAGCGCCAAGTAAAAGCAGCATGGCGATGTCGGCCGTTGCTTCATGATTGACACCTGGGGTGTAAGCGACCGAGATTTTCCTGTGAGCGGCGCCTTCCAGATCGATATGCTCAAAACCCACTGAGTACGTGGCGATGACTTTTACTGTTGGCGAAACTTTCTGGAAGAAGATGGAATCCAAACGGTCCAGGTTGGTGACGAATATAGCGTCGGCCCCGTCTGCCGCCGCCAAGAACTGCTCTCGGGTGAAAGGAACCGTATTCGGATTGCGCCTTGGGTCGTAGTCCCGGTCGATGCGGTCTTCAATTTCCTTCGGAAATTGGCTTGCGACAACCAAGATTGGTTTCTTCACGTTGGTATCTCCGATTTCAGAACTTCGAATTGAATCCGCTGCCAGCACAATGCACGCTGTTCCCCTGGAGTCCCGCCTCAGATCTTCGCATCTAGTTTGGGTAGGGCACGCGAAGCAGGCTGCCTGATGTCGAGGGCAAAACGTAGCGGAAACCTACGTAGGCCATGCTCAGATGCGCATTCCTAGGTGCACCTGGAGCGCCAAACCACGGAGTGCGATTCACATAGGAATACTGCGTGTAATATTGGAGCGCTCCGTACTTGTCAGATTTCCAGAAGGTCTGCAGCCAATCAAACGTGTATTCCTGAATGACGCGGTTGTTGGTATTAGGCGAACCCGGCCCGCCATACCCGATGATGGTGCCCGGAGCGGCAGTGTTCGTGGTGTCCGGAAAAGAATTCCGCCCGAAATAATCTTCGCCGTAATAAACAGCGAATGCGGACCTTTTAGACGCGATCCACTCAAGGCCGGCGAGGCCCGCTCCCGTGTGCACCATGGAAGGAAAGATGTCGGTTCCCGCGGCGTTCGGCCGAAGAACCAATTCTGGTCCATCCGATACCAGATAGTGAGATCCGCCCTCGCTCCAAAACGTATTGAGCAAGACCAGGAAGTTGTGGAAAAGTTCATAGTTCCCAGCTATCGAACCACCGCCGCCCACAACCGAGTGCGACGAGTAAAGCTTCTCGCCGATTGGCACGACAGCAGACCGTGCTCCCGTAATCAGTCCGACCGCTTCCAAATGGAGATGTCTGCTTCCAAGTGTTGTGTCGTAAGCGATTTTAGGAATGATGTCCGGAAAAAGATTGGGAGCGCCTATTTGGGCTCCATTATCAAACTGCGTGCTAACCGTAGAGACAAATGCCGATGGAAGAGCAACGAAATTTCCTGTGAATTGGTTGGGGTCCTCAATACCGACTCCAAACGCCAAATGATCGTTAGCGTGATAGGCCACGCGGAACTCCGCAGCGCGGGTGAAGGTCAAGCCAACTTGGAAGTTCTGGTCCTCGTTGTAGGTGGTTGCCATATCGGAGGGCAGCGGACCCAGCCCGTTGCGGTTGGGGGTCAGCCAACTATAAGTTTGTCCGCCAAGAACTTCCCACTTGCCGCGCTGTAAATCCATAAAGCAGAGGCGCAGACGAAGAGTGTGGCCGTTCACGACCTCATACACATTGGTTGCGTCATTGCCGCTGAAGTCCGCTTCGCAGTAGCCGGTCACTTCATTGTCGCCGACTTTGTCCGTGACCTTTATGTTGAAGCGGGAATACTGCGCGGTGACGCGATCCTCGGTCAGGTGGCCCTGCGCAGTGTTGCCGTATGGTATCGCGGCGAAGTTGGTGGCGATATTGTTCTGGGTATTGGTGGTACGGAATATATTTTCAAAGTCGACGAATCCACCGGGAGTAAACACGGCGTCGCCAATGTTGAAGGATCCGAGCGGCTTTTCATTCTCTTTTGCTTGTTCCAGGGACACTGGCTGACTGCTAACATTTGCGCCAATAGGGCTACTCGCGAACCCCGGGCTGGAGGGAATTGCGGTATGCATGGCTGCATCCATCACCCTTGGTGCTTGCTCGTTCCCAACCGACGCCGCTTGCTCGGTTTTCGCTCGCTCCCTCAGCGCCTCAATTTCCCGCTCTTGTGCAGCCATCTGCTTCTGCGTTTGCAAGAGAGCGTCGCGCAGAGCCTTGACCTCGGCGGCAAGATCCGTGGCGTTTTTCGAGGAGTCAGTTTGCTGTGCACTACCCTGTGCCAGCGCTATGCAAGGTAAGAGCAGGCACACGAACGAGAAATGAATCGCCTTCGCTTTCATATCCAGCCTCCCAGGATTATGCTGGTTTCCGCGCCTGTCCGGTTTCGCGGAGAAACGAGCTGAGGACGATCGCTAGAGCGATGCCGCCGATCCAAAACAGGCCGCTCTGGCGAAAATGAGTGACATGGTTCTGCGTGCTGGCGAACCCTTTCCCAAGCAGATCGGCAAAAATGGGTCCAATGAGCGCAGTGACTCCGAAGGTTAGGAAGTTAATCCCGCCTGTCGCACTCCCCTTGACTTCGTCCGGATTGACCTCCTTGATGATCGTGTACGGAATCATGGCTGCCCCGGAGGCAATGCCAAAAATCAAGCAGCCGATTTCCGCGGCTCGGTGACCGGTGCTGAAAGTGATGAACGCAGAGGCCAGCAACATGACGACCGCGCCACCGATGAGCGCAGGCTTGCGGCGCCCCATTAGATCCGCCAGCCAACCCAGCAGTGGACAACCAATCACCCATCCCAGAGGCACGAGGGAACCGGTGACCACGGCGTCGTGGTAGCTGAACATGCGGTCGCGCTGGAAAAAGGCCACACCCCAAGTCATGTCGCCAATGGTCGTGGGGACGAATAGGAGTCCTGCCACGGCGCCGCACAGGTACGACTGCGGATTACGGAAAACAATCGCGTAAGGGCGAATGAGTGAAGCCCAGCCCGAACCCGAGGCTTTCTGGCGGGATTCAGGCGGACTAATCAAAAAAAGCAATACACCCACGACTACGCACGCGGTGCCCAGCCAGTGCCAGATGGATTGCCAAGCGACGCCGTGTTCGAGCCAAGGTCCGACGACGAACTGCCCCGCGGCGCCTCCGAGCATCCCAAGACATTGCGTTACGCCGATGGCCGTTGCGAGCCAGCGTGCGGAAAAGCCGTGCGAAGCCAAATAGACGGCGCCGGTGAATGCAAATGCGGAGCCTGCACCTTGCAACAGCCTGCCGGTGTATCCGGCTGTTGTCGTTGAAACGCTAAAGAGCAGGCATCCAACCGCTAAAATAAAAATGCCTACCGGCACAACTTTTTTTGCGCCAAGGCGGTCCAGCGCTGCGCCGGCGATAAGACTCGTTGTGGAGTAGGTGTAATAGTAGGTGCCGAGGATTGCGCTGACGCCGATTGCGCTGGTGTTGAACGCGAGTGAGAGGTGCGAAATCATCACGGCCGGCGCAGACCGCGATGCGTACTCGAGAAAGTAGAAGCAAAGCCCGAGCGCCCACGCGATTTGGAACGCCCGGACTCGCCACCCGCTTCCTGCTTCGGATTCAATAGCGGCGGCGATTGGTTTCGTGGTCATCTGGACACGTGGATTCCCCGGCGCTTACCGAAGCAGGTTGACCTTGGCGAGATCGATGATTTCATCTCCGCGTCCGTTGAGAACCGCTTTCAGCATGAACAGGGAGAAGCCTTTGGCTTGCTCCAGCGTGATCGTCGGAGGCATCGAGAGTTCCTGACGCGAGACGAAGACCTCAACCACTGCGGGACCGTCGTGCTTCAGAGCTTGCGCAATCATCGGCTCTACCTGGTCCGGCGTCCTCGCTGTCAATCCCAGAAGTCCTGAGCCTTCCGCGATCTTTGCGAAATCTGGGCTCCCTAGGTCAGTTCCAAACTCAAGGAAGCCGGAGGCCTTTTGTTCCAGTTCCACAAAGGTCAATGCTTCGTTCTTGAAGATGATCACCTTCACCGGCAAGTTCTGGTGTTTCAGGGTAATGACATCCCCCATAAGCATCGAGAAACCACCATCGCCCGAGAACGAGATGACCTGGCGGCCGGGATAGGCAGCCTGCGCTCCGATAGCCTGTGGCATTGCGTTGGCCATCGAGCCATGATTGAAAGAGCCAAGAAGACGCCGTTTCCCGTTCATCGTGAGATAGCGTGCGGCCCAAACTACGGGCGTACCTACGTCGCAAGTAAAAACCGCGTCGTCGGCTGCGAGTTTGTCGATCACCCGGGCAACATATTGAGGATGGATTGGAGCTTTGTTGGAGTTACCGGTTGCGAGGTCATCCAAATCCTTGCGTGTTTTGCGATAGTGTTCCACCGAATCTTGCAAATGCTTTTGGTATTGGTTCTGCTCCAGCTTTGGACGTAGGGCTCGCAGAGTGGTTTTCGTGTCTCCAACGAAGCCAAAGTTCAGCTTGCTGCGGCGTCCCAGATGCTCGCCGCGAAGGTCGATCTGCACGATGGTTGCGTCCTTGGGATAGAAATCGCGGTATGGAAAATCCGTGCCGAGCATCAACAAGACTTCGCAGTTCATCATGGCGTAATAGCCGGAAGAGAATCCGAGCAGTCCTGTCATGCCCACGTCAAAGGGGTTGTCGTACTCGATGAATTCTTTGCCACGATAGGCATGCACGATGGGCGCCTGGAGCTTGCCGGCAACTTCCATGAGCTCCGCATGGGCTCCGGCGCAACCCGCGCCGCCGAGGATGGTGATCTTTTTCGATCGATTCAGGAGCTCGGCAAGGATGTTGAGTTCTTCATCCGATGGACAAACGGTGGATTTCGGTTCATGAAAACGTACGCGCGGCCCCTGGACGGCATCTTTCAGAGCCACGTCCCCGGGCAACACAATCACGGAGACGCCACGCTTCGAGATGGCCGTCTGAATGGCGGTTTCCAGAATGCGAGGCATCTGGTCGGGGTCGGAGACAAGCTCGCAGTAGTGGCTGCATTGCGCGAAGATATGTTTCGGGTCCGTCTCCTGAAAGTATGCGCTGCCAATCTCCCGACTCGGGATATGTGCGGCAATAGCGAGTACTGGAACACAGTTGCGTTGACAGTCGTAAAGCCCATTAATCAAATGCATGTTGCCGGGCCCGCAGCTCCCTGCGCACACCGCCAGTTTCCCCGTGAGATGCGCTTCGGCTCCCGCAGCAAAAGCTCCCACCTCTTCATGCCGGACGTGCACCCAATCAATACTCTTTTTTACGCGCATTGAGTCCGTGATGCCGTTCAGTGAGTCGCCGACAACGCCGTAGATTCTCCGGACACCTGCTTCAGCGAGGACATCCACCAACAGATCCGCGACTTTCTTTGCCATGTCGCAACGTCTCCTTAACTTTTGACCGTTACTCCAGCAGTGAGTGATGCAATTCGGCTTCCACAAATATGAGCCGGCAAAGCGTGCTAAATGTGCATTTGAACGAGGTCATTTCTGGAGTTGAAGAGTCGGTGTCAACCCGTTCACACAATTGCCTAGGCCTTGACGGTGGGGTCGAATCGAGCGGGGACTTCTATCTGCCTACTTGTTTCTATGTCGGAGATACAGAGATGTTGCGAGAAGCTTCTGTCTTGCCAAGACATACGTGTGCGAGTGTTGCACCCAGATGGCCTTCTTGAAAACACGCTGGACTCCAGCCCACGCAAAGCGTGCCCGAGCGATCGCTGCACACCTCGCTTCTTCCTGTACGTTGGCAAAACAATCTTGCCAATCAGTCTTGGGCAGCTTTCGCTGAAGACATTCCAACTACCTTCCGGAGTTGAATCCGTTTCGCAACGCTTCGGCCGGACCTCGATTCCATCGGTCCTGGTGATTCTGCTCGTGGGCGCAATATACGTGCAGTCCCTTCAAAGACGATCTGCAGGTTAATCTCTTGGGATACTGAGGGAACCTCAAGCGCTTTCGCAACTAACCCCTCAGTCAGCAGCTCTCTCAATGGGCGATCGGTCGCCAAGCCGCCGCCTTCCCGATTGTCGCGGCGTCGAAATGCAGGCACGTAACTACCGGGGCGATAGAAGATTAAGACTGAGTCGTTTCTTCCTGCTGACCCGTAGTATTCCTTTAATTTGCTCCGGAGCCTCCGGGCCTCGCTGCGAACAATGGAGTCCACGCTGGGATGGTAGGGCGGTTTACGTTCGTATACCTCCGTGCCGATCAGATACTCCTTCAATGTCTCCGGATCGCCTGCCAAGGTCGTTTCAACCGTGTAGCGCAGAAATCGGCCTAACCGATCTGATTGCACAAACATGGAGCTCTCCAGAATGCGCGAGAGTTCTTCACGAATCGCTTCTTGAGCAATCTCGCCGTCGCTTGTAGGTTCACTCATAACAGCGTATTCCCTCATAACCACCCCATCCCATTCGTTAGTTTGATTCCCACTTACGGTTCACTCGATCCTATCGACCCTGCTTGGCTTCCCTATAAGTGATACCCATTTGATTATTTTCCTCGCCGATTTCTTCGACCTTCTCCTCTGTCAATCCGTGCCCCAATTTAGGCAGGACAATTCTCGAGCAATTCTAAGTTCCAGCGCTGCTAGTCATTGAACGGTTGTCCGGTACTCAAGTCGTTGGACAAGCAGTTGGACAAGTCGAACAAGTTCCACGTGTTCTAGAACACCACGGAATTGCAAGTAAGTATTTAAAAGAACGGGGAATAGCGTGGTCGGAATGATTGGATTCAAACCGTCGACCTACTGCCCGACACCAGGCGGTCTGCGGCTATAAGTCTGTCCGTAAATTACTGGTTCTAAAAGAAATGGTCGGGGCGAAAGGATTTGAACCTTCGACCTCCTGGTCCCGAACCAAGTATCTAAATCCCATAAACGCTTTGTCTGGGGTCGCTTGCGGGACAAGAAGCGTTATTTCCCCTCTTTTAGTTGTCCGTAACGCAACGACAAGCAACGTAACACCCAAAAAGTTGAGCGCAAACTGAAGACGCGGCTTGACCCAGCATTACGCTTTTGTCCCATGCGTGGGCACTTTGTTTTTTTGTCACTTCCATCGATTCGATGAGGTATGTGTAAAGCGTTTCGACTGAATTCGCGATTAAAAGTCCTCCGGCCAATGCTGGGCGCCGTGGTACACAGCGAGAACCACGATATCGGCTTTCTCGATGGCATACGCAACGATGAACGGCGTATTCGAAATGACCAACTCACGGGTCCCCGGAACCCGGCCTGCTCTTCCCGACATCGGGTAGACGGCCAGTTGTTGAACGCTGGTGACGATTTGCATTGTGATCCGGGCCGCAACCTCCGCACTGTTGGATAGGGCGATGTAATCGTGAGCCTGATCCAGTTGTCGAGTCGCCTGCTCGGTCCATTCGATCATTGACGCGCGCGTCCAGCCCTCTTGAGCCTCTTTACGACCTCCTCATGACTTAGGACGCGTCCTTTTCGCTTCTCTTCCAGCCCCTTGCGAACCAACGCGTCCTGGTAGGCGTGCAGTTCGATGTAGTTGGTGATCGCCTCGTTAATTAGATAGCTGCGCGAGCGGTCCTGCGCGGCGGCCAGCGAATCAAGAGCGTCGATCTTTTCAGTGACGGCTCGGAAACTGATGGTTTTCTCATTGCTTCCCATAATACCAAAACAATAACACATATTATTCTGTATTACAATTAGCAAGTGATTCGCAAAAAAGTCGGTGGACGGCATCCCATTGTGCTGAAGGAGGTTTTCGTCTTGTGGAAAGTAAGATATATAGGAAACTTTTCCACTGCAAGATACTTTCCCATTTGAGAAAATACCCTCGTGCAAGCCAGGACACTCCAATACGAGAAGGCGGTCCAGGAGGCGCTACGAAATCAGATCCCCGTCCGCGGCCTCCCGGGCGTTCGAATCCGTGCGGTCAAAGCACAACCCACCGAGGGGTTTGACGTCCAATTCGAGCTCGAATCTGGGAAGAAGCGCGTCCTTGTCCTTGGGGAAATCAAATCTGTTGTCGCTCCCAAACTCCTCGAGGGAATCGCCCCCTGGATTCGCCGTATGAAGTCCCTCCGGGAGGGCGTTTCCTTCGCTCTCATCTGCCCAGCCCTGTCCCCCCGCTCGCAAGCATTCTGCTCGAGAATGGCATCGATTTCATGGATCTCGCGTGTTAGCGCCAGTTTAAAAGGGATCCACTTTCGCCGGTTTGTGGGTGCGCCGGGTAACGCGGCGGTGAACTGGGAACACACCCATGCGCCGGCTGCCGCGTAAGAGCGAGCAGTCTTGAACTCGAGTTTATTCCCTGCAACGTAGTTCTTTACTTCATGAGTGATCCTCCCGCGCCGTCCGCAGGAGCAGGAGTTGTAGAACACCGGCAGTGTTTGGTGTCCATCTTGACCGACTCGATGACCAGGTACAGTTTGTCCGCACTGTTGACCTTTCCCGACACGCAGTAGTATTGGCCTGGCGTGATCTGTTGGGATTTGGTGAAGTCATACAGGCGGTAGACCCG
>Ga0209380_10002831_pt1 | contig 10986 bp, 10 predicted proteins | sample HubBroMetageWFT6_FD_188347 | JGI IMG/M metagenome (GOLD analysis project Ga0209380, IMG submission 188347) | Warmed and freeze-thawed soil microbial communities from the Hubbard Brook experimental Forest, New Hampshire - Hubbard Brook CCASE Soil... | ecosystem: Environmental > Terrestrial >...
AGATGAAAGAAACAACTTCTCCATCTGTGGTGGTATCTGAAACGAATCCATCTGAAGCCAACCAGTCTTCGACAGAAGATGTTCAACGTCACTGGCAGGGTGTAGTAAAGAGACGTTCATTCCTCAAGGGGCTCGGGATAGCCGGCGCGGCGCTTTCAGCCAGTGCCCTATTGGGGGCTGAGGGCAGGGCGCAGACCGGTCGAAGCACAGGCAAGCTTTCCAAAGGCGATGTCGCCCTCCTGCGGTTCGCGGCTGCGGTCGAACTCATCGAGGCTGATCTGTGGCAGCAATACAACGAACTGGGAGGGATCCAAGGCGGCAATCCGGCCTACATCGCGGCGCTCAGCAACCTTGATGGCGATATGGCGCAATACATTGCCGATAATACCGACGATGAATTGAGCCACGCGGCTTTCCTAAACGCTTACTTGATTTCAAAGGGCGAAGAGCCGGTCGATCTCGATGTTTTCCGAACCTTGCCCAGCAGTGAAGCGACCGGCGCCAAGGATATCGGAAGGTTGACAAACCTGCTGAAGCTTAACGTGGACCTCAGCTGGTATACACGGTACCGCAGCCCAAGGAATCCTGATTCCGGGGCGAGATTCAAGGGACCTTTCACCATCGAGAGGCAGCCCGCCATTCCCCTCAATGACAACGATACCCCTCCCAACCAGGCTCAACCAGTTCCTCCTACGACCCCGCAAGAGAACCGCATGCAGGCAATCGCAAACACGGCGGGATTTCACTTTGCATTCATCGAGCAGGGTGGGGCAAGCCTTTATCCCACGCTGGCGTTCAAGGCCAGGGACCTTGAAGTCCTGCGCATCCTGGTAAGCATTGGCGGAGTCGAGATCGACCACTTCGGACTCTGGCATGACAAGGCGGGGAATGCGGTGGCTCAGCCTCTGGCCGGTGTAGTCGATCCCGAAACTGGTCTCACGTTCCCCGATCTCAATGCTCTCAACTCGGAACTCGACCAGACGAACCTGATCCTGCCTGAGCCATGCGAATTTATCAGCAAGAGTCTGCCTCAGTGCTCGGTGATTCGACCCACGTCGACAAAAGAGGGGGGAGCCGTAGCCACGATCAAGGCTTTTACGGATGACCTCTTGTTCCTTGGTCAATCGCAGGCGTTCTTTAGCCTGGTAAACAAGCTCGCTGTCGAAGCTGATTCGGTTCGGCGCGACCTTTAAGTGTTGTAAGTCTTACCCCCGATGCCATGGGCGCTGCAAACAGTCCACCGGTTGCAGCGCCTGCATTTTCGCAAAGCGACTTTGAGATTCTCGACTAAGGAGGCTTGTATGTTTGAAGGACTGTTTCAACCCATGCATCTGCTTATTATTTTCGGGATTGCTCTGCTCGTGTTCGGGCCCAAGAAACTACCCGAACTTGGCAAAGGAATCGGGGAGGGCATTCGCGGCTTCAAGGCATCCATGAGACCTGACGAAGAGAAGCCGGCGAGCTCCACAAACACTGTGGCCGACGACCAGGTCGTAACCAAGAGGTGAGTCATGGGCTTGGGTACGGAAATCCTGTTCATACTTATGCTCGGATTGCTGCTACTGGGCCCGAAGCAGCTGCACACGTTGTTGGGACACGTGGCGCGGGCTAAAGCCCAGTTCGAAGAGGCCAGCCGCGGATTGAAGTCTCAACTCGCGGCGGAACTTGACGCTACGGATCGGGAGGGAGAAACGGATGCTTCGCCTGAATTGGCTGGGGATCAGTGAACCATCCTAGGATTCTCGGTATCGGAACGGCGAACCCACCGGTTCGGCTTACCCAAGACATCGGAGGGGGCCAAGCTACCTGAGAAGATTCTTCCGTCCACTCCAGACCTCACTGGTACGGTTCTCGATACAGCATCGACGATCAAGAGAGCAAAGCGAGGCCTTGGCAACGATGCATGGAGCAGGCGCTGCTCTTATATCACCGGCTACTTCTTCACCTCGGTTTTCATAAGGAGCAGACGCCTACCTACCTTCTGTTTGGCGTGATTCATAACTGGGACGACCGTCGTGTAATCAGGATCCGGCAAAAATTGCCGCCGGGCTATGGGAGAGAAGGGAAGAGTGCTACTTGTCGATAGGGTTGTACCAGACAACGACGCGATGTCCTTCATTAAGCTTCTCGATCTGAATATGCTGGCGATGACCGGAGGAGGGGAACGCAGCAAAGCTGAGTTTCGCGCTCTGCTCGATGCTGCCGTTACAAGCTGACGCGAATCATTCCAACAATGGCTCCGCAGAGCGTCCTTGAAGCCGCGCCAAGAGTATGCAATTAACCGACAAAAACGAACGCTGGCATCAACAGGCAACAGGGGACCGGGAAGTTTGGTAATTCTTTGGCAATTCACAACCCCCTTGGGAATATTTTCCCTCGTCGCTAGTTCTAGATGGTATGAGTGCCAGATCGCAGTGATTACGTCGCCTCCAGTCGGGCACTAAATCCAAACAAAGGAATAAGGACATGTCTAAGACCTTAGTTACCCTTGCTCTCCTGGGCGCCAGTCTTCAGGCTCAAATCACAGGAGCTCCGATTGCGGCAAATGCTGAACCATCCGCTGTAAGCTCCGCTGCCCCGGTCAATCCAGTCATCGAGTGGAATAGAACTCTCCTCGTGATCCTACGGACTGCCGGCGCCCAGCCTCCCACCATTCATTCGACTCGCAGCTTTGCCATTCTGCATGCTTCCATCTTTGACGCGGTCAACAATATCGAAGGAACCTATAGTCCGTACCTGGTACGTCTCTCGGAAGTCTCGCGACTGGCTTCGCAACCAGCCGCGGCAGACCAAGCGGCGCATGACGCCCTGGTCGCACTCTACCCGACGTTTCAGACAACGCTCGACGCTGAACTTCAGCAGGACCTGGCGCAGATTCCGGAAGGACAGGACAAAGCGGACGGCGTCACCGTCGGACAAAAAGTTGCCGCACAGATTCTGGCGTTCCGCAGCACCGACGGAGCGACTGTCACTCTGCCTCCTTTTGTTCCGGGAAACCAGCCGGGAGACTACCAATTCACGCCTCCTAATTTCGCACCAGCTGACTTCATACAATGGCCTCAGGTCACTCCCTTCGCCCTGGCACGCGCTGATGAATTTCGCCCAGGGCCGCCGCCGCGGCTGAACAGCGAGGAGTACACAAGGACCTTCGATGAAGTCAAGAGTCTAGGTTTCATTACCAGTAAAACTCGTACCCAGGAGCAGACCCTGATTGGGAACTTCTGGAACGGCAACATTCAGGACTTCTGGAACGAAATCGCACAGACCGCGGCATTGGGACATCATTTCGGTTTGGCCCGTAGCGCACGGCTGTTTGCCTTACTAAATATCAGCCTGGCGGATACTACGATCGCCTTCTTCGAGGCTAAGTACACGTACCAGTTCTGGCGGCCGGTGACCGCGGTTGAGCTGGCCGGCGATGATGGCAATCCCAACACCGAGCCCGACCCGAATTGGCTTCCGTTGCCGACCAAGACCGCTGCAGACCCTTCATACCCCGGCGCCCACAGTGCCATCAGCTTTGCCGGAGCCGAAGTCCTAAAGTCCGACCTAGGTGATCGGTTCACTTTTGATGTCACCTCCGAGTCGTTGAAGGGAGTGAGGCGCCACTTCACCAGCTTCTCGGCGGCAGCGCAGGAGGCGGGCCTGAGCCGAATCTATGCCGGCCAGCATTTCCGGACCGACCACATCGCTGGCAAACGTCTCGGCAAGGACGTGGCAGAGTCGATCCTGGACACGATTCTGCTCCCGAGGTGACTTGCATTCCTCGATGCGGCACCGCCATGAGTGGCCTTCGCTCTTCTCTATGTTTGCTCCGGTCGGTAAGGCCCGAGAAAGTGAAAACTGCTGGAACATTTGTCCCCGTGCCCGACGCCGCAAAATCTTGCAGTTCGCAGGGTCGAAAATGCGTTCCGCCGGAACATCGGCGGATTGAGAATTGGCCTGTTCAACCCGATAGCCGAGGCTTTTCTGAAATCACTTCCCCCTTGAGCCCCATTCACTCTAAAATGAATGCGCCCGCAAGCCGGAATCCTACGTTCTTGGGGGCATTCTGAAATTCTTGCTGGAGGTTTTGTGCACGTCCTCGTCACCACCGACTCGTTGTCAGGCTCCTGGACCTACGCTCGCGAACTTGTGACCGGCTTGGTCACGCGCGGCGTGCGAGTCACGTTGGTCAGTTTCGGCGAGATTCCATTTCCGGATCAGACCTCCTGGATGGATCATTTGCACGGCCTCGACTATCGTCCGACGGCCTTCCATCTCGAGTGGATGCAGGATGCGGAACAGGATCTGTGCGAGTCGTCTGCGTTCCTCGCCGCGCTGGTTCGCGAACTGCGCCCCGACGTTTTGCATCTCAACCAGTTTTGCTATGGGAACCTGCCGGTCGATGTGCCGCGCGTGGTGATGGCCCATGGCGATTTGATTACCCGCACGCATGCCGTCCACAATCGCGCCCCGCGGCCGGAAGGCTCGCTGACGTGGTATCGCAACACGGTTCTCAATGGTTTGGCCGGAGCCGACGCAGTCGTGGCTCCGTCGGCCTGGATGCTCGACCGCATTTCCACTTGTTATCGTCGCCCCCACCGCGGGGAAGTCATCTACCCGGGTCGCAATCCGATTTTCTTTAATCCTTACGTCAGCAAGGACGATTGCGTGCTGGCTGTCGGCCGCCTTGTGGACGCCAGCAGACAGGTGTTTCTACTGACCCAGCAGGCGCACTCTGTGCCGGTCTGCATTGTCGGCGCGGAACATACCGTGCCCATGCCGCGCATTCCGATTCGTGCCGATGTGAAGCTTGACACCGCACAAACCTGCGTTGCGATTCGCGGCCCCCAGACCGAATCGCAGTTGCGCGCACTGTATAGCCGCGCATCCATCTACGCCGCCACTGCGCGTTACGAACCTCTCGGCATGCCTTTGCTCGAAGCCGCGTTTTCACGATGCGCCATTGTGGCTAACGACATCCCGAGCTTTCGCGAGATCTGGGGGGATGCGGCTCTCTACTTCCGCACCAACGATGCTTCCAGCCTCGCCGAAAGTATTCGCGCTCTCAACGCAGACCGCGCCATGCGCCGCGCTTACGCCGAGTTGGCCTACAGCCGAGCCCGCGAACGATTTACCACCAAGCGCATGATTGACGAATGCCTGCAGCTGTACCGCAGTCTGAGTTCGGTGCGCGTTCAAGCCGCGTGAGTTTTCGAGCACCGTCAAGACAATCCGGCTCGATTGATGATATCTTTTAGCCTTACTAGAAACCCGTAAGGTTGGAGGATTTCATCAATGGCACAGGTAAAGATCACCGTTAGACCCAATGGCCCGTTCCGAGTTGAGGCTCCCGAAGGGGCCATCGAGTTGGTGGACGCCAACGGCACTCCCTACGATCTCACCGGCAAGACCGCCTTTTCTCTCTGCCGTTGTGGCGGATCAATCAACAAACCCTTCTGCGATGGAACTCACAGCCGCATCGGATTCCAGGCCGCTGAACTAGCCGTGAAAAATGCGGACGGCGGTTCGTCCTCCTAAACCAACACCCTGTTGGAGAGGTCGCTTGGAGTAGCGCCGATGTGGGGTGGCGCAGCGCTTTCAGCGCTGCGACCACCATGTTCTCACTGATTTGCGCCTTATCGCCTAAGGCAAATAAATGCTGCCGACGATGTGGACTCGACAGTAAGCTCTCAAGCAGCGGAGGAGATGGTGCAAGATCCACGAGACCGGGAACTCGGAATGCACCGCAAGATCACGCGCCGGGACTTCCTCAACGGCGTTGCGGTGACAGCCGGTGGGGCCATGATGCCGTGGGACCTTTTCGCCGGTCACGAAGTACAAGAGCCTTCCGACCCTGAGAAGTCCCCTAACTACTACCCACCGGCTCTGACTGGGATGCGAGGCAGCCATCCCGGTTCATTCGACACCGCTCACAGCTTGCGCGATGGCATTTTCTGGGAGTCGGCGGGTAAACCCGAAGATACTGGCGAAACGTACGACCTGATTATCGTCGGAGGTGGCATCAGCGGCCTCTCGGCCGCTCACTTCTACCGCAAGGCAATGGGAGGGAAGGCACGCATCCTCATCCTCGACAATCACGATGACTTCGGCGGCCACGCCAAGCGCAACGAATTCCGCGTAAACAACGCGTTCCGCTTGGGATTTGGAGGAACATTTTCGATCGAAAGCCCCGCACCCTATAGCGCGGTTGCCAAGGATGTAATACAGGAACTTGGCATCCATGTTCCTTCCTACTCCAAATACGTCAACCAGGCCTTGTATTCTTCGCACGGCATGCGCTCCCGAATTTTCTTCGACAAAGAAACCTTCGGCGTGGACAAACTCGTAATCAATCCCGGCCCGCGGGGCGGAGGGGAAAGCGAAGACGCGGCCGCCCCATCGCAGGAGTTGCTAAAACAATTTCTCGCCGACGCACCGCTCTCCGATCAAGCCAAGCGTGACCTGCAGCGCCTCTATGCGGAGCCGAAGGACTATTTTCCCGGGTTGACCTCAGAGGAGAAGAAAGCGAAGCTGGCGCGCGTCAGTTATGCCAGTTTCCTGAAAGACGTTGCCGGCGTCCACGAAGACATAGTCAAGATGTATCAGGCGCTCCCGCACGGGCTCTTTGGGGTCGGCATCGACGCAGTTTCAGCGCAAGACGCCTGGGGATTCGATCTTCCCGGCCTCGATGGAATGAAGTTGGATCGATCCCCTGGCAAGGGTATGAACCGCGATGCCATTCCGAATGAAGAAGCCGAGAAATACTTCTTCCACTTTCCCGACGGCAATGCCAGTATCGCGCGCCTGCTGGTCCGCAAGCTGATTCCCGACGCCATTCCAGGGAACTCTTCCTCCGATGTTGTATTGGCTAAAGCAAACTACGCAAAGCTCGATGACTCGGGTTCCTCGGTGCGCATTCGCCTGAACAGCACCGCCGTTCGGGTGAAACATCTCGGCGCCGCCGCCGGCGCGAAAGAAGTTGAAGTCAGCTACGTCCGCGGTGGCAAGCTATATACGGCCAAGACGAAGAACGCGATTCTGGCATGCTGGCACGTCGTGATCCCGTACATTTGCGAAGAGCTTCCCGAAAAGCAGAAAGAAGCGCTGGCCTCGGCACAGAAAGTTCCGCTGCTCTATACCAACGTTGCCCTTCACAACTGGACGTCGTTTCAGAAACTCGGGACCAGTTCTGTTTACGCGCCCGGCATGTATCACACCAGCGTGAACCTCGATTTACCCGTGAGTATGGGTGGATATGAGTTCCCGCGTACCCCAGACGAGCCCATCGTTGTTCACCTGATGAAGGCCGCGTGCAGCCCGGGACATCCGGCGCGCCAGCAGCACATCGCGGGCCGCATGGAGCTTTACACCACCAGCTTCGAGACCATGGAACGCAACATCCGCGAGCAGTTGGCGCGCACATTGGGTCCCGGCGGCTTCGATCCCGCACGCGACATCGCGGCCATTACGGTCAATCGTTGGCCCCACGGTTACGCCTACGAATACAACTCGCTGTTCGATTCGTTTTGGCTGGAGGGAGGAGAGACTCCCTGCGAAGTAGCGCGCAAGCCCCACGGGCGCATCGCCATCGCTAACGCCGACGCTGGTGCTTACGCCTACACAGACGAGGCCATCAATCAGGCATGGCGAGCGGTGGGGGAGATCACACGAGGCTGATTCGACGAAGCCGAGGTGCGGTTGTCGAGAGCGCCTGTCCCACATTCAGTCAGAACAGACATCAAATCTGAAACCACATCAGTTTTCACCCTGACCATTTAGCTGCCCAGCCTTGTCTCGTGCGGCTTGAGCCTCCGGTTTCATGCCCTTGGCCTGGTAGGTATCCGCGAGCGCATTCTCCAGTGCGGGCTCATCACCGTGCAAATCTCGCTCTTTCAAGTAAGATGCGATGGCATCGTCGTATTGCTTCAGCCGCGCCTGGGAAACGCCCAACTGGTAGTAGAGCCCCCGCTTTTGAGGTTCGAGACTCAAAGCAGTTTTGTATTCGTTGATTGCACCTTGATGATTCTGTTGATTGGCAAGCGCCATCCCTAAGCCGGTGTGTCCGTTTGCATTGCCTGGGTCCTGAGCCACCAGCTTCGAAAATTCTTCCTGTGCTTGCTGGGGCTGTTCCTGTTGCAGATAGAGTGCGCCCAGTTCCGTGCGTGCGCTCGCGTTTTGTGGTTCGAGATCGAGCACTCGTTTCAATTCGCCCTCGCCCTCGGGAAATTTACCTTCAGCGAAATAAGCATGCGCGAGCGCGTAGTGGGCCGATGCATCGTTTGGCTTCTCCTTCAACTTTTTCTGAAGGGCGCCGATCATGCGATCGGCATTGGCTTGCGCGTCCATCGGCGATCGTCCAAAGTGTATTCCAGACGCGCGCCAGCGCTGTACGCCCAACCCGCAGAGTCCCACGATGAAAACCATGAAGAGCAGAATGCCAAGGCGTCGAAGCGGCTTGTCAGTTTGCGGCGCGACGCGGGCGATCAGAGCGCCGAGAATCAGCCCGCTGACGAGTCCACCCGCGTGGCAGGCGTTGTCGATGCCGGGGAACAGGCTTCCGAACAACACGTTAAAGCCGACGAAGAAAAGAAGACTGCGAAGCGTCCCTTTGATCGCGAAGCTAGGCAACGAAAATTCGCCCAGATAAAAAGACGAGATCAGCGCGCCCGCCAGCCCGAAAATCGCGCCGGAGGCCCCTACGCTCAACGTTCCGGGATTCCATGCCACGCTCGCCAAGCCGCCGGCAATACCTGTGAGCAGATAGATCGCTGCGAAGGTCCAACGGCCGTAAAGCGATTCGCACATCGCGCCCAGGTCCCACAGGCACCACATGTTGAAAGCGATATGCATCAGGCCGCCATGAAGGAACATGTAAGTGAAGATCCGCCACCATTGGCCCGACAAGGTGTAGGGCCCAGCGTTGGCGCCGAAATGCACCATCACGTTCCCGGGGAAGTCCATTACGGAACCGCTGGCCAGGACCATCGCGATGAAGACCATCACGTTGGCGCCAAACAGGACCTGGGTAACAGTTATGCTCGATTCGCCGCGGCGAACCCAGGGCGCAGGCATCACCGGCTGCGGAGCGTCGTCGGACAATTCGCCGCGTTGCGCCGCCTCGTGCTGTTTACACCACTGGCAGATCTTCTTTCCGAACATCAGAGGAGGAAGCTGCCGGCCACATCGAATGCAGTTCGTCATGAGATCAATAAATAAAAGAGTATCAGCAGTCCCGTTCGGGCAGAAAATGAGGAAGGGAGTAGGGCGGCATATGTAGGCGTAATATTTTTCGTCAATGTAGGGGAAATCCATGATTTTATTGAGGTTAGTCGATGGGAATGTCCCGCGCTGAAGGCAAAATATTGATGCAGAAGGACTTACAGGTAAAATATTCCGGAATAAGGAGTTAGCAGCGGCTTCCGGCACGGCCAGCGACAAGGCCTGCGTTGGTCCGGGATGTCCGGAGAGCACGGATACCCGTTTGCGCTTTCTATTTGCCCAGTCAAGGATGTCGTCACAGGAATGCGAATTATTTTGGGAAGGACTTGTGGAAAAGGGAAGGAAGCCGCTCGAAAACCAATTCTACTCTGGAAGGTCAGTTTACGAAATCAGGGGATCGCCATCGATCGTGCTGTTCCCGAATTCCGACGAAGCCACGAACGCGAATCCGCCCAGATCCCGCGTTCTCAAATGGTAGAATTTCTCACGTCAGTGGGCTAGTGGCGTTCGATGCGGCTCAGAAAATCCCAGGTGGGAACGGAGAGTATGTTACGTCGAACGATTGCAGTTGCTGTTGTGACCTTGACGTTGTTTTTTCTGTCATTGGGGTCCTCTCAAGCTCAAACTCCCAACACCAACGCTCGGGCCGAGCAGTCGGATAAAATACTGTTTGAACGGGCCATGAAAGCCATCAACAAATCGCAATACGGCGCGGCACGTTCTCTGCTGGAAACCCTCATCAACAATTACCCGGATTCAGCTTTTGTGTCTCCTGCGAAGCTCTCCTTTGGCGACGCGTGGTACGCGGAAGGCAGTTACAAGCAAGCGGAGTTGGAATACAGGGACTTCATTACTTTTTTCCCGAACCGGCCAGAGGCGTCTGCAGCGCGAAGGAAAGTCGACTCTATCCAAAGAAAGGCAAAACTCTAAGGTGGGGTTTCGCTGTTCAGGGCGGCGAGGCCGCCCCAACATTACTTTTCTTCATTATTCTTTCGATCTAGGATCCCCCCTTCGGTGATCGAGAGTTGTACCCCTTCCCGCAAGTTTCTGGACCTAAGGAGCGACCACTATGTCAGGCTCGACCGAATCGCAAGGAGGCTTTCTTTCCCGTCGCGGCTTCTTTCTTGGGGCCAGTTCGCTGGCCGCGGCCGGTCTGGTTTCCTCCGCCAAGGCTCTTTCAACGCCGACGGCATTGTCAGATGGTGAGGATTACTATGCGAAGCTTGGGGTCCCCACGATTATCAACGCTGCCGGCACTTATACCACGCTAACGGCTGCCTGCATGCCACCGGAGGTTCTGGCGGCGGTGCAGAAAGCTGCGCTTCATCCGGTGCGTTTGCACGATCTGCAGCAGAAGGCGGGCGAGTACATCGCGCGTCGCCTGAGGTGCGAGGGGGCGGTCGTGACTTCGGGGGCTTCGGGAGCCATCAGCCTGGCGACTGCCGCTTGCTTGCAGCATGCAAACAACATCAACATTTTGGACATGCCGCAGGCGATTGAGGGCATGAAGAATCAGGTCATCGTGCAGCGTGCGCACCGCTATGAGTATGACCGCGCCATGTATCTCTGTGGGGCGAGGGTGACCGAGGTGGTCACGCTCGACGACTTTAAGCGGGCGTGCGGCGCAGGCAATGCGGTGATGACGAATTTCTTCAACGCTGCGGAGGATGAGGATGGGATCGCAGCAAGCGCACAGATTGGTCGGGAACAGTGGCTGCGGGTGGCGCACGAGTATAAGATTCCGTGCCACCTGGACGCAGCCGCGGATATGCCTCCGATCTC
>Ga0209380_10002832_pt1 | contig 10985 bp, 8 predicted proteins | sample HubBroMetageWFT6_FD_188347 | JGI IMG/M metagenome (GOLD analysis project Ga0209380, IMG submission 188347) | Warmed and freeze-thawed soil microbial communities from the Hubbard Brook experimental Forest, New Hampshire - Hubbard Brook CCASE Soil... | ecosystem: Environmental > Terrestrial > Soil...
CTGGCAGCCGCAGGCTGAACACGGGCCGCGGCGCGGCCCGCCGCACCACCAGGCTCCCGCCGGCCGCCGCGGCCAGCGAGCGCGCCAGCGGCAGGCCGCGCCCGTGGCCGTCGGCCCGGTCGGCCGATCCGGCCAGCAGCTCGTCCGGCTCCACGCCGGCCAGCCCGGGACCCTCGTCTGACACCTCGATGGCGACGCCCCCGTCCGCCTCGTGCGCCTCGATCGTCACCGTGCCCTCGCCGTGCCACAGCGCGTTGCCGATCAGGACGTCGAGGATCTGCCGTACTGCCGCCGGCGGCGCTAGGCCTGAGGGCAAGTCCGGCCCGGCCACCGTAACCAGCCGCCGTCCCCGCGTGGTCAGCGGAGCCTCCCACCGGGCGCCGACGTCGTGCACCAAGCCCGCCAGGTCGGCCGGGGCGATCGTGCCGTCCGGCGGCCTGACCAGGCTGATCAGGTCGTCGATGGTGGTGCTGAGGTGCTCACCGCGGGACAGGGCGTCGTGGATCGCCGACCGCAGGTCCGCGCCGGGGCGATCCAGTGCGCCCTCGAGTCCGACCATCAGCGCGGTGAGCGGCGTCCGGAGCTGATGCGAGACATCGGAGCTGAACGCGCGCTCCCGGCCGAGGAGATCCCCGAGCTGAGCGGCGGTGTCCTCCAGGGCCCGGCTCGCGGTGTCCGCCTCGCGCAGGCCTGAGCGTTCGGCCCGCACCGTGAAGTCCCCGTCGCCGAGCGCCCGGGCGGCGCGGGTGAGGCGTTCGAGCGGCGCGGCCAGGCGGACGGACTGCCGCCGGGCCAGGACCGCCGCGAGACCGGTGGCGATGAGGGCGAGCAGGGCCATGACCGCCCACGCCCGGTGCACGCGATCGGTGACGGTCCGGTACGGGACGGCCGCCCGGACCGTCCCGACCGCCTTCTGGTCGGACGGGATCGGCGCGATGACGGCAAGGTCGCCGCCTTCGACCGCGTCGCGGACCGGGGACCTCCGGCCGCTCGCGGCGAGAGCCGAACGGGCCGGCCCCGAGCCCGCCACGCGTCGGCCCGCCGTGTCATACACGCCGATGACCGGCTGCGACGGAGATTGACGCGGCAGGCTGACCGGGCCGCCGGGAATTGTGTCGGGCACCACCGCCGCCGCCCGCGCCGCGTCCCGCTGGAGGGCGGTGACCGCCTCGGTGCGGTACAGCCGCTGCACCGCGACACCGAGTGGCAGGGCGAACAGGATCACCGCAAGAGCGGTGACGGCCAGGATCGACACCAGGACGCGGCGGCGCAGCGGCACCCCGCTGGGCTCGGGATTCATAGGTAAAAGTTATTTCACCTGGCGCGGAGGCGGCGCTGATCCGCGCTTTCATAGCATCCGGCCATGAGCAATGCCAGCACCATCACCTTGCGGCTGGCGGTCCTGGCCGCCGCCGGGCTCTGCGCCAGCGCCTGCAGCAGCGGCCCGGCCAGCACGCCGGCGCCGCAGGCCACGTCGGCGACGGCCGCATCGTCCCCGGCCGGGGCGGCGCCGGCGGGCACGGAGACGCCCCCGCCGGGCGATATCCCGGACACCACCACCTACGTCGCTTTCCGACCGGGCTCGGGGCAATTCGAGGTCAAGGTGCCCGAGGGCTGGGCGCGCACGGTCGCGCCAGCGGCTGTCTTCTTCACCGACAAGCTCAACGTCATCTCGATCTATACGATCAAGGCGGCCGCGCCGACCGTGGCCTCGGCCCGGGCCGTCGAGGTCCCCGCGATCAAGCTTCCCCTGCACGGCTTCGCCCTGACCGGCGTCAGCGTCGTCAGCAGGCCGGCCGGAACCGCGGTCCTGATTCGCTACTCGGCCGACAGCCGGCCCGACCCGGTGACCGGGAAGGTCTACCAGGACACATTCGAGCGCTACGAGTTCTACCGGCACGGCACCGAAGCGGTGGTACTCCTCGGCGGCCCGGCCGGGGCCGACAACGTGGATCCGTGGCGCACGGTCACCAACTCGTTCCGGTGGCTGAAGTGACCGTGCTGCGGGCCCGCGAGCTTTACCGTTTCTACCGGGCCGGCGACGAGGAGACGCTCGCGCTGCGCGGTGTGTCCCTGGCCGTGCCCGGCGGCAAGCTGGTGACGGTGGCCGGGCCGTCCGGCTCGGGCAAGTCGACGCTGCTGGCCTGCCTGGCCGGTCTGGACGAGCCCGACGGCGGCAGCGTCTACATACGGGAAACCAGGATCAGTCACCGCCCCGAGCACGAGCGCTCCGCGCTGCGTGCCCGGCACATCGGCACGCTGTTCCAGAGCGCGAACCTGCTGGAGCACCTCACCGTGCGGCGCAACCTGGAGCTGGTGCAGCGGATCGCCCGCGCCAGCGACCGGCGCCGCGACCGGCCCGACATCGACGCCCTGCTCGACGCGGTGGGCCTGATCCGGCGCAGCGGGGCCCGGCCCAGCGAGCTGTCCGGCGGGGAGGCGGTGCGGGCCGGACTCGCGGTGGCGCTGGCCAACAACCCGGACGTGCTGGTGGCGGACGAGCCCACCGGGGAACTCGATGGCAAGACTGAGGCGGATGTGCTGCGGCTGATCCGGGACCAGGCGGACCGGGGCACGGCGGTGGTCGTCGCGTCCCACTCGGCGGCGGTAGCGGCCATGGCCGATGAGGTCATCCAGCTGAAGGACGGGCAGCGGCAGACATGACGGCACCCTCAGGCACTCTCGAGCTGGCCCGCTGCACCGACGTGACCCGGACCTACGGGTCCGGCACCGGGGAAGTGCAGGCCGTGCGCGGCGTCAACTGCACGCTGCGGCCGGGCATGCAGGTCGCGCTCACCGGCCCGTCGGGGTCCGGGAAATCCACGCTCCTGCACCTGCTGGCGGGCTTGGACACGCCGACCAGCGGCACGATCGCCTGGCCCGGCCTGAACGGGAGCCCGGCCGGGCGGCCAGGGGTGGTCGGCATGGTGTTCCAGGGACCGAGCCTGCTGCCGCCTCTCGATGTGACTGAGAACGTCGCCCTGCCTCTCCTGCTGGCCGGCTCTACCGAGACGGACGCCCGCGGGCGGGCCCTGGCGGCGCTGCACGACGTCGGCCTCGACGAGCTGGCCGCGCGGCTCCCGGAGGAGCTGTCCGGCGGACAGGCCCAGCGGGTCGCGGTGGCCCGGGCGCTGGCCGTCCGGCCGCGGGTCATCCTCGCCGACGAACCGACCGGCCAGCTCGACTCCGCGCACGGGGCGCAGGTGGTCGGGTTGCTGCTGGACGCCGCGACCATGCTCGGCGCCGCGCTGGTGCTATCCACGCACGACCTGACGATCGCCGAACGGCTCCCGGACCGCTGGCAGATGGCCGACGGCCTTATGGTCGCGGAAGGTGACCCATGCTGATGCTGATCTGGCTCCGCGGGCTGCTCGGCCGGCGCGGCGGACGGCTGGCCGCGGCCGGCCTCGGGGTGACCTTCGCGGTTGCGCTGCTGGCCGCGCTCGGCACGTTCCTGGGGGCGTCCAAGGCGACGATGACGCAGCGCGCCATCGGCCAGGTCGCGGTGGACTGGCAGGTCGAGGTGCAGCCGGGCGCCGACCCGGGCGCAGTGCAGTCCGCGCTGCGATCCGACTCCCAGGTGACCGCGGCGCTGCCGGTAGGCTTCGCCGCCACGACGGGCCTGACTGCCAGCCACGGCGCCACGACCCTGACCACCGGGTCCGGGATGGTACTCGGCCTGCCGCCCCGTTACCAGGCCGCGTTCCCGGGTGAGCTGCGGCATCTGACCGGTTCAGCCGACGGGGTGCTCCTCGCCCAGCAGACCGCGGCCAACCTGCACGCCGCCGTGGGTGACGTGATCAGCATCGGCCGGACGGGCCTGGCCCCGGCGCAAGTCCGGGTGGACGGCATCGTCGACCTGCCGCAGGCGGACTCGTTGTTCCAGCGGATCGGCGTCGTCGCCTCGGCCCAGCCGAAGGCCCCGCCGGACAACGTCCTGCTGCTGCCCATGGCCCAGTGGCAGCACTTCTACGGCCCGCTCGCGGGCTCGCGCCCCGACGTGGTCAAGACGCAGGTCCACGTCAGGCTCCGGCACGACCTGCCCGCCGACCCGGCCGCGGCCTTCACCGCGGTCACCGGGGCGGCCAGCAACACCGAGGCCCGGCTGGCCGGCGCCGGCCTGGTCGGTGACAACCTCGGCGCCGCCCTGGGCGCCGCCCGCCAGGACGCGCTGTACTCCCAGGTCCTGTTCCTGTTCCTCGGCGTGCCCGGCGCCGTCCTGGCCGCGGTGCTCACCGTCATGATCGCGAACTCGGCGGCCGCCCGCCGGCGCCGGGAGCAGGCGCTGCTGCGAACCCGCGGCGCGACCGCCCGCCAGGTGCTGCGCCTGGCCGGCGTGGAGGCGCTCGTCGTCGGCCTGGGCGGCGTCCTGGCCGGGCTCCTGCTGGCGGCGGGCATCGGCCAGGCCTCGTTCGGCTCGGCCAGCTTCGGCGCGACCGGGGCCACGGCGGCCGGCTGGGCGATCACCGCGGCCTTCGCCGGCCTGCTGATCGCGACGGCCGCCGTCCTCATCCCGGCGTGGCGGGACCAGCGGGCCATCACGGTGACCGCGGCACGCCGGACTCTGGGACGGCCGCGGCAGGTGTGGTGGATGAGGTACGGCGTGGACCTGTGGCTGCTGCTTGGCGCGGCCCTGGTCTTCTACCTCACCTCCAGGAACGGGTACCAGCTTGTCCTGGTCCCTGAGGGCCTGCCGACGCTGTCCGTCAACTACTGGGCCTTCGCCGGTCCCGCCATGTTCTGGGCCGGGGCGGCGCTGCTGTCCTGGCGCCTGGCCGACCTGCTGCTGAGCCGGGGCCGCAGGGTGCTGGCCAGGCTCAGCCGGCCGCTGGCCGGGAGCCTGTCCGGAACGGTGGCCGCGAGCATGTCCCGGCAGCGCCGGGTGATCACCAGGACCGTTACCCTGCTGGCCCTGGCCATCGTCTTCGCCGCCTCCACGGCGATCTTCGACGCCACCTACCGGCAGCAGGCCCGGGTGGACGCCCTGCTCACCAACGGGGCTGACGTGACGGTCACCGAATCCCCCGGCACCCTCGCGCCGCCCGCCCTGGCCCAGACCATCGCCCGGGTACCGGGGGTCAGCACGGTCGAGCCGCTCCAGCACCGATTCGCCTACGTGGGCTCTGACCTGCAGGACCTGTACGGCGTCCGGCCGGCCACGGTCACCGACGCCACCCGGCTCCAGGACGCCTACTTCTCCGGCGGCACGGCCCGCCAGCTCATGTCCATCCTCGCCAGGCAGCCGGACGCCATCCTGGTCAGCGAGGAGACCGTGCGCGACTTCCAGCTGAACCCCGGCGACCTGCTGCGGCTGCGGCTCCAGGACGGGCGCACCGGCCAGCTCGTCACGGTGCCGTTCCACTACGCCGGCATCGCCAGGGAGTTCCCCACCGCCCCCCGGGACAGCTTCTTCGTGGCCAACGCGGCCTACGTCGCGGCGCGGACCGGCAACCCCTCGGTCGGGGAATTCCTGGTCAACACCGACGGCACCGCCCCGCCGACGGTCGCGGCCAGGCTGCGCATGACCCTGGGGCCGGCATCCGGTATCACCGACATCGTGACGTCCCGCCGGGTCACCGCGTCCACGCTGACCGCCGTGGACCTGTCCGGCCTGACCAAGGTCGAGCTCTCCTTCGCGCTCGCCCTGGCCACCAGCGCGACCGCGCTGCTGCTCACGCTCGGCTTCGTGGAACGCCGCCGGACCTTCGCGCTGGCCCGCGTGCTCGGCGCGCATCCCCGCCAGCTCGGCGGCTTCGTCTGGTCCGAGGTCCTGGTCACCGGGGCCACCGGCGCCATCCTGGGCGCCATCGAGGGCTGGGTCCTGTCGCAGATGCTGGTCAAGGTGCTCACCGGGGTCTTCGATCCGCCGCCCGAGCACCTGGCGGTGCCCTGGGCCTACCTCGGCATCGTCGCCGGGATCGCGATCCTCGGCCTGGTGCTCGCCGCCCTGGCCGCCATCCGGGCCGCCCGCCGTCCGCCGCTCACCGTCCTGCGCGAGCTCTAACTGCATCCGCCTGCGCTCCGGCGGGGACAGCGTGTCCCCGGAGATCCTGACGCCCTGCTGGCCAGGCTCACATCCCGTTCACATAGTCGTGTTCCTAGCATGGCTTTCATGCGCGTGCTGGTGGTGGAGGATGAGGTCCGGATGGCGGCGTTGCTGCGGCGGGGCCTGTCGGAAGAGGGGTACGCGGTGGACGTGGCCGGCGACGGCCCGGAGGCAGTGTGGCGGGTTACCGAGTTCCCCTACGACGCGGTGGTGCTCGATGTGCTGCTGCCCGGGCTGGACGGGTTCGAGGTGTGCCGACGGCTGCGCGCGGGTGGCTGCTGGGTGCCGGTAGTGATGCTAACGGCGCGGGGTGATGTCGCCGACCGGGTGCGGGGCCTGGACGCGGGCGCCGATGATTACCTGGCCAAGCCGTTCAGTTTCGCCGAGTTGTGCGCGCGGCTGCGGGCGCTGATCCGGCGCGGAGCGCCGGAACGGCCCGCGATGCTGGCCGCCGGTGACCTGCGGCTGGACCCGGCCGGACGCCGGGTGTGGCGCAGGGACACCGAGCTGGTGCTGTCATCCAGGGAGTTCTCGTTGCTAGAGTTCCTGCTGCGTCACGCCGGGCGGGTGGTCACCCGCACGATGATCTTGGAGCACGTCTGGGACACGGCTTACGACCCGGCGTCCAACGTGGTCGACCAATACGTCGCCTACCTGCGGCGCAAGATCGACCGCCCGTTCGGAGTAGAGCAGCTGGAAACTGTCCGCGGGGCCGGCTACCGGCTGCTGGAGGCCGGTCACCGGCCGGGCGGTTAGGCGGTCATGTCGCTGCGGCTGCGGCTGGCGCTGTTGTTCGCCGCCGCCACCGCCGTGGTGATCGCGGCCGGCGCCGCGGTGTTCTTGTGGCAGCTGCGGGCGGCCCAGATCGCCGCCCTGGACGCGGGCCTGCGGGCCCGGGCCGACGCCGTGGTGGCCCAGGTCAGCGCAGGCGGCCCGCCGAGCCTGCCCGCTCAGGGCGGGCAGCAGGGCCAGAATCAGGGCGAGTTCCCCACGGCCGAGGCCGAATCGCAGGTGCTCGCCCCGCAGGGCACGGTGCTGTATTCCTCGGCGGGCAGCGGGCAGCTGCCGCTGGTCACCGGGGAATGGCTGCGGCGGGCGGCCGGCGGGACGGTGACGTTCAGTACCTCGATCGAGGGGGAGAGCGTGCGGGTGCTGGCCTTCCCAGGCCGGGACAGCTCACGGCCGGTAATCGTCGCGGCCGGGGCGAGCACCGCCGTGGCCGACGCCGCCCAGTCCCGGGCGCGGGCGGTCATCGTGGCCGCCGGGCCGGCCGCAGTCGCCGTCGCCGGGCTAGGCGCCTGGCTGCTGGCCGGGGCGACCCTGCGCCCGGTGACCCGGATGCGGCGCCGGCTGGCCGACATCACCGAGCACAACCCCGCCGCCAGGCTGGCAGTCCCGGCCGGTCGGGACGAGATCGCCGCCCTGGCCGTCACCATGAACGCGCTGCTGGACCGGCTGCAGCTGGCCCTGGAACGGCAACGGGACTTCGTCGCCGACGCCAGCCACGAACTGCTCACCCCGCTGACCGCGCTGCGGGCCGAACTGGAACTGGCCAGCCGGCCGGGCCGGTCCCGCGCGGCCCTGGCGACCGCGGTGACCGCAGCGGCCGGCGACACCGACCGGCTCATCCATCTGGCCGAGGACCTGCTGCTGCTGGCCCGCGCCCAGGACGGCGCCAACTTCCTGCGCCCGGCGGAAGTCGATCTGCCCGTCCTGCTGTCGGCCGCCGCCCGGACCTTCGCCGGCCAGGCCAGAGTCCGCGACGTCACGCTGGAGGTGCGGGCCGGCCCGGCGCTGACCGTGACCGCGGACCGGGACCGGCTGCGCCAAGCTATAGACAACCTGCTCAGCAACGCCATCCGGCACTCCCCGGCCGGCGGCACCGTGAACTTGGCCGCGGCCAGGACCCGCCAGGGCGGCCAGGATCTGGTCATCATCGAGGTCTGCGATGAAGGGCCGGGGTTCCCGCCGGGGTTCTTGCCGCATGTCTTCGAGCGGTTCAGCCGGGCTGATGCCGGCCGCGGCCGTGCCGAGGGGGGAACCGGCCTGGGTCTGGCTATCGTGGATTTCATCGCCCGCGCGCACGGCGGCCGTGCCGCCGCGGTCAACCGCCCGGGCGGAGGGGCACAGGTATCGGTGGAGATACCTGACCGCGGGTGAACCAGCCGAACCGGTCCTCGCTGCCGAGCAGCTGCTCCGGGGTGCCCTGGGCGACCAGGCAGCCGCCCTCCAGCACCAGCACCCGGTCGGCGAACCTCACCGCCGAATACCGGTGCGCGACCAGTAGCACGGCGGCTTCGGCGCACGCCGAGCGCAGCCCAGCCAGGACATCAGCCTCGGTACCGGGATCCAGGGCTGAGGTCGCCTCGTCGAGCACCAGCACGGGAGCGGCCTTGATGACCGCCCGGGCGATGGCCAGCCGTTGCCGCTGCCCGCCGGACAGCCGCGCGCCCCGGGGCCCCACCACGGTCTCATACTGGTCCGGCAGTTCGCGGATGAATGCATCGGCCTGGGCGATCGCGGCGGCCGCCGCCACGTCGGCGTCGGTGGCGTCCAGGCGGCCGTACCGGATGTTCTCGGCGACGGTGGCGTCGAACAGCATCGGTTCGGCCAGGACCGCGGCGACCTGGCGGCGGCAGCTGGCCGCGCTGAAGCCCCGCAAGGGATGGCCGCCGAGGCTGACCGTGCCCTGGCCGGAGTCATAGTAGCTGAGCAGCAGGCTGACGACCGTGGTCTTGCCCGCGCCGCTGGGCCCGGTCAGCGCGACCACCTCGCCCGGGGCGATGGTCAACGACACGTCCTGCAGCGCCGGGCGGCCGGGGCCGTAGGAGAACGTGACGTGCCGGAACTCGACTTGGCCGGAGATCCGGGGCAGGCGGGCGCCCGGGCGGTCCTTCAGCTCGGCCGGTACGTCCACGATGGTCGCGACGCGTTCGGCGCCCACCATGGCCCGCTGCAGGCTACTGGCCACCCGGCTCAAGCCCTGGATCGGCGCGTACAGCGAGGCGAGGTAGCTCAGGAACACGATCAGGCTGCCCAGGCTGAGCCGACCGGCCAGCACCTGGCTGGCGCCGGCCCAGACCACCACGACCATGCCGAGCCCGGCCGTCAGCTCCGCCAACGGCGGAAACGTGGCGCGCACCCGGATCATGCGCAGCCGGGCCGCGGCGCTGCGCCTGGCCGCGGCGGCGAACCGGCTCTGCTCATGCCCGGCCCGGGCGAACGCCTTGACCAGCGCGATCGCCGACAGTCCCTCTTCGGCGGCGGAGGTGAGCTCGCTGGCGCGCTCGCGCATCTCCTGCTGGGCCCGCCGTCCCCGGCGTGCGTCCAGCACCGTGGTCACCGCGAGGACCGGCACGATGCCCGCGGCGACCAGCACCAGGCCGGGGTTGAGGGCGAGCAGCATGACCAGGAACAGCGCCAGCATGACCGACGAGGAGACGATGGCGGTCAGCCCGGTGACGAGCAGTTCCTCGATGGCCGCGATGTCCACCGAGAGTCGGGTTAGCAGGTCACCCAGGCGCTGGCCGTGGAAGTAGCGCAGCGAGCATTCCTGCAGCCCGCCGAAGCAGCGCACCCGGAGCCCGGCCACCAGGTGCGCGCCGGCCCAGCCGCTCGCGCGAGTCTTCCACGAGCCGATCGCGGCGTCGAGCACCGCGATGGCCGCGAACCCGGTGGCCACGGCGGGGAGCAGCTTCGGGTGGTGGCCGGCCAGCACAGTGTCGATCAGCACCTTCAGCAGCCAGATCCGGGCCGCGATCAGGACCGGGTCGGCCGCGCTGGCCGCCAGCACCATCGCCAGGCGGCCCCGGTACGGGCGGACCAGCGCGCCGAGCCGACGGTAGGTGTTCCAGTCTGACCGCTTCACCGCGCACCGCCTACCAGGCCGGCATCCTGCACCTCGTTGACACCTTTCACTCAGCCGAACGGGGGTGGCCGGCCGGAGCCGACCAACCCCGCGCGGATCCCAGGGATCAGTAGTTCCCCTGGAAGTCCCCCTCCTGCTGCACGTCCGCGCCGGTGTCCGGCTCGTTCGAGGCAGCCTCGCCGAGGTCCGGGCTATCGTTGGGCTCCAGGCCCGTGACGCTGTGGGCGGCCATTCGATCATCTCCTTCGACTAGCGGGGTCGTGGCGCCGGCGCCCAGGACCCGGCCAGGGCACCTGGTCGCTTTCCTGTTCCGGTCGCACGACCTGATGCCCCAGCCTGCGTCAGCGCCGGTAACAGAACCGTGTGAGCCAGATGTGACCGGTCAAATCCCCGGCCTTATAGCGGCACCTGCGCCTGCCTGCGGCCCGGCTCCTGCGCCGACCCAGTCAGGTAATCCCTGCTGCAGAATTTCTTAGTCGCAGTTCCAATCCGGTACATATAGTAAGATAATTCTTCTTTGTTTCTTAACATTCCCATTGAGGTGCCAACTTGGCAGCCAGCGCGGCGGGGAACCGCCCAGCCCGCGACCGTTCACCGCAGGCACCGCGCGAGATAACACGATGGGCATTGGGAGGGGAGACCCCGCGGGGCTTCGCGACGGCGATCTAGCGCCCACCAGATTGCATAGAGCTGCCCAGTCCGGGCAGGCAAACGTGTGGTTGCGGTAGTAGCAATGATGGCAAATATATGCTTATAGCAGGATCTGCGGGCCGCCTGGAACGGCTCCGGCGCGGCCCCTGCCCGGTAATTTCCTGCGGCGGAATCCCCTAATTACAGTTTCAATTCAGTACATATGGCAGGATAATTCTTATTGATTTTTAATATTCGCATTAAAGTGCTAGCTTGGCATTTAGGGCAGGTTCTCTGCTCTATGAAACTCCGTTAGGAGTGAGCAAAATGCGAAATATGAAAATTGCTGCCGCCGCGTTGTTCCTCGGTGGGGCAGGGGTACTGACCTTCGCGGTACCGGCGTTTGCGGCCACGGCCGCAGACACCCCGGTGACGGTCGTG
>Ga0209380_10002834_pt1 | contig 10983 bp, 8 predicted proteins | sample HubBroMetageWFT6_FD_188347 | JGI IMG/M metagenome (GOLD analysis project Ga0209380, IMG submission 188347) | Warmed and freeze-thawed soil microbial communities from the Hubbard Brook experimental Forest, New Hampshire - Hubbard Brook CCASE Soil... | ecosystem: Environmental > Terrestrial > Soil...
CGGAGCTCGGGCGTCCCGTTTCGGCCGGCCCGCTCCTCGGCGCGCTCGGCGGCGAGCTCGTTGAGCCTGGCGCAGAGCCGCTCGGCCAGGCGCCGCGAGTTCGCGAACACGATCGTGGACCGGTGCGCCTCGATCTCGTCGAGCACGCGCTCCTCGACGTGCGGCCAGATCGAGCGCCGCCGCACCGGGTCGTCCGGGTGCTCGTCGTCCGGTGCCCCGGCCGCGGTCTCCAGGTCGGCCATGTCCTCGACCGGGACCACGATCTGCAGGTCAAGCCGCTTGTCGCTGTGCGGCGCCGCGACCGTGACCGGCCGGCTGCCGCCCAGGAACGAGGCCACCTCCTCCGGCGGCCGCACGGTCGCCGACAGCCCTATCCGCTGGGCAGGCCCTCGCTCTGCCGTCTCCTCGCGCAGCGCATCCAGGCGCTCCAGCGACAGGGCGAGGTGCGCGCCGCGCTTACCGCCCGCCAGCGCGTGCACCTCGTCGACGATCACGGTCTCCACGTTGCGGAGGGTCTCCCTGGCCTGGGAGGTGAGCAGCAGGAAGAGCGACTCGGGCGTGGTGATCAGGATGTCCGGCGGATGGCCGGCCAGCTTGCGGCGCTCGTCGGCGGCGGTGTCGCCGGTGCGCACGCCGACCCGGATGTCGGGCTCGGCCAGGCCGAGGCGCCTGGCGGCCTGGCCCACCCCGGCCAGCGGTGAGCGCAGGTTACGCTCGATGTCCACGGCCAGGGCCTTCAGCGGTGAGATGTAGAGCACCCGGCAGCGCTGCTTCGGATCCGCCGGTACCGGCTCGGTGGCCAGCTTGTCGATCGCCCACAGGAACGCGGCCAGCGTCTTTCCCGAGCCGGTCGGCGCGATCACCAGCGTGCTGTCGCCCCGGCCGATGGCCGCCCACGCCTGCGCCTGCGCCGGGGTCGGACCGGCGAACGCGTCACCGAACCAGGCCCTGGTCGCCTCGCTGAAGCCGGGCGCCAGGCCGGTGACCGGTGTGCGGACAGACATACATCCATCCTGCCTTGCCCCACCGACAGCTCTGGCCAGGCGAACCTGGGCCTATTGATTCGGCCGATCCGGGGGGAAGATGCTGAGGGGCTGCATTGGCGCAGCTGCCCGTCCTGGGAGGCAAGATGGCGAGTCTGACCTCGGTGTTGCGGCAGGCTGCGGCCGACCATGCCGACCGCCCGGCCGTGCGCATGGACGCGGCGGTGCTGACCTACGCGGACCTGTGGGACGCCGCCGCCCGCGTGACCACGCTGCTGAAATCGTTCGGCGTGGAGCAGGGTGACCGGGTCGGCATCATGCTGCCCAACGTGCCCGCGTTCCCGATCGCCTACTACGGCACGCTCGGCGCCGGAGGCGTCGTGGTACCGATGAACCCGCTGCTCAAGAGCCGTGAGGTCGCTTACTACCTGGGGGATTCCGGCGCAAAGGTGCTGTTCGCCTGGCATGGCGCGGCCGGCGAGGCCGCCAAGGGAGCCGCGGAGACCGGCACCCGGGTCGTCGACGTCACCGACCCGCTGCTCATGCTCGACGGCCCCGATCCCACGCCGATCACCGCGGACCGTGACGGCGACGACGACGCCGTGATCCTCTACACGTCGGGCACCACCGGCAGGCCCAAGGGCGCCGAGCTGACCCATGCGAACCTGACCCGCAACGCCGAGCTGACCGCCACCACGCTGCTGAAGAGCAGCACGGGTGACGTGGTCATGGGCTGCCTGCCGCTGTTCCACGTGTTCGGCCTTACCTGCGGGCTGAACGCGACGGTCGCGTCCGGCAGCACGCTGACGCTGCTGCCGAGGTTCGACCCCGGCAAGGCCCTGGAGATCATCCAGCGTGACCGGGTCACGATCTTCGAGGGCGTGCCCACGATGTACGCGGCCATGCTGCACCACACCGGCGAGCGGCCGGACGTCTCGTCGCTGCGGCTGTGCATCTCCGGCGGCGCAGCCATGCCGGTTGAGGTCATGCGCGGGTTCGAGGAGGCCTTCGGCTGCATCATTCTCGAGGGCTACGGCCTGTCCGAAACCTCGCCGGTCGCCTCGTTCAACCACCCGGACAAGGTACGCAAGCCCGGCTCGATCGGCACGCCGATCGCCGGCGTCGAGATGCGCCTGATCGACGCCGATGGCGCGGACGTGCCCGCCGGCGAGATCGGCGAGATCGCGATCAGGGGCCACAACGTGATGAAGGGCTACTGGGGCAGGCCGGACGCCACGGCCGAGGCCATCCAAGACGGCTGGTTCCGCACCGGCGACCTCGCCAGGGTCGACGAGGACGGCTACTACTACATCGTCGACCGGAAGAAGGACCTGATCATCCGCGGCGGGTACAACGTCTACCCGCGCGAGATCGAGGAGGTGCTCTACGAGCATCCGGACGTCGCCGAGGCGGCCGTGATCGGGATCCCGCACGACGACCTCGGCGAGGAGGTCGGCGCCGCGGTGAAGCTCAAGCCGGGCGGCACGGCCACAGCCGCCGACCTGCGCGCCTTCGTCCGGGAGCGGGTGGCTGCCTACAAGTACCCGCGCCGGGTCTGGATCGTGGATGACCTGCCCAAGGGGCCGACCGGCAAGATCCTCCGCCGCGACGTGCAGCCGCCGCAGGACCTGTGATGGCCGCCAGCCCGCAGGACCGGTCCGAGGAGTTCCCCGCCGCCGACGGGGCCGGAGCGCTTGACCTGCTGCTGTCCGCCGCGGCGCTGGGCACGAGCCGGATGCTGCGCCCGGACGCCGCCACGCTGCGCCTGGGCCTGGCGCTCGCCCGCAGGCCGCAAACGTTTGCTCAGCGAATGGGCGGGCTGACCGCCGAACTCGCGAAGATCGCTGTCGGGGATTCGCAGGTCGCGCCCGGCAAGAAGGACCGGCGGTTCCGTGATCCGGAGTGGACCAGCAATCCGCTGCTCAGGCGCGCCATGCAGGCTTACCTCGCCGCCGGGCAGACCGCCGATGCGCTCCTGTCCGACGCCCAGCTGAGCTGGCGCGACAGCGAGCGACTCAAGCTTTTGGCCCTGAACGTTAACGCCGCCGCCGCACCGAGCAACAACCCGCTGGTCAATCCGGCCGCGTTTCGCGCGCTGCGCGAGAGCGGCGGCCGCAGCGCCCTGCGCGGGGCCCGGGCGCTCGTCGCCGACCTGGCCGCGCCGCCGCGCGTGCCGAGCATGGTGGCTCCGGACGCGTTCGAGGTCGGCGTGGACCTGGCGGTTACGCCCGGAGCGGTGGTGGCCAGGTCCGAAGCTTGCGAGCTGATCCAGTACCGGCCGGTCACGCCCACGGTGCACCGCTTCCCGCTGCTGATCGTCCCGCCGATGATCAACAAGTTCTACATCACCGACCTGGCCCCCGGCCGCAGCATGGTCGAGTACCTGGTCGGGCAAGGCCAGCAGGTCTTCGTGGTCTCGTGGCGCAACCCGGACGCCCGGCACAAGAACTGGGGCCTGGACACCTACGGCAGCGCGGTGGTGCAGGCCCTCGACGCCGTGCTGGCCATCTGCGAGGCGCCCAAGGCCAGCATCTGCTCGCTCTGCTCGGGCGGCGTGATCTCGTCGATGGTCGCCGCGCACCTGAGCGCGACCGGGCAGCTGGACCGGCTGGCCAGCCTGTGCCTCGGCGTGACCGTTCTTGACCAGGCGCGGGCGGGCACGGCCGCCGCGATGATCGACGAGCGCACCGCGTCGGCGGCGATCCTTGCCTCGGCCCAGCGCGGCTACCTGGACGGCCGTGCGCTCGCCGAGGTGTTCGCGTGGCTCAGGCCCGACGACCTCATCTGGACCTACTGGGTGAACAACTACCTGCAGGGCCGGACCCCGCCGCCGTTCGACATCCTGTACTGGAACGCCGACACCACGCGGCTGCCCGCCGCGCTGCACCGCGAGTTCATCGAGCTGGCCCTGTCCAACGCGCTGACCAAGCCGGGCGAAGCCACGATGCTCGGTTCCGCCGTCAACCTGTCCGAGGTCGCCGTCGACAACTACATCGTGGCGGGCATCGCGGATCATCTGTGCCCCTGGCAGTCGTGCTACGCCAGCACCCGCCTGCTCGGCGGGAGCTCCCGGTTCGTGCTGTCCACCAGCGGCCACATCGCCTCGATGGTCAACCCGCCGTCGAACCCCAAGGCGACGTTCCGGACCGCGCCGGACAGCCGGGACTACCCGGCCGAGCCGGGCGAGTGGCTGAGCCAGGCGCAGACCGAGGCAGGCAGCTGGTGGCCGGATTACGGGTCCTGGCTCGCGCGGCGCAGCGGCGGCGAGAAGGAGCGCCCGGGCGAGCTGGGCGGCGGCGGCTTCCGGCCGGGCGAGCTTGCCCCCGGCAGCTACGTTCTCGACCGGTGAGCCGATGCGGCCACGCAAGCCCGCCGCCGCGGGCAATGAGACGATCCGCAGCATCGCGGTCGACGGCCAGCAGGTCCGCGTTGCCGTGCGGCAGGGGAGCCCGGGCGGGACGCCGTTGCTGCTCATCAACGGGATCGGCGCCAGCCTGGACTTGCTGCAGCCGTTCGTCGACACGCTCGACCCGTCCCTGGGCGTTATCCGTTTCGACGTCCCCGGTGTCGGCGGCTCGCCGGTCCCGGCGCTGCCTTACCGCTTTACCGGCCTGTGCCGGATGATCGCGCGGATGCTGTCCGCGCTCGGGCACGAGCGGGCCGACGTGCTCGGGATCTCCTGGGGCGGCGGGGTCGCCCAGCACTTCGCCGCGTTCCAGCGGTCGCGGTGCCGTCGGCTGGTGCTGGTCAGCACCGCGACCGGCGCGATGATGGTTCCGGCCAGCCCCGGGGTGCTGATCCGGATGGTCACGCCGCGGCGTTACCTGGACCCGGGCTACCTCAAGAAGGTGGCCGGTGCCCTGTATGGCGGATCGGCGCGCACCGACCCCGCGCGGGTGGCCACGGCGATGCACGCGCGCAGCCGCGTCGGGCCGCCGCACGGCTACCTGTATCAGCTCACCGCAGGGCTCGGCTGGACGAGCCTGCCGTTCCTGCCGCTGCTGCGGCAGCCGACGCTCATCATGTCCGGCGATGACGACCCGATCATCCCGCTGGCCAATGCGCGCCTGATGCACCGGCTGATCCCCGGTTCCCGGCTGCACGTCTATCACGGCGGCCATCTCGCGCTGGTGACCGAGGCGGCGCAGCTCGCGCCGGTGGTCGAGCGCTTTCTCGCGTAGGTCGGCGAGGGTACTGCCGGAGCCGGCGGCCGCGGGCCACGGTCCGCACTCAGGGGAGGACCTCATAGCTGACGCGGGCCAGCGCAGCCAGCTCGGCGCTGGCCAACACGCTGATCGTCGGAAGGGCCGTCACCGGCGCCAGGTGCCTTCGTGTGAGGCACGGCGCCGGTGACGGCCGGGGAGCGGGCGCGCCCGCGTGAAGGGTTTACGGTGCCTGAGTGCCGGTTCCGGTTCCTGCCCCGGCGGGAATCTGCTCGGCCTCTTCGTTCTCCGGGTCGTAGTAGTAGTGGCTCGGCTGGGTCTCGTCGGCACCGGCCGGCAGCTTGACCGCCCGGAAGATGAACGTGAACACGACCGAGACCACAAGGTTCAGGACGAGGGCGGCGAGCCCGATGTAGATCACATGGCCCAGGATCGGGGCTATCGGAGCGCCGAAGTGATTCTGGCCGCCGCCCGGCGTCCGCCACGCCTCGATCGTGCCGTAGACCATCGCCACGGCCCAGCCGATGACCAGCGCCCAGCGGTGGAACCACCGCGTGTACAGGCCGACCAGGATCGAGGGGAAGGTCTGCAGGATCCACAGCCCGCCGAGGAGCTGCAAGTTGATCGAGAACGTCTTGCTCAGCTCGAGGGCGAAGATCAGCGCGCCGGCCTTCATGACCAGCGAGGCCCAGCGGGCCGCCGCGGTCTCCTCCCGTGGGCTGGCATTCGGTCTGAAGAACTCCTTGTAGATGTTGCGGCTGAACAGGTTCGCCGCGGCGATCGACATGATGGCAGCGGGTACGAGCGCGCCGATGATGATCGCCGAGTAGCCGATCCCGGCGAACCAGCTCGGGAACAGGTGCTGGAACAGCAGCGGCACGGCCAGGTCGGTGTTGTCCCCGGCGGCCTTGATGCCCGAGGTCACCGCCGGGGTGGCCAGCGCCATGTAGCCGAACAGCGCGAGAAGGCCGAGCACCAGCGTGTACGCGGGCAGCGCGGCGAGGTTGCGTCTGACCACGTCGCGCCGCTTAGTGGCGAGCACCCCGGTGATGATGTGCGGGTACATGAACAGTGCCAGCGCCGAGCCGAGCGCGAGGGTGGCAAAGGCCCATTCGCCCGCCGGCGTCACGACGAGGCCGCCGCGTGGCTTTCCGGTGTCGGGATTGATCGTCTTCAGGTGGGCCGCCGAGGCGCCGAAGATGTGCCCCCAGCCGCCGATCCTGGTCGGTATGTACAGGATCGCCACGATCACGGTCACATAGACCAGCGTGTCCTTGATGAAGGAGATCATGGCCGGGGCGCGCAGCCCGGCCAGGAAGGTGTAGGCGGCGAGGATGACGAACGCGATGATCAGGGGCAGGTCCTTGATGAACGCGTTGCCCGAGCTCGGGTTGACGCCGAGCACGATCAGCACGGACTCGATGCCGACGAGCTGCAGCGCGATGTACGGCATTGTGGCCAGGATCCCGGTGAACGCCACGGCGAGGCTCAGGCCCCGCGAGCCGTACCGGCCCCGGATGAAGTCGGCGGGCGTGACGTAGTTGTGCCGTCGGGCGACCGACCACAGCCGCGGCACGAAGATGAACACGATCGGGAACGTCATGACCGAGTAGGACAGCGCGTAGAACCCGTAGGCACCGGTCGCGTATACCAGAGCGGGGACGGCGATGAACGTGTAGGCGGTGTAGATGTCGCCGCCGAGCAGGAACCAGCTGATGAACCCGCCGAACCCGCGTCCGCCGAGGCCCCACTGGTGGAGGTTGAGCAGGTCCTCGGCCGGGCGCCACCTAGCCGCGGCGAACCCGACCACGGTGACGAGCAGGAAGCAGACTAAGACGATCGTGAACGCAACCGCGTTGACGTGGCTCACCTGGCCACCTCCCCGTTCCCGCCCGCGGCGCCCGCGCTAGGCGCTGGCTTGTTTCGCAGCAGCAGGAAGGTGCTCCCGCAGAGGATGGCGATCACCGGAACCAGGACGAGCAGGTACCAGTAGAAGAACGGGAAGGCTCCCCATTTCGGGGTGGTGCGCGCGTAGATCGGTACGAGCAGCGGCAGGGCGATCGCAACCACGATCAAGATCGTGGCGATCACCCATACTGCGGGGCTCCTGCGGGGGGGACTGGACTGGGCCATCGCATTCCTCTCAGGGGGTAGGTGATGCGCGCTGACGGCCTGTCCCCTCCCCGAAACCAGGCCGCGGCGTGCAAACGAATGCGCTATGACATTTTTCACAATGGTGCATCCTCGCGGCCTGCCCGGCAATAGGGCGTTTCCGGGCTGTTACGGACCCGCGTGCGCGGCTCGTGCGTGGGGATGGATCTCCGCGGGAGGCGATCGCCGGTCCCGGCGCAGGCCGTAGGCGCGGTCCGGCCGCGTGCCAGGGGTAGCCTTTCCGGGTGCGTCTCACTGTCTTCTGGGAACGGATGCGCGCGCAGTTCGGGGAGACCTACGCGGAGAGCGTGGCCAAGGACCAGGTGCTCGCCGACCTCGGCGATCGCACCGTTAACCAGGCGCTCGCCGACGGCGTGGAGGCCAAGACCGTCTGGCGTGCCGTCTGCGACTCCTTCGACGTCCCCCAGCGGCTCCGCTGACCCGGTGCGGTCCCCAGGCCGTCGCGTGGTGCTGGTGTCCGGGGCCCCGGGCTCTGGCAAGACCACCCTGGCGGTGCCGCTCGCGGCCGAACTTGGGTTCGCCCTGCTGAGCAAGGACCGGATCAAGGAGACGCTGCACGACGCCCTCGGGGCGCCAGTGTCCGACCTGGCCTGGTCGAACCGGCTTGGGGCCGCCGCCATGGAACTGCTCTGGGGGCTGGCCGCCGACGCCCCGGCCGTGGTGCTCGAGGCGAACTTCCGGCCACGCCACGCCTACGGGCGGAGCCGGATTTCCGCGCTCTCGGCGCGGCCGGTAGAGGTGAACTGCGTCTGCCCGCCCGAGCTTGCCGCCCGCCGCTACGCCGAGCGGGCCGCGACCTCACATCCAGTGCACGTGGTGACCAGCCTGACCCCGGAAATGCTCGCCGAGTTCGACCGGCCGGTGGGGATCGGGGAGCTGATCACCGTGGACACCACCGCTCCCGTCGACGTCGCGGCCCTGGCCGAGCGCGTCCTGGCCAGCCTCTTGGCGCCTGTTTGACGTTGTGGTGACGAAATTTCGACCGTATCGGCGTGTCGCCCTCATGATCGAACAGCTGTTCGTCTAGAGTAGTCCCGGTGGCCGGCCCTGCGCGGCATGCGGGCGACATCGATGGGCGAAATGCCGGGCGGCGCGGCTTGGCATCCCAGAGATTGTCGGTGGCAGCGCGTAACGTCGGCCCCGATAGCGAGACGGGCTGCCGGACATGGCCTTTAGCGGTACCGGACAGCATCGATTGCACCACAGCATCACGGCACCACGGCCGGGCGGGAAGCCCCTGATTCCACAGGAGTTCACATGGCACCGAACGACAGGGCGGGCAATAAAGGCGGCGACAGGGATAAGGCCCTGGAGACCGCGCTCGCCCAGATCGAACGGCAGTTCGGCAGGGGCGCGATCATGCGGCTCGGCGACGATACCCGCGCCCCGGTAGAGGTGATCCCGACCGGCTCCATCGCACTCGACGTGGCCCTCGGAATCGGCGGCCTCCCCCGTGGCCGGATCGTGGAGATATACGGGCCGGAGAGCAGCGGGAAAACGTCCCTTGCGTTGCATGCGGTAGCAAATGCGCAGAAGGCAGGCGGAATCGCGGCGTTCATCGACGCCGAGCACGCGCTCGACCCCGAATACGCGAAAAACCTCGGCGTGGACACCGACGCACTGCTCGTCTCCCAGCCGGACACCGGTGAGCAGGCTCTGGAGATCGCCGACATGCTCATCCGTTCCAGCGCCATCGATGTCATCGTCATCGACTCGGTCGCCGCCCTCGTGCCCCGAGCCGAGATCGAGGGCGAGATGGGGGACAGCCACGTTGGCCTCCAGGCCCGTCTCATGTCTCAGGCCCTCCGCAAGATCGCGGGAGCGCTGAACCAGAACAAGACCACCGCAATTTTCATCAACCAATTGCGGGAAAAGATAGGGGTCATGTTCGGATGCGCTTCCTGGTACACATATGTCACTCTCGCTGACGGTACACGGGAGCGGATAGGGAAAATCGTTAACCAGAAGATGCCGGTAGAAGTTCTCTCGTACGACCCGGAACTCGGCAAGGTTGTGCCGAAGAAGGTAATTAACTGGTTCAACAACGGAGCCACAGAGGAGTTCCTGCACTTCGTGGTCGAGCGCCCTGGAGGGGGAACCGGGCATGGCCGGGCCATCATGGATCTCACTCGTAATCATCTCGTGCGTACGCCAGGAGGGTGGCGTGAGGCCGGTGAGCTGGCAGTCGGCGACAGGGTCATGCTCGCACAACCCCACCTCCTCAGCTCTTCACAGCAGCATCTGATCCTCGGCAGCGTCATGGGCGATGGCAACCTCTCCAGGCCGGTTCGCCGCGAGGATCACAGTGCCCGTTTCCGCATGGGCCACGGTGCTGGGCAGACCAACTACCTGGACTGGAAGCTTTCGCTGATGGCGAATGTCCCGCACACCAGGACTGTTAACGCAAAGGGTTCCGTCTTCGCGGACTTCACCCCGCTAGCCGAACTGGGCGAGCTACGTGAAGTCGTGTATCAAGGTGATGGAAAGAAGCATCTGACCTGGGATTACTTGAAGAATCTCACGCCGTTCGCGCTTGCCATCTGGTACATGGACGACGGCTGCTTCACAGTTCGGTCAAAGGGCGTTCAGGAGAGAACGCGGGGCGGGTCCGGTCGGATCGAGATCTGCGTAGAGGCAATGAGCCCCGGCTCGAGAGAGCGACTCGTGCAGTACCTGCGGGATACTCATGGGCTGAACGTCAGGCTCCGCTCCAGCGGAGCGCGGCAGGTGTCGGTCTTGGTGTTCACGACGGCGGCCTCGGAGAAGTTCCAGAAGCTGGTGGCTCCGTTCATTCATCCGTCCATGGCCTACAAGCTGCTGCCGCGCTTCCGTGACCAGTTCGCAGTCGAGCCAGATTTTGTGGAGCCTGTCATCCACCCGGTCCCGGTTCAGGTGCTCAGCATCTCTGCCAAGCGGGACTTCTCGATCATGAGCCGTTACGACATCGAAGTCGAGGGTTCGCACAACTACTTCGCGGACGGGGTCATGGTCCACAACAGCCCGGAAACGACTTCGGGCGGTAAGGCGCTGAAGTTCTATGCGTCAATACGACTAGATATTCGGCGCATTGAAACACTCAAAGATGGTACGGATTCGGTAGGAAACCGTACCCGGGTGAAGGTAGTCAAGAACAAGGTAAGCCCGCCTTTCAAGACCGCGGAATTCGACATCCTGTACGGAGTGGGAATCAGCCGCGAGGGGAGCCTGATCGACCTCGGAGTAGAGCAGTCCATCGTGCGCAAGTCCGGTGCCTGGTACACCTACGAGGGCGACCAGCTCGGCCAGGGCAAGGAGAACGCGAGGAACTTCCTGCGCGACAACCCGGACGTCGCCAACGAGATCGAGAAGAGGATCAAGGAGAAGCTGGGCATCGGTGCGCGCATCGACGCGGATACGCCAGGTCCAGGTTCAGGCCCTGGTTCAGGCCCTGGTTCAGGCCCTGGCGCTGGCGTAGGCGCGGGAGCAGCCCCGGCGGCCGGGCTCAAGGTAGTCCCCGGCGGCAACTAGACGGTCGGCAGTGGCAACTAGACGGCAAGCGTCGGCCGGGACGATCAGGGATTCGGGTCCCGGCCCACGTTCAGGTGCCCCTGACCCCGCCCGTCCGAGCGCATCTAGGGTGAGTGGTCTGGGTGCATCCGGTGCGGCCAGCGGGGACGGGGAGCTCG
>Ga0209380_10002835_pt1 | contig 10980 bp, 10 predicted proteins | sample HubBroMetageWFT6_FD_188347 | JGI IMG/M metagenome (GOLD analysis project Ga0209380, IMG submission 188347) | Warmed and freeze-thawed soil microbial communities from the Hubbard Brook experimental Forest, New Hampshire - Hubbard Brook CCASE Soil... | ecosystem: Environmental > Terrestrial >...
ATTGCCATCGGGGGCGGTGGGTCGGGCGGTGGGGCGCACACTTTGCAGGAATGGTTCGACAGCAACGGGCGCGAGCTGGGGCTGAAGCGGATTCTGTTGACGCTGCTGGCGCTGGCGGGAGCGGGGGAATGATGAAAATATTCGCGACCTCGGGGGCTAAAGCCCTGTGCCATCGGAAAGACTTTTTCGCAGCGCTGAAGCGCTGCGCCACCCAAAAACTTAGGTGCGACACCCAGATGCTTTATGCGGCAGTGGAATCCCACCTTTCGCAAAGGACGCGAAAGATGGGGCACCCGGCTTTCATAATGATCGTCTTTTGTTTCGCGTCTTTGCAGGCGCAGAATCCGGCGCCCGCTCAAACGGCGTCTGTGCCCGGGCCTAAGGCTGACGTCATCTACATGCACGCCAATGTTTATACCGGCGTGCCCTCGAACACGCCGTTTAGTTCCATCGATCGCGAAGAGGCGATCGCGGTGCGCGGCGAGCGCGTTCAGGCGGTGGGTAAGAATCTCGATATTCAGAAGCTGAAAGGGCCGGAGACGCAGGTCATTGATTTGGGTGGGCACTTTGTGATGCCGGGATTTAACGACGCGCATCTGCACCTCGCCGATGCCGGAATGCAGAAGCTGACTGTCGATCTGACCGGAGTGAAGACGCTGGAAGAATTCCGCCAGCGCGTCGCGGCCAAGGTGGCGACGGCCAAACCGGGCGAATGGATATTGGGCGGGGGTTGGGACGAGACTTTGTGGCCGATCAAAACGCTGCCCAGCCGATGGGATCTGGATCAAGTCTCGGACGAGCATCCGGTATTTCTGGATCGCGTGGATGGGCATCTTGCGGTGGCCAACACGCGGGCGCTGCAACTGGCGAACATCACGCTGGCCAGCAAGGATCCTGAAGGCGGCAAGATTGACCGCGATGAGAACGGGCAGCCTACGGGCATTCTGCGGGAGGGCGCGCAGAAGGCAGTAAGAGCGGTTATTCCGCAGCCAACGCATGAAGAACGGCGGCATGGGATCGAGGTTGCGCTGGCGGACCTGGCTGAGCACGGTGTGACCTCGGCGCAGGATTATTCGCCGAACTGGGAGAATTTTCAGATTTACGAGGATATTGAGAAAGAAGGCAAGCTGACGGCGCGGATTTCCGAGTGGCTGCCATTCAACGATTCGGTCGATGAGTTGAAGACGAAGCGCGACTCGCATCCGCAGTCGGATTTGATGCTGCATACCGGGATGCTGAAGGGATTCATGGATGGTTCGCTGGGCGGGCACACGGCGGCGCTGCTGGAGCCTTATGCGGATGATCCGAAGAATTCGGGCTTGCCGCAGTATGACGCGGCGAAGTTGAACGATATGGCGAAGGAGCGTGTGCTGGCGGGCTTCCAGCTTGGGTTTCACGCCATCGGGGACAAGGGCGTGCAGATGGCGCTGGATGCTTTCGCCGAAGCTGAGAAGGCGGCGAAGGAAGGCAAGGTAAAGGCTCCGAACGGCGGTGATGATTTCCGCCTGCGCGTCGAACATGCGCAGGTTGTTACCCCGGCGCAAATCGCGCAGTTTAAACAATTGAAGGTGATTGCCTCGATGCAGCCCAGTCATCTGCTCACTGATATCCGCTGGGCGGAGGACCGGCTGGGAGCGAAGCGGGCCGCGACCTCCTACGCGTGGGCGGCATTTCTAAACAAAGGTGTGACGCTGGCCTTTGGCACGGACGATCCGGTTGAGCCGGTATCGCCGTTCCGGGGGCTGTATGCGGCCGTGACACGCAAGAGTGTGGACGGCAAGCAGGAATATTTCCCCGAGCAGAAGATCACGATGGATCAGGCGATCGCGGCTTATACCACGGGCTCAGCCTTTGCCGAATTCGAGGAGAAGGAAAAAGGCAAGCTGGTACCGGGGATGCTGGCAGATTTTGTGGTCCTGGACCGTGACGTGACGGCATCGTCGGCGGAGAAAGTGCTGGCGACGAAGGTTCTACGCACGGTTGTTGGCGGCAAAACCGTATACGAAGCTAAATAGCCGCACCAAACCTAACGCCATTCTGCAGCGTCTAACTGAACATGATCGCGATGCCGTAGTCTCTCATGCACGGGTTTGGCAGTGGTGCAGTTTGGCTTACGCGTTGGGCCGGTTAAGTGGGAGATCCTTCGCTACGCCTGAAAAACGGCTTCGCTCAGGATGACAATCATCGTGTGATGGTCAAACTGCACCACTACCTGGTTTCGGGGGCCTGGGGCGGGCTCCTAACAAACGGGTATAATTAAACATTCATAGAGTTTTGGAGGAACGTAGGCATATGGATTCGCGGGCAATTTGGCTGCGCCTGAAGACCCACCGGTGGGTATATTCGTTCAGCATTGCGATTACGCTGGCACTAGGTATTCTGATCGGCACAGTAGTCTCGTCCGGAGTGAAGGGCAAGGAAGGGCAAAAGTCTGCCGACGCGACTCCGCTGGCGGTTCCTTCTCCCAAGCAGCTTTCCAATGTTTTCTCCGAAATCGCCAAGGAGTTGGGGCCATGCGTGGTCAACATTAATACCGAGTCGACGATTAAGAATCCGCATCGCCGCGGCGGCCAGAGTCCTGACGACGACGACAGCGGCGGCAATGGCGGCATGGATGACTTTTTCAACCGGTTCTTTGGCGGGCAGGGCGGACCGGGGATGGGCAACCAGGGTGAGATGCGCGAGCGTTCACTGGGTTCGGGCGTGATCGTGGACGCGAAGGGTTACATCGTGACCAACCGGCACGTGGTGGAGAAGGCGGACCGCATCCGCGTGCGCTTGCAGGACGATCCTCCGGGCGTGCAGCACGACGCAAAGGTAATTGGAGAGGATCAAGAAACGGATCTGGCGGTTATCAAGATCGATCTGGACCGATCGGTGCCATCGGCGAAGATGGGAAACTCCGACAGCATGCAGGTTGGCGATTGGGTGCTGGCGATCGGCAGTCCGTTCGGGCAAGTGGGCACGGTGACGGCCGGCATCGTTTCCGCGAAGGGCCGCGACATCGTGCAAGGGCGGCAGTTCCAGGTATTCATTCAGACGGACGCGGCCATCAATCCGGGGAATTCGGGCGGGCCGCTGGTCAATATGGATGGCGAAGTGATCGGCATCAACACCGCCATTTTGAGCGAGACCAATGCCTACGCTGGCGTGGGCTTCTCGCTTCCTTCCAATACGGTGGTGCAGGTTTACAACCAGTTGATCGGACCCGACCATCGTGTGGTGCGGGGATCAATCGGCATTATGTTTGACTCGGTGGAGAATCCGGCGATCACGCGGGTTTATGGCAACGGCACGGGCGTAACGGTTTCGACCGTAGTGGCGGGCAGCCCCGCAGATCAGGCTGGGCTGAAAGTTGGCGATACGATCACGACGGTCGACGGCAGGAAAGTGAGCAAAGGAACTGAGTTGGTAGCCGACATCGCCTCGCGCAAGCCGGGTGCGAAGGTGGCGCTCGGGTTCCTGCGCAATGGCAAGCCACAGGAGACGACTGTAACCATTGCGGACCGGGCCAAGTTGTTTGCCGCGCGGCTTAATGAGGATGACAGCGGCAATGACGACAGTACGCCCAAGCAGAGCAAGTTCGGCGTCACGGTTCGCAAGCTCACCCCGGAGATGGCGGACCGACTGGACATGCCGGCAGGCAAGGGCGTAATTGTGCAGGATGTGAAACCGGGGTCGTTCGCCGAGGACGTCAATCTGAACCGTGGAGACGTGATCCTGGAGATCAACAAGCAACCAGTGAATAACGAAGAAGATTTCGCCCGAGTGGAATCGAGCCTGAAGAGCGGTCAGGACGTGGTATTCCTGGTACGCGAACGGGGTTCGACTCGTCAGGACGGAACCGCTTTCCTGGCCGGGACACTTCCGTAACCTAAATTCGCCCAGCCGGAACTGGCATTGCCTCGCTCGATAGAGGATGATTACGATGCCAGCTCTGGTTGGGCTTTTGCTTTGGTGCAATGGCGCACTTTCTGTGACTAAAGGATTTCCGTTGGAAAAGGGGACGCATCAGGCGAGAATGCGGAATCTGTTGAGTGCGGGTTGCGCTCTAGCGCTGGTCTGCGCCTGCGCCACGCCGGCCGCACTCGCGCAGCAGTCTGCTGCTGATTCGAATTCCACTGGCGTGAAGACCGGCAGCGCTGCCCCAGCCCAGGCTCATGCTGCATCGCATGCTCCGACAGGAACGCGCGCAAAATCGAGCGCCACGGTGGCTGCTCACAACAGCAAATCGAAGAGTGCGAGCTTGCAGAGGAAGAGTAGACGGAAGACGACGGCTCGAGGCCAGCAGAAGATCGATCCCGAACGGGCGCAGGAAATTCAGCAGGCGCTGATTCGAGAGCATTACTTGAACGGCGAGGCTTCGGGAAGCTGGAATCAAGCGAGCGAAGATGCCATGCGCCGCTATCAGGCTGACCACGGTTGGCAATCGAAAACCGTGCCCGATTCACGGGCGTTGATCAGCCTGGGTCTGGGGCCCAGTCACGACCATCTGCTGAATCCGGAAAGTGCGATGACCGGAGGCTTCGAGCGTTCGCCCTCGGCATCAGCAAAATCCGCGCCTCAGAATCCCGCATCGCACAGCGCAGAATCGGGCGCGCAAATGAATACGAACCAGTCCGCGCCACCGGCCGACCCACCGCCGGCCTCAACCGCTCCGCATGACGCCGCCTTGCCACAGTGAGGCTCGCTCGCGCGATTAGCAATTGGCAGTTAGCAATTCGCTTCTTCCCGCTTGCATAGGCGATGAAATCTTGAATGTCCTCTGGGGTAGCTGACCTGCCAACTGCTAGTTGCTGTCCTACGCGCCATGGGTTTTGCGGTAGCTTCCCAGCACGGGGCGAGGAAAATAAGGCAGGGGCTTCGAGTTAATGATGGCTTGAGGATTGGCTTCGACCAGCGCGTCGGCCACCTCTTCACCGCAAATTTCCGCGGCGGCCTCGCGTGCGGTGGAGAGCACGGGTACACGCTTTTCTGTATCGTGTGCGTCGGTAGCCAGCACGTGCACGGCGTCATGCTCGAGCAGCCACTGCGCGGCGCGGCGGACGCGTTCTCCCCAGAATCCGGTGAGCGCCGAGCCGGTTGTCTGGATTACACAGCCCTGCTCGGCCCACTCCAGCACCTGCTGCGGACTCTCCCGCAGAATCGGATTGCGTTCGGGATGAGTGATGATCGCGGTAACGCCACGGTCGCCTAGTTGCGTGAAACAGTCGGTTGTTTGCTGCGGGATGCTGTAGTTGCTTAACTCGACCAGCATGTAGTGCGAGCCTTCGATGGCGTAGCGCTCGGGGTTGGCCAGCACTTTCTGCAAATTGTCGTACGAGAGATGGAAGTCGCAGCCCAGGCTGAGCTTGAGTTCGGTGCCGATGAGACCTTGCAGGTGAGCAATCAGGTCCTGAAGATAGGCGCGGTCGTAGTGGTAGCGGTCGTTGGCGTGAGGCGTGGCGACCTGGTGCGTGATGCCGTCGGCCGCTGCCATGTGGCACATGGCAACGGAGATTTCCCAGGACTTGGATCCGTCGTCTACTTCCGGAAGAATGTGCGAATGAATGTCGACCACAATTTGTAGAAACACGGAGACGCGACCGGGGTTGCGCCTTGAATTGATTTAAGCAGATTCGCGGGGAAAGAGAAAGGTCTGGGAGACTGCTTAAGCGACTGCGAGGTTCACCAGATTGTTGGCACGGCGTTCGAGCGCCGGATCGACTGGTCCGCGGTTACGAGGTTCAGATCTCCGATGAGCGCGGTTGCTCCAATCACGCGGTCGACGGGATCTTTGGGATAATTTGCCGGCAGCGCGAATGCCTGCATTGCAATCCTCGAGGTGATGGGCAGGATGACAAAGCGGCGTTCGATTTCCGATAGAACCGTCTCGACATCCGGAATCAAATTGATTCGTCCATGACTCGCGAGCCGGGCGATTTCAACAAGCGTAATGTCGGAAATTGCCAATCCGCGATCTTCAATGCGCGCATTCTCGATGGCTGCCTGAGCCGCTGCTGATATCCGCTTGTAATCTTGCGCAAGCCAGATGACGACGTGCGTGTCGAGCAGGATCAATAAAGATCGCCCCATTCCTCGGGGCTGAATGCCGGAGAGACTATGTCGCCCTTGATTTCGATTTTGCCTTTGCCCTTGAGGAAGCCGAAGATGTCGTCCTTTTCTTGTTCGACGGGGACAAGCTTGGCCACGGGCTTGCCGCGCTTGGTGATCAGCACGGCTTGGCGCTTCGACTGAACTTCATCCATGATCTTCAGGCAATGGACTTTGAACGCGCCTGCCGCCATCGTTTTCATTGGAGAATCCTTTCGATCATGGTCATTATACCATGGTCATACCTAAAGCGATGCTTATTTTAGTGCAGAGCATTTCCACAAGTAGAGGCACTTGATAGAACGGACTTTCGTGGGTGTCAGGGTGGACGCCGGGTCGCAGAGACAAACATGCTCCGCCGCGATGGTTATGCGGGTTTGTAGGCGTCCTTGCTCGTCGGCCGACGGTGTCGCCTGCTCGACCATTATTGGCGCTGAAAATGCGGAACAACAGTCGGGTCCTTCGATTTGCTTGAACTCATACACCAGCGTGTAAGACAGAGGGGTGCTACACATCCGGCACTCGAAACGCGATTGCCTAGCACTATCAAGCGCTGCTTGTATGAGCATCGGATGGCCGCTCTCCAATGTCGCTTCTGTAGTCCCGTCTGGACGAACCTTAACAGCTATTTCGACTTCCCCGGAAATGTCTGCTTGCCGAGCCAGCGGCGGATATACAGGTTTGAACAGGCTAACAAGAGTAACATTGCCTTTCGGCACGTCGGACCTCGAGTCGTGCGCCGTTGCCTGTTGTGCGGAAACATCTGCCCAGCAAAGTCCGGAGATGTACAAGAGAAGGACAATCTGGGAGTTGAGTTTCACCTTGCTTCGATTCCTCGATGGAGATTATTCGTTTCCATATCTATCCCGAATGAACTCCGCGATTCCGGCGTACGCCTTAGTCAGCGTCTTTTCGTCCGGCAAGAAAACGATGCGGAAATGCTGTGTGCCGGGCTTCTGGCCGAAGCCGGAGCCGTGGACTACCATGACGTGTTTCTGGCGGATGAGTTCTTTAACGAAGACTTCGTCGCTCTCCGGGATATCGATTTTGGGGTAAGCATAGAAAGCCCCGCGCGGGGCGACGCAACTTACGCGTGGCGTGGACTCACACCACTTCTGCGTGAGGTCGCGGCGGGAGCGCAGCTTGCGGCACACTTCGATAAGGTGATCCTGCGGGCCTTCGAGCGCGGGCTTGATCGCGTATTGCTCGGGATGGTTGGCGCAGAGGCGCGCGCGCAGCAGGCGGTGAATGCCCTCGGTGTAAGGCTTGATGGCTGCGGCGTCGCCGGAGACGATGCCCCAGCCGATGCGCCATCCGGGGACTAGATAGTTTTTCGACATGCCGCCGAAGGTGATGCAAGGCACGTCGGGAGCGACAGCGGCGAAGGCGATGTGCGGTATGGCGTTGCCTTGCGAATCGTAATCGAGAATCAGCTTGTCGTAGATTTCGTCGGAGAAGACGACGAGGTTGTGACGGCGTGCCAGGTCGGCAATTTGCTCCAGCATTTGCCGCGAGCAGAGTGAGCCGGTTGGATTATTCGGATTAATCAGCACGATTGCGCGCGTGCGGGACGTGAGCTTGCGTTCGATATCGGCGAGTTCGGGCTGCCAGACGTCGTCTTCATTCAGATCGTAAGCGTTGAGTGCGATGCCCAGCTTGCAGAGGACCGCGGAGTAGAGCGGGTAATCGGGCTTGGGCGTGAGTATATCTTCGCCGGGGTTGACCAGCGCGCTGATGCAGAGATCGACGGTTTCGCTTACGCCGGAGGTGACGAAGACATCGCGTACGGTGGTGATGCCTTTGCGGGCGGCTTCGCCGCGAATCGCTTCAAGCGCTTCAGGAATGCCGGGGGATGGCGCGTAGCCGTTCTTGCCATCGCGCATGGCTTTATAAGCGGCTTCGATGATGTGGGGCGGAGTCTGGAAATCAAAGTTGAGCGGATCGCCTACGTTGAGCGGGAGAACTTTGTGGCCTTGCTTTATGACTTCGTCGGCCACGCAAGCCAAGTCGCGGATGGCGTAGCGGACGTTTTCCAGGCGCTTGGCGGCGGCGATTTCGTGGGTTTGCGTTGTGGGCATCAGTCAAATTCTAACCGCAGCGGACGCGGCCAGCGGAGAGAAATCGGATCGATAGCTTTTAAAGTTCATCGACCACAAAGAACACTAAAGAAACACGAAGGGAAACCTTAACGGATTCAGGCCTCGTGAGACTTCGGGTTCGTCAGTCAAAACGCCGGGTGGTGTTTGTCCTTATTCAGTCTCGCTGCCGAAGAGCGCGTTGATCAGGTAAGGGCCGTTCGGGCTGCCCCAGCCGGTGACGAGGTCGTAGCCTGTGACCGCGTTGTAACCTCCGTTGTTGCCGCTGGTGATGTCGTGGAAGTCGGCGTCATAAGTCGACCCCAAGCCGATGGTATAGAGAGCTGGATTGAGGAATCCCAGCGTTGTTCCGCCGCCGGCTAAGGACCGCTCGTTGGCCATGGCGGTGATGCTCGCCCATTGGGGAGCGGCGAAGCTGGTACCGCCGTTGCCTTGGTCGCAGATGCCGTCGTAGCAACTGTACTGGTTGGTGTTCGCCTCGGCTGCGACATCCGGGTAATTGCGTAAGGTTGTCGAACCGTGATTAAGCGGCGTAATGACGCCCGCGGTTTGCTGATAGAAGGGGATGGGAATTTTATTTTTCGAAGGACTGCCGGCGCTGCCGCTCCAGCCGGTTTCTGATTTCCAGTGGCCGCCGGCGCTGACGGTATCGATATCGGTGCCGCCTACGGCAGTAATGTAGGGATCATCGGCGGGCCACACTACGTCGCCGGGAGTGCTGGAGCCGCTGTCGCCAGTGGCGACGAATACACTCTGGCCCTGCGTGGCCATTTCCATAAAGATTGGGTCGAGGCTGCTTTCGTCGTCGGTCCATCCCCAGGAGCAGCTTAGTTGCTTGGCGGTGTTGTCGGCGGCCATCTGGTTAAAGATGGAGACATCGCTGTTTCCGACGTAAACAAGGACCTCTTTCAGTCCGGGGGCCATACCGATGGCCATCTCGATGTCGATGGCCTGCTCGCTGTCATCGCAATGGGAGGGCGGACAATGCAGGCTCACGCCATTCAGCGACACGCCCTCGACGTTGACACTGAGGGTCTGCCCCAGATTAGTGAAATAGGTTTTGACGTCGCTGATTTCATATCCGGCGTATTCGAAGAGGCCGACCGTCTGTCCGTGGCCGGTCAGCGGTCCGGAGCCGTAGTAGGCTGCGCGCATATCGCTGGCGACATACTGGCCGCCGGGGCCGGAGCCGGCTTTGCCGATGTTGCCTGGTTCCGCTGGAGCCGATCGGATATTTTTGGCGTGGGGCAGCGTGAAGTTATCGAGGCCGGAGATGTGCAGGACCGGCGTGGCGAGATCGAGCGAGGGCTCGCGATCGGGGGCATAGAAGGTGCGGTCCTCGGTGGGATGCTGATAAAGGCCCAGCGTGATGTTGAAGGCCTTCTCAATGCTGGCCGCGGAACCTTCGACATCGAAGACCAGGCGGTTGGCGGGAGCATCGATTACGGCAAGGTCATGGGCGCGAGCGAAATCTAACGCGGCTGCGTAGTCAGACTCGGTGGGACCGAATCTGCTGGTGAACTCCGCGACACTGAGGTAGTGGTGAAAGCTGGGGCTTTGCGGATCGTAGAGCTGTTGCAGCAGATCTTCGAGATCTGCCTGATCGCGCAGCGGCAGGGAGATGGCCAAACTTAGGCGCTGTTCGCTGGGGAGGTGACCGACCAATGGCGCTAGTCCGCTGGCTACGGCTTCCGGAACATGGTTAGTCAGAGTTCGCTGCTGCGCCTGCGCCGAGGCTGCCGCGAAGAAAAGTGTGGACGCGCAGAATACGGCGGCGAGCCGCTGCAGAGTAGCTGCTGAAAAGTTCTTCATTTGGTTACCTCCCAGATGCGTTCGTACTTTACAACGATCAGGGTCGATGGACAAGCGGGGGAAAGGCTCCAGAGGGGGTTATCCGTCCCGCCATACAGATCGTTTAAGCAGTGCGTCTACAAAGTTCACACCCAACGCGAGCAGAGCAACAAGCAGAGCAATAATCGGGCCGCTCTCGAACCACGGGAGCGAATATCTTTTCTTCAACCACTCACCAAGCATAGCTCCTAAGAAGCCACCCAGAACCCACGGATAGGTCACCTTGCCTCCAACTGCTTTCCCGCCCGCGGCGTAGGCTCTCGCAAATTCTGATTTCTTGGTCATGCGTTCCTCCATGGCTTGGCCAATCGTCTGCTGCGTTGCCTAAGGCTTAATCCGCTCGATCAATCTGCGCCTTCTGAAGCTTGTCGGAGTAATCGACGTAGACCGACTTCCACTCGGTGTAGAAATCGATGGCGCCGATGCCGCCTTCGCGGTGGCCATTGCCGGTCGCTTTGGTGCCGCCGAAGGGTAGATGCACTTCGGCGCCGATCGTGGGCGCGTTGATGTAGGTGATGCCTGCGTAGAGGTCGCGAATGGCCGCGAAGGCCTTGTTCACGTCTTTGGTGTAGAGCGCGGAGGAGAGTCCGTACTCGATGCCGTTAGCGATTTCGATGGCGTCTTCGAGGTCGTCGCAGGGGATGATGGAGACGACGGGGCCGAAGATTTCTTCCTGCGCGATGCGCATTTTGGGATCGACGTCGGTGAAGACGGTGGGCTCCATGAACCAGCCATATTGATAGTCGCCTTTGTCTTTATCTAAACGATTGCCGCCGCAGACGAGCTTTGCGCCTTCGTTCTTGCCGATCTCGACATAGCTGAGGTCGGTCTGGAGTTGCTTTTCGTTGATGGCTGGTCCCATCTCGGTGGTTTCATCGAGGCCGTTGCCGACTTTGAGTTTTTTGGCGCGGGCAACATAGCGCTCGACGAACTCGCGGTA
>Ga0209380_10002839_pt1 | contig 10978 bp, 8 predicted proteins | sample HubBroMetageWFT6_FD_188347 | JGI IMG/M metagenome (GOLD analysis project Ga0209380, IMG submission 188347) | Warmed and freeze-thawed soil microbial communities from the Hubbard Brook experimental Forest, New Hampshire - Hubbard Brook CCASE Soil... | ecosystem: Environmental > Terrestrial > Soil...
GCTCGCGTTCGATCGCATCGACCAGGCTTTTGATCGCGGCGATCGTGGCGGCGTAGTCGCCGGTCGGCGTCGCGATTCGCCGACGCAGACGGACGTCGCCGGCATGGTCGAGCGCCGCGGCCTCTATCTTGGTGCCGCCCAGATCGACGCCGATACGAAACGTCGCGCTCATCGACCGTGCCCCGGGAATTCGTGCCGATTAGAGCGGATTTCCGCCGCTATCGCACGTTATCTCCAGTGTTCCAGGCGACGCCATCGCCGGGATGCTGCTGATTCCGCGAAGGGCATGGGGAATGCGCGATATTTAAACCGCAGAAAAATCTCTTTTTTGCGCGATCGGGGGTGACGGTTACCAATTGTTAAATTCCCTTGCCCTAGAACTGCAACGCGCGATTGCAGAAGGCCGGCCGAGCAGCGACTCCACGCGGCGCGCGCCGTGCTCGGCAAAATCAGGGCGAGGCGGACATGGCGCTGGAAGCGATAATGGAAAATGGCAAAATCGATGAGCCATTGCCGAAAAAGGTCCTGATCGTCGAGGACAACGAGCTCAATATGAAGCTCTTCAACGATTTGCTAGAAGCCCACGGGTATTTTACGCTGCAAACGAAAGACGGCATGGACGCATTGCGCATTGCCCGACAGCACCATCCCGATCTGATCCTGATGGACATTCAGCTGCCCGAGGTATCCGGCCTCGAAGTGATCAAATGGCTCAAGGAGGACGACAATCTGGCCGCGATCCCGGTGATCGCCGTAACCGCCTTCGCCATGAAGGGCGATGAAGAAAAGATTCGCAATGGCGGGTGCGAGGCGTATATCGCCAAGCCGATATCGGTGGCGAGCTTCATGCGCACCGTCGAGCGCTTTCTCTCCTAACGGGTTTTGCGGCATGACCGCCCGTATCCTTGTCGTCGACGATGTCGAGCTGAACGTAAGGCTCCTCGAAGCCAAGCTGTCGAACGAGTATTTCGAGGTGCTCGCGGCCGATAACGGCCCGAACGCCTTGGAGCTCGCCGAAAGCGAGATGCCGGACATCATTCTTCTGGACGTCATGATGCCGCGGATGGACGGGCTCGAGGTCTGCCGTCGGCTCAAGGCGAACCCGCGCACGACCGATATCCCGGTTGTGATGGTCACGGCGTTGTCCGATATCGCCGATCGGTTGCGCGGCCTGGAGGCGGGTGCAGACGATTTTCTGACAAAGCCGGTCAATGATATTGCCCTGTTCGCGCGCGTGCGTTCGCTCGTCCGCCTGAAACGCATGATGGAGGAGCTGCGGCTGCGCGAAGAGGTATGCGGTCGTTTCAGCAGCACCGGCGACGCGGAAGCCATCGAGGATACCAGCGGGGCCCGCATCGTGCTGCTGAAGGAGCCGGGGTCTGCTGCATCGCGTATCTGCGATACCCTGGCGCCCATCGCCGAATCGGTGGTGCACGTGACGAGCTGTACCGAGGCGCTGATGCTGGTCGATGACTCGGTCGAACTGGTCATCGCCAGCCTGTCGATGCCGGATGGCGACCCGCTGCGCCTCGTTTCGCAATGGCGCGCGACCGAGGCTACCCGCCAGGTGCCGATCCTGCTGATCGCCGGTGAGAGCGAGCTGCCGCGGCTCGCCAAAGGCCTCGATCTTGGTGCCACCGACTATCTGATCCAGCCGGTCGACCGCAACGAGCTGCTCGCCCGAACACGAACGCAGATCCGCCGCAAGCGCCTGCAGGACCGCCTGCGCGAAAATTACCGGCGCAGCCTGTCGCTGGCCCTGACCGATGAGCTCACCGGGCTCTACAATCGCCGCTATGTGATCGCCCATCTGAACGAGCTGCTGGCGCGCATGCCCGAGGGCGGCACCGCCACCGCGGTGATGATCTTCGACATCGACCATTTCAAGCAGGTCAATGACCGCTACGGCCACCCGGCGGGCGACGACGTGCTTCGCGAGCTTGCCGAGCGAACCTTGCGGCAGGTCCGCAGCGTCGATCTCGTGGCGCGCGTGGGCGGCGAGGAATTCGTCGTCGTCATGCCGGAAACCAATCTGGCCGGCGCCGCCGTCGTCGCCGATCGCCTCCGCCTCGCCGTCGCCGACCAGCCATTCCCGCTGCACTCCAGTGGCGAGAGCTTGCCGGTGACGATAAGCATTGGCGTCGCGATCACGGCAGACAACGCCGAGAGCCTGGAAGCGCTGTTGAAGCGCGCCGACGATGCGCTTTACGCCGCCAAGAATGGTGGGCGCAACCGGGTGGTGGCGGCACCACCATCCTTGCCCCGGATGCCGGTCGCCATCGCCTCCTGAAAGGGAAAACCCTTTCCACCCAAGGGCGGAGAGGGTCGTTAGCGGCGCCCCGATTGTCTAGCTGTGGCTCGCCTGATAGCGCGAATTGCGCAGCACGCGGCCGGGCAGGTTGCCGGTGTGCTGGCCTTCTTTCATCAGCATCTGGCCGTTGACGAACGTGGCGTAGATCCCGGCCGCCGGCTCCTTGAAGCGCCACCCGCCAGCCGGGAAGTCGTGCACAATGAATTCCGGCAACGGCTTCACCGTATCGGGATCGAAGATCGTGATGTCGGCGGCCATGCCGGGGCGCAACAGCCCGCGGTCGTAGAGCCCGAAGGTCGAGGCCGAGTCGAAGGTCAGCCGGCGCACCGCCTGTTCGAGGCTCATGATCTGCTTCTCGCGCACCCATTCGCCGAGGAAGCGCGTTGAGAACCCGTAGCCGCCGTGGAACTGCACATGCGCGCCGCCATCCGATAGCCCGATCAGGGCGTTCGGATAATTGAGGATCTGGCGCATCGCCTCCACATCGACGTTGTTCTCGGCCTGCATGAAAATCGTTTCGAGCTTCTCCTCGACGACGAGATCGAGGAAGGCGTCAATGATGCCCTTGTTCTGGGTCTTGGCGATCTCGTGCAGGGTCTTGCCAACCATCCACTTATTCTTGTCGAGTTTTGCTTCCTCGACCCAGATATAATTGTACCATTCGCGCGAAATGGTGCCGCCCGGGATCTCCACCTTCCACTCGATCATCTCTTCGTGAAGCTTCGCTCGCACCGATGGAGCGGCATAGGCGCGTAGCTTCTCCTCGTCCGAGGCGAGCAGGATCGGGTGCCAGGTCGGGGAGCCGCGGAACACTTGCGTGTTCCCCATATTGAAGGTCTGCGTCGTGGTGTTCGGCGAGCACAGCGGATAGGCGCGGATGCCCTGTGCCGCCGTCTCGTTGACGCGATCCATGTGCTTCTGCCACTCGCCCGGCCGGCGCACGCTCTGGCCGAGATTGTTATAGACGACCGGCCGGCCAGTCGCCTCCGACAGGCGCGCCATCAGCCCATCGCGCATTTCCGCTTCGCGGCCGCCGCCCGACTGGATGATGCCGGTGCCCATTTCGCGCAGTACATCGGCGAGCGCAAAAATCTCCTTCTCGTCCGCCCACAGGGCCGGTATGTGCACCCCCTGCGGGTCGTAATGGCCGCGGTTGCGGGACACCGACAGTCCCAGCGCGCCGCCCTCGATGCCCTCGCGAACGACGCCCTGCATCGCCTTCAGCTCGGCGTCGGTGGCGCCGCGCTTCTGGCACTCGTCGTCCATCACGTAATAGCGCACGGCGGTGTGGCCGATCAGGGTGCCGACATTGACGCCGAGATTGCGGTCGAGCCGGTCGATGTATTGGGGGAAGGATTCCCAATCGACCTCGACAGTGCCCAATACCTCCATCGGGATGGCTTCGACATAAGAGAGGAACTCAGCCATCCGCTTTTCCTTGCCGCGGCGCACCGGCGCCAGCGACAGGGAGCAATTGCCGATCACGACGGAGGTAGCGCCGTGGTCGCAAGAGAACGAGCAGAGCGGGTCCCAGGTGACCTGGGCGTCGTAGTGGCAGTGGTTGTCAATGAAACCGGGCGATACCGCTCGGCCCTCGGCGTCGACGGTCCGGTCGGCCGGCCCGGACAATTTGCCGAGCTCGACGATTTTGCCGTTCTTGACTGCGACATCGCCGTGGAAGGACGGCATTCCCGAGCCGTCGACGATGCGGCCGTTGCGGATCAAGAGATCGTATGCCATCGGTGTCCCTCCACGATTGCCTCGGTCAGCCTGTTGGCAGGCTGTTATTTATTGTCGCGTTTATAACATGAGCGTACCCGGCAGCGCCCGGATTCTCTCCGGCGGCGGCGCGGGGCGGATATGCGCCGACCGAATTCAGCGCAAGATGAGCGCGTCGCCGACAGCGATCTCGCCGCCCTCGATCACCTCTGCGTAGATGCCCATCAGATTGTGACCGAAGGTGCGCTGCAGCGCACCGACGATATCGAGGTCGCGCTTGGCGGTCGTCGGATTGACCTGGGTAGCGGCGCAGCGGGTGATCGCCGCGATCACCCTGAGCCGCGCATTGCCGATAGCGATCTCGGAGCCGAGCCAATCGAGCTCGTGCCAGGTCGGCGTTCCCTCAAAATAAACATTGGCGCGGAAACGCAGCGGATCGACCGGCTCGCCGATCGCGGCTTCCAGCGCGGCGATGCTTGCCAGGTTGATCAGCGAGACGTACTGGTCGGTCGAGGCGTTCGGCTTCGGGCGCGCATCGGCGAAGGCGTGGCCCGCCGCTTCGACGATCCGCAGCGGCCCCTCGACCGCGCCGGCGAGAAAATCGGTGAAGAACGCGCAGGTCTTGCGGCCGCCTTCGGCCTCGGTCAGCCGCTCCCGCAGCAGCTGGGTGCCGTCGCTTTCGATACTTAGAAGCCCGCTCTCGGGGTCGAAACGGGTGTGCAGCTGCGCCAGCTTCTCGTCACGCATCAGCATCGCGAAATGCGTCTTCGCCAGCCATTTCGGATGCTCCGGATCGAACTCGGTCGAGGGCAGTGCGATCGCAAAACGGCGGTCATGCGGCAGGCACTGGCCGGCCGAAAGAGCGACCCGATCAAGCGGCTCGGCGCTCAGCCCCTTAACCGGGTAACGGTACAGTCGCGCGATCCGGATCGTCATCGCTCTTGCTCCTTCGGGCGCCACAGCCCCCCGCACAAACCACCACCAACTCTCGCGCGATCGACCGGTGTACACGTCACGGGATTGATTTTCGTGCCGATACCCGGATACGTTGTAATGTCGATTGTCCTCCCAAGCCCGCGAGCACGGGAAGGACGCGCAGCTGGCAACATACTACGGCAAAGACACCATGCACCTTGAAGCCAAGCCCGGCGAGTCGGTCGCCACGCTCGTCGTCGATTTCGGCGTCGCGGGAAACGGCGCCGATTACCGCCGTACCGGCTGGGCCGATCCGGAACCCTGGCACACTTGGACGATCGGCACCGAAAGCCGTCTTGAACTGCCCCGTCCCGCGATGCCCGGAACCTATCGCCTGGTGCTCGATCTTGGGCCGTTCGTCTGGAAGCAGAAGCTGCCGGTGCAACGCTTGTCGATCCTGGTGAATGACTGCGAGGTCGGCACTTTCTTCGTTCGCGAGGTCACCAGGATAGAATGCCCTGTTCCCTGGAACGCGATCGGGCAGACGAGTCGGGTCGCGGTCACTTTCCGTCACCGCGATGCGGCAAGACCGCGCGACGTCAGCGGCGCCCCGGACGATCGCGAAATCGCCCTCGCATTCCGGCGGCTTAGCCTTTTTCGTCAGACCGATGTGTCTGCGACCGGCGAGCTGCCACTCGACCGGCTGATGCTGCAATTCGAAAGCCTCGGCGAGAATTGCGAATTCGGCCTGGCGCAGCGCCGCTGCGGCGCCGATCCGCTGGGCCTCCTGCGTTTCGCCAGCGCGCCAATTCCGGCGCTACTGTCGGGGCTGAAGGCGCGCTTCGAGGGGATCGGTGACTGGGATCAGCTCGAAGTTCGAATCTCCGAGAACCAGCTGGAATACCTCGTCTTCGATAAGCGCTTCGGTTTCCTTTATCACCCTTGGGTATTGATCGGCGAAGCGTCGGCCGAAAGCATCCATCAGCGCGAGGTGAAACAGCTGCCGCGGTTGCGGCGGAAGTTGGTCGATGACCTCATGGAGGCGCGCAAGATCTTCGTCTACCACAGTATGCAGCCGCTGCCGCAGCCCCTGGTCCGGCGGCTCCTGGCAGCAATGCGCGCCTACGGCCCGTCGACGCTGCTATGGGTCGAATTACAGGACAGGGGTCACCCGGCCGGTACGGTCGAGAGGATCGGCGCAGGCTTGCTCAAAGGTTATATCGATCGCTTCGCCCCGGGCGAAAACGCCCATGATTTGTCGCTCGAAGGCTGGGTTGCGCTGTGCCGGAGCGCATGGGCGCTCGCGCCGCAAAGCGTCAAATGAGGAAACGGATCCCGCGGGGATGTCGCCGCTCCGGGGGCCGGGCGGTGCCCTGCCCGGTACAGAAGTGAAGTCCCGGATCCAACGCGCTGTTCTTTCTTGCTTTCCAGCGGCGGTATCGGAAACAGGGTTGTCTTCGTTGGAAGACCCGGATAAGTTGTTTATAATCTTATCATGCTCGGAATGAGAGATCGACTGCGACCGCTGCGAGCGGGCGGTAAAAACGTATGAGAAAATCGGGATCCTTGGGCGACTCGCGGCCCGAGACTGAAGATAGGCCGGCCAGCCGACCGCATGCGGAAAGCGGCGATCGTTTCGAACATTTCAAGGCGAGGTGGCCGGAGCCCATGGCTAGAACGTCGCGGAAGAGAGAGGAATTGACGGCAGCCGCGCATGCCTTCGAGGTCCACGAGAGGCCGGGGACTTCGGCCGTTTCCGCAAGACCGGCGATGACCGCCACGGCGCCGGCGGCATCGGCATTGAGGCCGAAGGTGGTGAATGACGAGCTCGGTGAAGTGCCGCATCAGGTCTCCGCCGAGCGGGTTCTGAAAGGTCACATCGACTTGGCGAGATGGCCGCGCGTGAAGGGCTGGGTCTGGGACCCGGCGGTGCCCGGCCAGCGCATCCGGCTCGACCTTGTTGAAGGCAGGAACCGGCTGCTCACAACCGCCGCTAGCGTCAGTCGGCCGGATATCGCCATGGCGGGAATCGGCGATGGGCTGTATGGGTTCGAGATCGATTTGCATGACGGTCTACTGTCCGCCGGGCGCCATGTCCTGAGCGTGCGTTGCGCCGATACCGGCACGGAACTGCCGGGCTCGCCAATCATTCTCGATGTTCCGCCGAAGCCGGCGGACCCGACCGCAGCCTCCGTGTCGCGCAGAGCCTTGGATCAGCCGACGATCGAAGAACCGACACGCTCCGCCACATCCAGGACAGTGATGGCGCCGCCGCCGGTTACGGAGCCAGCCTCCGTGTCATTCGCTCTCGCCTCCGCAGACGCGGCCCCCCTTCGAGAGGCAGATAACCCCATACCGGAGATGGGCGAGCGATTGGCCGCTGACGGCCACCAGGAGAGCCCGGCTTTTCAGGGCTTCATCGATGGCATCGACGCTAAGTGGAGGCTGAGCGGATGGGCATACGACCCGGCCGCAAACGAGCCGCTTGTCGTCGAGCTGGTCGAGGGGGAAACGGTGCTGGCGACCGCGCGTGCAGCCGAGTTTCGCCCCGATCTGCTGGCTACCGGCGTCGGGCAAGGGACCTATGCATTTTACATTCGCATACCGGCGAGCCTGTTCGACGGCAAATTCCACAATTTGCGGGTTTACGGCGTCGGCTCGGCCCATCGCGAGCCGATCGGCAAACCGTTTGGGATCGTCCTGCCTCGCATCGGCCCGCGGCACGGTGCCGCGCAAGCCTCGGTTCCGGCTATAAGAATCTTCGAGCAAGTTTCCGGGATTAGCGCGCCAATGGCGGACCGGCCAAGCGCCGAGGTAATCGAAGAAACCTCTTCCGTGCTCCGGCAACTTGGGCTTCGTTTCGGCCACGCAGCGGCGTTGGGGCTGCTCTACGCCTATGTCCTTCGGCGGCCGATCGACAATGACGGGCTGGTGACGCGTCTGACGCGTATCCACTCCGACGTGTCAGAATACAAAAGCATCGTCCAGGAGGTGCTCTACTCCGACGAGGCGCAATCGATACACGGTCCGTCCAGGTATCTGAGCTTGCATCCGTTGGAGTTCCTCGGGGTGTGGCTCGACGGCAAGTTCGGCATCCTTGAGCTGCCCGCACAATGATTCACTGGCAATGATTTACTACAGCGTGCGCACCAGAAAAGCTCTGAAGGAACGGCTGTCGCGACTGCCGCTCGGACTGCCGCATTATTCCTACGGGATCGTGTGCAAGAAATTTCTGAACCTGTTTGAAGAGACGGGTATTCAGGTAGCCGAGCTGCCGATGCCGGAAATATACCCGTCGTACCGCGATCTGCGGCGCCCAACCGGCGACCAATCGAGGCCGATCCACCTGATGTTCAAGGCTTTCGACGAGTTTCGCCTGCTTAAGGGCGCCTACAATATCGCGCATGTGGCGTGGGAATACGGCAGCTTGCCGTCATTCGAGACGATGCCGCAATTGCATCCGAAACGGGCGTATCCACTGAATGACTACATCTACGCTTTGAAGCTGGTGGACGAGATTTGGGTCGGCTGCAGCTTCACGAAGGGTACGCTGACGCGTGCCGGACTTTCGAACGTCCATGTGATCCCCGCACCAATCGATATGCCGGAGGAGAGCGCGCGTTCGGCCGGGGAGGAAGAAAGCCCGTTTCACGATTCCTTTATGCACGGCCCGCTGCAGATCATCGACGCCACCCGGTCGTCGATCATGCGTGGCCAGGCGGAGGATCCGGCACCGACGCCGGGCGAGGGCCTATTCATGCGCATCGCGGATCGCAGGCGTCGCGGCGGCAAGGTGTTCCTGTCGATCTTCAACCCGCATGACCCCCGCAAGAATCCAGGGCCGATGCTGGCCGGCTTTCAGCGCTATTGCCAAAAACGGCGGCCGAGCGACCTTCTGATCCTCAAGATCCTGGTCGATGGCAAATACAACACCCTCGACGATGTGCTCAGGGTGATCCTGCCCCGGCGTTGCCGAGAGTCGCTTGGCTGGTTCGATCTGGTCGACTGCGAAAACATCGTCCTGGTCTGCGGCCTGATGTCCGAGCCCGAGATGGATAGGCTGTACGACGCGGCGGATTTTTATCTCTGCACCAGCAGCGCCGAGAGACAAAACTTGCCGCTCTTAGAGGCCATGGCGCGCGGCGTTGTGCCGATCGCGCCCGCCACGACCGCAATGGCAGATTACATCAGCGAAGACAATTCGGTGGTCGTCCCGGCCACCGAGGCGCCGGTCTACGACAGTGCGGCATCGGCCTATGGGTTGGCCGGCGCGCGGTGGCATGAGGTATCCGCGCAAGAGGTCGCGCTGGCGGTCGAGAGGGCCGCCTCGCTCGACCGCGGCACCTTTGCCAAACGAGCCGCAGCGGTGCGGATGGTCGCCGAACGCTATGCGCCCGCGGCGGTGGCGCGGCTGGTAAGCCAGCGGCTAGACGCGATCCAGAAGGAGCTTCGGCTCGGTGCGAAATCCCGAACCAACGCAACGGTGATGGCGGCCGCCCAATGAGCGACACGCGCTACTTTCTCGACGTGTCGCCGCTGCGCGATTACGCCTGGACCGGGATCCCGACGGTGACTGCCAGGATCGCCCGGTACCTGCTCAACACCCGGCCGGAGGCCACGGTCTTCTATTATGGGCCGGAAGTGGTGCTGCCGCAGTTTGTCGCGATGGCGATCGACAGCGCGCCGGGCGGTTATCTTCGCGCCTTTATCGAGGCCGGCACCGCGATCGCCGGCTCGCTCGACAATGCGCTCAGAGGCGATTTCACCTCGGTGGGCATCTTTCCCAACATCAAGCCGGTGCACCGGGTTTTCGATTTCGAATTGGTCGTCATGCACGATCTGAGCGCCATTCTGCTGCCGGAGATGCACACGCCGGAGGCGGCGATCGAGCACAGTGAGGCGCATGTGCGCGATGTCGCCACCTCCGATCTTGTTTGCTGCGTTTCCGAGGCGACGCGCCAGGATGTCCTCCAGTACCTGCGGGTCCCGCCGGAGCGCGTGTTCGTCTCGCATCTGGGTTGCGACGTCGCCGAGGAGACCGACGAATTCGCGTTGACGTCGCCCGTCTCGCCCTATGTCGTCGTGCTCGGCACGATCGAACCGCGCAAGAACCTCGGCCTGGTCGCCGATTTCATCCGCTGCCGCCCGCAGATCTGCGACGAGCTTGCATTCCTTTTCGTCGGGCGGCGCGGCTGGGGCGCCCAGTTCGAGGACCTGTTCGCCGACATCATGCGGCTGCCGCAATGCCGAGAGCGGGTGCTGTTCACCGACTACGTCACCGAGGGGGTCAAGCGGCGACTCCTGCGGCACGCGCGCTTTGCGATCTACCCGTCGTTGTTCGAGGGCTTCGGGCTCCCGGTCGTCGAGTGCATGGCACAGGGGTGTCCGATCATCACCTCGCGCAGCTCAAGCCTCGTCGAGCTCGCACTGGACGAGGATTTCTATTTCGACCCGCTGTCGCTCGCCGATTTCAGCCGCGCTTTCGGGCTGATGCACTCGATGACGATGCAGGAGGAGCGCCGCCGGCAGCTCTCGCACGACGTGACCCGGCGGGCCTCGGCCTTCTCCTGGGACGCGTTTGTCGAGCGCATCATCGAGAAGATAAGCGAACGGGTCGGCAGCTTATCTGCTACCAAAATATCGATGCCCGCGCAAAACCTCCGTCAAAGACGACGCGTCGTCGCCTAACCGGTTCCAAGAAGGTGAAGGCTCTCTCCAGCTGATCACCACTCTAGGATGAGGCTCCACGATCTTCTAAAATGAACCAGAATTATCCAATCGCCATCATGTCTTTCAACCGGCCTCACTATCTTGAGCCGGTTTTGAAAGCATTATCTGAACAAGTCGATTGTCGGATCTCAAAACGACCAATCTTCTTATTCCAAGATGGCGCGGTAAATCTAATTAGGGAAACGCTGAATAAACCGAGCTGGGTCGCTCGCATCGGGTAGAATCTGCGGTGCATGGGATCGGGGGCGAAGCGATGCGGCAAGGGAGCTTTTCGCAGGCGGAGTACGCCGGGAAGAAGAAGCA
>Ga0209380_10002841_pt1 | contig 10970 bp, 8 predicted proteins | sample HubBroMetageWFT6_FD_188347 | JGI IMG/M metagenome (GOLD analysis project Ga0209380, IMG submission 188347) | Warmed and freeze-thawed soil microbial communities from the Hubbard Brook experimental Forest, New Hampshire - Hubbard Brook CCASE Soil... | ecosystem: Environmental > Terrestrial > Soil...
CGCCGCGCCACTGGCGGGCGCCAGCCTCGGCCGGCCCAACGGCTTCGCGTACGCCCTAGTCGCGGCGGTGGCGTTCACGGCCGCATCGGCAGCCGTTTATCTCATCAACGACGTCGTTGACGCCGACCGCGACCGCGAGCATCCGGCGAAGCGGTCCCGGCCGGTCGCATCGGGCCGCCTGCCCGTGCCCCTCGCGCTCGGCTTTGCCGCGATCGCGATCGGGCTGGCGGTGGCAGCGTGCGTGCGCATCAGCTCGCCCGATCTCGCCGGCGTCATCGGCATCTACATCGGCCTGTCGATCCTGTACACGCTGGCACTCAAGCACATCCCGGTCATCGAGGTGGCGTTCGTGGCCACCGGCTTCGTGCTGCGGGCGCTCGGCGGAGCGGCCGCCACGCATGTGCCGCCGTCCGGGTGGTTCCTCACGGTCTGCAGCCTCGGTGCCCTGATGGTGGCGATCGGCAAGAGGTACACCGAGCTCGAAGTACTCGGCGACGGGGCGGCCCGCCACCGGCCCGTGATGCGGTGGTACGGCCTGGCCGGACTGCGGGCCGGCCAGCGGGCGGTCGGCGGGGCCATGCTGGCCTCGTACCTGCTGTGGGCGCTGTCGGAGCCGGACTACTGGATGCGCGGCTGGCATCTGGTCAGCGCGGCTCCGCTCGCGGTCGCGCTGATGCGGTTTGACCGGCTGACCGGCCTGGCCGAGAACCGGCCGGTTGAAGACCTCATCGCACGGGATCCGTTCATGCTGTGCAGCGAGGTCACCTGGCTGACGATGTTCCTGGTCGGGCTCTAACGATGCCGCTGACCCAGCCAGTCACGACCGAGCGGCTCCAGGATCTCATCGCCAGCCGGCCTGCCGGCGGGGTGCTCGCCCGCGGGGCGGGCCTGAGCTATGGCGACGCCGCGAAGAACGCCGGCGGTGAGGTGCTCGGGACGCTGACCGCGCCGGGAGTCGACCTGGACGCGGAGCGCGGCACGGCTACGGTCACCGCGTCGACGACGTTCGCTCAGCTGCTCACCGCGCTCGTGCCGGCCGGATTCATCCCGCCCGTCCTGTCGCTGAGCCGGGAGGCCACGGTCGGGGGCGCGATCGCCGCGGACGCGCACGGGCCTGACCACGTCACCGGCGGCAGCATCTCGGCGTGGCTGGAGCAGATCGATCTGGTCGACGGCACCGGCGAGCTCCGTCAGCTCACCCCGGCTGGCGACCCGGAGGGCCTGCGGGCCACCGCGGGCGGCCTCGGCCTGACCGGCGTCATCGTCACGGCGACCGTCCGGCTGCGGCGGCTCGAGACGGCCGGCCTGCAGGTGGTCAGCCGCCGGGCCGGCAGCCTGTGCGAGGTGCTCAGCGCCCTGGAGGCGGCGCCTACGCAGTACGCCGTCGCCTGGGTTGATGCGGCCGCATCGGGCGCGGCCCTTGGCCGGGGCGTAGTCGAGGCGGCGGACCACGTCACCGCCGGTGAGCTTGCCTCCTGGCCGCCGGAGGCCGGGCGGCGGGCGCGACTTGCCTATCAGCCGCCGCGCTCCTGGCGCTGGCCCGCGCCGCCGGTCCCGGTGACGCCCGCGACGGTGCGAGCGTTCAACACGATCTGGTACCGCCGGGCGCCGGCCAGGCACATCGGGCTGCGGGATCTGGCCGGCTACTTCCACCGGCTGGACTCGGCCGACGGCTGGAACCGGTCCGCCGGGCCGGCCGCACTCCGGCGCTATCAGTTCGTCGTCCCCGACCAGGCCGAGCGGCTGCTCGAGGACATACTCGACGCGGTCAGGCGGCACGGCTGCCCGCCGTTCCTCGGCCGCCTGCAGCGTCTGGGCGCGGCCAGCGGCGGCGAGCTGTCGTTCCCGCGGCCTGGCTGGTGCCTGGCGGTTGACCTGCCCGCAGGCCGGCCGCAGGTCCCCGGCCTGCTTCGCGCGCTCGACCAGCGGATCGCCGCGGCCGGCGGCCGGGTTCGCATTGCCGAGGATGCCCGGCTCAGCCGGGATGCGTTCGAGGCAATGTACGGCCCGCTGACCTCCTGGCGCGCCGCCAGGGCCCGGCTGGATCCATGCGGCGTGTTCCGCTCGGACCTAGGCCGTAGGGTCGGCCTGTGCTGACCACGAGAGCGAAGCGGATCCTCCTGCTCGGCGGGACGAGCGAGATCGGGCTGGCAATTCTCGCGGCGATGCGGCTGCCCGCTGACTGCGAGGTGATCCTGGCCGGGCGCGACGAGCAGGCGCTGAAGACGGCTGCGGCGAGCCTGCCGTGCGCAGCGCAGACCGTGCCCTACGACGCCACCGACCTGGCCAGGCCCGCGGCCCTGGCCGATGCCGTGTTCGGCGAGGGACCGGTCGACATCGCGATCGCCGCGGCCGGCATCCTCATCCCCCAGGCTGAGCTGGACGCGGATCCGCAGCAGGCGGGCGTCCTGGTCCAGACCAACCTCACCGGGCACGTGACTGCGGTCCTGGCGATCGCGGAGCGGATGCGCGCCCGCGGCCGGGGGACGATCGTGATCCTGTCGTCGGTTGCTGCCGTGCGGCCGCGCAAGGCGAACTTCGTGTACGGCGCGGCCAAGGCCGGGCTGGATGCGTTCGGCCGGGGGCTGGCCGACTCGCTGCACGGCAGCGGAGTCCGGGTCCTGCTCGTGCGGCCTGGTTTCGTGGTCGGGAGGATGACCGCGGGGATGCCGCCCGCCCCCTTGTCGACGACACCGGACCAGGTAGGGGCGGCCGTCGCCGCCGCGCTCCTAGGCCGGGGCGACGTAGTGTGGGTACCGCCTGCCCTGCGGCTGCTGGCGGGCGCGATCCGCCTGATCCCCCGCCCGCTGTGGCGCAGGCTCCGGCGGTAGGAGAGTTCACCGGTGCGGGTGCTGATCGCCGAGGACGACGCCGGGCTGCGTGACGTGCTGGTCCGCGGCCTGCGCGAGAACGGCTACGTCGTCGACGCGGTCGCCGACGGCAATGCGGCCCTGCGCTACCTGCGCAGCTATGAGTACGAGCTCGCGGTGCTCGACTGGCGCATGCCGGCGGTATCCGGCCTCGAGGTCGTGCAGTGGATCAGGCGGCACCAGCAGCCGGCCGCCGTCCTGATGCTGACCGCGCGGGACGCGCCCGCCGACCGGGTCGCCGGCCTGGACGCGGGCGCGGACGACTACCTGATCAAGCCCTTCGACTTCGGCGAGCTGCTTGCCCGGCTGCGGGCGCTGCAGCGCCGGGCGCCGGCCGTGCAGCATCCCGAGCTGGTAGTCGGTGACCTGCGCTTTGACCCGGCCGCCAGGGCCGTCCGCGTCGCCGGCGAGGCGCGCGAGCTGACGGTCACCGAGTTCGGCATCCTGGAGATGCTCGTGCGAAGGTCACCGGCCGTGGTCGCCAGGCGTTCCATTGCCGTGCATGTCTGGGACAACGAGGCGGATGCAATGGGCTCCAACACGATCGACGTGCATCTCGCCCGGCTGCGCGCCAAGCTGGCCGGGGGGATGGTCAGGATCGAGACCGTCCGCGGCGTCGGCTACCGGATCGTGGGCCAGTGAGCAGGCCGCGGCTGTCGCCGGAGCGGGCGCACGCCGCCAGGGTCGCGCTGGCCGCGGCCCTGCTGGTCTGCGTCGTCTACGCCGCGTGCGCGGCGGTGCTGGACGCCGCGGTCACGGTCCGGCTGATCGCCGGCGTGGACTCGCGGCTGCAGGACCGGGTGACCGACATCAGGGAATCCGGGCTCAGCGAGGTGATGGACGACGACGACATCGAGGCCACGCCCGTCTACCTCTGGCACGTCACCAGGAACGGGCCGGTGGCCGAGCCCGGCCAGGGCGCGCCGCCGCTGCCCCCGCATCTGCATCTGGCGGGCGGCCAGGCGCTGACGGTCGAGCTGCCGGCCGGGCAGTTCCGGCTGTACGCGGGCCGGGCCGACGGGCCGCTGATCGCCGGGCAGGATCTGGCGCCCCAGAACCACCTGCTGGCGGTACTGCGCGACGGCGAGGCGCTCGCGGCGCCGGTCTTGCTGCTCGCCATGTTCGCGGGAGCGCTCACCATCGGCCTTCGTGCCCTCTCCCCGGTTGAGCGGTCGCGGCGCCGCCAGCTTGAGTTCACCGCGGACGCCTCACATGAGCTGCGCACTCCGCTGAGCGTGATCAGCGCGGAGACGAGCATCGCGCTCAGCGCCGACCGCGATGCCGAGTCCTACCGCGGCACGCTCACCCGGATCGAGGGCGAGAGCCGGCGCCTGCAGAAGATCGTGGAGGACATCCTCTGGCTGGCGCGGTTCGACTCCGCGCCGCCTCAGCCCGTGCGCGAGCCGCTGGATCTCTGGACGATCGCGGCCGACTGCGCCCGGCGGTTCGCCATCCTGGCCGAGTCCAGGCAGCAGGCCATCGTCGCTCCCGCGGAGACGACGGAGCCAGCGTGGATCAGTGCCCCGCCGGAGTGGATAGACCGGCTGGCCGGCGTGCTCGCCGACAACGCCTGCCGCTTCGCCGGGCCCGGCGGCACGGTGCGGTTCAGCGTGATGCCGCGCGGCAGCCGGGTCTGCCTGATCGTCGAGGACAGCGGACCGGGGATCTCGGCCGAGGTGCGCGACCGCCTGTTCGACCGGTTCCACCGCTCGACCGAGCAGGGCGGCAGCGCCGGGCTCGGGCTGGCGATCGCCGACTCCATCGCCTCGTCGACCGGCGGGCAGTGGCGCGTTGGCACGTCCGACCTCGGCGGGGCGCTGTTCGAGGTGTCCTGGCGGCGCGCAGGCTCGCGGCAGCATCAGGCCTCGGCGCCCTGGCCGCGCTCGGCGGCCAGGGCGCCGGACCCGATGGTCGCCGGCGGCGGCCAGGCGGACGGGCCCTGACGGCCTACCAGTACTGCGTGGTCGCGCCCGAGCTGTTCGTGATCCCGCCGGCCGTCTCGGGCGGCTCGAACACGGACTGGACGGCGACCCGGCCAGGACCCTGCAGGGTGAGCCAGACCGACTTGGCCTGGAACCGGGCCGAGCTGAACCAGTACTGGCCGTGCGGGTACTCGAAGTGCAGGAACATCCGGACGCTGCGGTCCTTCCAGATGAGCCCGCCCGGCTGGACCAGGATCCGCTCGCCCTGGCGCAGGTCGCGGATGAACGTGTTGCCCGGCGCGTGCAGGAGCAGCAGGCCCGGCCCGCCCTGCGCCGTGAACCGGTCCATCGTCTGGCCCAGCGGGTAGTGATACTCCTGCTCGTTGCCGTTCTGGGTGGTATACCAGATCCCCGCGTTCTCCCAGTGGTAGCCGACGTTGCCGGTCGCCACGAGGAACCGGTGCTCGACCACGTCCACCGCGTGGTTGGCCGGCAGCGGCACGGCGATGGTCTCGCCGGGGTGGTCGGCGCTGATCGCGACGTGGCCGGGGCCTTTCGCGGTCATCATGACCAGGGGCATGCCGGACATCATCCGGTTCCAGCGGCCCTGCATCTTGTAGGTGTCGAGCTGGACCTTCGGATCGCTGTGGAGCAGCACGTGATGCGAGAAGTAGACCCAGTCCTCCGGGTCCAGGTTCATCTCGGCGACCGGCACGTACTTGCCGCTGATCTGGCACGTTGACCGGTTGAACTTGATGCGGGCCATGTCCCTGATGGGCGGCTGCTCCGCCCAGCCGGACTTGGATACCCGCTCCCTGACGTCCACCGGAGCGCCGCAGTGCGGGCAGGTCGGCCCGCCGCCCTCGCTCGGGATCCGGCAGTACGGGCAGGTATAAGTGGCCGTAGGCGTCGACATGTCGGCCGCCTACTCGGTGCCGTGGTGGACGTACATCGACTGGATGCCGACCCGGCCCGGTCCGGTCATCTCGGCCAGGAACATGGTGTGGCTGCCCATCATGCCGGTCTTGAAGCGCTGCTGAACCGTGTTCATCTGGACCGAGGAGTCCTTGTACAGGAAGCCGCCCGGCTCGACCAGCACCTTCTCCCCTGGCTGCAGCGTCTTCTGGAAGACGTTGCCGTAACCGTGCAGAAGCAGCAGGCCCTGCTCCCCTCCGGTCACGAACCGGTCCATGTACATGCCGCTGCCGCCGTGCAGGACGTTCGCGAGGCCCTTGATGCGGACGAACGAGTAGTTCAGCGAGTGCGTCCCGGCCAGGAACGCGTGCTCGCGCACGTCGATCTCGTGGGTGGGATGGATCGGCAGCACGACGACCTCGCCGGTCGCGTCCCTGGACAGCGCGATGCGGCCCGGGCCGTGCGCCACGCTGATGATGTGCGGCATGCCGCCGATCATCCGGCGGGCGCCGCCAGGGTTGTTCATCGCCGACATCGGCACCTGCGGCTCTTTCCACAGCATCACGTGATGCTCGAAGAAGACCGAGTCGCCCTCGGAGAGAGCCAGCTCGGCGACGGGCACGATCTCGCCCTCGATCTGGCAGGTGGAATTGGAGAACCGGAACTCCGTCATGTCCCGCAGCCGCGGCGCCTCGGCCCAGCCCGAGTCGGAGACGAGATTCCGCTTGTCGAGCGGGGCGCCGCACGTAGAGCAGCTCGTCCGCTCCGGCTCGTTCTGAGCCTTACACCACTGACACTCGATCCTGTCCATCAGGGCAGGCCTTTCTAATGGGGGTTGGTTGAACCGTGACTTAGCGGGGAAAAATGTGACGATGCGGACCTGCGCGTAGGGGCAAGCACGCGCGCCAGGTCAGGCTGGCGGCGATGCCGTCGGCGTGCCGCACTCGGCGCAGAACTTCGCGGCCGGGCTGATGCTGGCGTTGCAGTTCGTGCAGTGCTTGCTAGTCGGCGTGCCGCACTCGGCGCAGAACTTCGCCCCCACCGCGACCGGGCTCTGGCAGTTCGTGCAGGCCACGGTCGCTGCCGGGGCCTCTGGCGCCGGAGCCTGGGCGGGCGGTGCCTCCGGCGGGGCGGCCTGCTGCTGGCCCGCTGCCGCCTGCGCGGCATAACCCTGGCCGCCCCCCGCGAAGCCCGTTCCCTGCGGCGGCGCGTAGGGCGCCTGCTGGCCCGGCGCCTGCATCATGTTGCCGGCCATGCCCATGCCGACACCCATGAACATCGGCCCGACGCCCTCGCCGCCCTTGGCCATGCCCTGGCCCGCGCCCTGCAGGGCCTCGGCTTGCGCGGCCTGGAGGAACCCGCCGGCCAGCCGGCTGTAGGCGGTGTCGCCGGCCAGCTTCTTCAGGCGGGCGTTGTCGTCGTCATCGAGGTTGACGTCGACGTTGCCGAGCCGGGTGAGCGTGATGCCGTAAGTTTCCAGCTCCTGGTTGCCGGCCTGCAGCGTCTGCTGCTCGATCTCCGGGCTGTGCATGGACAGACCGAGAATGGGCCAGGTCCCCGACATCAGCTGGGTGGTCACGCACGTGCGGGTGACCTTGAGCAGCTGCTGGGTGACCCAGGCCGTAATCGCTTCGTTGCTGGTCACGTCCACGGTGCCGGTCAGGTTCAGGATCAGCTTCTGCGGGTCGTTCACCCGCACCGCGTACTCGCCGAACGTGCGCAGCGTGACGATCAGACCGCTCTGCGGGTCCTGCACCTCGTCGAGCCGGCCGCCGAACCTGATGTTCGGGTACTCCCTGGTCCCGACGAAGAAGATCTCGGCCCGGAAGGCGTTGCCGCCAGAGGCCCAGTCGACGAACATGCCGAGGAAGGGGATTTCCTTGGCGTCGAGCGTGTGCTGCCCCGGCAGCAGGACGCCCATGATCTGGCCCTGGCTCATGAAGACCGCGACCTGGTCAGGCTCGACGATCGCCCGGGTGAACTTGCGGATGTTGTGGTCTGGCCACTTGTAGACGATCTGGCCCTTGGCGCTGTCCGGCGCGGCGATGAACTCGCGACGCGCCTCGTTGAGAAGGCCCATCGAAAATGCTCCCCCTACCTGGAATGGGACCCCACAGCTGCCTGCTGCTCGGGCCGCAACTAACGGGATCATAGCCCCGCCAGGCGTCCATCTGGCCAGATCTGGTGGCGAGCAGGGCTTATGTACGGCCTTAGGCGCGGAACGACGGGTGCCCCTTGTCCCCGTATATCCAGTCGCGCGGGCAGACTAGGGCATTGAATTCTGACTACTCTGCCCGACGCGTAACAATGGTTCATGAGCAAAACGCCGCTTGCGCCGCCGCCTGGTGACCGATCCGTCAAGACGGCGCCGCCGCCGCCCCCGCCCTGGCGGCACTGGCTGTGGGCTGTGGCTCTGCTGGTCACGCTGCTCTGGATCGTGACCGCCTTCCTGCCCACGTCCTCGACGCAGAGCCTCAGCTATACGCAATTCCGCAACGACGTTGCCGCTCACAAGATCAAGACGGTGACGATCCCGAGCGCCGGCGCGGCCGATGCGAACGTCACGATCTCGGGGACCCTGACCAACGGCAAGAGCTACACCTCGGTCACGCCGTACATCGCGCCGGGCTCGCCGCTGGCCACGAGCCTGCAGAGCGCGGGGGTGAGTACCTCCTACTCCGCGCCGTCCAGTTCGATCGCAGGTCTGGTGCTGGGCATTCTGTTCTTCTTCGTCCTGCCGATAGCAGTGGTGTTCTTTGTCTTCCGGCGGATGGCGCGGAGCGCCGGGAGCTCGCTGCAGGGCGTCATGGGGGTCGGCCGGTCTCGGGCCAAGGTGTTCGACGCCGAGAAGCCGAGCACCAAGTTCTCCGATGTGGCGGGGTATGACGGGGTCAAGGCGGAGATCACCGAGGTCGTCGACTTCCTGCGCAACCCTGACCGTTACCGGAAGGCGGGCGCGATGGCGCCGCGAGGCGTGCTGATGGTGGGCCCGCCGGGTACCGGCAAGACGCTGCTGGCGCGGGCCGTCGCCGGCGAGGCCGGGGTGCCGTTCTTCTCGGTCGCAGGATCGAGCTTCGTGGAGATGTTCGTCGGCGTGGGGGCCGCGCGGGTCCGCGACCTGTTTGCCGAGGCCCGCAAGGCCGCTCCGGCCATCATCTTCGTGGACGAGATCGACGCGATCGGGCAGCGCCGGGCCGGATCCGGCTCCGTTGTCGCGAACGACGAGCGCGAGCAGACGCTCAACCAGCTGCTGTCGGAGATGGACGGGTTCGACATCTCTGAGGGGATCGTCGTGCTCGGTGCCACCAACCGGCCCGAGGTCCTCGATCCGGCGCTGCTGCGGCCGGGCCGGTTCGACCGGCAGATCGTGATCCCGCTGCCGACGCTGTCCGAGCGCGCCGCCATCCTGGCCGTGCACTGCCGGGACAAGCAGCTCGGCCCGGACGTCAACCTCACGGTGGTCGCCCGCGGCACACCCGGCTTCTCCGGCGCCGACCTGGCCAACCTGGCCAACGAAGCCGCCATCTTCGCGGTGCGGGCCGGCCGTACGGTGCTGTCGGCTACCGACTTCGACGATGCCCGCGACCGGATCCTGCTCGGCCGCCGGGAAGGCTCCAATGTCCTGCTGCCGGAAGAGAAGCAGGCGGTCGCGATCCACGAGTCCGGCCATGCGCTGGTCGCCGCGCTGTCCGATCACGCCGACCCGGTGGCCAAGGTGACGATCCTGCCGGCCGGGCAGGCGCTCGGCGTTACCCAGCAGCTGCCGCTGGTCGAGCGCCACCTCTACGGCGAGGACTACCTGACCGAATCGCTGGCCGTGCGGCTCGGCGGCCGCGCCGCCGAACTGGTCGAGCTGAACCAGGGCTCGACCGGAGCCGCGAATGACCTTGCGTCCGCGACGGACCTGGCGACGAAGATGGTCAGGGAGTTCGGCCTGTCCCCCGCGGTCGGGCCGGTCGGCTATCCCGAAGGCGGATCGGTGTTCCTCGGCGGCGGCGGTCCTGGCCTGTCCAGCCGGCCGTTCGCCGAGTCCACCCAGGCCACGATCGACTCCGAGGTCGCCCGGCTGCTGCGCGAGGCCGAGCAGTCGGCCGTTGCGCTGATCCGCTCGCACCGCGCCGAGCTGGATCAGCTCGTCAGCCTCCTGATCGAGAACGAGACCGTTGACGGCGCCGAGGTCTACCGGATCGTGGGCAGGCCCGTGCCCGTGGGCCGCACCGACGAGCTGAACATCGTGCCGCACCCGGCACCCGCCGGGGCGACTGCGACCGGTCCTGGACCCGCGACCGCCATCGCGGACGTGGCCGAGCCCTAGACGTTTGATGCCCTAGTCGAGCCACAGGGTCCAGAGCGGGGCGTCGAGGATGTACTCCGCGATCTCGCTGACCGTGGTCCGCGCGACCCCGTGCGGTGTCGGCCAGAACTCGTCGCACATGGCCCAGATCTCGGCGGCCGCGGCCTCGGCCGCCGCCTGCGTGCGCGGCGGCCGCCGGACGAGCAGCCGGTACTCGGCGAAACCGACCTCGACCAGTGTCGCCCCGAACCGGTCTTCCCACGAGCGCAGGACCGCCGACAGCGGGGCCGCGGTGCCGTAGCTGTTGACCGCGCCCGTGAAGCCGACCCGTACCAGTACGTCCGCCGGGCGTTCCGCCGGTACGAGCCCGATCCTGGCCGTCGCTGGCAGCAGGCTGAGTGCGCGGCCGAGCTCGCCCGCGGTGAGCTCAGCTCCGCCGCCGAGCGCGAGTCCGGGAAAGTGCATGGTGTACGGGGCGAACTGGCTCTGCTGCTCGGGTGAGTCGTCGTCAGGATCCAGCGACCCGGCCCAGCTGCCGGCGAGCACCATGGCCGGATCCAGCCGGTCGACATCGCGCACGCTGGCGTCGACCTCGAGTTCCTGCGCATCCCACGGGCGGCCCTCGCTCGCGCGTCCGGCGAGGAACCCCAGCAGGATCGGCGCGAGGCCCGTATCGCCGTGCATCTCGTGCAGCCGCAGCCAGACCCGCCCGGCATCCGGGACGGGCATGGAGGTCGCCCAGAGGAGGGGCCGGGGTTCCTGGCCCTCCAGCTGCCGCCCGGCCGGCAGCTGGACATCGCCGATCCGCACCGGTCCGTCGGGCGGGATGCTCGCACTCATAGTCGCCATATACTGCCGCACGTCATGGAACAGGGCGACATCGCGGTCCGCCGGCTGGCCGACGCCGTGGCGCGCCTGGCGGAGCTGACGCGCGGCCGAGTGCGGGCCGGCATCTCGCACGAGGATGCC
>Ga0209380_10002842_pt1 | contig 10967 bp, 7 predicted proteins | sample HubBroMetageWFT6_FD_188347 | JGI IMG/M metagenome (GOLD analysis project Ga0209380, IMG submission 188347) | Warmed and freeze-thawed soil microbial communities from the Hubbard Brook experimental Forest, New Hampshire - Hubbard Brook CCASE Soil... | ecosystem: Environmental > Terrestrial > Soil...
CAGGCTGCGCTACGCCCCGACGACACGCACTCAGGCGAGCTAAATAAACGGCCCGAATGGAATACTCAGAATAGCATAGCTCTGCGTGCGAACCTAGAGCGCGGTGGGCATGCTCGAGACTCAATTAGGAGGTTGAATCAAACGGCTGCCAGCCCTCAAAACGGGCGGCCTCTACAAAACCCAACACCAAAATGGCACAACGGTTTTGTAGCGGCGGTTCCGTCACGCGTTTTCCGGGACGGAACGGGCATCTTTGAGGTCAAACTTTGTCGCCATCAGGCGCTTCCGCATCGCACATGGCGCCGCATGTGATAAATTCGCGCTGCCCGTCCGAGCGCAGGCGCTGTGCTATAGTAATTTCCGCGAGGCAGAAATTCTCCGCATCCAGCAGGTAATCCTTTAAGCCGGGAGAGACGCGAACATACGTTCGCGCACACCAAGATGGCATTGATGGAACGCATCCAGAAAGATTTGACCGCGGCGATGATGTCCAAGGACGAATTGCGCCTGAGCGTGCTGCGGATGATCAAGTCCGCGCTCAAGTACAAAGAGGTCGAGAAAGTCCGTCCGCTGGAGGATGCCGAGGCGCTGCAAGTGCTGCAAACCCTCGTCAAGCAGCGGCGCGAGTCGGTCGAGCAATTTGCCAAAGGCGGCCGCCGGGACCTCGCCGACAAGGAAACCAAGGAAATCGCCATCCTCGAAGCTTACCTGCCCGCGGGCGCATCCGATTCCGATATGAGCGCCGCGATCGAAGCCGCCATCGCCGAAACCGGGGCGAATTCCCCGAAAGCAATGGGCGCGGTGATCAAAGCAGCCAAAGCGCGCCTCGAAGGCAAGACGGTGGACGGGAAAGCGTTGTCCGATCGCGTCAGAGACCGTCTGTCCAAGATGGCGTAAACGAAAGTTGCGCGTTGACAGTCCAGAGTTGAGAGCGAATTCCTAATCTGTACACACACCGGTCTAGCAAGCCTCATCTCTCCCATATCGACTTTTCATCCTCTCCCCGCGTATCCTCCGAGCGTGCCTTTGCCTGAAACCATTCCCGTTCGCTACACCGAGGAAGAAGCCGGATACGTGACCGTGCGCCCGCTTGTCCGCCAAACATTTCGCCTGGACGAACTCCTCGACATGATCCTCAGCGTCACGGGAAAAGATTTGGCGCGCGTCCGGCAACTCCTTCATTCCGGCACGGTCGTCTATCATTTCTATCGCTATTCCTGGGCCGGATTTGAGGCGGACGAAGCGGAGCTGGCCGCCGCGCTGGCGCAATTTCCCGATGCCGATCCCTCCCGCCCGTTTGCCCCCGGCCAGTGCTCTAACGCCGTATTTGACGACGCCGGCGCAATTCCCAGGCACCTGTTGGATCTGGACCGGGAGGCGGGCTCTGCGCGCCGTATATTTCGCGGGCAAAGTTTCTGGGAGCGCCTGATGGATATTGCCGCCCAGGAAAATCCGCCGTACCAAAAATATTCCTACTCGCGACGCGCCGATCTTTACCGCCTTGATCTGGACGCGGAGAACACCGTGCTGATTGCTGACGCGGCAAACCGCTTGGCCACCAGAAAGCTGCGTGCCGCGTTGCGCGTAATGCCCGCGGCAGCGTGCATTCTGTTCGTTTGCCCGCGGTAGGAAAGTGGCGCACGCTTAAGCTTGCGGGGGTTAGTCCCTGTAAGAACCAACCCCCGCAAGCTGAAGCGTGCGCCACAATACCCTATGAGTCTTCTGCTACGCTCAACTCAAAATTCTCTCGAACCCCCAACAATTTAAGCCATAATGCCGGGCGAATGCAGAGGCCCTTGCTTCAAGATTTTGCGAAGACGGGATTCGGAGCGGAATCGTTCGCGGAGGTGTTGCTTGGCCACTACCACTAAGCCCTGGAGTTCGACGGCGCCGCCGGCGGAGTTTCGCCCTTACGTGGACGCCTCGAGCACGCTGACGGAGTTCAGTTGGCGCGCGGTGATTCTGGGCGCGATTTTCGGCGCTCTGTTTGGAGCGGTATCCGTCTACGTGGGCCTGCGCGCGGGACTCACGGTTTCCGCGTCCATTCCGATCTCCGTGCTTTCGATTTCCATCCTGCGCGCGTTCGGCCGGTCCACCATCCTCGAAAACAACATCGTGCAGACCACCGGCTCGGCGGGCGAATCGGTGGCGGCCGGAGTGATTTTCACTTTGCCCGCGCTGATCTTCATGGGCTTTTCGTTGAACACCGAATATTGGCGCGTCTTTTTTCTCGCGCTGATCGGCGGATGGCTTGGCGTGCTGTTCATGATCCCTCTGCGCCGCCAGCTCATCGTCAAGGAACACGGGAATCTGCTCTACCCGGAAGGGACAGCCTGCGCCGATGTGCTGGTCGCGGGCGAGCGCGGCGGGTCCTTCGCCAGCAGCGTGTTCTGGGGGCTGGGCATCGGCGGCATTTACACCTGGCTGAAGAACTCGATGCACATGTGGCCGGACCAGCCGGAATATCTTCCGAAGTGGCTGCCGGGCGCGTCCTTCCGCGCCGCTATCACCTCGGAATATCTCGGCGTGGGCTACATCATCGGGCCCAAAACCGCGGGCACCATTTTCGCGGGCGGCGTTTTTTCCTGGCTCGTGTTGATGCCCTCGATCCGTTTCTTCGGTCAAAATCTGACCGGGCCGCTTTATCCCTCCACGATTCCCATCGCCCAAATGTCCCCGGACCAATTGTGGTCCAGCTACGTTCGCCCCATCGGCGCGGGCGCCGTGGCCGCCGCCGGACTGATCACGCTGCTTCGAACGCTACCGACGATTTTGAGCGCGCTCACCGCGGGCTTGAAGGACGTACGCGCCCAGCGCGCGGGCACGGCCGTGCAGGCCGACCGCCTCGAACGCGACCTGCCCATGAAGTTCGTGCTGGTCGGATCCATCGTCATCGTCGCCATGATGTGGGCGCTGTTGACGTTCAAACCGATTCCAGGCGCTAGCACTGGCATGTTTTCCAACCTGATGGCGGCGCTCCTGGTGATCGTTTTCGGCTTCCTGTTTGTGACGGTTTCGTGCCGCATCTGCGGGCTGATCGGCACATCGTCGAATCCTGTAAGCGGCATGACCATCGCCACGCTCATGGCCACCTGCGCGATGTTTCTGGTGGCGGGCTGGACGGGCGGCGCGTTCGCCGCGCTGGCGATTACCATTGGCGGCGTCGTGGCGATTGCGGCGGCCAATGCCGGAGCGACTTCGCAGGACCTCAAGACGGGTTTCCTCGTGGGCGCGACTCCGGTGCGCCAGCAGATCGGATTGATCGTCGGCGTGCTGGTGGCTTCGTTTTTTATCGGCCTGACGCTGATCGGGATGAACAAAGGCCTTGAAAAATACACGCCCAACCCGATTCCCATCAATCTCGCGCAGCTTCCCGATGGCGTGCAGGTGGAGACGCAGAATTACGAACACGCGGGCAAAACGTACGTGTTGGTGAACGCGCTCGGCTCTCAGGAAATTCCCGACGGAAAATATCTCTACGATCCCGCGACCAGCCGGATCGAAATTCAGTGGGTGCAGGGAATCGGCAGCGATGCCGCTCCCGCTCCGCAGGCGCGCCTGATGGCCACGGTCATCAATGGCATCCTGACGCAGCGGCTGCCGTGGCGACTGATTTTTCTTGGCGTGTTTCTCGTCGTTGCCATCGAGCTGCTCGGCGTACGCTCGCTTTCGTTCGCCGTGGGCTCCTATCTTTCCATCGCCACAACCGCGGCGATCTTCGCGGGCGGGGCCGTGCGCTGGCTCGTCGAGCGCAACAAGACCAAGACCGCCGGATCCGAAAGCGAAGTCAGTCCCGGCGCGCTCTATTCCAGCGGATTGATCGCCGCGGGCGGAGTCGTGGGCCTGCTGGCCATCATTATCAAGCTCATGGAAATCCGCGGCTGGGTCACGCCCGACAAATTCAACGTCGGCGAAAAATGGATCGGGAGCCTCGCTACAAACGATTGGCTCGGCGTCGTGATGTTTCTGCTGCTGGCGTCGTCACTGTTCGTCTTTGCGCGCAGAAAGCTCGAGTAGCCCCAAGCACCCCAAGTGGCGCACGCTTCAGCTTGCGGGGGTTAGTCCTTGCAAGAACCAAACCCCGCAAGCTGAAGCGTGCGCCACCGAATTCCCGCATGATAAACTTCCGCCCATGAGCGAAAATCAGCCCACGCGTCGCGAAGTCCTCCTCGGAACCGCTGCTGCACTGCTCTTGAATGGCAGTCTGAAGGGCGAAGCCCCCGAATCTACGATTTGTTTCCTGAGCGCAATTGAGATGGCCCGCCTGATCCGCGCGAAAAAACTCTCGGCGCGCGAGGCATTGTCCGCGCACCTGAAACAAATCGAGCGCGTAAACCCAAAGGTGAATGCCATCGTAACTTTGGTGCCGGAAATGGCCGCCGGCGCCGCCGCCAAGGCCGATGAGATGCAGGCGCGCAATGAGACATTGGGCCCGCTGCACGGCCTGCCCGTCGCGCACAAGGACCTCTTGGAAACGCGCGGCATCCGCACCACATTTGGATCGCCGCTCTTTAAGGATTTCATTCCCACCGAAAACAACATCGTTGTCGAGCGCATGCGCCGCGCCGGCGCGATCATCCTCGGCAAGACCAACACGCCTGAATTCGGAGCAGGGTCGCAAACGTTCAACAAAGTTTTCGGCGCGACGCGCAATCCCTACGACCTGACGAAGACGTGCGGCGGGTCTTCTGGCGGCGCTGCCGTCAGTCTGGCCTGCGGACTCGCACCAGTTGTCAGCGGCTCCGATACCGGCGGTTCGTTGCGCAATCCCGCGGCATTCTGTAACGTGGTCGGTTTCCGCCCTTCCGTCGGCCGCGTACCGAACCCCAAAGCCGCATTCGCCTGGTCCACGCTGAGCACTTCGGGATGTCTTGGGCGTACCGTGGCCGATCTCGCCTACCTGCTGAGCACCATCGCCGGGCCGGATTCCCGCTCGCCGCTCTCCATCAACGAGCCTGGAGAACTTTTCGCGCGCCCGCTCGATCGCAGCTTCAAGGGCGTGCGCGTGGCCTGGTTCAAGGATTTGGGCGGAGTGCCCTTCGACCCGCGCGTGCGCGCCGTGGTGGACGGCCACAGGAAAACGTTCGAATCCCTGGGCTGCATCGTCGACGAGGCCGAACCCGACTTCGCCCCCGCGGAAATCGCCTTTCGCGTCCTGCGCGCGCTAGGTTCGGCGAATGCCTACGGCGCGCAGTTGCATGACCACCCCGACGCTTTCAAGGACACGCTCAAGGGCGAGATTGAGGAAGGGCTGCGCCTCACCGGCATGGACGTAGCCCGCGCCGAGAACGCCCATGGCCAGCTCTGGCGCGCCTTTCAAGCTTCTCTCGAAAAGTATGAATACTTCGTTCTGCCCACCACGCAGTTGCCCCCCTTCGACGTTGACACGCCCTACCCCACAGAGATCGCAGGGGTGAAATTTGGAAACTACATCGATTGGATGAAGTCCTGCTGGTACATCTCCGCCACAGGCAATCCAGCCGCCTCCGTCCCGGGAGGTTTTACGCCGGAAGGACTCCCCGTTGGCGTGCAAATCGTCGGCCGCAACAGAGCGGATTTTTCCGTACTGCAAATGGCGCACGCCTTCGAACAGGCTACCGGCTTCGGCAAGAAGCGCCCGAGCATTGCTTAGATCATGCCCAAGCGCAAGTCGCAGATTTGCGATCTAGAAAAACACTGCTGGGGAAACGCGGAATCGTTTACTCAATTTCTCGATGTGAGTTTTGTTGAGGCTGCGTTTTTTGTGCAGAACTTCGGAAACGATGCTTTCGGAGCCAAAGATCGGGACCAGGTCTTTTTGGCGAAGATCGTTCGCCTCCATCAACGAGCGGAGAACTTCCATCGGGGAAGCATCGGGGATGGGGTGATGCTCTTCTTCATAGGCCTCGATCAAAGTTATCAAGACTTCGGCATACTTCTCTTCTTCCCTCGTCGGGTTTTCTTTGCTTGCCAGCTTGTCCAGGACCGACAGGTATTCCGCGTGTTGGCGTTCGGAAGCGATCGGCATTGGCGATCCGACTTCCAGCACGTATTTTTCGGATACTGCAATCATCCCTTTAGCCACTCTCTCTCGTCATACTCTGCGTGACTCAGAATGCGGCGGATGTAGACCAATCTCCACTTGTATTTGATTGTTGCGATCAACCTGCACCGGTTGTGGCTTATATCGAACACCACAAATCGCCCGACCATGTCCGAGTTTCTCCAACTGTTCCTGACGTCGGCAAAGTTCCTCCAATCCGCGTTCTTGGTTATCTTGTACCACGTGTTTAGAGAAGCGCCCCATTCGCTATGGCTGCGAGCCGCTTTTCTGATCGCCTTCCTGCTGACGATCCGCATGAATAATCTTCGCATTTTGCGAAGTTCGCGTCAAGCGAAGAATTCAATTCCGAACGCACAGATGCGTATTGGTTTTCATGGGGGCATTCTTGCAACAATCAGGATTACTTCGGAGCAATTTCCAACCCCGCCTTGCGCAGACCATCGGCCAGGAGCTCGACGAATTCCGGGTACCATCGATTCGAGAGCTCTTGGCGCGCGTTCGTCGCATAGTCCGGCCTCACGGCCAGTAGTTCCCGCACGGCGTTGCTTGCCGCTTCCCGTTCGCCGAGTTGGGCATGGGCCGTCGCGAGGGCCAGGCTCGTCTGCCAGAAGCCGGGCATGTTGGCCTTGAGGGCAAAGTTCAGAGCGGTCCTGTAGTCGCCCTTGCGGTAAGCGTCGAAACAGGAAGGGAACCAATACCATCCGGGATGGTGGGGATTGAGACCTCTGGCACGCTCCACCAATGCGCATCCTCGCTCCCAGTCGCCCGTATACGCGGTGAAAATTCCGAGGTACGCGGCGGTGAATCCATCCATGGGGTTAAGCGCGATGGCCCGTTCCGCGGTGTTCCGGAAGGCCTGGTACTCCCGCCGGCAATATTGGGCCGAGGCCAGGGCATGATAGGCGAGATGATTCGATGGCGCGGCCTCGACAGCGCGCCGCGCGGCCGCGAACGCACGTCCCACGGGATCGGGGAGGACATTGAACCGATGCGTAAACTCCTCGCGGTACATCATCGACAACATGGCCCAGGCATCGGCATAACCCGGCGCTTGCTGAACGGCGTGCTCAAGACCAGCCCGCGCCGCGGCATGCTCTTCCGCACAGAGCCGCGGGAAGTGCGCGAAGCTTCGGAGTACGGCTTCGTACGGTGATAGTTGCTCGGGATCGCGGCTGCGCAGAGCTTCGCTCATCGTGTGCGGCAGAACGCCGTAAGTGTCCGCAACGGTAGAGACGATCCGGGGGACAACATTGTCCAGCAGTGCGAAGATATCTTCCGGGCGAAAGGTACGATCGAAAGTCTCGGCCCAAAGATGGGCGCCGGAGCCTGCGTCGACCAATTGCACCGCGATGCGCAACATTGAGCCCGCCTGACGCAAACTCCCTTCCATCACGTAGCGCGCGCCGAGTTCCTTGCCTACAGATCGCACGTCGACAGCCTCACTCGCATATCGCAGAGTAGAGCCGCGGGCAATGACCCTGAGATATGAGAATCGCGACAGCCCGATTACGATCTCCTCGGATAGGCCCTCTGCTAGGGCGGTGACCTCTGCGTTGGAACCGTGGTACTTGAACGGCAGAACGGCAACCCAAAACCCCTCCCGGGCGCGGGCAGCCCCTGATTCAGCTTCGATCCCGGTGGTCACGCTACACAATCCGGTGCGAAGATCGCGCGCCGACGGAAAACGGTCTGCAGCGCTTTTCTTCAGGCAACGCTGGATCACTCCCTCTAAGCCTTCCGGCAATTCGGCCCGCATCTCCCTGACTGGCCGCGGCGTGTCGCGAAGGATCGCGGAGGCTAGCTCGGCCGCGGACTGTCCCTGGAAAGGTTTCTCACCGGTCGCCATCTCGTACAGCAGCGTGCCTAGCGAGAAGATGTCGGATCGATGGTCGACCAGGCGGCCTTCGACCTGTTCGGGAGACATATACGCTGGAGTTCCCACGATCACGCCTATCCTGGTGTATTCGTCTGGGGCCAGCGTCTCGGCGCTGGAATTGGCCTCGAGGATTTCCTTTGCAAGGCCAAAGTCCAGCACCTTGACGCGCCCTTCGGTAGTCACCATTACATTGGCGGGCTTCAGGTCGCGATGGACGATGCCTTTCTCGTGGGCGGCGGCCAGCGCTTCGGAAATCGCGGCGGCACAATCCAGGATTCGATCGACGGGGAGACCGCCCTTCGGAATCAACTGATTGAGCGGTCGGCCCTCGACGAGTTCCATCGTGAGGAAGTGGACACCGCCGATTTCTTCGAACGAGTGTATGGTGACGATGTTGGGATGATTGAGCGAAGCGAGCATCCTGGCTTCGCGCTGGAAACGCGCGAGCCGCCCGGGGTCGTCTACCAATGCCGGAGGAATAACTTTGATGGCCACGCTGCGGCCGAGCTTGGTGTCGCTTGCCCGATAGACATCGCCCATGCCGCCTGCGCCGAGGCGCGCGAGAATTTCGTAGGGTCCGAGACGCGAGCCGATCGCCAACTCCTTCGCTTGCATGGCCGGCTGGGCGAGGAAACTCGTTTGTGCTTGCTCGTGCGCGGCAATGAGAGATTCCACTTCCCGGCGCAGATCCGGTTCCGCGCAGGCCTGGTCCAGATAGGCAGGCCTTTCGCCGGGCGCCCGATCCAGGGCGCCGGCGAGCACTTTCTTGACTTCCTGCCAGCGTTCCGGCGTCACGCTCATTACTTTTTCCCAGTGGGAACTTTCTGTTTTAATTCTTCGAACCAGTTGAGCACGACATTGATTTGCGTAGCGGCCTGGTCTTGCCCTCCGGGCTTGAGCATCAAAAAGCGCTGGCCGTCGTGTGAGATATCGTAATTGGCGTTGGGGACCGGACTCGAACTTGGCTGGTACTGTCCCGTGAAAAGCACTTTCGGCTTGCCCGCGGAAAAGCTCGGCTGCGTGTTGATATCCACCGCCATCATCCTGTCTCGGCTGCGGTAGAATAACTCCCGACCGTTGGGATTCCACAACGGTTCTCCGCCGCCGTCCGTCGATATTTGCAACTTGCCGCCTGGACCCGGATAGGGCTGCGCGTAAATTTCATTACGGCCGGATTCATTCGAGACGTACACCAGCCATCGTCCGTCAGGGGAAAATTGTGCCGCTCCTTCGTTGAACGGTGTTGCAAGGAACTGTTCTACTTTGTGGTCAACTAAGTGCAACACCCCGATATCCTGTCCCGTGGAGGAAGTGCTATCATCGAAGGCCAGCAGTTGCCCATTTGGAGACCAGGAATTCGGAGCACCACCGAGTTCCCTGAGCACTTCCGACCCGCCGCTGCCGTCGGCCGCTTGCCAGCGAAGGCCTTGACCGATGGATGTAAAAGCTATCCTCTTGCCGTCCCGTGTCCAATTTGGGTTAAAGTTCGTACTCCCCTGAAACGTCAGCCGGGTCAACGTGTCACGCGAAAGATTGTACAGCCACACTTGAGTTTCCTGCCCTTCGACGGCCACGGCCACTTCCTGGCCGTTTGGAGAAAGGCGTGGTCCCCGATAGGCCCGCGCAGGCGCGGCCACGGGCTGCTCGACTCCGCTGCGACTTACCCACATCAGCCTGCGTTGGGTCGCCTGAAAGCTCACAGGGACATAGACAAGCGCTCCGGTGCCTGAAAAGCTGTATTGCGCGGCTCCGCTGAACGTAGATTGCAGGACGCCTTCCTGCACGGGCACTGGCGCGCCTGTGACCGTGAGACTTTGTGCATCGAACGGAGCAGCCATCAGTGTTCCCCCTTGCGCGTAGACCAAGTGCCCGGAGGGCGCATAGCGTGGGTGGGTGCCGCCTTGTACCAGGTCCCGTCGTTCGCCCGACCCAACCGACTGGACTGAAATCTGTGCGTTATTCCAATTGCCGCCACCACGAAAGGCAGCAAAGAGTACTGCCCCACCGCTGGGCAAGAACTCTGGCCAGCGGTGGCTGTTCTCGTCTTTTTTTGCGAAACGAGTCAGCGGCTGCGCTGTGCCTCCCGCATCGGAGACTTTCTGGAGAGCTGAGCCCCTTGTGGGTGCAAAGACAATCATTCCCTGGCTGCCCCAACTGGCCCCGCGTGGGTCCCCAGCATCGCCAAGACTTACCGCCTCCCCCCCACCCACGGGGATCTTCTTCAGCTTTCCGTCCGCAAAAAACCCCAGCCATTTACCATCGGGCGAGAAGAAAGGCTGGACAGCTCCTGCAGTACCCGAAATGGGTTGAGCTTCCAGGTCCTCCAGTGAGCGAAGGTAAAGCTGCTGTCCACCCCCTTGGTGGGCGGCATAGACGAGGCGAGTGCCATCGGGAGAGAGGGCCACGGCAGTCCCAATCTCGAGACCCGCGAGCGGTTGGTTCGGAGGCAACGTAATTGCGACGCGTGAAACCGGTACCGAAATTATTGGGGAGGCGGATTTCCGGTTCCAGAGGACGATGCCGATGACGGCCGCCAGAAGCAATAACGCGACGCCCCACAGCAGGGCTCCTCGCCAGCGCCCGCGGATGTTTTTCGGCGCGGCAGGCGGTGCCGGGGTGGTCTGTGAGCCGGATTCGGCGATCCACTTCAATTCGTCACAGACATCGCTAGCTGCCTGCCATCTTTTCTCCGGCTCTTTGGCGAGGCACTTCTTCACGACGCGATCCAGCGCCCGAGGCGCCATGGGCTGAAGCGAAGAGACGGGCGGCGGGTCGTCTTTCAGAATCGCCCCAATCACGCTCGCCTGGCTGCCTCCTCCGAACGCTTTCTTGCCTGTGGCCATCTCGTACACCAAGGCGCCGAAGGCAAAGATGTCTGTGCGCGCGTCCACTTCTTTGCCTTCCAACTGTTCCGGCGCCATGTACAGCAGCGTGCCCACAATCGCTCCTTGCGCGGTGATGGCGTCGCGTTCCGTGGGACGCTCGGAGAGGGGTGTACCAGGAGCCGCTTCCTGGCGCAGTTTTGCCAATCCGAAATCGAGGAGCTTG
>Ga0209380_10002843_pt1 | contig 10958 bp, 9 predicted proteins | sample HubBroMetageWFT6_FD_188347 | JGI IMG/M metagenome (GOLD analysis project Ga0209380, IMG submission 188347) | Warmed and freeze-thawed soil microbial communities from the Hubbard Brook experimental Forest, New Hampshire - Hubbard Brook CCASE Soil... | ecosystem: Environmental > Terrestrial > Soil...
GTGTTGCGCCCGCAGCTTCTCCGACACTTCCTCCAGCTTCGCCGTTTTTGATCTTCCATGTCCATGAATCACCGGCAGGCGAAACACCGATCCAGACGACGCGCGCACAACCTTCGAATTGAACGGGCTTACCGTCCCCTCGCCCAGAACCACGCCCGCGCTGCCGAAAGCCTCAGACGAACGCAGAATCGTGCCCAGATTGCCGGGGTCCTGCAATCCGGCGAGAACGACGATCGGGCCGACCTGCAACCGCTCCAGAATATTGTCGAGCGAAAATTCCTTGAAGCGCACCAGCGCGGCGACGCCCTGCGGCGATTCGCTGGAGACCAGGCTGTCGAATAACCTGTCAGGCAGGAGCAAAGTTTCGACCTGAGTTCCAATCTGAGGCAACAGGCGCACAGCCCGGTCTTGCTCCGACTCACGAAAGAACACCGCGCTGAGGCGCAAGCCGCTGCGGATCGCCTCTTCCAGGATGCGAAAACCTTCGATGGCGCAGTCTCCGTTTTCGGTGAGCTCCGCGCGGGAGAAGGCCTGACGCAGTTGTTTAACCAGCGGGTTGTGGCGTCCTTCAATACGACGCAGCCGGTGCTGCGCGGTATGAGCGGTTTCGGGGGAACTCTTCATAGTGGATTTGACCGCTGATATTTGTTGCCGGTCGCCGCTGAATGATACGCCCGTCTTGAAGTCCTTTGCCGTATTATGTTACATACCGCAGTCTTAATACCTCAATCAGAAGAGGGCCAGGAAGGGATCACCCGTGCGCGCCGAGATTGTAAAAATCAGTAGTGACTGCCCTGAGAGTTCGCTGGTAAAGTACGCCGCCGACCAGATTCGCGCCGGCGAAGTGCTGGGCATGCCGACCGATACCTTCTACGGGCTGGCGGCCGACCCGTTCAATCTACGCGCAGTCGACCGCGTGTACGACATCAAAACACGCTCGCGTCATAAACCGTTGTCGCTGCTCATCGAAAGCGTGGACCAGGCCGAAGAACTCGCCAAGGCGCTGCCTGAGGAGTTTTACGCGCTGGCGCGAAAGTACTGGCCCGGACCGCTGACTATCATCGTAAAGGCGGGATCGCGCCTGCCGCTCAAGGTGACCGCAAATACCGGCAACGTGGCCTTGCGCGTGCCGAATGCAAAGATTCCGCTGGCGGTGGTGACCGCGGCGGCGATTCCAATCACGGCAACATCGGCGAATCTGAGTGGCGCCTCGGAGTGTACCAGCGCAGAGCAGGTGCGCGACCAACTCCAGGGCCGCATCAGCATTATTGTCGATGGCGGGATTTCTCCTCGCGATATTGCTTCCACCATCGTCGACTTGAGCGACGAAGGCGAACGCTGGCGCGTGATTCGCGAAGGCGCGATTCCCGCTGATGAGATCTCCACTTTTTTTGCCAAAGGATGAACGACGATTCCGGTGATCGGCTTCCGCTAGGCCGCTGGTGGCTGCGGCTGGAGGCGCTGGCCCTGGCGGCATTGGCCGCATTTCTGGTAGTGACCGCGGTTCGTATCGTGCGAGAGGGGCGCAGCCAGGAACTGCACCAGGCCGATGCCATCGTGGTGTTTGGGGCAGCGGAGTATGCCGGCCATCCCTCGCCCGTATTGCGGGCGCGGCTCGACCACGCCTTCGATCTCTTTCACCGCGGAATCGCACCCGTAGTTATCACGACCGGTGGCGCTGCATCCGACCCTAGCTTCAGCGAAGGTGGCGTGGGGCGCGACTACCTGGAGCACCGCGGAGTTCCCGAACGCAATCTGATTGCCGAGACTCAGGGCTCTGATACCGCCCAGTCAGCGGTGCGCGTAGCCGTAATCATGCGTGCCAACGGATTGCACAGTTGCATCGCGGTCAGCGACGCCTATCATGTCTTCCGCATTAAGAAGTTGCTGGAGCACGAGGGCATTGGCCCAGTCTATGTTTCGCCCCGGCCCGATTCCCGGCCCCACAGTGTCGCGCAGCGTGCCTTCGCCGTACTGCGGGAGGCGAGCAGCTACCTGTTGTGGACGCTGGGAGTCACTTGAGGAGTGAAGCTTGTCTGGAGTGCCGATAGTAAAAGACGTCAGGAAATCAAAAAAGGTCAATGCCGTTTGTGGTACGAACTTTGAACCATTCGTAGCGGAGGTTGTAGCGCATGATGCCGGTGCGAACCTTCAGGAATACGTGCTGAATCCGTACTTCGAGCGCGACATTGTTGATGATGGTGGATTGATCGTGTCGCGCGCCGATGTATTCGGCCCGGCGGCGGAGTTCACAAGTCTGGTAGTCGCCGCCCTCGCGGCACATTTCGTTTCCATTGCTGAAGTTTTCTTCCCGCAGGCTGTTCACCACCTGATTTTGCTGGATAGCGGCGGCCAAATCTTCGTCGTACCGTTCGTACCAGGCCCTCACAGCGTCTTCTGTTTCGGCGGGAGTATGAGTCTCTCTATATTTCCCGATCGCTGCAATGATTTCGTCGCCGTTTTCCGGGCCTTCCATGCGCAGGCGCGGCAGCGCATTGGCGATCGTATTCATGTCGTCTTCCGTAATTACCTTCTTGGCGTGGAGGGTGCTTTGCTTCTTAGAACTGCGGGCTACGGCGCCGAGAGACTGTTCCGTTCCTGTGGATGTCGGTTCGGGCGCCGCAGGCGCCACTGGCGTGGGTTGCTGGGCTACGGAGACCGGGATAAGAACGGCGAATAGAGCGGCACAAAACGCGGGCCACTGAAAATCCCCAGATTTTGACCGAAAAATGGACACGTTAAATCGTATCCGCCGATGCAGGAGGGAAAAAGATGACCAAAGTTACCCAAGAAAAGCTCCTAGTTCCCGGTTTCGAGGGCCCAGGGAATAACGCAAACGGCGGGATGCGAGAACTAGAAACCAGAAACTGGAAACCGAGAAGCTCGATTGCTACCAGCCATTTCTTTCCCGCAGCGCAGTAATATGCGCCACGTGGTGCCGGCCGTGCCAGGCGTAGAGCGCCAGATTCTTTTCCAGGCCTATGGGGCCGAGTTCGGGATGGCGGAAGGTGCGCTTCCAATCCTCAGGCCGGAGCGATCGGAGCAGGCGAACCCAGCGGTCATGCAGAGAATCCAGCAACGCCAATGAGATTTCTACGGGAGTGGCCTGCGTATCGGCGAGTTTCGCCCAGCGATCTTCAGCATAGGGCTTGATAGTCGGCTCGTCTTCGGTGAGCGCCAGTTTGGTGCGAATGTACGCGTTGAGATGGCTGTCCGGGACATGGTGCGCGACTTGCCGGACAGTCCAGCCCTGAGGACGGTAGGGCGTATCGAGTTGCTGACTAGAAAGCCCCTTCACGGCCGCGCGGAGGTTGGCGGGCGCGTGTTCGATGTGATGAAGCAATTCTTGTCTTTGTTGGGCAGTAGGTGGGCCTTCGTAAGCAAATTTGCCGATGGGATAGCGCAGGTCGGTCATTATTGGCCTCCGAAATACGAGATTCAATCGAAAGATGATCGGCGGCGTGCAAAAGGCTCAAGAACGTGGCCGCATTGGAAACCTCCGACTGCAGAAAAGCCAGACCCGACCGCAGAGCGTTGTCGATGGCCGAACCCGATCTGTTAACCCAACCCCTAGGGCTTCCGCCCCGCTGACCCCATTCCCTCCGGCTTCGTGGTTCGGTTCTCCCCAGCCAAAGTTTTGTGCATCCAACGTTGGTTTATGGGCTAAACTCGCAATTCTGGGCGGGTTAGGCGAGCGATTCCAATGCGCCGGTGCCCCGCGCGGTCGAGAAACAGCAGGTTGCTCCACGCTTGGTCGGAATGACAAAGTCCGTGGAAGTTTCATGCACGAGAGGGATTTATGGCAGCTTCGGTCTGGTCTGGACATTTAACTTTCGGACTCATCTCCATGCCGGTGCGCTTGTTTTCGGGCGCGCGCAGTAGCGGCATCTCTTTCAACATGCTGCATCGCACGGACAAGGTGCGGGTGAAGCAGCAATATATCTGCCCGGTGGAAAACGTCGTCGTTGACCGCGCTGACATTGTCAAAGGCTACGAGTTCCGTAAGGACGAGTACATTGTCATCGAGCCGGAAGAGATCAAGAAGATCGAGCCGCAGACCGCCAAGACCATGGAGATCCTCGAATTCGTCAAGGCGGGCGACGTAGATCCCGTGTACTTCGAGTCCTCGTACTACATGTTGCCGGAGGAGGCTGGGCGGCGTCCTTACGCGCTGCTCACCAAGGCTCTCGAAGAGAGCGAGTACGTCGCCATTGCCAAGATCACCATGCACAACCGCGAGTACACGGTGTTCCTGCGCCCGCACGAAGGCGGAATCATGCTGCATACCATGTATTACGCGGAAGAAGTGAAGAAAGTGGAAGGCTTCGGTGCGCCCGATGTCGAGTTGAAAGAAGCCGAGGTGAAAGTCGCGCACCAGCTGATCGAAGCGCTCGCCGACGAGTGGGATCCGGAAAAATATAAAGACAGCTTCCAGGAGAATCTGAAAAAGTTGATCGAGACCAAACTCGAAGGCGGCGAAGTCGCGGCGGTCGAGAAGCCGAAGAAACTGGCTCCCGTGGTAGACCTGATGGCCGCTCTCAAGCAGAGCCTGGCGCAGATGGAAGGCAAGAAGAAGCCCGCGGCGGCGGCCGCCAAGTCAGACGAACCTACTGCCGCGGTCGGCGGCAAGTTGCGGCGAGGACGTTAAGGGCGGGCCTCGGCTTGCAGCCGTCTGATTTTTGCTCGCCGGACACTTTCCCGGTGTCATCGTCCTAGAGATCTCTTCCAGCCAAAATGGCGCTGGCGCCAGTTAAGTCAGCTGCGTCCAACTCGCCGTGCTGTTAAGGCATCCCAGAAAAGGCGCGTAACTCCCGAAACATCCGTCTGGCCCACTGGCACAGATCGCGGCCAGCCGTTAGAATGTTAAATTCCTTATTGTTCTAGAACCTTTCCTTTGGGGTGCAGATGAGTCTTCGACGTGTGGGCCGGCTGGCGGCGATGCTACTCCCGATGTTGCTTTGGGGGGCATGTGGGCAGGTTTACCGTCCGGTGGTGATTCCCTGCACGGAGGGCGGAATTCCGAACTGCCCTGTGCAGACACCTCCGGTGCCGGCCAACTTCCACGCTGTGTTTGCTATTAGCGCCAATGTGCCCAACTATCCCGGCAACGCGATGCAGATCGACGTCTCTGGAGACACCATCATCGCAGAGACGGCGATCAACGGTCCGAATGCACCCAATAGTGGCGGCCAAGTCCCCACTCACGCGGCTGTTCTTCCCAACAACTCCAGGGTATTCGTAACGAGCGCCGGCAGCGTGGTTTCGGGTGGCGTGGATGGAGTTCTCTCCTTTACGCCGGCGGCGCAGTCCACTATTTCGACTGGATTCAGCGGAGTGAACACAGTCAGCTTGCCCAGCCAAACATCTAACATAACGGCGATCAGCCAGGCCGGGAACCTCGTTACGGTCACGCTCAGCGCCGCCTTAACCGGGGTCTCGGCGGGATACGCGATCGTCATCGGCGGCGTGCTCATTCCCAATTGCAGCGAAAATTCAATGCCGCCATGTAACCCCCTCGCCTACAACGGCAGCTTTACGCTGTACTCGATCAGTGGAACGACCATCCGGTACATGAACTCAGCCACCGGGCTGCCGTCATTGTCAGGTTCTCAATTGACGGGCGCGACCGCGTCGGTTCCGCCGCAACCGGTATTCCTCAACAGTACGCAAAATAACGCCATGTACGTGGCGAATTACAATTCAAATTCGGTTTTTGCCTTTGGCACAGCGGTAAACGCTGTCGTTAACTCTGCGCCTGTGGGTACACATCCAGTCGCCATGGCCCAGATGCCGAACGGCCTCAAGCTGTACATTGCCAACCAGGGAAGCAATTCCATCAGCAGCCTGAACGCAACCGACTTGTCTCCAAATGTCGTGACTGGTTTTTCCGGGGTCAGTCCGGTATGGGTGGTCGCTCGCGGCGATAGCCAGAAGGTGTACGTTCTCACGCAAGGCGACGGGATGTTGGTGACGATCGATACCGCTACCGATACGGTTTCGAGCAGCCTTCCAGTCGGCGCCGGGGCCAACTTCGTTTTCTTCGATCCTAACCTGAACCGCCTTTACGTAACCAATCCCGTGAGCAGTATGGTCTATGTCTTCTCCGATACCGGAGGACCTAATGACACGCCGATTCAACTGGCAGCCATCTCGTTCTCTGCGCCGGATTCAGTCGCTTGTCCTTTGGGATGCACGCCGCTTTCAGTGACGGCGCTGCGGGATGGCAGCAGGTTTTATGTAGCCAGCTACCAGTTGCAATCCTCTTGCTCTGACCCGGTGATTGGCGCTTCTCCCTGCGTAGTCCCGGGGCTGAGCGTGTTCGATGCGAACAGCTTCGCGCTCATGCTGCCGACATTGAATCTGCTGACCGATCCCCCGTTCTCAGGGCCTCTTAACGGCAGCGGCACGTACCAGTTCGCTGTGCCGCCGGTCGCGAGCTGCGCTTCTCCCATCTATCCCACTCTGTATACCCCGGGCGCAACGCGCTTCCGGGTCTTCACAGCCGCCGCCGCGGACAGCAGCGCCGTCTATGTGAGCATGTGCGACGCGGGCGCCGTTGCCGTCATTAATACAACCGATAGCAATACCAACGGCACGGTCGGCAGCGGCACCCCAGCGGATTCGCTGGTCACGGATCTGCCAGCGGCCTACGCCGGGCCCTCGCAGACCACTGGCTCACCCCTGCAGAATCCGATCTTCTTGTTGACCGGGCAATAGCGGAAACAGGCCGGGGCGGACTTGTCGGCAGCCTAGCTTCGGGCAGCCAATTCTTCTTTTTGAGTTTCTCTGGCGGTGTAGTGTGAATCGACATACTCATCGAGGATCTCGATGAACTCGGCGACAATGCGATCACCCTTCAGCGTGGTGAACAGGCGTCCATCCACGTAAACCGGGGCCTTGGGTTCCTCGAAGGTTCCGGGAAGGGAGATGCCTATGTTGGCGTGCTTCGATTCGCCGGGGCCGTTGACCACGCAGCCCATCACGGCGAGTTTCATCTCTTCTACGCCAATGTAGCGGCCTTTCCATCCCGGCATCTGCTCGCGCAGATAAGTCTGAATCTGCTCGGCCATTTCCTGGAAGAAGGTGCTGGTAGTGCGTCCGCAGCCAGGGCACGCCGTAACCTGCGGAGTGAAGCTGCGAATCCCCATAGACTGCAAAATCTGCTGCGCCACGCGGACTTCTTCGGTGCGGTCGCCACCGGGCGCGGGAGTCAGCGAAACGCGGATGGTATCGCCAATCCCTTCTTGCAGCAACACGCCCATGGCTGCGCTGGAGGCTACCACGCCTTTCGCACCCATGCCGGCTTCGGTTAGACCGAGGTGCAGCGGGTAATTGCAGCGCGCAGCGAGTGCCCGGTAAACGTCGATCAGATCCTGTACCCCGCTGACCTTTGCGCTCAGGATGATCTGGTCTGCGCGCAGCCCGAACTTCTCGGCCAGTGCGGCGGAGTTGAGCGCGCTCACCACCATGGCTTCCATGGTGACCTCCCGGGCGTCTTTGGGCTCGGCGAGAGCCGAGTTCTCATCCATCATCCGCGTAAGCAATGTTTGATCGAGCGAGCCCCAGTTCACGCCGATGCGTACCGGCTTCTGGTACTTCACCGCCACTTCGATCATGGTGCGGAAGTTTGAGTCGCCAGTGCGCCCGATGCTGGCATTGCCGGGATTGATACGGTATTTGGCTAGATCGCGGGCGCACTCGGGATATTTCGTGAGCAGCACGTGTCCGTTGTAATGGAAGTCTCCGATGATGGGCACGCGCAGGCCTTGCTTGTCGAGCTGCTCGACGATGTGAGGAACAGCAGCGGCTGCTTCTTCATTGTTAACAGTGACGCGCACCAGCTCCGAGCCAGCGCGGGCCAGCGCGGCGCACTGCTGGACGGTCGAAGGGATATCGGCCGTATCGGTATTGGTCATCGACTGCACCACAATCGGTGCATCGGAACCGACGCGGACATTGCCAACGAGGGCAGAGACGGCTTTTCTGCGGGGAATTATGCCCATGTAGAAGTACTAGTTTATCACGGGTGATTGCGGCGTGGATGTGAGGTTTCCCAGGGCGACGACTGGTCAGGCAACCTCAGGTTCGGGCAAATTCCTACTGCAATCGGTCCATGAGCCCCGGCAACGTCTTCATCAAATCGTTGTAAATCACCATTACCGCGAACAGCACCAGGAAGACGAACGCCGCTTGGTAGACGCGCTCCTTGATGCGCAGGCTGACATCGCGCCGCATGAGGCCTTCGATGAAGAGGAACAGGATCACGCCGCCGTCGAGGATTGGGATGGGCAGCAGGTTAAAGATGCCGAGGTTCAGGCTGATTCCCGCGGTCAACTCCATCAGCGGCGTCCAGCCTTTTTGCTGCGCCGCGTAGCCGGCATCCTGCGCGATGCCAATCGGGCCGGAAACCATGCGCGGCGAAACCTTGCCCTGAACCAGCTTCTTCGCCAGCTCCAGAATGAGCAAAGAGTATTTCTTGTTTTGATCAAGAGACAGGCTCAGCGCTTGCGCGAAGGGCAAAGTCGTCACCTTGGTCTCACTACGGGCCACGAATCCCAGGCGATACCTTTGCTCTTTGGGGTCTTCTGTTTTCGCCAGCACCGGGCTCAGGTTCGGAAAGTTCAAGGTCTGACTTCCCCGGATCACAGTCAGATCGACGGGTTTGTCCTTGGTTTCCTGCAGGCTATAGATCATAGCCTCCAGAGAAGTCATGGGCTTGCCATCCATGCCGACGATTCGGTCGTCTTCCTTCAGCCCGGCTTTGGCCGCGGGCGTGTTTGCCTCAATCTCGCCGACAACGATGGGATCTTCGGGAAACCAACCTGCAGACCCCACTTCTGACGTGGTCACGGCCTGCGGCACGATGGTCTTCTGGAAGGTCTGATCTCCCCGCTGGACTGTAACCGTAAGAGGCTGGTTGGGACTGATCAATACCCGCGGCTGGAGCTGTTCCCAAGTGGGATCGTTTATGTCATCGACCTTGACGATGCGGTCGCCCGGCCGCAAGTCGGCGCGAGCCGCTGCTGAGCCAGGCTTCACATACTCGATCACCGCGGGCTTGTCAGCGAAAACCGGATACTCGTAGTGCACCATGTAAACCGCGGTGAGCAGAAAAATCGCAAGCAGAATATTCATGGTGGGGCCGGCAATCGCGATCAAAAAGCGATGCCAGCGCGGGTGCGACATGAATTCGCCCGGATCGCCGGTACGCTCGTCCATGGGATTCTCCCCGCTCATCTTCACGTAGCCACCCAGCGGCAACAGGTTGATGCGATAGTCGGTGTCGCCTTTGCGAAAGCCAACCAGCCGCTTGCCGAATCCGATGGCGAACTGCTCCACGCGTACGCCCAGCAGCTTGGCCACGGCATAATGGCCGAATTCGTGGATCAGAATCATGAAGCCGAGGACCACTGCGACGGCGGCGATTGAGATAAAAAAGTCAGACATAAAAGAAGTACGTAACCGCTCCCTGTTAGATTCGGCTCCTAGACCACAAACGTTGCCCGCGAGCTCGTTGTTTTCTTGGTCATTCCCAAAATGCTCTCTTGAGCATATCGACGGGCTTCGGCGTCGGCTTGAAGCACCTGTTCTATAGACTCCAATCCCCGGCCATTAGATGCTGAAACCGTGTCCTCGATGATCCTGGGAATGTCATTAAAACCAATGGTGCCATCGAGAAACGCAGCTACCGCCACTTCATCGGCCGCGTTCAGCGCCACCGTCTTTGCCCCGCCCGTCTCCGCTGCATCGTAGGCCAGACGCAGACAGGGAAATTTATTCATGTCCGGAGGGCAGAAGTCCAGATGACGCAAGTTACCCACCGGGAAGCGCATATCCGATTGAATCCGCTCGGGATATGTTAGAGCGTATAAAATCGGCAGCCGCATATCGGTCACTGAGAACTGAGCAAGTAGGCTGCCATCTACAAACTCCACCATCGAGTGAATTGTCGACTGGGGATGGACAATCACTTCCACTTTCGCCGGCGGCATGTGAAACAATCTGCATGCCTCGATCACCTCGAAACCCTTATTCATCAATGTGGCCGAGTCGATAGTGATGCGCTTGCCCATCTTCCAGGTCGGATGATTGAGCGCCTGCTCTACCGTGATAGAGCTGAACTCCGAACGCGGCGTGTGTAGAAATGGTCCACCGGAAGCCGTTAGCCAGATGCGCTCCACTTCTTGCATTCGCCCGCCGCGCAGGCACTGGTGAATCGCGTTGTGCTCGCTGTCGATGGGCAGCAAAGGTTTGCCCTGGCGTCGCGCCTCGGCCGTGATGAGTTCGCCTGCTGCGACAAGACATTCCTTATTGGCTACGCCGACGGTCTTTCCCGCTTTCACCGCCTCATAGGTTGCCTCAAGTCCAGCCACGCCGACGATCGCACTCACGACGAAGTCGGCTTCAGAGTGTGTGGCGACCTTCACCGTACCGGCCGCCCCGTAAACCACTTCGATCTCGCTGAGTCCCGATTGCTTCAGACGCTCGCGCAGCAAACCGGCGTCCTGCTCAGCCGCCATCGAAATCACGCTTGGCCGCCAGCGCCGCGCCTGTTCGAAAGCCGCTTCCAGGTTCGAACCCGCAGCCAGCGCCACGACCTGAAAGCGATCCGGATACGATTCAGCCACGCTCAGTGTGCTGCGCCCGATCGAGCCCGTCGATCCAAGTATGGCGATCCGTTTCATATGAGGTAGTTCGGCTGAGAGAATTCGTGCACTCGAACAACTATTTTACCCGTTACCAGGGCCGGGCGGGTGGGAACAGAGCTGTGGCGTAAAACCATAGTACCGGCGCGGCAAAGAGCAGTGCATCGATGCGATCCAGAATGCCGCCATGGCCGGGAAGAATGGCGCCCGAATCCTTCACCCCGGCTCCGCGCTTGATCAGCGATTCCACCAGATCGCCAAGCTGCGCGGCGGTATTCACGATGATCGTGAGAAGAATAATCGGCCACAGCT
>Ga0209380_10002844_pt1 | contig 10958 bp, 13 predicted proteins | sample HubBroMetageWFT6_FD_188347 | JGI IMG/M metagenome (GOLD analysis project Ga0209380, IMG submission 188347) | Warmed and freeze-thawed soil microbial communities from the Hubbard Brook experimental Forest, New Hampshire - Hubbard Brook CCASE Soil... | ecosystem: Environmental > Terrestrial >...
ATTCTGTAGCCGAGGAACTCGAGGCCGTCCCGTACGTGAACCGTCCGATCCAGACGATGACCACGCGGCCCGACACTTTCGATCTCCTGTGCTCGGGTTCCACGATTTTCTTCTCTCGGAACTCACGCGGGCTGTGATCTCGTTGATCGGGCAGGCGCGTCATCTCCGACAGTCCCCTGTGCCACGGCGTTAACGCAATGATCCTGTCGAAATTCGGCGATAGTCTTCGAGCAGTGGATTTGTTGCAGAGATGGGGTCGTATTCCCTACTTTAGCCTTTTTCGATGCGAGCGGTTTTGCTTGACCTGACGCTTTCCCGCGCGGATAATCATTTCGTCCGTGGGAGGGATAGGCGCTATGTCCCGACATTGGGCTCCTATTTGTCTGTTTGCCGTAGTTGTTCTGAACAGCGGCTCGCTGGCTGCTCAGGGACAGCAACCGACTAACTACACCTTTACGACTAATAATCAGTCGTCCCCGCCGAAGGTCAGTAGCAAAAGAGAAGATGAACCTGACCGAGAGATCGCTCGCGGTATTCGCCAGTCCATCATGCTAGACAAATCGCTGTCTACCCATGCTCAGAACGTCAAGATCATCTCGCGGAACGGTATGGTGACGCTCAAAGGATCTGTGCGCTCGCTACATGAAAAGAGAGCGATCGAGGCGAAGGCAGCCGAGATCGTCGGCGAAGACGGAGTAATCAGCCAACTGGAAGTCCAATCCCAAGAATAGGAAAAAGCAGGCCGCCATCGATGTTGAGGAGATATTCTCGACTTGATCTGAACAAGTAACGCGACCATAGGCCTACCTGGTCAGCGAGTCGGTAGGAGCCGGTCACGGCGGAGGCGGGGTAAGTCATTACGAGCCGAACGCATCAGCCTGCATTGAGCCTCATCTCAAAGTGATGCCTTAGCTGAAGGCAGGAATGATATCAGGACTAGCGTTGCGTCATCCGCAAGATTGCCAAGGCAAAAATCTGATACCTCCCGCATTATTTCGCGATGCATCGTGGCAGTGTCGCGTTCATCGATATCAAGTCTCTGTCCCAATCTGTTCTCACCGTACTCGTCGCCGCGGGGATTCGTGGCCTCCGTTATTCCATCCGTAAACCAGAGCACCTTGCCTCCAGGATCGAGCCGCATTGCTACATCCCAATACTTCGCACTGGGCATAGAAGCGCGTATGAGGCCAGCCCCACAGGGATGACTGCCCAACTCGTGGCAACGGATGGATAGGGCTGCGGGACAGGAAATCCCACCAGCGGTCTATCATTAGCATGTCGGGGCTTTCGGTAAATGGTAGTAGCTTTTCGTTTGGCAGAAGGTTTTCTACATCGCCCACCCGCCAGGAAGGCCTGGCGTTGCGAAATTATGTTCGCCGCTTACCTGAAAGTGCGAGCGGCGTCGAAGTTGTAATGACCGAATTGTATGGACATACATTTTCAAAGCAAGGACACCCGGTATCGTCTGGCATGAGCCTATCGCCAGCATCTCTGACTCTTTAATTCCTGCGGTCCGGGTATCGGGAATCGCTGAGAGGTGCTGAATTTGGCCCAGCCAACATTTATAGCGGCGTCGATATGTCTGTTTTCACTCTTATCGTGAACGGCAAACAGCATCTTCTGGATGCCGATTCAGAGATGCCCCTTCTCTGGGCACTGCGCGATCTGCTGAGTCTGACCGGAACCAAATACGGTTGCGGGATGGGAATCTGCGGTGCGTGTACCGTTCATGATGATGGCGAGCCGGTCAGGTCTTGTCAGGTTCCGCTCTCCGCAACGAAAGGGAAACATTACGTCACGATCGAAGGGCTTTCGGCCAGCGGCGAGCACCCTTGCCAGAAAGCATGGATTGCGGAGGATGTATCCCAATGCGGTTACTGCCAAGCAGGCATGATCATGCAGGCGGCCGCACTTCTTCGGCGCAAGCCGAAGCCGAGCGACGAGGACATCGACGCGGATCTGGCTGACCATGTATGCCGCTGCGGAACCTATCAGCGATTACGCCGAGCCGTTCACCGGGCATCTGCCGAGGTACTCAAGACATGACCTACACGCGGCGCACTTTTATAAAGACAGGTGTCCTGGCTGCTGGCGGCATGTTCATCGTCGTCGAGTTGCCAGCGGCTCTGTCCAGTAAGACGGCTGTCGCTTTCGAACCGAATGCCTATATCAGCATTACTCCAGACAACGTTATCCGGCTTTGGCTCACCCGTTCAGAAATGGGCCAGGGTGTTCGCACTGCTTTGCCGATGATGTTGGCTGAGGAACTCGAAGTCGATCTGTCGCAAGTTCGGTTTGAGCAAGCCACGCCGGGCGGGCGATTTAAGGGAATTCGTCTGCGTACCAGCGGCAGCGGCAGTACTGTGGGAACCTACGAACGCTTGCGCAAGGCGGGGGCAACGGCTCGTGAGATGCTGATTGCGGCCGCGGCGGAACAGTGGGACGTGCTGCCCTCGGATTGCCGTGCCGAGAAAGGCAGCGTGTTGCATGTACCAACCAACCGGCACATCACCTATGGCGAGCTGGCCATGGCTGCCTCAAAGCAGAAAGTTCCAGAAAATCCACCTCTTAAAGAAGCAAAACACTTCCGCATCATTGGCACGCCGACCCGGAGAACAGATGGGCCCTCGATCGTAAATGGGCAAGCAATCTATGGGATCGATGTAAAGGTGCCGGGCATGCTGTATGCGGTGATGGAACGCTGTCCTTGCATCGGTGGCAAGCTGGTAAAGATCGACGCGACCGAGGCGTTGAGTATGCCGGGAGTGCGTCACGTGGTTCCGGTCAAAAGTGGGATTGCTACGGGCGTAGCGGTTGTGGGGGACCATACTTGGGCCGCGATGAAAGGACGCGAGCGGTTGCGTATCGAATGGGACCCAGGAGCGAATCAGAACTTCGACTCCGGCCATTTTCTGAAACAGATGCACGATCAGCTGGCGAAGGAACCTGGCGGGTATTTCGTCCGCGAAGACGGAGATGCAAAGAAAGCACTCGCTGGGGCAACGAAGAAAATTGAAGCAACTTATGAGTTCCCTTTCCAAGCGCACGCTCCCTTGGAAACTATGAATTGTGTGGCCAACGTACGTCCAGGCTCGTGCGAAATCTGGGCACCGACCCAATGCCCCGAAGTGGCGCAGATCGAGACAGCAAAGATGCTGGGATTGCCAGAAGATGCCGTTAAGATCCACGTTACGTTGTTGGGTGGTGGGTTCGGTCGCCGGCTGTTCGCAGATTATGTTCCGGAGGCCGTTGAAGTTTCACGCGCCATCGGCAAGCCATTGCAGATGTTATGGACGCGCAGCGACGACATGCGTTACGGATTTTTCCATCCTTGTGACGTGCAACACATTGCAGGCGGACTCGATGCGAATGGGCAGCCTATTGCCTGGGCGCAAAGATCCATTGGCTCTGACCTGTCGATGTTTGGCTTTCCTACCGAGGAGCAGAAGCAGAACCCGCGGCATTATTTCAATGATGGCCTCCCTTGGGGTTCGTTTGATAATCCCTACAATTTCCCCAACTTGAAGGCTGATTACATCCCCCTAAATTCTCCCGTGCCGACTGGCCCCTGGCGCGCTGTATTTTACCCACCTACGGTGTTTGCCCGGGAATCTTTTCTGGATGAAATGGCACACGCGGCCGGTGCGGATCCTCTCGAATTTCGGCTGAACCTGTTAGCACCGGGAAATGTTCTCAATGTTGGGGATCAGAAGATTGATCGCAACCGTCTAATCCGAGTGCTACAGGTTGCGGCCGAGAAGTCTGGGTGGAAAGGACCGATAGCGCAAGATGCCGATCGACTGTGGGGGCGAGGCCTGGCGTGCAATGTTTACTCTGAAGACTGTTTCATCGCACAGGTTGCGGACGTTTCCGTTGGACGGAAATCCAACGACCTTCGGGTTCATCGAATTGTCTGCGCGGTCGATTGCGGAATCGTGATCAACCCGGAGGGACTGGAAGGACAAGCTGAGAGCGGGATCACATGGGGGCTCTCGGCCACTCTTCACGGGGGAATTGATTTCGAGAACGGCCGAGCGGTGCAGACCAGCTTCACCGACTTTGAAGTGCTCCGCGTGAACGAATCGCCAGTGATCGAGACCCATATTGTTCCTTCACACCATGCACCGGGCGGCTTTGGCGAAACTGCCGTGCCGCCTGTTGCTCCGGCAGTCGCGAATGCAGTCTTCGCGGCCACTGGAAAGCGCGTTCGACGGTTGCCAATCACTCCTGAATCGCTCATGGCTTCCAGCTGAACCTGCCTTCGGGGATGGCAGCCTTCTTTTCCAAGATTGCCACGTGCCATTCAAGCTTCGGCCGAAAAGGTCGTTGACTGTGAACTTCGCGGTTGTCTGGCCGTGAGCATCGAGTTCACCGATCTCGTAGTCGCCCGATGACAAAATGTGACCGCGCAATTCAATCGACTTTCGCCGGCTGCCATATTCGTAGGAGCCGGTTAACCTGTTCCCATGTTTAGTGATGTCAGCTGCACTGCGAGAGTGGGCCCAGTGGTGCCGTGATAGTACTTCACGGCAGTTGGACCAGCGCCGCCTTCCTGCGCTCAGACGACGCTGCTCAACGAAATCAGGAGCATTCCGAGCAGGTCACAGATGATCGATCTTGGTGAATGATTCGCCGATATCCACCAAACGCGTAATCCCCTCGGATGTCACCTTGCCTTAAGTGCGCCTGCAGCAGTCCCAACAATACCCTTACAAACCAACTCTTTGGACTATCTATTCAGTCATTTGCGAACAGCCTTGCAGGCGGCAATAATGCAGGTTTCAACTCCCTCTATCAGATTGGCGGACCGCGATCGATCCAACTTGCGCTTAAATTCCAATTGTGATCGACGTAAGGTGTCCTTTGTCACACTTGGCCGAAGAGGCGGCGCGAGTTTTCACAGGAATGTTCAACGCGGCGATGTATTTCGACTTGCACCAGGTTCCCGAACTGTTCTGCGGCTTTCCCGGAGACGAGGGTGAGGCCCATTTACCCGTGGCTTGCACCCCGCAAGCGTGGCCTGCCGCTTCGGCGTTCCTGCTTTTTCAGGCCTGTCTAGGTCTATCGATTCAACGGGATCGATTCCAAAATTTCTTTTGTGCTCCCTTTGCTCCCACTGTTCTTGAATGAGGCAAGAATTCTCAACCTCCAAGTTGCAGGTGCGAGCGTGGATCTGGCGCAGGTTCGGCACGAGTACGAAATCACCGTGAACGTATTACGCAGAAAGGGAGACAGAGAGATTGTGGCCGTGATGTGAAACCTCGAATTTGGAGCAGCTATCCAGTCGCACGGGGGACAATCGGAAATGGAGGCAGTATGGACGAAATTTTGGCAGTGCTAGTATTTTCCTTTGACGGGGTAGCTTATGGAGGTCTGCAGCAACCACCGAAAATACACCCTGTTCGTCTAACTGTCGAAGCCATTTTAGAGTCCTTTGCTAGGCGCGTTCAACAAACGCTCCTGCAATGGAGGAATCCATGGGCGCTGCCCAACCTGCCACCCCGCTCGCCGTCAACGCTAGATCGAAGTCCAGGATCGGGTCCATCGATCTGATCCGCGGTGCGGCGATGATCCTGATGGCAATCGATCACGTACGGGTTTATTCGGGTGTTCCGCCCGGCGGCCCTACTCCAGGCGTCTTCTTCACCCGCTGGGTTACTCACTTTTGCGCTCCAGCGTTCATTTTCCTAGCCGGAACCAGCATCTTCTTACACAGCCGGAAGCACGCAAACCTGTCACGGTACCTCCTGATCCGTGGCGCCTGGCTCATCTTCCTGGAATTCACCTTTCTCCGCGTAGCGTGGACATTCAATTTGGATTTCGCGCACTACGAAATGGCAGGCGTCATCTGGGTCATCGGTTGCTGCATGATTCTGATGGCCGGTCTTGTGAAACTGCCGCTGGCTGCGGTCGGGACTATCGGCGTGGTGATCATCGCAGGTCACAACTTGATGGATTCACATATGGGTAAGCTTTTGGAAGGGCTCGACGCTAACCAGCTCTCCGGTCTCTGGAAAATTCTGTATGTCGGGTTCTTCGCCGGTCCGATCCAACTTGGCCCCAGTGGCCCCAACCTTATCGTGCTCTATTCGATTGTTCCGTGGATTGGAGTCATGGCGGCAGGTTATGCGTTCGGCAGGATCGTGACCTTGGAGCCCACGCAGAGAAAGCGACTCTGCATGACGATAGGACTCTCGGCGGTGGGCCTCTTCATAGTGTTGCGGGGGTTTAACCTATATGGTGATCCGCGCCCTTGGCATGTCGCTGATCAGGGACAGAACGGTTCGGCCCCGATGCCGGCATTGTTTGCGTTCCTGAACACGAGCAAATACCCGGCATCGCTATGTTTCCTCTTAATGACGCTAGGCCCGATCATCGCGCTAGTCCCGTTGCTCGAACACCTCAAGGGTGCTCTCGCCCGCCGAATTGTCCTCTTCGGGCGAGTGCCCTTCTTCTTCTATATGGTGCACATTCCGTTGATCCACGCCCTTGCTCTTGTAGTGTCGAAGATCCGGCTGGGCGTAGTCAGCCCATGGCTGTTCACCAATCATCCCATGGGCAATCCAGAGCCGCCGGACGTTTACGTCTGGAGCCTTCCACTTCTTTACCTGATCTGGGGACTAGCAATCGTGCTGCTCTATTTCGCCTGCCGATGGTTTGCCGCGCTCAAAGCCAGCAGGAATGATTGGTGGCTCGAATATTTCTAGAACATTCAACCCAGCTTTCAACTGCCGGTTGCGATAGCGCCAAGTGAAACTTCGATTGGACCACGCCAGATCGGCTCGGCTCTGGTCGGTAAGCAGTAGCCGACCCTTTGGAGGAAAATGAAGCATGGCTACAGCTTCAATGCGCTTTACGGCGGGCTTGTTCGGTGATGGCAGATAGCGATATCCGCTCACCAAGGTCATTGGCCTGCGCTGCGCTTCGCTTCGTCCATATCGAAAACGGTGACGTCTATGAGCTTGTCCAAGGGCTTCGGGTAGAGCTGCATGCTAGAACCGAGCCTGAACGAGGCCGCCGTTCTCTATGTATCCCTTTGCTTGAAACACAAATCGAACAGGTGCCGGCCGCTACTTCCACATGGCACTCGATGTTTGCGAGGAGATTCGGACGACGAGTCCAACGGCGGCGAAATCGTATCCCGTCATCGAACACGAGCTTCAAAAGTTGCGTGCCGAGGCTGCCTCGAAGGCGGAAGGAGTGCCATAAAGGGGTTTTTTCGATATGTAACCCGGTTCCGCTTCTCGACGCAGAAATCCAACAGGCTCTTCGACATGCAATTGCACTCCCTCAAGCAGCACTGGGCCGGCGGCTCACACCTGCGCAAGAACAAGACCGGGTATCACGACCGCATCAATTCGGAAGAAGTAACCGAGTTGATTCGCGAGCTCCTCTAGTCTGTGAAGATCCGTCGATTGTTTCTATACGGTAGTGCTAAATTACCCGAGAAAGTCCAACCGGAACACGAAACCTCATCGGCGTCCTTCAGCGTCGCGTGGCTCAACGTCTCCATTACTGAACTCTAGGGGACCGTTTTCTAAGCACCAAGACGCCAACAATCGCAGCGCCAGAAACGAAAACGTAAGCGATCGGCTCTCCACCTTCGGGAACGGCGACCGGAGGGGGATCTTTCTTCCGATGTTTATCAGGATGGTTGGCCCATAGCGGAAGAGACAGGGCAAGTAACAGCAATGTAGCCTTGAGTGCTTTCACGTGGGAACTCCTTTAGGACTCGGCTGGGGGAAGCCTTTTGGCATACATACAGCCATTCGGAATCGGTGTCAAGATGAGAGTTTTTGCGACTGTCGCAATCTCTTGCGACTTCCCCGCAAGGCTGCCCGGGAGCGGGACGTGACTGCCCATGGACAACCCCAAAACTGCCCCGCTGCCGATACTTCTTATCGACATTCTTAGCTTTAGTCTTCGCCGACACGCGCTCAAACTTTCAGATCTGATTTCATGCCAGGAAGGACAATCCATACCCATTCGCAATCGGGATTGTATGTAATTTCCGTGCCGCATGAGGCGCACCAGAGTAGACGTAATCTCTTGGTCGATAGTTCTTCCATCGCAATCAACTCGCCGTCGCAGGGGTGCTCGGCAATGAGCTCGTTATGGAGCAAACCGTAAATCCCTCCATTTGAAAAGGGGCATGCGTCGTCCGCACAGCCCCTTACCCCCTTCGGGATCACGTCAACGGTTCAAGCAGGAGACGTAACGGGGGAAAAGGCTCTCCATGCAGGACCCGGAGTGTGCCGTCAGAGCGCCTGTGATGATACAAGAATCCGCTTCCCTATCGAGTATTGGCGGCCATGTTGTTCGCGATTCGTAACGGGCTTAAGGAAAACCTGGTCAGGTGCGGCGCCTCCGCTTATGCTGTGGGCTGTTCCGCTGTGCCCCCTCGGCCTTAAAATCAGGTTATTCCGCCGACCGTTGCGGGCTTCTAGGCTATCGCTGGTGCGCCTTCGGAAAGGAGGAACCTACATGCTGAAAAGTGTGAAAGAGTCCGTTCACAGAATGACGAGCAACCTTCAGGTTATAAGCAGCTATTTGGAGATGGAGAACTACACCAAAGCTTTGGGGAAGACCAGGGAAACCATAAAGGAAATGCACGCGCTGGAAACGAGTTTAAGTGGGCTGGCGGTAGGGATGACCGTGCCAAAGGATGGTGCCGTCGTGGTTCCGCATGGCTCTACGGTGGTGAGCCACGAAGATGTAAACGTGGACATCGGCAGTGATGAAGTGCGGTCAGTTGGCAAGAATGAAATACGCGCTGGTCACGGGCACGATAATCCGAAGACGAAGTGAGCATGAGCCGATTGCGGCTAGCTCGGAAATGTCGGAATTGTGACATTGTCGCCAGAAATCACCAACGGCAGCCGAATTGACAAAGAGCTAGAAGACCATTCCTGAGTATGCGTGTCAAAGGATCACGGGTGACGCTGTTGGGTTTGGCACTGTTCAAAATTGACCATTCTCCCGCGTGGGGCTTGCGGCATTATGTTTGAGGCATGCAGAAGAAATCCGATTCCAGAGATGTACTTTCCGTCCGGTGTCCAACCTGTGGCGTTCCAACCGGAGTACGCGGTAAGCTTAGCACTGGCAGTCCCCGCATAACTCCGCATCGTGACCGTCGGTGGGTCGCGAACGACCTAACCGGACAACGCCCAGCTAGAACGCTGGGAGAAACGAAACAAAATTCGCCCCCCCCCCCAAGTTAGCGGCAATTGCGGAGGGTGATGAAGCAAACTGAAGCCTTACCCACGGAGAGCGTGGCCTCAATACTGGAGCGCGATCTCAACGCGGTGATTCAGCGTTGGATAAGTCTGGTGGAACAGAATCACGAACTAACCGTTGTCCCTCTGAGCATCAAGGACCGCGCCGCACATCTGCCTAAACTGATCCAAGACCTGATTACTCGTCTCCGCCTACCTAAATCAGCAATAGCATTGGATTCCCTTTCTGCGCGTGAGCACGGAGAACTTCGACATAAACAGGGCTACACAGTGCCAATGGTGGTGGACGAGTCGCGACTCCTGCAAGTGAGCATCTTTAGCACCTTAAACGATAACGTTCGCACTGTAGACCCCAGCACACTATTGCTGGACGTTATAACGATTGCGGACGAAGTAGACTCCCAATTGAAGCAGTCGGCAAGCCGATACATGGAATCTGCGGCGGCATAGGGCTGTGGGTGTTGTCATCTAGCTCACCTAAATCGGGCGCTTGAAACGCCGGCTTAAGCTGTTGCGTCGATAATCCTGGTTTGAGGTATAGCAAGATTTTTTAAGTCAAGGCTTTCTTGTATCGCAGCGATCAGATGGTCTCGAAGTCCATCGATTTTTGAGCAGACATCTTTGATTCCGACGGCTTCAGCGGCCCTGACTCTACGACCAGAATTTTGTGAGCCATACCGTCTCGATGCCTGGACGGGTAGCTGCCGGAGTCGAAGACGCGGACGGCAGATAGCAACAAGGAAAGGCAGCCTTACCTTAAACGCTTGATCGCAATGGTCAATAGGGTAATAACTGCACAGTCGCACGACTTGGATTCTTCACGATTGACGCTATCGGGCCATTCCGCTCGATAAATCTCCAGGAACTAACGCTACGCCGAACGGTGGTTGTCCTTTTTGTCCATACCGACCTGTCGGACCGGTTTCCTCGACTCAGCGGCATCCACGAACAGGGTTGCTACGAAGAGGAGAGGGTAGAAGCGCTGCATACAATCGTGGCATCTGACGGGTCTCAGCAGCAATAAGGTTGTAAGTTCCTCCGACAAGGTTTTTGGGTCGGATGCGTAAATATCCAGCCAGCGGCAGTAAGGCCGCCTATCCCGACTTATGCGAGGACCTACCTCCAGTTACCTCCCGTCAATGCACGAGTCTACACCTACCTGAGAAACAAGCTCGCCCTACCGCACCGACTGCCTGTTCTGATTTCGTAACACAAAGGAGTAATTAGCGGTAGGACCCCCGATCGGAGCCAAAGTTGTAGGCTACTAGCTAGCTAGCGCATGGGAGTATGCAGTGGTGTCGATCAAACAAGAAACCTTAAAAGGCCATCAGCCCAGCTGCGCGTTGGCACATGACATGATCAACCAGTTGTCTAACATCGTGGGCAATTGTGAACTTCTAAGGGACGAGTTACCGAAAGATGCGCCATGCTTAAAACGCCTACGCCTAATTCAGGATGTTGCGAAGTCGGTGGCGGAAGAACTCAAGTCGCACCAACGCATTCTCGACAGACTTTCTCTTCGATGTGAGACTGCTGATGCCCGGCAATCGCATCGAGACACGGAAAACGATTCTGCGAACGTCTTCAATGACTCCGGCAGAAAGAGACGCGACAACAAACCAAGAAGGATATTCAGAAAAATCGGTTAGTGGGAACGGCCACCCAATCGTACACCGCACAGCCTGATTACTTGATGGCGCTCGGCGATTGCGATCCTTGAGG
>Ga0209380_10002846_pt1 | contig 10946 bp, 12 predicted proteins | sample HubBroMetageWFT6_FD_188347 | JGI IMG/M metagenome (GOLD analysis project Ga0209380, IMG submission 188347) | Warmed and freeze-thawed soil microbial communities from the Hubbard Brook experimental Forest, New Hampshire - Hubbard Brook CCASE Soil... | ecosystem: Environmental > Terrestrial >...
GAAGAAGAAGGGGGTTTTCCTGCAAAGCCGCATGTCGGCCTTGGCGATTCTGCGTCCGCCATATGGACCGAGAGCCCAACGATTGATCAAGTTCCTGCTTAGGAATTAGACCTTTGTTTAGGACCGAGTAACACTCGGCCGGATAGAACGAGCGATGCTGTCGCGGGCCCGCTCCCGCAACTGGTCACATTGGTATGTAGACGGGCTCGTAAAGCGGCGCAACATGGAGATTTCGTTAAGCATGGTGCCGACGGATTTTCCGCGCTTGACGAATGATGTTGAAACAGCGATCTTTCGTGTGGTTCAGGAATCGCTTACCAATGTTTACCGGCACGCTGTGGCCGAGGCGGCTCGCGTGGAAATCGTGAAACAGCCCGAAAAAGTGCTTATACGGGTGCGCGATTACGGCAAGGGTATCCCCGAAGAGCTTTGCGGGAGCAGCACCGGACACGGGCTTGGGATCGGTATCGGCGGTATGCGTGAACGCCTCCGCCAATTCGGCGGCGAGTTGATTGTGTCATGCGCTGAACCCGGCACCCTAGTCGAAGCCAAAATCCCTGCCTTATAGGAAGCGCAAGCCTCAGCTGAAATACAGGAAACCAAGGATAGGGTTGGTCGGACTCCCCTGCGTATGTTCCAGCATGGAGGGTTCATTGGAGCTGCCTGTGACTGGAATGCGGGGATTTGCGAATGGCCAGGTGGGTTCTTAGTTGCAAGAGTTGCCGGGAAGTATTCGTCCACTCGGCGATATCTGACACGATGCCCAATTATTATCTGCCCTTGCGGCCTGAATTCTCGGCGGAAGGCGATGAACGCGAATGCCCCAACTGCAAAGCCAAGTCTGTCTACCAAGGAATCGACCTCAGGTATCAGGTCGGCCCTATCCGCCGTGGTCGTACCGCCCGCAGCCGTAATTGGAGAAGTGAAATCCGATCAAAACCACACGCCCGGCGACGCGAACTATACAGCCAAGTGAAGTGGAATCCCGTTCTAAGAATGCCCGTCAATAAACCAAACAATATTTGGTTGCTATTGGTTCAGCCATGTTGACAAATGGACTCGGCCGATTTGGGAATACGTATGTGGACGCACCTGCATTGTGAAAGGCACTAATCTGCGGCGCGGCTTGACGCATAGCTGCGGCTGTTTGCATGCCGCAGCGAGCGTGAGGAACTTGTACATTGCCCATGCTTCAATAAGGAGGAGAAAGTGACCCTATAGTTCCAGGTCTACCCAGCCGCTTTGGAGGACAAGCCGAACGATTTCACAGCGCTGGTCTCGTCCTGATGAACGTCGAAGACCGCTAACAGCATCGTCTTTTGCAAAAGCTCCTGGACGTTCTTGTTAACACTGGCAAGCTTCAATTGACCACCCTGCTTGCGGACGCTGGTGTGCGAGCGAACAAGCTCTCCGATGCCGGCGCTGTCAAGGTACGCTACGTCCGTCATATTCAAAAGGACATGCTTCTTGCCCTTCTGCAGGAGGCCGACCATAATTTCGCGTAGCATCACATTCCCTTCGCCGATCGTGATCCGCCCTTTGATGTCCACAATTGTAATCTCACCGAGTTCGCGAGTTGCGGCTCGCATCCGGCTGGCAGATTGCGTTTGCATGCTCATGCTTAAGCTCCAGGGTGGCGCTTGCTCGGGCTGCAACTTCGGAAAAATCCCGCCGCCAGCGTGAGCGCGGACATCGGAAGCCCGAGGCACCGAGAGCTTGAATCAAGTTCTGTGCGAGACGCTGATCCGGCGACGCCCCACGTGGGCAGTTACTTTTGACCCGCTTGAGCTGACTCGACCACTTCCACGGCGGGTGGTGCATTAATAGCAAGGCTATGACGTATCAGGAATTGTTAGAATTGACAGGTCCAGTGATGCAATTGACCTAGCAAGCGTTATTCCGTGCGGGCCTTCAATTCGCATACTAAGTCTGGTAAACGCTGACCGGAGAAGTGAAATCAGGACACCACCACTTGTCCGTTAACGCGACGGTTGAAAACCGATGTGCATGGTCAGCCCACAGCGCGAAGAGCTGACTGATATCGTACCGAGGCCCTCGGGCGATCCAGGTGTTACTGCATCCTGGTACGGACCCTCCGACGGAACTGTCACTATTACCACTACGCGCTGAAACGGCCCCGCTTTAACCTCAGGCGTGGCTTACGGCCATTTCGCGAACGGGCAAACCATTTCGCGCTACCTCGTCCTGGAGGAACTGGGAAGCGGTGGCATGGGCGTCGTGTACAAAGCCCAGGACAATGAGCTCGGCCGGTTTGTCGCTTTAAAGTTCCTGCCTGAGAACGCAGCCCAAGACCCCCTTGCCTTGGAACGTTTTCGCCGCGAAGCACGACGCGCATCCGCACTCAATCATCCGAACATCTGCACCATCTACGAAATTGGAATACATGAAGGGTATCCGTACATCGCCATGGAGTATCTGGATGGCGTAACCCTAAAATACTGGATAGCCGCGGGCACGCTGGATACGGAGCATATTAATTCGATCGCTATGGAAGTAGCCGATGCACTCGATGCCGCGCACAGCGAAGGCATCGTTCATCGTGACATTAAACCCGCCAACATTTTTGTCACCAGGCGGGGCCGCGTGAAGATTCTGGACTTTGGCCTGGCCAAGAGCATGCGTCCAGAGGGCCTCGCGAGCCGGATCGCGGCGCAAGCGACACAATCTTTGTCCTACGTCGCCGAAGAGCATCTCACCAGCCCGGGAACGGCCATGGGTACGGTGGCCTACATGTCTCCGGAGCAAGTGCGGGCCGAGGAACTGGATGGCCGCACCGATCTATTTTCTTTCGGCGTGGTTCTCTACGAGATGGTGACGGGGAGGCTGCCTTTTCAGGGAGCCAGTTCGGGCGTCTTGACGGAAGCCATCCTCAATCGCAATCCGGTGGCTCCAATGCAACTGAATCCCAACGTCCCGCCGGCCCTTCAAGAGATAATCCGAAGAGCGTTAGAAAAGAACCGCAACCTGCGCTATCAGAACGCGGCCGATATGGGGGTTGAGCTGCAACGGCTAAGGCGAGACTCGGATTCGGGCTGGAGAACTGGAGAAGAAACCGAACCGCCTGTTGCATCTATCACCGATCAATCGTCGAGCGGCAAGCGCAAGGCCCACACTTCGTCGCTGCAAGCAGCCACGGGCCGCCCACATCGAGTCTCCAAGATCATTCACTCGCTTGCAGTCTTACCGTTCGAAAATGCTAGTGGCGAGGCCGAGAACGAGTATCTCAGTGATGGGATCACGGGGAGCCTGATTAACACTATGGCAACGGTACCGAAACTGCGGGTGATGGCGCAGAGCACCGTATTTCGCTATAAGGGCCGGAAAATTGATCCTCAGGCTATCGGTCGCGAGCTCAATGTGCGGGCGGTGCTTACCGGAAGAATAATGCACGTCGGAAGCTCTTTGCGCATAGGGACCGAATTAGTCGACGTGGCCACAGGTTCTCAACTTTGGGGAGCGCAATACAATCGCAAGCCTGACGACATTTTCGTGGTCCAAGACGAGATTTCCGGCGAGATATCCGGAAAATTGCGGTTGCAGCTGACCCGCGCGGAAAAGAAGCGACTGACAAAACACCACACGGAAAATGCCCAGGCGTATCGGCTTTATCTGCAAGGTCGTCATCACTGGAACAGGTGGACTGAAGAAGGGTTCTACAAGGCGATCAATTACTTTCAACAAGCAGTCGAGAATGATCCCAGCTACGCGCTCGCTTATGCCGGTGTGGCGGATTCCTACGTACTGCTGGGATGGAACAGCTATCTGCCGCCGAAGGAAGTGTTCCCTAAAGGCAAAGCAGCGGCGACGACTGCCCTGCAGCTCGACCCGAATCTCCCCGAAGCGCACGCGTCGTTAGCGGCACTGTTGTGGCTTCACGATTGGCAATGGGACGAGGCTCAGGTCGAATTCAGGCGCAGCCTCGAATTGGACCCCGCATATCCAACCGCCAACCACTGGTACGCCGAGTATCTGATGACGATGGGGAAACACGCGGAGGTTGTGTCCAGGATGAAAAAAGGTCAGGAGCTCGATCCGCTGTCTCTAATCATCAACGTAGCCGTCGGATGGGCCTTCTATAATGCCCGCCGATACGATGAAGCCATTGAACAACTGCGCCGAACAATCGAATTGGACCCAAACTACCCCGTTACGTACTGGATTCTTGGTCTGCTGCTTAGCAAGATCGCCTGCCACGAACTGGCCATGACCGAGGGTGAAAAGGGGGTGAAGCTATCAGGCGGCAGCCCTCTGATGCGCGCGGCGCTGGCGCACACTTTTGCCGCGGCGGGTAGGACAACCGAAGCAGTTCAGATGCTCGATGAACTGACAGAACTAGCAACGCACAAGTATGTCGCGCCCTACTTCTTCGCCGGAATTCACGCCGGCTTGGGAGATAACGACCGCGCGATTGAGTACTTGGAGAAATCGTACGAAGAACATTCCCACTGGCTAATCTATCTTCATATGGATCCGAGCATGGACGGCCTGCGGGATATGCCCCGTTTTCAGAACTTGCTGCACCGTGTCGGCCTTCCAGCGCCGACGGGCGCGAACCCCAGCTGAAGAAAGTGCGGCCGGATTATGCGGAGTTGCAGTAGGCCGCAGGCGTCGAGAACACTCCTTCGACTTCGGCCACCGTTCACATTTTTCCTGCCAACTACGCTCCATCAATGTTCGGGAAGCGCGCTAAACCCGATCAGAACGTTGAGGAGTGCTCCTCCGAACGCTATGTTAGTGCCCCAACTGTCGCCGAACGTCCACGTCAGCGATCCCATTCGGCGGAATAACCCAATTCCACGGGCGAGTAGCCATGCCACAGAGATGACGACCACTGCGACCGATGCAACGAGGCTAGCTTCGAAGAGCGAAATTGCCACGCTGGAAGGAGACGCCGGAGCAATCTTGATTGCCCGATACTGGCATGCCGGTTTGCGCTCGGCGCCTGCCGCCGCAACTAACTGCACGTAGCCTGCAAGAGGCGCTTCGTGTTGAGTGTTATCGATCTCGACTGTGAAGTTCTCAATCTGGCTCGCGTCGATTTGCGGATTTCCCGCGACAATCGTTGCGCGGGCCTTCAACACGTTCGCCTTGTTGTCTTGCAGGACGCTAGCAAAGGTACCCTTGAGTTGCGGGTTTGGCCCGTACTCTTGCGTCTTCTGACGAAAAATCTCTGCATGTTGTCGTTGACGGCGAAACTCGAATGTCCTTACTTGTCCCTCGGCACTAGCGAAGCGATCAAATCTCCGCGAATTTTAGGAAGACTAAATCGTACGATTAGGTTTCAAATGTCTCCTCCGGCTCAGGGAGCGTGTCACCCTCTCGCGCGAACCAAACGTACAAGGTGGGCAAAATGAAGATGCTAATCGCCAGGTTTACCATTAGGCCTCCTACGACGACGATGGCAAAGGGTCGTTGCGAATCGGAACCGATCGCATGGGATAGAGCGGCGGGCAATAATCCGAGTGTCGCAACTAACATCGTCATCATGATCGGACGAAGCCTTAGTACGGCGCCTTCAATTGCGGAATCCTCGACGGAATGGCCTCGGGCGCGAAGTTGGTTGATATATTCCAGCATGATGACGCCCGTTTGCACCGACACGCCGAAAAGCGCCAAGAAACCGACGCCTGAGGAGACGCTGAAATGCGTGCCAGTAATCAAGAGCGCCAGCAGCCCGCCGACGCTGCCCATTAGCACAGTAGCAAGGATGAGCGCAGCCCACTTCGGCGAACTGAACATCGTATAGAGAATAAGGAAGATGACCAGGATTGTTACCGGCACGATGATGAGCATCCTCGCTTGCGCGCGTTTTTCGCTTTCGTATTCGCCTTCCCAGTCGATGTGGTAACCGCGCGGCAGTTGCACATTCACGTTGACCTTTTGAATCGCTTCCTCCACTGTGCCGCCAAGATCGCGGCCGCGGACGCTGTACTTAATCGCGACATAGCGCTGGTTCGCTTCGCGGTAGATCTCAGAGCCACCATCGCGCTCTTCGATCTTGCAGAGCTGCGCGAGTGAGACGCGTTCGCCGGACGGCGACAATAGGCGAATGTTTTCGATGGCTTCCCTCGTGGAACGGTACTGTGGCAGGTAGCGCAGCACCAGATCGTATCGCGCCTCGCTTTGCAGTACTTGCGTAAGAGCGCTGCCTCCCACAGCGGTTTGGATGGCATCCTGCACGTCCGCGACGTTGATTTGATAGCGCGCGGCCTGATCGCGGTCCACCGCGAAATTAATGTTCGGTTGACCGAGGACGCGAAATACACCGAGATCCTCGATCCCCTTAACTCCGCGCATCACCTCCACGATTTGATCGGCTTTTTCCTCAAGGACTCTCAGGTCATCGCCGTACACTTTGGTGGCGAGCTCGCCCTTTACACCGCTGACCGCTTCTTCCATGTTGTCTTCAATGGGTTGCGAAAAGCCCCAGATGACACCCGGGATTTTGTTCAGTTCTCGAAGCATGGCGGCGACCAGTTCGTCTTTGTCCTCGCGAAAGACGGGCCGCCACTGGTTTTTTGGCTTCAGATCCACGAAGTATTCGGTGTTGAAGAAGCCCGTGTTATCCGTTCCGTCATCAGGACGCCCAACCTGGCTCGTGCATTGAGGAACCTCTGGAAAGGAACAAAGAACGACACGCGCCTGATTCGATATCCGGATCGCTTCGGTTGGTCCGGTGCTGGGCGCAAGAGTCCCGCGGACCCACAGTGCGCCTTCATCCAGGTGCGGCAGGAATTCTGAACCGATCACGCCGCCCACCGTCAGATAAATGGCAACAGCCAAGCCCACGCCCGCCACGCCGATTGTTACGAAGCGATGCTCGATCGCCCACCTCGCGGCCTCGCGGTACCTCGTTTTCAAGAATTCCATCACCGGGTTGCGCCACTCGCTCACGCCCTTCCTGAATAAAATGCTCGAGAGCACCGGCGCAACGAGGATGGAATACATGAGCGCGCCCAGGAGTGCGAACGCGACGGTCCAGGCCATCGGCTTGAACAGACGGCCCTCTACGCGTTGTAACGTGAAAATTGGCAAGTACGCGGTGATGATGATGGCGATCGCGTAAAACACCGGGCGCTGGACTTCGTGCGAGGCGTCGCGGATCACTTCCAAAGTGGCTATTGAATCGTTGCGGTGCCGGTGGCGTCCCAGATGACGGACGATGTTTTCGACCATCACCACGGCGCCATCCACCACCATTCCGAAATCCAGGGCGCCGAGCGACAGCAGATTTGCAGGAATATCCTTCAGATTGAGACACGTTGCGGCAAATAACAGCGAGAACGGTATCGTAAGGCCGACGATAGTCGCTCCGCGGACGTTGCCGAGAAACAGAAAGAGAACGATCACGACCAGAATGATGCCCTCCGTCAGATTGTGCAGCACCGTACGAGTCGTGTAACGCACCAGATCGCTGCGGTCGATGAAGGGAACGACACTTACGCCGGGAGGCAGGATGCGCGCATTCAGTTCTTTGACCTTAGCGTGGATTCCGGCGAGCGCTTCGTCGGCATTCGCGCCTTTGCGCAAGAGGACGATGCCCGAAACCACGTCGTCGTTATCAATAATTTTGCCGTCTTCCCGATGGATCGCCCGCGCAAATTGGCCCAGCCGGATCTTCGGTCCTTGTGCCACCACGGCGATGTCCCGTATGTGCAGGGGAGTCCCGTTCTTCGCGACGATCACCGTTTTTTCGATGTCCTGCACACTATTGATCAGGCCAACCTCACGAAGATTCACCTGCTGCAAACCGGATTCGATGAAGCTGCCGCCCGCGTTGACGTTATTGTTGGTGAGCTGTTGTTCCACCTGGGTAAGACTCAGTCCGTGGGAGACGAGTTTGTTGGGATCAACGCGAACCTGGTATTCGCGGGTCGGTCCGCCGAAACTGGCCACATCCACGACGTCGGGCACCGCCTTGAAGTTTTTCTCCACCACCCAATCCTCCAGCGACTTCAAATCCATCACGTCGTATTCGGGATTGTTGCTGTGCAATGTGAAGAAATAGATTTGTCCGACGGGGCTCCAGTCGGTTCCCATCTGCGGCACTACCCCGGGAGGCAACGTAGCTTGCGAGAGTCGTTCCAGCACGCGTTCCCGATCCCACGCGTTCTCCTCCTCATCATCGAAAATCAATTTCAGGTCGGAGAGTCCGAAGAGAGAAAACGAGCGCAAATGGGTGATATGAGGAATACCGTTCATTACGACTTCCAGCGGAATCGTCACCTGTTGCTCGATTTGTTCCGCGGAGATTCCCGGCCATTGCGTGATGATCTCCACGTAGTTGTCCGCGACGTCCGGGTATGCTTCGACTGGCAGGCGATGAAAGGAAATTGCTCCGCACCCGAAGAGCACGAGTGTCGCGGCGATGACGAGGAAGCGATTTTCCAAAGCAAAATCCACTAATTTCCGAATCATATGGCACTCCTCGTGGAGACTTCCGTCCCTCGGGATTCATTTTTTTCGACTGTGGATTTCGTATGAAGTTGCGGCCTCGCTTCCAAGAAGGCGTGCTGCGCGCTTTCCAGAAGGGAAGCAGACTTCGCGACGATGTGCGGCTGCGGTCAGTACACCTACACGGAAAAAGCTAGAGGTTGCCTGCCGATGAGCCGCGTGCTTAGAGGTAGGGAAGCGCGGAGGGTGGTGCGCGCCCAGCCGATGAGGCCAGGAAAGGGCCGGCCGGAAAACCCGGACTCGGAGGCGGAATCAACTCCGCCAGAGAACGGGCATGCAGTATTTCTGCGTCTTCCGCGTCAATGCCAGTGCCTGACTGCGGCGGTACGCCAACAATGTCTCTCGGCGGGAGCGCGGAGGGGAGCCAATTCGTGCCGGACTTGCTGAATACTCCAGGGAATGAAGTCGGTTCTGCACGCGAGAACTTGCCGTGGCCGTCGTTTAGGAGTACGGCCACGGGCTGTCTGAACCAAGCCGTGGTGAGGACCAAGTCAATGGCGCGGTCTCCATTGACGTCGCGCGCCTCGATCAGCAGGCCGCCTCTGGGCGCAACAAGTTGAATAAATTGCCGACCCGCGCCGGAAAGTTGCAGTTGAATCCGGTAGCTGCTAGTTCCGGAGGTGCTCTCACCAACCTGAACGTTGGCTACGTCCGGGCGAAGGTCGCCGTCAAAATCCGCAACTGCAAACGGTAGCCCCGGCCCGGCTGAAGCGCCCGCACCACCCTGAATCTCACCGGCGCTTGCCGTACAGTTGCCCGCCAGACTACATAGCAACAACAAAAAGGCCCACAGGATCAGGCTGCGCAGCGCAGGGCCGTTGTCCTTCAGGTCGATTCGGAGGTCACATTTGCGTGAAATGTCAGACAAGAAACACTCCCGATGCCAGCACCGTCAGGGAATATACCACATCAGAAAACGAGAGGCTTTGAGATGGCACAAATGCAACTAAACTCGCGCAGTCGCTATCGTCTGGTCGCTCACTGATTGTGTTGCGTTTATGAATTTGCAGCGTGCGATTCTTTCCGCGGCCTACAGGAAGCGCGAAGAATTTGGTTTCCTCGGCTCGCATCTCCATGATCCGGCTGCGGCGCGGGATGAATCACTGGCGGCATGGGCATATCGAACATGACGGTCATCGCCGAGAGTGAAGCGATGCGCGGTCCCCATGCAATCACTTCGCGTTCGTCCGTGACTTTCCCTTCGTGCTTAACGAATACCGTCGTCGTTGCACGCAGCATCGGTTTTAAATGTTTTTCAATGAGCGCGTCGTCGGTCAAATCATGCCTGTCCAGGAGCTCCGGGGCTTTTGCCCTGACCGCCTTGAGCGCTTGATATCCGGATTGTCAAGGGTTTTGGTCTGAATACCCGGCTTTGAGCGCCGCACGCGTGACACTCATGCCCAGTGAGAGACACTTGATCAACATACGCTCGCGAGGCGTGAGAGATTTCGAGCGACGCTTTCGTCTCGTCAAACCTTCAGGAATGCCGCTTGCGTCAGCCTCGAGTGCGGTCGTCATAGACACCCTTGTCTGCATCCGGCAGTGGCAAGTGATTCGCGCTAGCGAAACTTGCGGGAGGTTCTTGAATTTCAGGGTGAAAGCTGTGACTGTTTTGGGCCTGATTTATTTTGAATGACCCTTCCAAGAACCCGCACCCTCCGGGCTGTTTGTCGCGGTTGTAATGATCGCTGCGCTGCTCTCTCTTCTTTGACGCCTCTTGTCTCACGTCTGGAAAGCCTCGTGGATTCGCTCTCGTCAGTCTGCTAGGAGTCGTCGCTGGGAAAACTTCGCAACAGTTTCTTGATCTAACGGAAAAACAGCCGGCGGTTCACCACATTTCTTTCCGAACTCAAGGACCCACCAGGGCGAGAACCAAAGGTGAACTCGCTACATGCATAATTGTTCCTTGCTACTCGCTTCGCTGTATAGCGCTTGATTGCGAAAGGTTGTTTACTCCCACACATGGCTTTTCCCCAGATTTCCAAGCAGTCGAATTGGCTCTGAGCGAATTCCAGGCACGAAAGCGAAAGGGAGATAAGATCGAATGAAAAAATATGTTTGGATATTGGCGGCAACAGTAATTTTTGTTGGTTCAGTTTTAGCCGGCTCGGTGCAGCAAGATCAACAGCCTGCGCCAGACAACACCAAAACGAACCAGGGCGACGCTAGCAAAAGCGCCGTAACCGCCGACCAGCAGAAGATGAATCCTGCGGATCGTGACACAACCAAGCAAATTCGGAGCGCGCTCACGAGCGATAAATCGCTCTCGACCTATGCTCACAACGTCAAGATCATCACTCGAAACGGCAAGGTGACGCTAAAAGGACCTGTCCGCTCGGAGGATGAGAAATCAGCAATTGAAGCTAAAGCGACGGAAGTCGCTGGGTCCGGGAATGTTACGAATCACTTGACGATCGCCCCAACCACACATCAGTAGGTTCTAAGTTCAAATTCAAACGAACAGGAGATTC
>Ga0209380_10002849_pt1 | contig 10942 bp, 9 predicted proteins | sample HubBroMetageWFT6_FD_188347 | JGI IMG/M metagenome (GOLD analysis project Ga0209380, IMG submission 188347) | Warmed and freeze-thawed soil microbial communities from the Hubbard Brook experimental Forest, New Hampshire - Hubbard Brook CCASE Soil... | ecosystem: Environmental > Terrestrial > Soil...
GACTCCGACTCCGGCACAAACGCGTAGGGCGAAGGAGCCACCAAATGTTCTGCGTGCACCGCCTTTTCGTTCAACAACGCCGTGATTTCCGATTGCAACGTATGCGAATTCAATGCGCGGTCGCCGAGTGTGCGGACGCCGTGCTGCACCACCGGCAGCCACAAACATGCTTCCGATAAAGCGATTGCCACGAGCAAAGTCGCCGAGCGGTCCACCACGCAGCCGGTTAGATCGTACCCACGACCGTCTGGCATAAATTCACCCGCAAGAACGATGTCGAACAGTGTCTCACGCAGCGATGACTCCGCCTCCGCAACAGTTTCTACGGATTGAAAAACGCATCCCTCGCGCTCAAGTTGTTTAAGGATGAAATTGGTGGACGGTGAGGTATGGCCGGCTACAAGAATGCGACCTTCGGTGCTGCACGGCATGACTTCCCCTTCTGACGGGGAACGAGCGATTCGATGCCGAAGCGTCCGCTATCCCGAAAGTCTCCTGCCTGCGAGGCCTTCGCGGAAAGCTGACGAATCGGAACGTGTGCAGCGCGCGTCAGATGGCGCTGCAAGCGCATGCCTCGGTGAACGAGATATGTGGGTCACTAACAATTTGCACCTTCCAGTGCCGGTTGCGATGGTAAGTTTCTCTCGAACGTCGTTTCGTCCGGGCCGCAACCGGCGCTGTCCAGAGCGCGTCAACCATTCCGTCCATTCCCATATTCCTTATCGGGAATTCTGGAAAGAAACATTAGACATTCCCTGGTCACTTCCCCTTCCGGCTCGACCAAATGAATATAGGTGCGCGAAGTTTGTGTTTCAATTCGCAACAGTACGGCATTTTGTTTGCGGAGCTTACTTAAGTTTAGGATTCAAAAGAGGAAAACGTCTGTTTCGTAACGATTGCTTTCCGCACGATCTTTCTTTTATTCCCCCCAGGTTGAAAACCAAACGTAATGGAACCCGCCTGGCCCTTAACTAAAGTTTACATTTCACCGCTTTTAGTTGAGGTTATTACTTAATAAACTAATCTACAAAAAGCGACGAATCGTCGGGTAAAGCTCTGCAAAAAGCCCTTCCCTGCTGTCAAATGAACCCGCCGTATACAAATTCCTTGACACACTATTAACGCGCGAGTAACGTAACTCCGGAACGGCGATCCTGGGTTCGCCTTCCCTTTTACCAAATCGATTTAGTTCTCGCTGCTACGGGTTTGGCTGTGTGCTTATGCGACGCAACCACAAGTTCAAATGCAACCCGAGCGGAAACATCTAGTCGTGTCCCGAAAACTACGAGAACCAGATAGCCCATCTTCGAAACGGCGCTCGCAAAGCGCGGCCGATAATTCCATTCCCGCAGGTATCTCTAGCTTCCGATCCAAACATGCGCTCGAATCCGCTTCGCGCACACTTGCTACGCTGGCAAAAACTTTTGACGAGTTTTTGTTCGAGCTAGATGCCGACGGCAAATTTCTGGGTGTGTGGAGTTCCAGTCCCGTATTGACGAACGCACGCCGCGGAGAATTTCTGGGCCGGCACGCCATGGAAGTTCTGGGAGAAGAGGTTTTTCTACCGTTCAGCCCGGTTTTTCACCGCGTTATCGACAGCCAACAAAGTGACAGCATCGAGTTCCGCATAGACTCGAAGGACGGCGAACGCTGGTTCTACGCTCGTGTTTTACCGGTGGCCCGCCGCTCAGGACAACCCCCTTCTGTTTCACTGCTCACCCGCGACATTACCGAACAGAAAAGGATCGAAGAAAAGTTCCGCAAGAGCGAAGCCTTGTTGGCGCAGGCCGAGCAACTCGTCAACATGGGAAGCTGGGAAATAGATCCGCAAGTTCGGACTGTTCTCTGCTCCGATAATCTGTATCGAATTTTCGGTTTTGATTTCCAAGGACGCGAAATCAAAATGCAAGAGCTGCGCCAAAATGTGCACCCCGACGATTTCATCGAGGGGAACCGCCTTCTCGAAATGGCGATCTCGCAGGGCAAACCTTTCGAGCACGACTTTCGATATGCCTTGCCAGATGGTGGCGGGCAACGCAACCTTCACGCTCGCGGGTTTCCGTTGCGCGACGCCGAAGGGCGCGTCGTCCGCGTTGTGGGAGTCACCGAAGATGTGACCGATCAATTGAAAGTTGAGGAAGGCTTGCGGAATGTGTCCGAGCGACTGCTTACATTGCGTGACGAAGAGCAGCGCCGCGTGGCTCGAGATCTGCACGAAACTGCTTCACAAAACATGGCCGCGTTGAAAATGGCGCTCGCGCGTGTGGGCGATACTTTGCCGAAGCGCAACAAAATCGGTAACAGGTTTCTGCAATCGGCACGCGATTTTGCCCAAGAGGTGATACAGCAAATTCGGACGCTTTCCTACGTGTTGCATCCCGTTTTGCTGGACGAAGCAGGGTTGGGGCCGGCGTTGCGTAGCTTCGCAAACGGATTCGCGGAACGTAGCGGCATTCCGGTGACGGTTAAAATCAAGCGTGGTTTCGGACTGTTGCCTAAAGAGATGGACATCGCGCTGTTTCGCGTGGTGCAGGAAGCGCTTACCAATGTCCACCGGCATTCCAAGAGTCCTGTCGCGAAAATCACGTTGGAACGTGGGGGCGGTAAAGTGCGCGTCACGGTAGAGGATCGCGGAGTAGGCATGCCGCCGGCGTCTGCCGCAACGGGTTGGAATCCGCCCATGGGTATAGGTATCGCGGGAATGCGCGAGCGTGTGAAACAACTCGGTGGCGTGCTCGATATTCAAAGTGAACCGGGGCGCGGAACTACCATCAACGTCGAGCTACCGCTGTCGGAGGGCGCGAGAACTGGCGACGAAACACAGAACGAACCTTTACGCCGCAGAAAGGCGTCAACGACATCAAAGCCGAGGCCGAATCGCGGCTAATTGACCGAAGAAGGTTTTGCGAGCAAGCGAGGCCCAGACCATGTCAAAAGAAGCGGCAGCAACAGCTGTCAAAGAAACTCCGGCACCGCCACGGCCGCCCGTCGCGAAAATGTATCGCATTCTGGTGGTTGACGATCATTCCATCGTGCGCCGAGGAATTCGTTCGCTGCTGGAATCGCATCCCGGTTGGGAAGTTTGCGGCGAAGCTAGCAACGGAGCCGAGGCGTTGTATAAGGTCGCAGCCGAGCGTCCCGATCTGATGGTGCTCGACCTCACCATGCCAGAAAAAAATGGCCTGGAAGTCACGCGGGTTGCTCGCCAGCAATCCCCGGAAACCGACGTGTTGATTCTCACCATGCATTTTTCCGAAGAGATAGCCAAAGAGGTGTTGCGTTGCGGCGCGCGCGGTTATCTTTTGAAATCCGATGCGGACCACGAGTTGCTCACCGCCGTACGCCACATCCAGCAGCACAAGCCATTTTTTACCGGCAAACTCGCCAGGACCATGGCGGAAAGTTTCGTGCGCGATCCCAGCACCAAAGATTCAGACGCCACGGAGGTGCCACTCTCCCCTCGCGAACTGGAAGTAGTGCAACTGCTGGCCAGCGGAAAGAGCAACAAAGAGGCAGCCGCGATGATTGGCGTCTCCACACGAACGGTGGAAAGCCATCGCAATCACATCATGCGCAAGATGGAATTTCGCAGCTTCAGCGACTTGATCCGCTTCGCCATACGCTTCAATTTAATTCAGCCGTAAACAATTGCTGGCTACGCGTCCGGAAACGGATCTTTGAACTGCGCGTTCGGCTCCAAAATGATTCGATTGCGCGCGTAATCCAGTATTACCGTAAATCTGCGAAGCACTTCTGTGCCGATCATGCGTTTGTGGTCTGGATTTTCGGAACAACACGAGTCTATGGGTCCTTCCAGGCGAAAGGATCCGAGTTGCAAATATAAAGCGCGACCCACCACTCCTTCGCTTGCCTGTCCTAGTCCGACTCCCGTTCGCACTTTTCTCACGGGACCGGTGGTGTGCGCAATGCTTGGGTCGTCGACTGCGTCGCTGGAGCCACTGTCGATCAAGAATTCCCCACTCTCCGGTTTCACTCCGGCCACAGCTACAGTGCCGTCGATATACGGCCACGGTCCTCGAAATTTAATTGGAAAACTCTCGCCTGGGCCGGAATAAGTAAACCTGGAGGGATCAGTGATGGTCATCTTTCCGCCCGCGTAATCGATGGTAATCGCAAATCGCTTGATGAAGTCGTAGCCGAGAAATCCATCCTGATGCGGATTCAGACCGCTCAAGTCCGCCACGTTCACGCGGTGACCAGAGGAAGTGAGGCCGGGAAGTTCCAGCGTTACTGAACCGATGTATTGCACCGGCACTTCTCCAGAGCCCGCTCCGTGAACCGTTCCGCTGCCCGCTGTGTTAAGGCCCAAACGTTTCGCTACGGCTGAGTCCAGGTAGGTCGCGCCGGATCCGGTGTCGAACGTGAACTCCAGTGGCTCGTTGGTTCCCGCAATTTTCAGCTTGAAGAAAATTGTATTCTGCCGTAATTCAAACGGAATCACAGTCCGCTGCTCAGGCGACGAAAAGTGATAAAGCGTGCCCTCGGTTCGCTGGGGAGGTTTCTCGCTCAGCGATGGAGGCTGCGCCGCTATATTTACCGCCAGCATAAGAGCCGATATCGCGAGCCATTGAATTTTCATTGCGCCCCTCAATTCCCTTTCTCAGCGGTTAGACTAACATTCCGTTTAGGCTTCTTGGCATGGATAGTAGCCATATGCCATATTCATCCTATGAATATCAGACAAATGGACCTGAACATCCTCGCCGGCTTGGAGACCTTGATCACGGAACGCAGCGTAAGTGGCGCAGCGCGGCGTATGCGATTGAGCCAGCCCGCTATGAGCAACCTTCTCTCGCGTCTGCGGAAAACGTTTGACGATCCGTTGTTCGAAAGGGCGGACCGGCGTATGGCCCCCACCGCACGCGCCCGTCAACTTGCGGCGCCGATCAGCGAGGCCTTGAACATTATTCGCAAAGCGATCGACGAAAAGCCTTCCTTCAAGCCCGCCACCGCCGATGCTCGTTTTAGTATTGCCACTACCGACTACGCGGAAGTCGTTCTACTTCCGGGTGTGCTCCGCGCTCTCAAGCGCGCGGCTCCCAAACTAACGCTGCAAGTTAAACGCCTGAATGGGATTTTCGATGTGCCGACAGCGGAACTTGAGGATTGCGACTTTGCACTGGGATTTTTTCCGTTGCCGCTGCCTCCCGGCGCCGGAATTAACGGCACCGCGCTGTTTCAGGAGCGCTTCGTTGGAGTCATCAACAAACGCTATCGCGGTACTCAAGGGAAATTTAAGCTTCGTCAGTTTCTTTCGCTTGAGCACATACGCGTGAATTACAGCGCCGAGGGTCCCGGCCTGATCGGCGACGCCGTACAGAAGATCGACCGCCGCAGAAAAGTCGGACTTATAGTTCCGCATCTGGTGACTGTTCCCTTCTTGGCGGCGCAATCTGGAATGCTCGGCATCGTCCCGTTGGGATTGGCACGAGCTTTGCGCCGCCCGTTGGGCCTGCGGATACTCGAACTGCCGGTGGAATTGCCGCCGCTCACCATGTCTCTCGCGTGGCATGAGCGGCACCAGCATGACGCAGCACACCGCTGGTTCCGCGAATTTGTCGCTCCGGTCGCTCGCGGCTGATCGTTCGACCCGCGATCGATGATTCGGCTGGGGCGAGATTGTAGTGATGCGCAAAATATATTTGCACGGAGATGACAATTATCCTTTTGCAAGGAACTGCCCCAAATCGTCGATGTTGCACGTTTTCGTGTAATTATAAATTGTTGTACATGGTCGGGCAGACATGGGGAAATCATCGCGGGAATAAGCTTCCTGTCGTGACTGGTGCTGGCGTCGGCGCGATTGGCACTGCGGGAATGGGGCTGAGGAACTCGCGGAGTTTTAGCCATTGCAGCAGCGCGAACAGTACCGCCTGCGCGGCAAGAACGAGCAGCGCTATCACCCAGAGCTGCGAATGGATTGTCCAATCCGCAACCTCAAGCGAGGACACGCCTGCCGGTATAAGCGCCGCACCAAATGCCGCGACCGTAGGGCGAGCAAACGTATGAGCGACGCTTAGAATTACGCCGATGCAGGTATAAAACACAATTAAAAATAAACCAGCCATGACGAGGGGGCGCCGTGATCGCCGCAACTCCATCCATTGTAAGTAGAGCAAATCGCGCGCAACCCACAGCGCAATGAAGGCCCCTTTTATCAGCGCTAAACCCAAACTCCATTGATCGGGTGTCAGGTTACGGTAGATGCGAATCAACTCGACGATCGCAATCCCCACCATGATCACGCCCGCCACCGCGTAGGGTGCAGGCCAGAGAGCCGCCCACCAACTTGCCGCGCTCTCTCCAAGTGTCCTGATTCTCCGGCGAAGGCGTTCGCGATTGCGCAACAGAATTAAGCCCAACAAGACAAATATCCAAAAGGTGTTGAACAGAAGCATTTGTTCCACTTGCAGTGGCGGAAGAGTTTTGAAACCAATTATCCGAAATGGCATCACCATCTGGACGATGGGCTGGCCCAGCGGAGCTTTCCAGTTAAAAAATCCAACCATGAGGAAGCTTAGGTAAATGGAAAAGCCAAAGGCTTGCACCGGCGAATAAAGTTCGTAAACCGTGGGGTCGCGTTTTAAATTACGTACGATTGCCAGCAAGAACCACAATCCGAACGTGGCGTAGATCAGCATTAGCATCGCGAAATGGGAAACCGAAACACCGAAGAAGAAGTCGCTTACGGCTTTTGGGGTTCCGTTTGAGAACATTTCAGGCGCTGTGAATGGACTCAGTTGATGAAGCGCCCAGGGCGCCGACATGGCTGGTCCGCCAGTGTTACTGGAGAAATCGATGGAGGTGAATGCCACCAAAATCAGGAAAGGTAGAATCGCGATGGCAGAAGCTCCGCGACCCAAAACCATAGAGATCAGCAGGGCAAGCAGGTGAAAGGCGATACAACCCAGAAAAAGAATCAAGTAGGCCTCGCCAGCCAACAAAATTGGAACTTGGCCTAGAATCGCACCAAGGATCGCGATTGGCATCAGGCATAGCAAAACCAGGTACGTCAAGACGGGCGCACCAAAAAGCTTACCCATGGCAAGTTCAAAGGATGTGAGTCGCGTGACGCGCTGATAATCGAAGGTATTCAGCTCTTTTTCGCGATAGACAGAGAGCAACTCGTAAATTCCCCCGCCGATTAGTAAGACCACCACTTGCAGTTGCAAAAGAAAGCGGAACATTTCAAGCGAGTCATCCGCAACTGTTTGCGCCACAGTTCGGGACTCGTAGGAGTACCAGACCGTTAGCGAGATGGCGGCGCAGATCACTACCGCCGCGATGGCTCGGCCGGCGCGCAACTGGATGCGTGCGTTACGCAGAAATTCCGGGTTGGAAATGAAGGCGCTCACATTACTTCCCCGCTAGAGATTCGCGAATAAAGGCGCTCAAGCGTCTCCACTACTTCCTGGATTTCGCACACCGGAGCGCCTGCGGCTACAAGGTCTTTGATTAGCCCGGCTAGCTCCGGGTCTCCGCCGTCGAGCGCGAAATTCGCGCTGGCCGGCTCCGACACGATTCCGGTGACGCCTTTTCTTCCTGCGAGCCAGAGTGCTAGACCGAAACCGGGTTCCGCAAGACGGATGCGATAGCGGCGGACGCTTGTGCCTTCGCGCATCACTTTTTCCAGGGTCCCGATGCGCAGGAGCTTCCCTTTTTCCATGATCGCGATGTTGGTGCAGATTTCTTCCAGGTCGGAAAGAATGTGCGAAGTGATGAAAATAGTTTTTCCGGCGGAGTGCAAATCTTTCAGCAGACCTTTCAGCTCCACGCGCGCTTTGGGGTCCAGTCCGGCGGCGGGTTCGTCGAGAACCAGCAGCGGAGGGTTGTGAATGATGGCGCGTCCAATTCCCAGGCGCTGCTTCATGCCGCGCGAGAGGCCATGGATGAAGGCGTCGCGCTTGGTTTCCAGATTCATCAGGCGCAGGACTTCGTCCACGCGAGGTGGGATAGTGTGCGGCTCCATTTTGTAAGCGCGGGCGAAGTAGTCGAGATATTCCCAGACTTTCAGGTCGTCGTAGAGCGAGAAAAAATCCGCCAGGTAGCCGATGTTGCGCTGGGCTTCTTCGGGTTGCTGCTGAACGTCAATTCCCTTCACTGTGATGCGTCCCGAAGTGGGAACTTGCAGGCCGCAAACCATTTTCAGAGTGGTGGTTTTTCCCGCGCCGTTCGGTCCGATGAGGCCGAACAATTCTCCGTCGGCGATATTTAGGTCCAGGCGATCCGCGGCGACGAGTTCCCCGCCCTTCTGCGAAGGGAGGTCGTACTGTTTGGTCACTTGTTCAAGCTTGATCATGAATTGGGCGCCATGTTGCGCCAGCGTGGCGCGAGTGTCAATGGCGGGTGTGCTGACACCAGGCACGATTCTCTGCGCCTAAAGTGCGCGTTTCGAGAGACTTTTTTCCAGGAAGCGCCAGTGGCCCCGCTATGGTGAGCGGCTGTCCCGACCAAAAGAAGGAGAAAATTTCAGGAGACTGGCTGGCGCACGCAGCGGAAGCCGACGACGGAGCTTCGAACGTTGGGTTTCAAGATGTAACGTGCGGAGACGCGCGAGTTTCCTCTGACGACTCCGCGCCAGGAGCCGCCGCGCGAGACGCGATACTCGCCGCTCTCCGGGCCCTGCGGGTCGGATTCCAGTTTTAGGCTGTAATACGTTATGCCGTACCAGTCGTGCACCCATTCCCAAACGTTGCCCAGCGTGTCATACAAACCAAATGCGTTCGGCTGTTTCTCGCCGACCGCGTGGGTGGTGGCGCCTGAATTGTCGCGGAACCATGCAACTTGAAGCAACGGGCCGTATCGGCAGGAATTATCTCCGGCGCGAGCTGCGTATTCCCATTCCGCCTCTGTCGGCAAACGATAACGGTAACCGTCCGCCTTACTGTTGAGCGCTTCGCAAAACCTATTCGCGTCGTCCCAGCTCACATTCTCGACCGGGAGATTCGGTCCCTTGAAATTGCTCGGATTGATATTCATGACCGGTTCATACTCTGCCTGCGTGACCTGAAATTTCCCCATCTCAAACGGCCGGGCAATGTTGACGGGATGAACAGGCTTTTCTTCGGCATAACAATCAGGATCCCCTGCCGAGCAGCCCATCATGAAGCTTCCCGCCGGAATGTTTACGAACTGCATGCGTTTGGCATTTCGTTGCTGGCGGTTTTACAACGAATTCGCCGTGAGAGCAAGCCCAGCAATACCAGGGTGAGCTCAGTTCACAACGCAATCGACTCTTGCGGCCCGATCAGTCGGACAGGACTGCGTGCAACAACAGTCGAAAACAACAGCAGTTCCCTGCCTGCCGGCAAGCCGCGTCGGTGAATGAACGCCTCGTTCGGGATGACAGATTAAAACATGTTCGTTAAGAGGACTTACTTGTGCGTCATTCGCGTGAATCGGGCACTGTCACTTTTGACAATTCCCTAGCATAATCCTCCGCATAGACACTGGCACAAAACTGTTGAGTCACGATAAATCCTGGTTCGTGAGATTGCGGACGAGTCCTGTCTTTGTAATTTAATTTCTACAGCAAGCGCGTTCAACACACACTAGAGCTGAAAAATTGTGACGGAGGGTTTCAACAGTGAAAGCAAGTTCGATTTCCTCAGCCATCACGAAGGCGTTGAAGATGCCGGTTTTTTATGCGCAGGACTACTCGCTGCTCTCCCTTGAGTCCGTGCTGGTCCTGTTCAGCAAGCACCTTTACGTTCAAGACACGCTCGAACAGATGGACCAGATTGGAGTGGGTTCCATTCTGATTATCGTGGTGGCGCTGTTTTGCGTGGGCGGCGTGATCGTATTGAATGCAGCGTCACAATTCAGCCGCTTCGGGGAAACAGTTTTGACGGGTGACGCGCTATCGCTTTCGCTAGTGCGCGAGCTTGGTCCGGTGTTTACTGCGCTGCTGGTGGCCGGACGAAACGCAACGGGCATGGCTTCGCAATTGGGCTCCATGGTGGTTACCGAACAGGTGGACGCGATGCGGGCGATGGGCATTGACCCGATTCGCAAGCTGATGACTCCGCGTGTGCTTGCAACTGTGTTGATCCTGCCGCTGCTGGTGGCTGTTGGCGATTCCGCGGGACTCCTCGGCGGATTCCTGGTGGCAAGTTTCACGCTGCACATTAATACGCAGGAATTCTGGACGCGCGCGGTCAAGGCTCTGTCTTTCGGCGACCTCGTGATCGGTTTCTGCAAGCCGGTCGTTTTCGGATTTATCGTGGCGACCGTGGGCTGCTATCGCGGCTTGCGCGTCGAGGGCGGCACAGCGGGCGTGGGCCGCGCTACGATCATGGCATTCGTCGATGCCTCCGTGTGCGTCCTAATCGCAGACTTATTCTTGACTCGCCTTCTGCTCTATTTATTCAACAAGTGATAACGCCGCGTCCGCGATCTGCTCCTGGGTAGGCATCGCCCGACTTTAGCGCGCGGAGTTTCGATTTAGTATCCATTTGTGCGGTGACCGCGTTAGTCAGGAGTATCCCAGCCACGCGCACACCCATGCTAGGATTGCAGCGACTTGGATGGGCTGAATCCGTGCTGCTCGCCGACACACTGCTCCACGGAAGACTTGCGAATCCCACACCGCCGATGTGGATTCATTTTGAGACGTTCGATGTAAACATGCAGCCGACCTACGCATCCGTGTACCCGCCGGTTCAGGGATTCTTTCTCGCACTCGGCAGACTTCTCACGGGGCGTCCGTTTTTCGGAGTGATGTTAAGCATGGCGGTGATGTGCGGGGCGATCTGCTGGATGCTGCAAGGTTGGACGTCGCCTCAGTGGGCGCTGCTTGGGGGGATGCTCGTCGTTTTACGTTTCGGAGTGTTCAGCTTCTGGGCCGATAGCTATATGGGTGCGGCGCCGGCTGCAATCGGCGGAGCGCTCGCCTTGGGTGCGCTGCCGAGAATCAAGCGAG
>Ga0209380_10002850_pt1 | contig 10940 bp, 9 predicted proteins | sample HubBroMetageWFT6_FD_188347 | JGI IMG/M metagenome (GOLD analysis project Ga0209380, IMG submission 188347) | Warmed and freeze-thawed soil microbial communities from the Hubbard Brook experimental Forest, New Hampshire - Hubbard Brook CCASE Soil... | ecosystem: Environmental > Terrestrial > Soil...
TAATTCCACAACCACTTATACCCAGAGCGTCAGCGACTGGTTTACGCCGCAGTACTATCCGGGAGAATCGGTCGCCTTCACCTCCACCTATCGCGACGAATACAACGGCACAAAGGATCCCCGCACATTCCTTCTTTACGGTTACTCGTTCGCCATCAATCCGAAGAAAACAGTCAAGAGCCTCACTTTGCCCGCGCCCCTGACCAAGGATAACGTCGTCGTGGTTCTCTCCATCGCTCTTTCCGGCAATTGCGGAGGACAAGACTATTGTGCCGTCAAGCTCACGCAGGGAGCGCTGCAATGATGCGGCGGCCTTGATTTTTGCAATGAGAACCGCTCGCGGGGGCGAAGCGGCTAGGAAGTCTTAGGATTCAGTTTGCACGACGTGCCGTGGCTAAAGACCTTCCCGCAAGATAAAGCTTGCGTCTCGAAAACGCGTTCGAAGCGAAACGCGGGCTTCTGATAAGGCTTTCTCCTGCGTATTGACCCGAATTGCGTATTCGAGCTGATTTCATCCTGAGGTGGTTCCCCACCTCTCCCTTGGCTCGGACCCATGCAGTGCCCCTCGGCTGTAATTATGGGGGGGGTGCTCTCTATCCACTAGTATTAAGTCCTATTCAGGGGGTTCGGGGGCGCAGGTTTGACTGAGAGTCCAGGACTGGAATCCGGGTGCCCTATCCGCTGATCGAGATGACCAGGCCGCCGGCGCAGATGAGGGCTCCGCCGATCAAAATGGGAGGCGTGGGAGCTTGGCCGAACTTCACGCGGGCCACGATTTGCGCCAGCAGGAAAAAAAGCACGACGTAGACGCCGAGCAGTTTCCCGAACTCCCAGCGCGGAGCGTTGACTACTAATCCGTAGGCGGCCAGGGAGACGGCTCCGCCGACGAAGGCGAGGGCGCGGCTCATTCCGGAAGCGCGATAGAGGGCCGATTGGAAACAGGAGTCTCCGTAGGCCTCAAGGAAGGCGGCGACGGCGAGAAGCAAGAGCGCTCCGGCGCGGTGCGCGATGAGTTGATTGAGCAGGTCTTTCATAGGGTTTCTCGCATCGGGTTTCTGGTTGTGGTGAAGTGCGGCTATCGTAACAGGAAGCTGAGGCCTGGCCGGGACGTATCCATTTCTAGGTACAATAAAAAAAATCGATTGGACGCTGCGCAGGCTCGGCATTAGCGTTGGCGGCACTTGGTCCTCGGTTCTGAGAAGTGAGAATCGGGAACTGAGAACTAGTATTGAGAACCACTATGAAGATGGCCGGCTTCTTGTTGCTGATTGCAGGATGGGCGATCGTGGTCTCGGCTGTTGCGTTGCTGCCATCGGCCGGCGCGCGCGTTGCTTTCGTATTGGCGGGCGTGGCAGTCGAGTTATTCGGGCTTGGGCTCGCGGTGCGCGCGCATCTGGTGCTGCCGGCGGAGGGAGAGTGACGACTGTCGCTGCTCCTCCTGCTCTGTTTCTCTCTGAAATATCGGCGGCGTTCTGCTTAATTTTAATTCTGATGGTTCCGTTGGCTGGCGCCGGCTTGGCGCTCGTCAATACTGGTTTGGGGAGGGCGCGGAGCGCGGCCCACTCGATGGTCGCTGCGCTTTGTGTGATGGCAGTGGCTGCGCTGGTTTACGCGATTGTCGGGTTTGCCTGGCAAGGCATTGCGGGGCATCCCGGTCACGCTTTGGTGGTTGCGGGCAAGGCCTGGGGATGGATTGCGGCCGAACCGTTTTTTCTGCGCGGACTGCGCTTGGGTCTTTCGCCAACGGCGCTGGTGATATTGCTACAGGTGTTCGGCGTCGGATTGGCTGGATTAGTTCCGCTGAGCTCAGGGGCGGATCGCTGGCGGCTGGGCGCAATCTGCGCCTCGACGGTGCTGCTGGCGGGGTTTACCTATCCGCTGTTTGCGCATTGGGTATGGGGCGGAGGATGGCTGGCGCAGCTCGGCGCGAATTGCGGACTGGGGCGCGGCTTCGTCGATGGCGGCGGCTCGAGCACGATTCAAGTTGTCGGCGGGCTCACGGCGCTTTCGATGACGTGGATTCTGGGGCCGAGGCGCGGGAAATTTTCGGCGGAGGGGATGCCGGCTGCGCTCCCGGGACACAACGCCGTGCTGGTGCTGCTGGGATGCATGCTTGCGTGGATGGGATGGATGGCGCTGAATTCCGCGGGGGCGATGTTGTTTGCGGGCGCGGAGACGGGGCGCGTGCCGCTCATCGCGGTGAACACGACGTTGTGCGCGGCGGCGTCTGCGGTGGCGGCGGCGGTGGTGACGCGAGTGAGATTTGAGCGACCCGATGCATCGCTGACCGCCAATGGATGGGTCGCTGGCCTGGTCGCAAGCAGCGCAGCGGCGGCATTCTTGAAGCCTGCGGCGGCGATGATTGTGGGCGGCGTGGCGGGAATTCTGGTGGTGACGGCGGCTGATTTTTTGGAGTTTCAGCTGGCGATAGACGACCCGGGCGGAGCGGTCTCCGTGCATGCGCTTGGCGGCCTTTGGGGGGTGCTGGCCGTGGCGTCGCTGGCGGATGCGGGGCCGCATGGACAGTGGCTCGCGCAACTGGTGGGCATAGCGACGTTGCTCGGCTGCGTGTTGCCGCTGACTTATACGTTGAACTGGGGGCTTGACCGCATGTATCGGCAGCGCGTAGAGCGCGAAGGCGAAGCGCAGGGCATGGATTTATTTGAGTTGGGCGCGGGAGCCTATCCGGAGTTTGACATTCGCGGAGATGAATTTCTGCAGAAGTGAGCTGAGGTCAAGATCTTCACCACGGCGGGCACAGAAGACCACCCGGGAATCTAGCGAGCAGGTTTCCCCTGTGGTCTTCTGTGCCCTCTGTGGTTCGCTTTAACTATGCCGCGCCACATACAGCAGCAGCCCGAAGATCACGATCGGAATCAGCGCGATCAGCACGTAGAAGAGGACTTTTTTCGCCCAGGGAGTGCGGCGATCTTTCCAGTTGCGGAATTCGGCGCGATCTGTGACGGCTACCTGATCGGGATGCTCGAGATCCCCGGCAAAATCGCGCGCACTGGCATATCGGTTTTTCGGGTCGCGATCGAGGGCGCGATAAATAATCTCCTGCAATTGCGGGGTGATCGTGGCATCGACTTCGCGCGGGGGGACGGGATTGTTTAGCAGGCGATCGTTCATGATGAGAAAAGGATTGGTGCCGGAAAACGGGACTTTGCCGGTCAGCATTTCGTAGAACATCACGCCGAGCGCGTAGAGGTCACTGCGCGCATCGCCGCGCTGGCCTTTCACCTGTTCGGGAGAAATATAATCGGGCGTGCCCATAGTGGGAGAGAACTTGGCGAAGGTCAGTCGCCTGGCGCCCGTGCTGCCAGCGATGCCAAAGTCGATGAGCTTGATATTGTCGTGCTCGTCGACCATCACGTTTTCTGGTTTGAGATCGCGATGAACCACGCCGCGGGTGTGAATGTAGTCGAGCGCATCGAGAATGCGCAGCGTGATGCTGATGGCGCGATCGCTCGGCAGTTTGGTCTGCTCGGCGAGGACCTTGCGCAGCAGGCGGCCATCAACCCACTCCATGACCATGTAGACTTGGCTGCGGTCGTCATCGGAGAGGACTTTCATCACGCCGGGGTGATCCATCAGCTTGCCGATTTCTTCTTCGCGGCGAAAACGATCAAACAGAGCGGGCTCGCATTCGACCTCGGGATGAGGAATCTTGATGGCGACAGCGCGGCCATTGATAAGATCGGTGGCGCGAAAGATCGAAGCCATGCCGCTGCGGGCAACGAGCTCTTCAATCCGATAATGATCGAGCTGATCGCCGGCGTGGAGGACAGTCATCGTGAGTGAATCTGCATTAAAAGTGCTCGGCAAGCGGCCCAACTCGATTCAAACTCGTATGCCGCCATCGTGCCAGAAGTTTCGTAAAAAAGGCGTAAAGGGCAAAGCACCGCGCTCTTTCTGACAACCGAGAACCGACAACTGTTTCTTAGCGTAGCTTATAAGGACGCCCGCGGTACATCCCCATGCGTTCGACGCTGCGAACGCGAATCATCTGCAGGCTGATATTGTCGCTGCCGTCTTGCTCATTGCCGCGGTCGACCAGTTCCTGCGCGGCGAGGGCGAGATCGCGATGACGGCGCGTGGCCTCGGCCATTTCGGCGGCGGTGACGGCGCCATGCAATCCATCGGAGCAGAGCAGGAGCACATCGCCAGCCAGCAGCGCGATGTCGTCGATATCGATGTTGACGAAAAGATTCATGCCGAGCGAGCGGCTGAGAACGTGGCGGCCGGATGACTCGGCAGCCTCTTCGGCGGAAACCAGGCCGAGGCGAGCCTGGTCGGCCGCGACGGTGTGATCGCGCGTCAGCGCCCTGGCATCGCCGCTCCGAATCAGATAGCAACGCGAATCTCCGACGTGAGCGATCGTGGCGCGGTCGTAACGCAGGGCGCAGACGACAATCGTCGAAGCCATGCCAGCGCCAGAGCGGCCGGAGAGCGCTTCGGATTCGCAGACTCGCGCATTGGCCGATTGCACGATCTGTGTGACCACTTCTTTATGCAACGCTCCTTCTTTCGCGCGCCGGAATCCGGCGAGCGCTTCTTGTACGGCGGCGCGCGAAGCCACTTCGCCCTGGCGCTGTCCGCCGACGCCGTCGGCTAAGGCGAAGAGCCATCCGTGCGTCCGCGCCTGGGAGGGAGAGCCGGGAGCGACGTGGCCGAGATAATCCTCGTTGCGCGTGCGGACGCGGCCCGGATCAGAAAGCTCGGCGAATTCGATATCCAACATAGAAGAAATCTAATTCTCACTGACATGCGAAAGCCTGGCAACTATGCAGCCGCCAGGCTCGGATTTCTTGAGCGTGCGTGAGGTCAGAGGATTGCTACGCGGCTGGCGTGGAACGTGGTCCGCCCCATGGCTTTGCTCGCGCGCAGAAAATAAATTCCCCCGTAAATGCCCCAGACGAGCGCGATGCCCAAGGCGATCAATGGTTCCATCTTGGTGCCGTAGCCCATGAAAGGACCGGCTACATAAAAGATCATGCATGCCAGGTTGGCGACCAAACCGAACGCGGGAATTATCAGATGACGCACTACCTTGAATTGCGGGTGCTTGTGATAGCAGACGATGCAGGTCACGCAACTCAGCATGTAGAGCAGGAACGTGCCGAAGTTCGAGGCTAGCGTCGTGGCCAGGAAAGTGTTGGGCAGCGCCGCCATCCTGTCGTGGGTGGTATATCCAAAGCTCGACCAGAAGCCGTGCGGCAAGGCTTGAATGGCGGCATCGGTGGGGGCGGCGCCATCGCCAAAAAACATGATCACTGTGATGCAGCCGACTATGGCGGAAATCGCGGCCAGGGTCCAGATGGCGCGATGAGGTGTGAGATTTTTATCGTGCAATATTCCGAAGTGCGCGGGGACTTCCCGATCTTTACCCATGGCGTAGGTCACGCGCGCGCCGGTGTTGATGCAGGACAGCGTTGTGCCGATGAGCGCTAGAAAGACCGTGGCCGCTTCGATCAGCATAAAAATTCGCCCGTTGCCTGCGCCGAACAGGGCGTCGCCGACGGTGGTCATCATGTCGCCGATGGGCGCGGCGGAGGCTCCCGCAAAGCTCATTGGATAACCGCTATTGAGAAAATAATTGGCGGCAAAATATTCGAACAGATAACAGAAGCAGCTCTGCACCAGCAGCGAGACGATGACCGCGATCGGCACATCGCGTTTGGCGTTCCGGGCCTCGCCTCCCATAGAGGTAACCGATTCAAATCCGACGAGAATCAGAATCGCAATCGTCGCCTGCACGAACATCCAGCCAAAATTGTGCATGCTGACAACCGAGCGCGCCGTGGGATGAGAGACAAAAGCACCGCTTGCATCCTTCTCCGGATAGCTGATGTGATACGGCACCGGCTTGCCGGCGGCATCCTTCGCGCACTGCGGCGTTCCGTCAGCGCTGCGCACGATGGTGCCGGTGAGTTGCCCGTTGACCAGCGTCTTCGCTGTGGCGAATTCGCAGCTATAAGCCGCGCTCGTCTGCGCGTCGAATTGGAAGGCTACGCTGCCCGGCGGATGGTTCATGCGATAGCCCAGCGCAAGCACCGCGAAGACGATCAGAGCGCTGATCTGGATAAAGTTGATGCCGATGTTTACGGCGGTCGATCCGGTGATGCCGCGGTGAGCGATATAGGCCACGCCGAACGCGAACACAATCGCAACCGCCATCATGAACATGGGGCCGGGATTGGAGGCGCTCATGAAATTAGGCCAGAGGGTTCCGACCAGATAGCCGGAGATGACTCCGATGACGCCTACCATCACGCCGGGATAGATCCAGTAATAAAGATGCGAGCCCCAGCCGACGACGAATTTCGCGAGGCGGGCATAGGGCCACGCCTTGTCGTGGTTGAGGAATGACTGCTCGGCAAAATAATATGAGCTGCCCGTACCGGGATAGAGCTTGGCCATTTCCGCGTAACAGACGGCTGTGGCCAGACACAATAAAGTGGCGAAGACGATGCCCATCCACATCGACGGCGCGGTCGCGCCCGCCGCTGCCTGCCCGGCAAAAGTTAACCACAGAAATGCTCCGGGGGCGATCAGCGCCATGGCATTCATGGTCAGTCCGGTGAGGCCGAGGGTCGGTTTCATGGTTACGGTGTCTTCTGCCATGGTCTGCTCGTTCTCCTTATCCGCTTGGTGCTGGACACACGAAGGCCGGTCGCCAGAAATTGACCTTAACGACAGCGGAGGTCCAAGTCCAATCGGTATTTCTTCTACCTTGCATAAGTCTTTTCGCTAGGAAAAACACGTTAGGGACGCCGATGAGGCACAATATTTCGCAGCGGCTATTGGCGCACCCGCTTCCCACGCGTTACCCTGTTCCCCGGTGCCTGAGGCAGGTATTGGGGCTTAACCCCGGCACAAGGAGATGCATGTCAACCGAACTAAGAAATTTTCTCGCCATACCGTACGACGAGCTCGAAGAGATGAACCTGAAGGCCAAAGAGCAGCGCAAGAACCGCGTCGCCCCCCACAAAATTCAGGAAGACCGCCTGCAATATCTGACGGATGAGAAGCGCATCAAGGCGCTGACTGTGCTTTTCAGCGATTTGGAGGGGCGCCTGCACATGCTCGACTACGACAAAAAGTTCTTGCTGAAGAGCTTTGACAACCTGACTTTTGACGGCTCGTCGATCCGTGGATTTACGGCGCAGCGAGAAAGCGATTTGCGTCTCGGCATCGACTGGAGCGCTTTCTATTGGGGGCCGGCGGACGTTTTTGGTCCGGGTAAAGTGTTGGTGTTCGGCAACGTCATTGACAAGGGTGGGGAGCCTTACGCCGCCGACATTCGCGGCATCCTGAAAACTTTTGCCGACGAAGCGCACGCCAAGAAGGGATACACGCTCAACGCAGCGAACGAGATCGAGGGCTTCATCTTTCAGGGAAAAGACGCCGAACGAAATTACAACCAGACGGGGAAGTTTGAGTACGTAAATACTGGGGGGTATTATCACTCGCTGCCGGGCGATCCGTTGCGCGAGTTCATCGACACCAGCGCCGAGGTGCAGCGCGCGATGGGCTTCCAGAATGAAAAGGATCATCCCGAGGTCGCGCCCTCGCAGTTTGAAATCAACTACAGCTATGGAGAAGTGGTGGCGGCGGCCGATCAAATCCAGCTCTATAAGCTGATCTGCCGGCAAGTGGCAACGAATATGGGATTGACGGCTTCGTTCTTGCCGAAGCCGGTTGTCGGCGTGAACGGCAGCGGCATGCACACCAATGTTTCGATCAGCAAGGGTGGCAAGAATCTTTTCTGGGATCCGAAAGGCGAAGAGATGCTCAGCAAGTTTGGATGGGAATTTCTCGACCGCATCCTGACGCACGGCAACGACATTTGCCTGATGCTGAATGCGAGCGTAAATGCTTACCGGCGGCTGGATCCGCACTTTGAGGCGCCGAATCAGTTGAAGGCGTCGGCGGTCGATCGCGGGGCGATGATACGCATTCCGATCGGCAACGAGAAGAGCATGCGCGTGGAGGTGCGTTCAGTCAGCCCTGACGCCAATCCTTATATGGTGATGTATTCGATCTTCAAGACGGGATTGGATGGAGAAACATCGAAGATCAGGAACCTGCGCCAAGCGGAACGTTATTTGCCCGACAATATTTATGATGCGATCGACAATTTCCGCAAGGCCAAGTGGACGTCCGAAATTCTAGGTGAAGACGTGAAAGGCCGCTATGCCGATCTGAAACAGGCCTCGGCGGATCGCTGTCCGCGCCTGCTGGGGACCTTCGTCAAAGCGCAGGAAGTCCAATACCACCACGACGTCTACAACCAGTTTTTGTGGAATCTGTTTTAGAAGCGAGGCTGGCGGCAACAGTCATCTGGAGTGCGGAAAAAAACGGACGATTTCGTTCTTTGGGGTGGCGCAGCGGTTCACCGCTGCGATAAATGGCGCGTTTTCGATACCGCCTTCAGCCGCTGAGAGGGACTGCGGCACCCCGGCGAGTCTTCGGCAGACGGAAGCCTAGCTTCGATATGCCAGTCCGCTGCCCGCCAATACGCCTCGCATATACGCGAAGCTCGCGATTACTCCCGGCATCGGATCGTCGGGGTGAATTTCATACTCGAGGTCAACGAAGCCCTGGTACTTGACGGCGACGAGGGCTTCGAACATCTTCCGCACCGGCATGATGCCCTCTCCCACCGCAACCTGACTTTCTTTGTCGCGGAAATTTGCGAGATCTTTCATATGCACGTTGAATAGTCGCGGGCCAGCTTCGTGAATCGCCTGCACCACATCTGCGCCAGCCCGCGCCGCATGCCCGACATCAATGCAGCAGCCCATGCGCGGATCCATATTCTTCACCGCCTTCAGCACATCGAGCGGCGATGGCCACAACTTATCTTCCGGTCCGTGGTTGTGAATGGCGATGCGAATGTCATATTCCTTCACTAATTTCTCAATCCGCGGCAAAGTTTCGATCGCCGGGTCGCCGGCGACAATCACGCCGATCCCCGCGCGCTTGCAGTATTCAAATTTGGCGCGGATGTCCGCATCTTCATCTTTGGGAAAATAAATCGCTCCCGCCGCGTGCAGCCCGATGCCTGCGGCGACATAGTCCACCAGCGCGGTTGCCTCTAGCGGCGCATCCATCGGAAGATGATCTTTGACATCCTTTGCGTTCAAGGCGAATACCTTGAGCTGTTGCATGAAGCCGATTAACTGCGCGCGAGTGAAGTTGCGGAAGGTGTAGCTGGCGAGACCCAAGCGAATCGGCGAGGCTTCATCGGCGGACGGCGTTGTCTGAGGCAACGCCAAGCTCCCACTCGGGGCAGCCAACGCTACCGCCGCCAGCGCGCCCGAGCAAATGAAATCGCGGCGAGAAACGTTGCTTTTCAAAGCCACTCTCTTAGACATGCGGCTCCCAGCCTTTTTCGTATTCGCGGCTCCACATTTTCATCGCGTCCTGGTCGTTTTGGATTCGGCCGGAGGTTGAGTCGAGATGCAACTCGCGCTGGACCTCCCAGGCGATGTTGGAGAGGAGAAGCATCGTAACCGAGATGTTGCCGACGTTGATGGGGGCGTTGAGTTTCTCGCCTTTGCGAATTCCAGCAATGAAGTTCGCGAAGTGCGCGTCCGTCATGGAATCGCGCCCGACCAGGTCAGCGACGGAAGCCGCGATGCCCGCCTTGACTTCGCTTTTCTTATTCCCCTTGAGGTCATAAATCTCGTAGCCGCCGCGATCGATGAGCGCCGTGCCCTCCGTGCCCATGATCGTCGAACCGCGATCGCGGCCGTAAAATTTCATCCCCTGGCAACTCTTGCCCTCCCACGAAATCATCTTGTCTTCATATGCGAAGCTGGTCACCAGCGTGTCGTAAAACTGCCAGTCGTCTTTGAAGTGGTATCTACCGCCTGACGAAGTAACTCGCTGCGGATAATCGACGCCGAGCGCCCAGCGGCAGACGTCGACTTCGTGGGTGCCATTGTTGAGCGATTCGCCGGTGCCATAGATTTTGAACCAGTGCCAGTTATAAGGATGAACATTGTCCCGATAAGGGCGGCGAGGCGCAGGCCCTTGCCACAAATCCCAATCCAGCTGCGGCGGCACTGGAATCTCTCTGCCGACGCCGATCGACTTCCTTGTATTGGAGTACCAGGCTTTTGCGAAGTAGGGCCTGCCGATGACGCCGTCGTGAATCTTTTCGACGATCTCGATGGTGTGGGGAGAAGAGCGCTGCTGCGTGCCGAGTTGCACCAGCTTCTGATACTTCTGCTGCGCCTGCACCAGCATCTCGCCCTCAGCGGGATTGTGGCTGCATGGCTTTTCGACATAGACGTGCTTACCCGCTTGTAACGCGGCGATGGCCATGGGTGTATGCCAATGTTCGGGAGTCGCAATGGTGATGGCGTCCACATTTTTCACTTCGAGGATGCGGCGAAAGTCTTTCTCGCTCACCGGAGTCTCATCCATCTCCTGCTGCGTATGGTCGGCGAACTTCTTGAGAATGGTGGTATCGACATCGCAGACATGCGAGATGCGCGCGGCTTGATTATTTGCCTTGAGAGAGGCGAGATGGGCGTAGGCGCGGCCATTCAGGCCAATCACGGCGAAGTTAACGCGGTCATTCGAACCGAGGATCTGGCTGTAGCTTTTTGCCGTCGTTCCTACGGCCAGGCCGGCGGTGCCTAGGGCGAGCGCATCGAGAAATTCACGTCTTGTCACCATCGTTGTCTCCTCACTCTCAGCAGCAGTTGTAATCAGCAGGAAATTCCAGCCTTCGTCAGCGCCTTTTTGAGGCCGTCCATGCTCACGCGCGTCGACGCTTCGGGCGAGCCGGCGCCGCGCCAATGAGTTTCGAGGCTTAAGCCGTAATGGAAGCCATCACGCTCGAAAGCTCGCAGCTGACCAACCCAGTCGATGATGCCGCCGCCCACTGGAGCCCAATCATATTTGTGACCCTGCTTGCGGAC
>Ga0209380_10002851_pt1 | contig 10935 bp, 9 predicted proteins | sample HubBroMetageWFT6_FD_188347 | JGI IMG/M metagenome (GOLD analysis project Ga0209380, IMG submission 188347) | Warmed and freeze-thawed soil microbial communities from the Hubbard Brook experimental Forest, New Hampshire - Hubbard Brook CCASE Soil... | ecosystem: Environmental > Terrestrial > Soil...
CGCCTTTTTTGCGGTCGGTTCGAGAGCGTGCGCCTACTGCTCTAAAAGCATGATCCTTGGAGATCGCCGAGGCTATATTCAAAATAGTCGCCATTGCGGGATTCGTTTTAACGTGGGTCCGGAGCGGCGTCCCTGGATACATCGTCGACCGGTTGATAGCCGATGAGCTTGCGACCAGCGGACAAATCCCAGGGCGAAGGGCGGTTTGCGGACACAGCATTTACCACGACGGCCTGGGATGGCCATGCCGAGGCGTCAGCGCGCAAGGCGGCGAAAACGCATCGGACTAGATCGCCGTTTGAGAGCCACATAGCTCTAAACCAGCGCAGGTCGTGCTCGCGCTCTGGATCTGTTTCGAACAGGCCGGACTTCGGGGTGCCGGCGGCGCTTATCGTTTGCGGAGTGTTTTCGCCGGGCTGGCACCAACCGATGCGGAGCAAAACGGCAGAGAAGGCTCCAGTCTCCGCTTTGACGGCCACGACGCGCTCGCCCATCAGTTTGGCCGCAGCGTAGGCCGTGGAATCGATCAGCCCCTCTGAAGTCTTGACCAGCGTGCCAACGAGCGGAGGCAGGTCGGTGGTGAGCCCCCGTCCGAGAGCGCGACTGGCGTATCTTTGTAACCGCCCATCACATGATTGGACGAGGCGAACACCAACCGCGACAAGCTTGCTTCTGCACAGGCGTCGACCAGTTTCGCGGTCATGTCAAAGGAAGCGCTCGCATCTTCCCATGAGGCGTCCGGATAGGGGTTCTGGGCAGCCAAATGAATGACCGCGTCCATGCCCGCAAGCGCGTCGAGGAGCGCCGGTCCCCGAAGATCAGCCTGGATTGGAGAAAGGCGGGGGTCATGGGGGGAGAGGCCGGCCACATCCCGGTCGATCGCATGAATCGCGGCAATGTCGGGCGCCGCCAGAAAGGCCGCGATCAGCTTGCGCCCTAGATTGCCATTCGCGCCGGTGATCGCGATACGGAGTGCAGAATTACCCGCCATCATTCCCCCTTGCCTAGCACTAGGCAGTTCACATGCGACCGCCGCTACGCTCGATCCCGGCCAACATGCGCCGGACCCCGGTGCTTGAGGCGCCGCGGGGTACCATTGATACGGTCGCTCAGCCCTTCCCGTCGCCAACCTGAACAAGTTCGAGCGCGTCGATCGCCGCGACGCGCTCGGCCGCAGCCTGCTTCAAGGCGCGCTCCAACTCCTCGGTGCTGGAACGGCTTGAGCCCATGAGCACCATCCCGCCGATGGCGAGGGCGAAGGCGACAATGACGCGGGTTGGCGAATAGTCGACAAGCCCAAGAACAAAGCCGACGATCAGCGCCGGTCCGATCACGGCTGACGCGAGGCCGACGAGCCTGAGCCTTCGGCTGCGCGCGATCGCCTCGCGCAGTTCCTCGATGCGAATCTCGAGCCGTTCGATCTCGTCCATGCGCCCGCATCCCGCTCCGGAACGGCCTCGTTTCTTAAGTCCCGCAATTCGCGCTGATGAGATTGCCGGGACTGGATCTTGTCGCGAGGCTCGCGGCGGCGAAGGTCGCTGACGCCATAAGAGCCAGGACGGCTGCGAGGATGCGTAGCGAACGCCGGCAGGTCACGCGCATTTCTCGCCTAGCCCGCGGGCGTCTCTTTCCGGTCAGCTTGGCTCAGAACCTCGAGCATCCGGTCGAGAGCGGCCGATGACAGCCGGATGAGGCCCGTATAAGGCGTGCTCAGTTCGAGGATGAGAAAAATCGCGCTGCCAATGGCGACCGCGCCCGCGAGATGGGCGAGGACCGTGATCGCATTCGGCGCCGCCACGATGCCGTTGCCGAGAAACAGCGCCGCAGCCCAGCAGACCACGATGGCCAGCACATAAGGCGGAAACGGATTGGCGAGCTGGCGCGCCATCAGCATATTCGTTTCAGCGAACTTCTTGGCGAGATCACGCGCCGAAGTGAGCAATTGCCGGTGGCGCTCGCTCGGAGGCTGAAGTTTGTCGAAATAGGTGTTCATCCAGTACATGGTCGCCCGAGTTTCCTCGATCGTGTGCGCCTGGGGTCCGTGCTTCACATCGCCGAAGAAGCGCCTGCGCGCCCGTCCCAGCGCCTCCCTCAGACCCGTGCGCGCGCCCGCAACATCGGCGCCGTATTGTTCGAGGATGACGTCGAGCTCGATCACCACCGGGCCCAGCTCCTGCGCCTCGGTCTGCTGCGTCGTGTAGACCGAGAAGGCGGTGAACACGAGGAGGCCGAGCACAAGCGCGAGCAGGAGCGTGATGAGCCCCACCATCGCGCCGACCGAGCCCTTGGAGGCGGTCAGCACATCGGCCGGCACGGCCCATTGCAGGAGCATACCGACGACGCTTGCGCCGAATGTGATCGCCGCGACAGCGATTGAACGATAGAGAGAAGTCATTGTCCCGGTCTTGCTCCTAGCGCCCTTCGCCTCAGCCCCCAAACAACGGCCTTCTTGGGCCTGGCGCGCGGGTCGAGACGGGAGAGGGCCGCAAGCGTTCTCATAGGGCATGAGCGCATTGGCCGTAAACCTTAGAGCAAGGCGGCGCCGGACATGACGGGACCAGATTCGCGGAGCACGGTGATTTCTGCGAACACTCGCTGCTGGTCGAGCAGTCTTTTTGGATAAGCTTGAGGCAAGGGCATTGGGCATGACCGAAACATCGTCTTCGCATCCCGCCGCGCAATGGGCCTATCGCAGCGCCGGTGAACTGGCGCAATCCCTGTTGAAGAAGGAGATCTTGGCGCTTGAACTGACCGACCAGTTCATCGCCCGGATTGAGGCGCTTGATGGCGATCTCAACGCCGTGCCGGTGCGCGACTTCGCGCGCGCCCGGGAAGCCGCCAAGGCGGCGGACGCGGCCTTGGCGCGTGGCGAGCGGGCGCCGCTCCTCGGCGTGCCCGTGACGATCAAGGAATCCTATAACATCGCCGGATTGCCGACGACCTGGGGCACATCCGCGTTCAAGGATTTCGTCGCGGAGGAAGACGCGCTCGCCGTGACGCGCCTTAAGAGCGCCGGCGCGGTCATTCTCGGCAAGACCAACGTGCCCCTCAGCCTCGGCGACTGGCAAAGCTACAACGACATTCACGGCGCAACCAACAACCCTTGGGACAAGACACGGACGCCGGGCGGATCGTCGGGCGGATCGGCGGCGGCGCTCGCCGCTGGTTTCGGTCCTTTGTCGCTGGGCTCCGACATCGGCGGCTCTTTGCGCGTTCCGGCGCATTTCTGTGGGGTCTGCGCGCACAAGCCGACCCACGGGCTTGTCGCCTCCCGAGGTCATACGCCGCCGGGCCTGCCCGCCTGGCCCGGAACGGTCGATCTCGCCGTTATTGGGCCGATGGCGCGCTCAGTCGACGACCTGGTCTTGTCGCTCGATCTTATCGCCGGACCGGACGAGGCGGCCGACGGACGCGGCTACCTTTTGAGCCTGCCGCCGGCACGGCGTGACAAACTCTCGGAGTTCCGTGTTCTTTTCATTGCTGAACATCCGCTCCTGCCGACGTCGGCCGGAGTCGGCGCTCCGCTCGAGCGCTTGTCAAAACAACTCCTCGCCGCCGGCGTTGATGTTAAACGCCAGACGCGCCTCCTGCCGGATCTGGCGGCCTCCGCTCGGCTTTACGTCAAGCTCCTGAACGCCGTCATGTCGGCGCGTCTGCCGGACAACCGGCATGAGGAAATGCGGGCCGCGGTCGCGAAGATTCCTGCCGACGATCAAAGCTTGACCGCCGAGCTTGCCCGCGGCGGAGTGATGAGCCATCGCGAATGGCTACGGGCCGATTTCGCGCGACAGGGCCTCAAGCAGCAATGGCGCGCCTTGTTTCGCGACTTCGACGTCGTCATCTGTCCGCCGGCTGCGACGCAAGCCTTTCAGCACGATCATTCGACGCCTCAGGAAGAGCGGAAGCTCGCTGTCGACGGGAAAGAAGTTCCCTATCTGCACCAACTGGCCTGGGCAGAACTCGCAACGACCTGCGGTCTGCCGGCGACGGTCGTTCCCTTGGGGGTCGCCGAAGGTCTGCCGAGCGGCGTGCAAATCATCGGCCCTCACCTTGAGGACCGGACGCCGCTCGCCTTCGCCCGCGCGATCGAGCGCGAGTTCGGCGGCTTCACGCCCCCGCCCGGCTACGCATAGAGGGGATGAAAGCCCACAGCCGCGCGGCGAGCGGGCGATTTAAGAAAAAGCCGCGGCTGTTTACTCTCCGCAACTGCGCCATGAGAACCTGCGCCGGATGCCTGGGCCGTTTTCCTTGGCGCGAATTGACGCCCCGGTTGTAGTCCGCTGGCTCACGGAAGCTCAGCTCAGGAGCTCCGCCCTACTTCACCGCCTCCATGGTCGGCTCTTCGATATGAGCCCGGGCGTGCTTGTGCTCTTCGATGCGCTTTGCCTTTGCGCCCGCCTGTCGGGCCGCTTCGGTCAGCTGGTACATCTCCTGATGATCGTAATCATCGGAGGCCCGCAGCGCCTCGTCGGTATAGTTCTTGGCGTTGGGATCGCGTTCGAGCCTGCGCGTCCAGAAGTGGATCTTGGCGAACATCGCCAGGATCCGGCCGTAAGTGACGACCTGCCCGCCCCAGTGGCGCGTATAGAACGAGAGCGGGTTCTCGAGCGGCATGCCGGGCCGCCGGTCGCGGCGATACCGCCGCCGGATCATGCCCGTCTCGAGCGGGTAGATGTTGTAGAAGTGGAAGCTCGCCCAGAACCAGGTGAGCAAATAGGCGACCGTGTCCGGGCGCGGGCCGCCCGCGACGGCGCGGCGGATGACCGTCTTGATGTGCTCCGGGGTGTAATAGGTGCGCCAAGCGAGGCGATAGGCCTCCTGCCATTCCTCGCGCGACATCCGCGGATGGTCGGTCGTCACATGTTCGAGGTCGAACTTGTTGAGGTCCGGGTCGATGTCGACGCCCTTCGCCACCGCCTTGGCGTGATCCTCGCTGCCGGGGAGCGGCGTCAGGATCGAGAATTCGAGAATGTCGAGCGGCAGCTCGCGCTGGATGATCTGGATCCGCTGGACGAGCGATTCCTGCGTGTCGTTCGGGAAGCCGATGATGTAGCCGCAATAAGTGATGCAACGGTGCTTGCGCCACTCGAGCAGAAGCTCGCGATAGTCGGAGATGTGGTTTTGCTTCTTCTTCGCGGCGCTCAGGTTCTCGGGATCGATGTTCTCAAGCCCGATGAACACGCGCTTGACGCCGGCCGCGACCGCCTTCTCGATGAAGCGGGGAATCTTGTGGCAGGCCGTGTCGACCTGGATAATGAAGCGCGAGTGGATGCCCTGCTGGCGCAATTCGATCAGCCGGTCGAAAATCGACTCCCAGTTGCGATTGCGGGCGAGGTTATCGTCGGTGATGAAAAAGTAGCGCACGCCGTTGGCGACATTGATGCGCACTAAAGCTTCGATGTCGTCGGCGCTGCGGTAGCGTGACTTGCGGCCCTGCACGTTGATGATGGTGCAGAACGAACACAGGAAGGGACAACCTCGTCCGGCGTCGAAGCTCGAGATCATGCCGAGCGTGCGGCCCACGCGCTCAGGCGGCATGTAGGGGCCGGTCGCGCCTTCGAGCCCCGGCAGATCATGAAGGTAATTGTAGATCGGCTTGAGCGTGCCGGCCGCAGCGTCGCGCAACACTTCGTCGAACCGCCCCTCCGCCTCGCCCGCGTAGAGCGAGATGCCGAGGTCGAGCGCTTCGTTCAGCGAAGCAGGCTTCTCAGGCAGCATCGACAAGCAGCCGGAAACATGGAATCCGCCGATCACCACCGGTATCCCGGCGGCCCTTAAAGGACGGGCGCAGTCCATCGCGCGCGGGAACTGGTTCGACTGCACGCCGACGAAGCCGACCATGCCAAAGCCGCCATTGTCCTGGATCTGACGGACGATGTGGTCTGGCCGGACGCGGGTGTTGGTCTCGTCGACAGGAAAGATCTCGATCGCGACGTCCTCGCCAAGGACCTGATCTTCCATGCATTTCTGCGCGATGCCGAACAGGCAGGCGAGCGAATTGGAGGGCAGCGCCGACTTCCACCACTGGATGACGTAGCCCTCGTCGTCGTAATGCGACGGCTTGACAAGGAAAAGCAGAAATCGTCTGCGCTTGGCGATATCCGGCATGTCTCACTCCCCGCAAGATTGCGGTCCCCCGAATCTGGCCCCTGCGGCGGGCGCTTTCGCGACCGCGACCGTTACCAGTCCACGCCCGGATGCGCAATCGCGGCCCCCGTATGCAGGCCGCGCTCTCGCCTTAGCGCGCGACGGTCACCCGAAGATAGGTCGCAGGGATTAACGTCGCGTCAGCGACCGGGCTCTCGTTCTGGCTCATGAACAGATCGTCCAACTCCTTCTTCAGGTCTTCGCTGCGGCCGTTCTTCTCCGCGGCGTCAAAGGCGTTCATCGTCGGCCCATAGTATTTTCTGAAAGCGTCAACCAGTTCAGCCGGCCGAGAGGCAAAGCGGAAAGTATAAGTGTCTCGAACGAACGAGATGCTGTTTTTCGGGACGCCGGCGGCGCCGAACCGCTCGATCACGTTGCTCTCCATCCCCCAGGTCATAGGGCTTATGAACCCTTCAGGCGGCGGGGGCGAATAGGCGGAGCTGATCTTCAGGATTTGCGCCACCAGCGTCGGATCGTTCGGAATCCAGTTCCCCATCACGATTCGCCCGCCGGGGCGGGTAACCCGGGTCATTTCCTTGGCGACATCGAAGGGCTTCGGAGCGAACATAGCTCCGAAGATGCTCACGACCAGATCAAACGTGGCGTCCTTGAGATCGCGCAAGTCGGAGGCGTCGCCTTCCTGAAAACGGCAGTTCGCCAAGCCCTCGGCCTTAGCGCGCCCGTTCCCGGCCTCGACCAGGTTGGCGGCGATATCGACCCCGAGCACGTCAGCGCCCAATCGGGCCTCCGGCAATGCCGTCGTGCCATCGCCGCAGCCGAGATCAAGGATCTTCATGCCCCGCTCGACGCCGAGCCTCTGAACGAGCTCCTCGCCGCTTTCTCTCATGCTCTCGGCAATGCGGGTGAAGTCGCCCTTTTCCCAAAGCGCTTTGTTTGGATTCATGAGTTTCCTCCCGAGCGGCGATCTTGCGTGGCGACGGATGCGCCTTGGAGTGCAGCTTATAGCCGAGCCGTCGATCGAGTGCTCTGGGTACAACTACGGGCTTAAGGAGTCACGCCGATCAGCCACCGGAGGGCGGCGCCCTCTACGGGGGCCGCGGGCGCGACGTCGGCGCCTCTCAGGCGTCGATCCGCTTAATGAACCAGTTGAGGATTCGCGTCCAGACCTCGTCCTTGCCGATCTGGTCCTCGACCCCGTGTTCGAGGTTCGGGTTGTCGTTGACCTCGATGACGACGATCGCGCCGTCCGTTTCCTTGATGTCGACGCCATAGAGACCCGGACCGATCGCGCGCGCGGCCTTGAGCGCCGCGTCGATGACGGGCGGGGGCGCATCGCCGATCGCAAGTGTCTTCGAGCCGCCTTCCCGCGCTCCGTTCGGCCCGTGCTTGATAATCTGCCAGTGGCCGCGAGCCATCTGATACTGGCACACAAAAAGCGGTTCGCCTTCCAAGACGCCAACCCGCCAATCGAATTTGGTCGGCATGAATTTCTGCGCCAACAAGAGGTCGGTGTCCTCGAACAGTTTGTCGGACAGCTTCTTCAGCTCCTCGCTGGTCTCAACCTTGTGCACGCCGCGCGAGAACGAGCCGTCGGGAATCTTGACCACCATCGGCCAGCCAAGCAGGCGTTCGGCTTTGATGAGGTCATCATCGTCGGCCAGCATCACCGTTGGCGGGACGGGCACGCCGTGCGCCTCCAGAAGCTCGTGCAGGTAGACCTTGTTGGTGCAGCGGATCATGGACTGTGGATCGTCGATGACCGGCATGCCTTCGCTTCTGGCGCGCTGGGCGAAGCGATAGGTGAAATTGTCGATCGACGTGGTCGCGCGGATGAACAGGGCGTCGAATTCGGCCAATTCCGCGAGCTGCCGGCGAGTGATGAGCTCGACCTCCACCGACTGCTTCTCTGCGATCCGCTGGAAATGTCGCAGCGTCTCGGAAGAGGACGGCGGAAGCTCGTCCTGCGGATCGTGCAGGACGGCCAATGAATAGCGGGCGATGGGGCGACCGCGCGGATTGCGCCAGTCGCGCTGAGTGTGCCGATGCAGGCTGGACCGAAAGAATTCCGTCTCGTCCGGCCCAAGCTTGGCGAGCGGCCGGGCGCGCAGCCGGTCGATCTTCCAGCGTTTGCCGGGCGTGATGGTGACTTCGATCGCCGGGCAGCGATACCAGTCGAACAGCAGCCGGCCAAAGGCCTCGAACCTCTGGTCCTGGGCGAAGCCGAAGCAGAACAGAAGGTCGAAGGTTGTATCCTCGGTCGCAAGCGCCTTGCTCGCGGCGGCGGTCAGGGCTTCCTGCAATTCCGGCAGCGACTGCTCGTAGAGTTTAAGCTCACGCAGATCGAGCATCGTTTCGACGGTCGGGATCACCCGATGACCGCGCGCTTCGGCAAGCAGGGAGGCGTAATAGCCCTTGGACTGGTAGTTATAGGAGCGCGACAGATTGATGATCTTCGCGCGCCCGAGCCCAGCGAAAAGCTTCGGACGCGCCAGATAGTCGCCGGTCGTAATGACCTTGTGCGGCGTATCGGCGTTGGGAAAGTCCCGCTCCTGATCGACGAGGATCACCCAACCATTCATGACGCACGCCTCTGGGGCCGTGCGGACAGTCGCGACAGCGTTTGCATGATGGCGAGCGGACGAGGTCCCTGAAGTTGCGCGAGAGGTTCGACAAGGTCCGGCGCGACTCAGTTCCGCGCTTCTTTGCTTCCCCTAGCGCGGGCGTTGTGCCCGGCGCAACGGTCGAACACGCTCCGGCTGCGAATTGTTCCCTGTTTCGTGCTGAGGAGTGGGCAGCAGGGGTTTTTCGTAACGTAACGCGGTCGCCCCGTCCGCATAGTAATGCGTGTGCTCGCCGAACTGGCGGAAGCCGCAGCTCTCGTAAAGCGCGATCGCCGACGCGTTGTCGTAGCGCACTTCGAGGGTGAGAGCTTCGCGGCGGTGACGGCGCCCGTAAGCCTCCGCGGCCTGTAGCAGCGCCCGGCCGACGCCTCGGCGGGCGAACCGAGCACCGACCGCAAGCGAGTAGATGCGCAAAGCCCGCGCCCCCTTGCGCAGCGAGACTAATACGTAGCCCGCCAATTCATCGTCGATGGTCGCCGCGATCACCGGCCGATGGGGCGCCCGCAGGAATTCGCGTAAAGAGCGCCGCGAGACCCGGTCGCTCTCGAACGATTCGTTCTCGAGCCGTCCAATGGCCTCGAGATCACGGGGGCGAGCCTCGCGGATGCTGATGCTACCCTGGCGCCAGGTGTTCATGCTGAAAGAGACCGGCTCCTGTGTGCGCCGCTCAGACGCGCGCGACCGCCGCGAATCTCACATCTAGCTGGGCGGCCAAGCCATCGGCAACCTGACCGGATCGGGCCGCGCTCTAGCTCAGATACTGGCCGCCGTTGGCCGATAAAGTCGAGCCGGTGATGAAGCCCGCGTCGTCGGAAGCGAGGAAGACGACACAGCGGGCAATCTCCTCTGGCTGGCCTAGGCGGCGAACCGGGATCTGTGGCAGAATCGCCTTTTCGAGCACGTCCTTGGGAACGGCCAGGACCATTTCGGTCGCGATATAGCCGGGGCAGATCGCGTTGACGGTCACGCCCTTGTTGGCGTTCTCCTGCGCCAGCGCCTTGGTGAAGCCAATGTCGCCCGCCTTCGAGGCGGAATAGTTGGCCTGGCCCATTTGACCCTTCTGGCCGTTGATCGAAGAAATGTTGATGATGCGGCCAAAGCCGCGCTCGCGCATGCCTTCGATGACCGGACGGCACATATTGAACAGGGAATTGAGGTTGGTGTTGATGACGTCGTACCATTGGTCCGGGGTCATCTTGTGGAACATGCCGTCCTTGGTGATCCCGGCGTTGTTAACCAGAATATCGACCGGGCCGAGATCCTTGGCGACCTGCGCAAGGCCGGCGACGCAGTCTTCGTACTTCCCTACGCTCCACTTGTAGACATTGACGCCCGTCTCCGCCTTGAATTTGGCGGCGGCGTCATCGTTGGAATGGTAGGTCGCGGCGACTTCGCATCCGGCCGCCTTCAACGCCTTGGAGACGGCGGCGCCGATTCCTCGCGTACCCCCAGTCACGACCGCGACTCTCGCCATGTTTCCTCCCGAGATTTTTTGTGGCGCGCCGTTTTTATCGGCGCGCGCTGGATTTGGACAGACGGACTAGCGCTCGACCGCCATCGCTATTCCCATGCCGCCGCCGATGCAAAGCGTGGCGAGGCCCTTTTTGGCGTTGCGGCGCGCCATTTCATGCAAGAGCGTCGTCAGGACCCGCGCGCCCGAAGCGCCGATCGGATGGCCGAGCGCAATGGCGCCGCCGTTGACGTTGACGATCGCCGGGTCCCAACCTAGGTCCTTGTTCACCGCAAGCGCCTGGGCCGCAAAGGCTTCGTTCGCTTCCACGAGCTCGAGGTCCTTGACCGACCAGCCCGCCTTTTCCAGCGCTTTGCGGGTCGCCGGAATCGGCCCCGTGCCCATGATCGCCGGATCGACGCCCGCGGTCGCCCAGGAAACGATGCGCGCCATCGGCGTCAGCCCTCGGCGCTTGGCCTCGTCCGCGCTCATGATGACCAATGCGGCCGCCCCGTCGTTGAGGCCGGAAGCGTTGCCTGCAGTCACCGATCCGTCCTTGGAAAAGGCCGGCTTGAGTTTCGCCATCCCCTCGTAAGTGGAGCCGGCGCGAGGATATTCGTCGGCGTCGACGACGGTGTCGCCCTTCCGGGTCGATATTGTCACGGGGACGATTTCGTCCTTGAATCGGCCGGCCTTTTGCGCCGCTTCGGCTTTGTTTTGCGATGCGACGGCGAATCGATCCTGCTCCTCGCGGGT
>Ga0209380_10002853_pt1 | contig 10931 bp, 9 predicted proteins | sample HubBroMetageWFT6_FD_188347 | JGI IMG/M metagenome (GOLD analysis project Ga0209380, IMG submission 188347) | Warmed and freeze-thawed soil microbial communities from the Hubbard Brook experimental Forest, New Hampshire - Hubbard Brook CCASE Soil... | ecosystem: Environmental > Terrestrial > Soil...
CACTCGTTTCCAGTCCAACGAAGTCGCCGCCCAGCAGCAGCATGATTTTCACACCCGCTGCATGACCACGGTTGTTAAGTTCCGGCTCGATGAATCCATCGGGCACGGAAAGGCTGCCGTCCGCGGCGAAGGAAACTCCCGCGTGGTTGACGTGTGTGAGCGCGTGGAATGGAATCTGCGCGGCGCTGTACGACGGTTCCTGATACTTGCTCCAGTATCCGTAGTCGGCCACGATTCGCTTCGGAAGGTGGTGCGCGTTCGCCGTTTGAGCGTAGACACACGGCACGGTGAATGCGGCAATGAGTGCGACGAAAAAGGAGAACGCGAGGCGGGGAAACAACCAGGAACGAAACCGCATAGAAGTCTCCATTGCGAAGAGCGCAACACTGGAACTGCGGAGCGAAGCCGCGTCCAGTCTAAAATTGCCAGGATTCTACCACGAGAACGTTTGCGAGCTGCACGCTGAAGCAGGACTCAACGAAGGCACCCCCGAAGCTTTGCTTACGCGGGGAATTGTGTTTCTTAGGTCACAGGCGGTCCAGCGCATCTTGCAATTGGGCAGTTTCTCCCCGACGCGCGAAATTGGGGCCAAAAGACAGATCGCAATTGTTGCCGTGCGGGCGAACAATCTGCCTAGCCAGACATGTCATTCACGATGGCCTTGCTTCGACCACCTCCTTTTATTTCAGTACTTTGCAAGGTTGGCACCTGCAATGCTCCACTCTTGACAAGAACATCAGGAGGTACCATGACAAGCACACGTAGGGGAGCAAACCAGTGGCTATGGATCCTGCTGGCCGTTTTCGCTTTGCTGCTGACTCCGGCGATCTACGCTGGAAACCAGGTCATGGGCGAGCTTCAGTTTGAAGGAAAATCCAAGGTCGAGAAGACTTCCGGCGTTTGGATCGACGGAGAATACGTCGGCTATCTGAAGGAACTTAACGGCTCGAAGAAAGTTCTGCTGCTGCCTGGTGAACACGTGATCACGGTACGGCAGAACGGCTATCAGGACTTTACCGAACAGGTCAACGTGCAGCCCGGACAGAAGCACCTGATTCGTGTGGCCATGGATAAGGCTCCTATGGGAACGATGCCTGCTGTCACAGCAACCGTGAAGATTGCGGTGAATCCGCCGCGAGCCGCGGTTTTCCTGGACGGCCGGTTTGTTGGACATGTGGGCGAATTCGGGGGCGTGGGCCGATCGATGATCATTGCTCCAGGACCGCACAAAATCAGGGTTTCCCTGCCTGGATACCAGACGTTTGAAACCGAAATAAACCCTCTGCCCAGACAGAAAGTTGAAGTCAAAACAGATCTGATGAAAACAACGGATGACTCGGCCGTCAAGGACCCGTTGATGAAGCCGAGCGACAGTAACAAGTCACCTATCCCTCCACCGGACCCTGCCGGACCTCCGCAATGAAAATGGAAGCAGCGGATATTGGAAACCGCTGGCAATTAAGTTTCCCTAACCTGCCTTGATCTCGGCCTAGTACACGTTTGGCCCTGGTGTGCTGTTTTGATCAGATTCCGGAAGCGGTAGATGGAATAATTCAGGAACTCGAGAACCTAGAACTCAGATCTCCCAGATTTGCCCACTGAGAACTTTGCAACGAGTGAATCGTAGTTGCCTTCCCTCTAACCGCTCCCGAGGAGGATGTATGTGGGCCCTTTCAAAACAGTCCCGGCAAATGGCACTCGAGCATTCCCAGATGCAATCGGTGATTCTGCAGCGCACCGCCGAACTACAAAATCTTTCGTTACGGCTTCTCAAAGTACAGGACGAGGAGAGGCGCAAGCTGTCGCGTGACTTGCACGACAGCACCGGCCAAACGCTGGCTGCGCTAAAAATCGCGGTTTCGTTCCTCCAGTTAAGCATTAAAGATGATCCGTCCAAGATGGCGTTGGTTACCGACGTGGCAGATTTGGCGGATCAGGCGATCGAGGAGCTGCGGACTATGGCATATCTGCTGCACCCACCCCTGTTGGATGAAGTGGGTTTTGCGTGCGCGGCGGAGTGGTACATCGAGGGCTTCGCCAAACGCAGTGGCGTTAACGTGAGTATGGAGATCGCGACCCACCATGAACGGATGCCAAGGAGCATGGAAACGGCCCTTTTTCGCGTGCTGCAGGAAAGCTTGACCAACGTGCATCGACATTCGAAGGCTGCACACGTTACCGTGTGCTTTCGTCACCAGTTCGAAACGGTCATTTTAGAAATACGAGACGACGGATGTGGTATCGAGGGGAAACGCTTGGTTCGGCTTCGCGAAACCAGCGCAGAAACGGGCGTAGGTCTGGCCGGAATGCGTGAGCGAATGAACGAACTGAACGGCACGCTGGAAATGGAATCGGAAGGGCGTGGGACAACAATTCGAGCGGTCGTTCCCCTTAGAGCAGGGACTCCGTCGTCGCAGGCAGCCGACGATTCGCGGAAACGGGCGCCCCAGTCCTCTGAGTACCAAATAAGTCCGCTCCGCTCGAGAGATGCCGGGATCGCGGCGGACTAATCCAGCGCGGACAGCACCCCTGTCTGCGAGAACAGCTCTCGAACTTAATCTGCTTTGCGCCAGCTCGCGTCGCGGTCGTATCGGTCCAGCGTCTTCACGATCTCGGCGGTCCGCGGCCCGAGATCTTTTTCGTATACGATTCCGTCCTGGTTCACCGCGAAAGTCATAACGCCTGAGGAACGGTACTCCGCGGGATAAGCCACAAAGGCGAAGCCGCGAGTCATTTTTCCATCGACGATGTAGCTCTGGCTGCGCCCGCGTACCTTCCCTCCTTCACCTTTCAGAATCTGAAAATAGTAGCCCTCAAAAGGCTGGTGCTCCTGATTGGCCGCATCGCCATACCCTTCTTTCGCGGCCGAAGCTACGAGGGGACCAATGGGGCTCACGGGTTCGCCGGAAGAGGCTTGCCAGTAAAGCCCGTTGTGCTTTCCGGGATCGCTGAATAACTTCTGTGCATACTCGCCCTTCTCGCCGTCGTGCGGCTGTGCGTAATATTCCTTTTGCGCGTCCGCCAGTTCACGGCAGACCTGGATCGCAGCGAGTTCATTCTTCCCGATCCTTCGGTAAAGAATCTCCTCCTTGCCGGCTGCAGTATCGAAATACCAGGTGTCTCCCTTATGGATGAGCGGGATCGGAGTGGGCCAATTCTCGGCTCCGATGTAGAGCGTGGTGGTGCCGTCGGGCTCCATTACCAAGCGGTGCATCTTGCGGTATCTCTGCACGAACTGGCTTCTATCGTTCTTATCCTCGGCGTCATCGCCTGACGAGGTGATGTTCTTTGAATCCGGTCCCAAAATTTTCAACAGCTCCGGCTGATCGTTTTTCCTGACTGCCTCTACAAAGGTCTGAGCGGCATCGGAAGCGGAGGAAAAGGTCTGTTGCCCCGGCTGGACGTCGCTGAATTTCCGCTGCGCCGTGATCGGTCCGCTTCTTTCCTTCTCGCTCGCGGCAGATTTTGTTGGCGCGGCCTGCCCGGATGCCAGGCTTGAAAAGACTCCCAGGGTGGCGAGAGCAGCGACGGCGACACCCAACTGAATTCCCCTTGGATGTTTTCCAGAAGTTCTTATTTCGAATGTCATACGTTCCTATCCTTTCGGGCGCGGTCAATCAAAATGAGCCTTTGGCACTGGCTAGTTAGCTCTAGGGCTAGTGCCTTCCGCCACCGGCGTGTCCGCCACCGTGCGAAGCACCACCGCCATAACTCGATCGTCCGCGGGAAGAGTATCCACGCGCTTCTCCCCCGCGGCTGTAGCCGCCGAAAGCGCCTGACCGCGTTCCCGTCGATCCTCTGCCTGCCTCACCACGATATCCGCCTTCTCGGCCTCCGTATGCACCTGCGCGGCCGGGAGCAGCGAAACCGCGAGCTGCGCGGTCGCCATGGCCGTAAGGCGCGTATCCCCGGTAATTACCGCGGAAGTAGGCGTTGCGGTCATAGAACGCGCGACTGTGGAATCCATAGGGACGCCCGCCATACAGCAGACCGCGGTGGTACCAATCGAAACCCCATCCATGCCAGCCCCAGCCATATCCGAAGAACGGGCCAATGCCGAAACCGACTCCGAAAGAGAGATACGGGCCCCCAACTCCCCACCATGGGTAGAAGCCAGGCCATAGTCCAACCGGATAGCCGTAGACGAGTTCCGGATTGTATTCGGGAACGTAGACGACCTCGGGATTCGCAGGTTGAATGACGACCTGTTGTCCTTGATCCGCCACAGTCTGCTGCGGCGTTGACTTCAAATTGCCGGCCTCTTGCGCCTTCTTCCGCATGAACTGAACAGCTGCCATTACGTCGGCCTGCTGGTTGTAATTCGCGTCGCCCAGCTCAGAGGTCCAGGAGAGATCCTTATCCAAATTCGCAAGCACCGAAGGAAACTGCGTCAAAGCTTTCACGCTCGGGTCCCAATCCTGTTGGTCAACCGCGTCGCCTAACTCCTTGCCCTTCAGATTGGGATTTTGCTGCAGAAAGCGCTGCGCCTCGACAATCTGGGTGGGATAGGCAGAGGCCGCCAGAACCTGCGCGACCAGGGCATCAGGATAGAGCGCGATGGGAGCCACCAACTGCTGTAATTGTTCAGGGCTCAAGGTCGCAGAGTGCGCGCGTCCTGGGTTTGGCGGGGGACCCTGGTCGGGTGGCGCGTCTTGCGTCTCCTGGTCATCCTGCGACGGCGCCTGCTGCGGAGGATCATATTGCTGCCGATCTTGTGGACGGTCCTGCGGCGGCGGACCTGGGTCTTGCTGCGGCTCCTGCCTTGGGCTCGCCTGCAACGAGGCAACGCCCACGACCAGCACGAGCACACTACAGGCGGCGCTATTAAGAATATTTCCGAATAGTTCAAATCTCACTATGGACCTCCAGCGGGTAACCGGATCGACACTTTAGCTTTGGTGAGGATATTCACCCACTTGGATGCAAGCTAAAGCCAAACAGTTAGCGGTTAATCGTACCCCCTGTGATCTGCTTCCCTCAAGCCAGCGAGACGTGAAACTAGGTTAGGCGCGGATCGTCAGTTTGCATTCGATGAAAAGGCCCGTGGCGCGAGGTTTGCTTACGGGTGCGCGATCTTGAAGCGCTTCCGGTTCGGTCGTTGAGCAACAAAGCTCGAGAGCCCTGACGGGATGACCGATCGCGAGGTTTGTCATTCCTGGGTATGTCGTGGGATGAAGACTCTCGCTCGAACGTACCTGCGGAGAATTTGTCGGCGAGGTTGGTGACAGGTTATTGGAGAATAAACCCGGCGGGTTGCACGAAGCCGGCAAGGGTCACGGTGCGGACGAGGGAGAGCCCGAGGACGCCACCATACAAGCACAGACGACACCGCCTCACTGCGACCGGAAGAGATACTGGCAAAGCAGCCAGACGGCGGAGAACCAAATCGCGAAAATTGAGATGCCGTTCGTGACTCGGGGGTTTGGCGCGATCACGTGTGGGTAGTTTTTCAACCCTTGAAAAAATCCCTTCGCGCTCTTCGACAGATTGCATCCAAACGACGCGCATTCGTGTCGCACCAAAAGCGCTCGGGAGACTCGCGTGCACGTCCGATTAAAGAGTATTGGCAAGACCTTGGCGCCGGCATTTGCCGGCATGTTGTTTTTGCTCAACGCACCGTGCCAGACGACAACCTCTGGCCCGGCTTCGCCTTTTGCTTCAGCCTCACCGTTTTCGGCGGATGACGCTGCCACCTTCGTTGCGGCGCCTAGCTTCGATGTGTCGGCGCTTCCTGCCGGAACTTTTGCCGATGACGCGGCGGGGTCTGTCGCCACGCAAAACACGGAGCCGCATGGCGGCTTTCTCGCGCGCGCCGTACATCGAACCCTTCAAGACCAAAAAGGAATTTATTTGGCGCCGTTCGAGCCGTCCCACTTCAAGTGGGACGCCATCGTAGTGGGAGGCGCGGCAGCCTTTTTTGTGACGGACCGTCACATCGAAAACAACGTGCCCAACAGTCACTACCAGTTTTGGCAGGATAGTTCCAACATCGCAATCGGCGGCCTGGCCGCGACGCTGGGCGGGGTCTGGCTGTACGGTGTCAAGACCGAGCACCATCACGCCCGCGAAACTGGCGAACTCGAACTGGAAACACTGGTGAACACGTTTCTGGTCTATGCGCCGATGCAGTTTATTGCTGGGCGCCAACGTCCGGGAGAAGGAAACGGGCATGGAGATTTCTTGAAACACCCGATGCTCAACACATCTTTCCCCGGAGGGCACGCGATGTTCACCTGGGCGATGGCCACCGTGGTCGCGCATGAGTACTCGCAGAACTGGGTCAGAGTGCTGACTTATTCGGCGGCGTTCACCGTCACGCTGAGTCGTTTCATGGCACACGACCACTGGGCGTCAGACATGTGGGTCGGAACGGGACTCGGATTGGCCATCGGTACATACACGTTCCACGCACACTGTGACCCTGATCTGAGCGCTTCATGCAAGCGACACTACGCGAGAATCTTTAAGTCCAAGTCGAAGTCCAAATTGAACTACGCGCCGTTCGGTCCAGATATCAATGACCCCAAACCGGGCGCCGATTACGCGAGCGGCCGGCCGATCTCCCAGTGATGTCCGAAGGGATCAACGACGCGGCCTAAACGCCAGCCGTATTCTTCTCCGACGGGAAAAACCTGCGAGGCTCCGGCAGCCAGTGCGCGAGTAAAGACAGAATCGGGATCGGCCACCGTCAAGATAATGCGAACGGAGCTGCCGTTCAGGCTCTGCGGACTGAAGTTTCCGTGTTCGGGCGACTCGTCCCCCATCCAAAACTCTGCGCCTTCGACAGAAAGCCGCGCGACGACGCTGCTCCCTTCGTCCATGCGAAAAACTTCCACGGCTCCAAATGCGGACTTGTAGAACTCGACGGCCTGAGCGCCGTTGCGAACCGAGAGCCAGGGCGCGATCGTAGTGCGAACCGCAGCAGGGTCGATCGTCATAAGCTGTCGAACCTCATGAAGGAAGTACCGCTATATGCATCGAGTCTACTCCTGAAAACTTCGGTCAAACGTCGTTAGGCTTGAGTCGCAGTCGAATCAATATAACGCAGCTACCCGAAATATTGGTCAAGGTAGCTCACTTTGACGTCATGATAAGATTCTCAAACTCTGGACTGTTCGTGGGAGACGGAAGCGATGAAGGTTACCCGCTATACGCGAAGGGATTTTTTCGTGGGCCTGGCAACAAGCCTCCCGGCATTGGGATTCGTGAAGAACTCCTTCGGCCTCGCCGGTCCACAGGGCGATCGAAATGGGATACTGCACGATGGTGAGAGCATCCATCAAGAAGTGGTTTTCAAAGCGCCGCGGAAGCGCGTGTATGAAGCGCTCACCGACGAGAAGCAGTTCAGTCAGACGACTGATTTTGTCATGAAAGGCGCCTCGACCAAAATCAGCAAGGAAGCGGGCGGTTCGTTTTCCATTTTCGGAGGCGTGATAACCGGGCGCCACATCGAGCTCGTTCCCGACGAGCGCATCGTTCAGGCGTGGCGCGAGAAGGATTGGACTCCGGGTCTCTACTCGATCGTGAGATTCCAACTCGACGACCAGGAAGCCAGTACAAAGCTTGTTTTCGATCACACCGGCTTCCCTCGAGGCGCAGCTGTGCACCTTGCTCCCGGATGGTGGTCGCATTACTGGGAACCCCTCCAGAAGTATCTGAGATGAAGCGACGGCGCCAATCAGGCAACGCGATAGACCACTGAAAAACCTATTCGTGGCCCAATCCTGGAAGCTGCTCTCCGATTCCCCGGTCGTGGGTTCCCCGGTCGTGGGTTTGACCCGGCTTACCGGGCGTGTTATAAACGGCTGTTTTGCACAGGGATACCGGGATAAGGGTTTTGCTTGTCCTGTCCGCTTTTTGGGTTTGAACCCGGCGCAAAACCCGACGCGGCCAAGCTCAACACTCCTTCAGGTCTTGCGGTGGAAGCGTGTTCGGTACTCCGGAGACAAATTTGAGGCTCGATTGGGCGTGCGTAGTCGCACGACCGGGTTGCGAGTTTCGAGGCTGCCTCCGGAAGGCAGTGCCTAAACACGTTTGGTCATCCTTAAAACCGTTTTATTTCGGAGGACTCATTTATGCGCACCTGGCTCGCCACTGCTGCGTTTTTCACACGCCGCATGGGCAAGAAACTTTCCGCTGTAGCTACGCTGCTTACCGTTTGCGCCGCTACTGCTCTAGCTCAACCCGCTGGCGAATCCGTCGGGGGCGAGGCCTCCTTGAAGTTGCCGGACCTTTCGCAGGTCAGTTTCCTCAACGGCGCCATCGATGGCCACAAACTCCTGCTGATCGGAATCCTGTTCTGCTTGTTCGGTCTCAGCTTTGGCATGGCGATCTTTGTGCGGTTGAAGAACCTGCCCGTACATCGTTCCATGCGAGAGATCTCGGAACTGATCTATGAAACCTGCAAGACCTACCTGATAACACAGGGCAAGTTCATCCTTTTATTGTGGGCGTTCATCGCGGTCATTATCGCGGCCTACTTCGGCTGGCTGTCACCGGTGCCGGGAAAGTCGGTAGGGCTGACGCTTCCCATTATTCTTGGCTTCAGCCTGATTGGAATCGCGGGTAGCTACGGGGTGGCCTGGTTTGGGATTCGCGTAAATACATTCGCTAACTCGCGCACCGCGTTTGCTTCCCTGCCCGGCAAACCGTATCCGGTCTACCGGATCCCGCTTGAGGCTGGCATGAGCATTGGCATGATGCTGATCAGCGTGGAACTGCTGATTATGCTCTTCATTCTCTTGTTCATACCAGGCGACTATGCCGGACCATGCTTCATCGGCTTCGCAATTGGCGAATCACTGGGAGCGGCGGCGCTGCGTATCGCGGGCGGCATCTTCACCAAGATCGCCGATATCGGTTCCGACTTGATGAAGATTGTTTTCAAGATCAAGGAAGACGACGCGCGGAATCCCGGCGTCATCGCCGACTGCACCGGTGACAATGCCGGAGATTCGGTTGGCCCGTCGGCTGACGGTTTCGAAACCTACGGCGTAACGGGCGTCGCGCTGATCACCTTCATCCTGCTCGGCGTGAAAGATTCGAACGTGCAAGTGCAGTTGCTGGTTTGGATTTTTGTGATGCGCGTGATGATGCTGATATCGAGCGCGCTGTCCTACTTCCTGAACGCCGCCTTTGCCAAGGCTAAGTACGGCTCGGCCGCTGAGATGAATTTCGAGTCTCCGTTGACGTCGCTGGTGTGGCTTACCTCGATCGTCTCGATCGGCTTAACCTATCTGATCTCCTACTTCATCATTCCGGTGCTCGGCGCCGATGGAACTCAATGGTGGAAGTTGGCAACGATTATTTCCTGCGGCACGCTGGCGGGCGCCTTGATCCCAGAGTTGGTGAAGGTGTTCACCTCGACCGAGTCGCGGCATGTGAAAGAAGTCGTGATCTCCGCACAGGAAGGCGGTGCGTCTCTCGGCATCCTCTCAGGATTCGTTGCCGGGAACTTCTCCGGGTATTACCTTGGCCTAGCCATGATGATCTTGATGTCGATTGGCTATTACATGAGCACCATGGGTTTGGCGCTGGCAGCGGGAATGCTCGCTCCGGCGGTATTCGCGTTTGGCCTGGTGGCATTCGGATTCCTGGGCATGGGACCGGTCACAATCGCCGTCGATTCCTACGGTCCGGTGACCGATAACGCACAATCGGTGTACGAACTTTCGTTGATTGAAGCCGTGCCGAATGTAGTGGCCGAGGTCAAGAAAGACTTCAACATGAACGTCGATTTCGAGCGCGCCAAGCATTTGCTCGAAGCCAACGACGGCGCGGGAAATACTTTCAAAGCGACAGCGAAACCGGTGCTCATCGGCACAGCTGTGGTGGGCGCGACGACCATGATTTTCTCCATCATCATGGCGTTGACCAACGGATTAACCGACACCGAAAACGTCGCCAAACTCTCGCTGCTCTACGCGCCGTTCTTCCTGGGATTAATCACGGGCGGAGCCATGATTTACTGGTTCACGGGCGCTTCCACCCAGGCCGTGACCACTGGCGCATATCGAGCCGTCGAATTCATCAAGGCCAACATTAAACTCGAGGGCGTGGAAAAAGCTTCGGTTTCCGACAGCAAAAAGGTGGTCGCGATCTGCACAAAGTATGCCCAGAAGGGCATGCTGAACATTTTCATCGCGGTCTTTTTCGGGACGCTGGCTTTCGCCTTTGTGGATCCGTTCTTCTTCGTGGGCTATCTCATCTCGATTGCGATCTTCGGCCTCTACCAGGCAATCTTCATGGCGAACGCGGGTGCAGCGTGGGACAACGCCAAGAAGATTGTGGAAGTCGAGATGAAGCAGAAGGGCACTCCGCTGCATGATGCTACGGTAATCGGCGACACGGTCGGCGATCCGTTTAAGGACACCTCGTCGGTGGCGCTCAATCCGGTCATCAAGTTCACCACACTATTCGGCCTGTTAGCGGTGGAACTGGCGGTGAAGTTGGCTGCTGACCAGGGCACAACCTTGACACGAGTGCTGGCGCTGGCGTTCTTCGTGGTCTCCTTCTTCTTCGTATACCGTTCGTTCTACGGAATGCGGATCAAGGCTGACAGCGTGGAGCCGGCCTAGTCAAAACGGAATATAAGGCCCGCGGAGAATCCGGCAGAGTTGACTCTTGGTGAAGGCAAAGCGCCCGACCCACAAAAGCTTGGCTGTAATCGAGGGAAGTGCGCCCAAGACGCGGGCCTCCAACCCTCCACCAGGTCACGACTAAAATGAGCGGAAAAATCGCCCGCGATCCCGACGTATTTGTTTAGGTTTCTGGTGACTGCGGCTTTAAAGCCCGTGCCAGCCTCGTCGAAATCTGTATTGATTACGGGTAGCGGCCGGCCAATTCACGCGGTGTTACAGCCAGCTCAGTTCGGGAGGCCGAGAATCAGCGGCGACGTCCGCGGACTCCTCTGCAAGTCTACCGCTCAGTGA
>Ga0209380_10002854_pt1 | contig 10928 bp, 9 predicted proteins | sample HubBroMetageWFT6_FD_188347 | JGI IMG/M metagenome (GOLD analysis project Ga0209380, IMG submission 188347) | Warmed and freeze-thawed soil microbial communities from the Hubbard Brook experimental Forest, New Hampshire - Hubbard Brook CCASE Soil... | ecosystem: Environmental > Terrestrial > Soil...
CCTGTGTCAGTAACTCCTGCTCTGTGACGTCGATTGTGGTACCGATATAGCCTTTAAAAGCTCCTTGTTCAACAACGGGATTAGAGACGACGCGAATATACCGCATCTCCCCGTCCGGTCGGACAATTCGGTGCGTTACATCGCAGATGCAATGCTCTTCATGCATCGCCTTGACTTTTTCGGCAATGAAGGCTCGATCCTGTGGGTGGACGTAAGCCAGACACTGCTCAAGGCCTGGGGCGCCGTTCTTCGGATCAAGGCCGAAAATCCTATATAATTCGTCGGACCAATAGAGACCTAGGTCGTCCCCCCAGCTGATCCCTAAGTTGGTGGACGCCCAGCTCCCAACATGGGCGAGGCGCTCACCTTCGCTTAGGTAGAACTGGCTTCGCCGCAAGGCCTGTTCTGCTCGCTTTCCTTCAGTGACATCCTGGACGGTGCCGAACATTTCATACGGCCGTCCCGAAGCGTCCCTCCTCGCATCGGCCCGGCTATGTACCGTGCGCACTTCTCCATTCGGACGAACGATCCGATGTTCTGCGTCTGCAGGCACTCCGGAGAGAAGGGACTCCTCTGCCTTCCGGAACATAGATTCTCGATCTTCAGGGTGGATCATTTCTCGAAGCATCCCTATGTCGATGGGACGTTCCTGCGGCGCCATCCCATAAATACGATAGGTCTCGTCAGACCAGGCCAGGCTACCCGTCTCGAGGTTCCAGTCCCAGTGTCCGACGTGGGCGATTCGTTGAGCTTCTTCAAGCCTGGCGTTACTTTCCTGGAAGCTGCCTGACATTCGCTGCAGAGCTTCCTCTGCGCGTTTCCGATCAGTGATGTCCTGGGTCGTACCGAACATTTGGTAGGGACGTCCCGCTGAGTTTGTTTTCAAATCACCCAAGCTATGGACGACGCGTATTTCCCCATCGGGACGAATGAGCCGATGTTCACAGTCAGCACGCGTCCCAGAACGGATAGCCTCTTCTGCTGTCCGAAATACAGCCTCTCGATCATCCGGATGGAACATTTCCCCCACTATCGCTATGTCCATGGAGCCCACCTGGGGCGTCAACCCAAAGATGCGGTAGGTTTCTTCCGACCAGATCACCTGATTCTTTTCAAGATCCCATACCCAGTAGCCAAGATGGGCAACACGTTGGGCTTCTTCGAGCCAAGCTTTGCTTTCTTGCAAATCCCGGGACAGGGCATGGTGGGCTTGCTCTGCGCGGTTTATTTCCGTGACGTCTTGAACGGTACCAAACAGCCTGCGAGCCTTTCCGGAGGCCTCATTGTCCGGATCGCCTCGCATTCCACCCCAAAGCTTTGAGGTGATCGCGTGCACGGTGCGCACTTCTCCACTTGGGGTGACAATGCGAAATTCAGCAATGGGGTGCACGCCGGCATCAAGCTCCACGTCCACTCCGCTGTAAAGAGCATCTCTGTCCTCGGGGTGGACCATTTGGCGGACCATTGCTAAGTTCATGGGACATTCTTGGGGTTTGAGTCCAAAGATGCGATAGGTCTCGTCAGACCAGATGACCTCACCTGTCTCAAGATCCCACTCCCAGTAGCCCACATGTGCGACCCGTTGTGCTTCTTCAAGTCTGGCGTTGCTCTCTTTCAAGTCGCGAGATAGCGCCTGCCGCTCCTGTTCTGCAACTTTGCGTTCAGTGATGTCGCTGACTACGCCCATGTACTCGCGATTGCCCGAGCGATCCTCGCCGGCGTGGGCGACCACGTGGAGGTACCTGAGGACACCGTCCGGCAGGAGGATTCGATGCTCAACATCTAGGTCCATGGCGTTCTGCGCAGCGCGGTCCCTGAGCTGCCGCAGCCGGTCCCGGTCCTCGGGGTGAATTCTGTCGAACACCAAATCGAGCGTCAGATTCGTTTCTCGTGTGAAACCCAGAATTCTGTAGGTTTCTTCGGACCAAATGAGCTCCCCGGTGCGGACCTTCCATCCGAAAGTTCCGGAGTGACTTAGCTTCTGAGCCTCCGCCAAGTACTGCCATCGCTTTTGCAGCTCTTCCTGCGCCGCTTTCAAATCCTGATTGGCCTTTTCAACTTCGTTTGTTCGCTCGGCCCCTCTAGGTTGCAAGGCGCTGGGTGCTTTGTCGGGAAGTTTTTGGGCGCGGCGCCAGTTACTAAACATGCTTCAAACCTCCAAATGGGAGAACCAACCCAATCTTTCCAGTCAAATCTCGAATAAGCACCCGCAAAGTTCAAACCCAGTCCCGGTCACCCCACCTCGACCCGCAAGGGAATAGCCGTTCCCACCTTAGATGCGCCAGTCGCCCCATTCACTTCATCAACTCGTGTGTCTTGTATGTAAGCGAAAAGGCCGCAGGGGGCAAGAGGCGCTGCCAATCGGTGGACACCGACAATTCCACGTCGCGGGTATGCACACCTCTCGTTGCATAAGTCCTGATTATGCAGCAGAAAATGGCCAAGGTCGTTTTGGAATCGTGACTGCATTGTTAGCTAAAGAAAGCAGGACCAAAGCAGGGCTGGATGTCACGACATACCGCTGAACGCAGGGCTGCACCTGCAAGACCGAATGAACCTGGCCGATTGGTTTTGAGAAGGATGTCGCGGGGCGGCATGTTTGACTGCAATTCTCACAGAGGCAGAAAACGCGATGAAGGCAATCATGAAGAGTGAGGCGGTCGAGACAATCACGACGCACTACATCGATGGAGTGTGGGTTGAATCCCACGGCCGCGATGTGATGGATCTTGTCAGTCCAACGACAGGCCGAGTGATCGGCCGCGTAACACTAGGCGACGAGGAGGATACGAGGCGAGCCATTGCGGCGGCTAAGCGCGCCTTCACGACCTTTGGCCGGAGCACGAAGGAAGAGCGCTCTGAGATTTTGCGTCGGCTGCATGAGGCCGTCTCGGCACGCATCGACGATCTGACGGCCGCGATGGTTGAAGAGTACGGAGGAGTCGTTCAGTTCGCCGCACCACTTGTGCAGGCGGGCGCCAGCGCGTTTTTGGCGGCCGAGAAGGCTCTCCAAGAGTTGCCTTTGACTCGCAGATGGGACAAGACGACGGTCACCTTAGAACCCGTCGGCGTTGCCGGCCTGATTACACCTTGGAACGCGAACTCAGTCTTCCTTTGCTTCAAACTTGCTTCAGCAGTTGCCGCCGGTTGTGCAGTTGTCGTGAAGCCCAGTGAGTTGAGCGCACTGCAGACGCAAGTGTGGCTTGAGTGTGTGCACGCGGCAGGACTTCCAAAGGGCCTCTGCAATGTCGTGACCGGCCGCGGTGAAATCGTTGGCGCCGAACTCGTGCGCAATCCTGGTGTGGCCAAGATTTCGTTCACGGGCTCGGCCGCCGTTGGCAGGTCGATCATGCGCGACGGCGCCGCGACGATGAAGCGGGTCACGCTCGAGCTGGGCGGCAAATCGCCCAACATCCTGCTCGATGATGTTGACCTCGGCAAAGCGATCCCGACGGCACTCGCCATCGCGTTTATGAACAGCGGCCAAGCATGCGTCGCTGGGACACGGCTGCTTGTACCCAAAACCCGACTCGATGAGGTGAAACGAGCGATTTTGAATGCAATGCCCGCCTTCCCCGTCGGCGATCCGGCCGATCCAAAGACCGCCGTCGGACCTATGGTGACCCAGAAGCAGTACGAGCGCATTCAAGCGTACATCCGCAAAGGGATTGGAGAGGGCGCGGAAGTGCTAGTCGGCGGCGAGGGCCATCCGCCGGGGCTCGAGGCGGGTAACTTCGTCAAGCCCACGGTCTTTGTCAATGTGCGCAACGATATGATGATCGCCCAGGAAGAGATTTTTGGCCCCGTCCTTTGTGTCATCAGTTACGAAGACGAGAACGATGCGATCAGGATCGCCAACGACACGAGCTACGGCCTGCACGGCTACGTGAGCGGTGCCGACGCCCAGCGCGCCCGCTGTGTCGCTTCTCAGATCCTCGCCGGCCGCGTTGCGATCAACGGCATGCTGGACGATCAGCAGGCGCCGTTCGGCGGATTCAAGCACTCAGGCGTCGGCCGTGAATTCGGAACCTTCGGGATCGAGGCGTTTCTCGAACCGAGAGCCATCCTCGAATGACCGCTCTCGCCACGCCTAGACATACCGATACTCGGGAGGCCAGGCAGCAATGAATCAACTTTCACATGAACCGCACAACAACGGGAATTCCATGTGCGCTGAACTAATGATTAGGGCGGAACGAGAATTGTCAGCGTTCTTCAGCGCAGTGGCTGTGCTCTTCGGACCAGAACAGGCTGCGCTCGCCGCGAAGGACTGGCTTCAACAGTTGGAAGTCATGGCAGTTCTGCCTGCCTCGCCTCGCGAGTGGAGACTGCTAAGCATCGAAGTCTCGACAAGGCTTGCAAGGCGAGTGAATGCCAACGGTTTTGCGGCAAGCAGATGAACGTCGTGTCTGATTCGAGCGTCCCGTTTCGCTGTATGTCCATCCTGGCCGTCATTTGCGAATGGACGAAGCAAGAATAGTAGGTGGATATGCCGGCTTTGAGAGGAGAACATATATGAATTACAAAAACATTACGGTCGCCGGTACCGGCGTACTAGGGAGTCAGATTGCATATCAAACGGCGTACAAAGGCTTTCATGTAAATGTTTACGATGTTTCGGAAGAGGTTCTGAGACATGCCAGAGAGCGGCTGACCAACTTAAAGGAAAACTACAAAGAAGATTTGGGCGCAACGCAGCAAGCAGTGGATGAAGCTTTCAACCGCATATCGTTTTACACGAACCTTGCTCAAGCTGTCGCAGATGCAGATTTGGTGATAGAAGCCATTCCTGAAGTCGTCCAAATTAAGACTGATTTCTACAAAGAACTCGGGAAAGTTGCGCCGAAGAAGACGATCTTCGCGACAAACTCATCTACTCTGTTGCCTAGTCAGTTTGCCGAAGCAACGGGCCGCCCGGACAAATTTCTGGCGCTTCATTTTGCCAACAGCATCTGGAAAAACACCACTGCTGAGGTTATGAAACATCCCGGGACAGATGAGACAGTGTTCCGGGATGTGATCGAGTTCGCCAAGGCAATTGGGATGGTCGCATTAGCCCTGCAAAAGGAACAGCCCGGTTATATCCTGAACTCCTTGTTGATCCCGCTCTTGGAAGCTGCCCAAATGCTGCTCCTGAAGGAAGTGGCAGATGTCGAGACAATCGACAAGACGTGGATGATCGCGACTGGCGCACCCGAAGGACCCTTTGCCATTCTAGATACCGTCGGCATCCCCACCGCCTACAACATTACTCTTGCGCGAGCAAACGCAACAGGCAGCCCGGAGTTTGAGCAGATGGCGTCCCTCCTCAAAACACAATACCTGGACAAAGGCAAGCTCGGCAGAGTAACGGGACAAGGATTTTATACCTACCCGAATCCCAGCTTTGCGAGCCCGGGCTTTGTACGAAATCGCTGACAACTGTACAACCACGATGGTTTCCCCGCGTTCGCATAAGGCGAGATTGAAACCGCCGCGGGAGCAGAGGAATCAGGAGTTCGATGCGAGAGTCTAAGCACAGTATGTTGGCAAGTGGATTCCCGGCACGGAAGAACTGGTCTTGCGGCAACAATGATCTTAAACGTCTGAAGCCAAGAGCTAGCGACTTCCTGGCGACCGCGCTGTGCCTGCTTGCGTTTGGTACGTTCCCGTCGGCGAGCCGCGCGCAGGTTCCGGTCTACGAAGTCACGCCGGTAGAAAGCACCATCAGATTTGGGGTCGAGTCTTCGGTCCCCATTAAGGGGACCTTTAGCAAATGGAATGCAAGCATAAAGCTTTCGTCCGTGGACGTGACGAGCGCAGTCTTGGACGTCGAGATCGAAGCGGACAGTGTGAACACCGGTAGCGGAATGAAAAACGGCAAATTGAGAAGCAAGGACTTCTTTGACGTGAAAGACTTTCCCATGATCAGTTTCAAATCCACGAAAGTCGTTCAGACCGGTTTGAACACATTCGACTTGGACGGCGACTTTACCGTTCGCGGCGTCACGAAGAGGGAAAGACTCACTCTTACCGCGAGCGGCAAGGGAACAACCTCCGGCAGCATCGACGGCACAATGGCCTTCGATCGCAAAGACTACGGCATGACCAGCAACATCCCGTTGATCAAGATCGCCAACCGGGTCGAAGTAAATGTAAACCTGAAATGGAAGCGGGTCGGCGGACCCCCTCCAGTGTTCGAGCAATAATTTGGTGTGGCGGGCTTTCCGTCTCTAGTCGACTACCACCAAAGTACTAGTTCGCGCGACGAAGGTCCGATTGCGCCGTGTCGTGGATAGGGCATGCTCCGTGTGTGAATACTCGCTAAGACTCAAAGCTCGTTGGTGGCACTGATGACAAGAGTTCCTGATTGCCAAAACTCTGCAAGGAAACACGCATGAAGGCACTTGTAGTTAACGAACTCGGTGGCGGGTTTGAACTCGAGGACGTGGACATTGCTGCACCGTTCCGGCGCGAGGTCCTCATCGACGTGCGAGCCTCGGGGCTGTGTCACACCGACCTGCTGTTCGCCACACACGATATCATTCCGATGCCAGCCGTGCTGGGCCATGAGGTCTCGGGGATCGTGGCTGGAGTCGGCCCCGATGTCGAGCAATTCCGTATCGGGGATCACGTCGTAGGCTCTCTGGCGCAGTCGTGCGGGTCGTGCGCTAGATGTCTGTCCGGCCGCTCCTTCCAGTGTCTACACCCTGAATCGACGCTACGGCGACCGAACGAACCACCGCGCCTAAGTCGCCGTGGAGTAGGGTTGTTCCAGGGCCTAGGTCTAGGCGGCTTCGCCGAACGCGCGCTCATTCACGAAAACCAACTCGCCGTTTTACCTAAAGAGATGCCCTTTCCCCGAGCGGCGCTGCTTGGATGCGGGGTCGTGACGGGCGCCGGAGCCGTCTTGAACACCGCTCAGGTGAACGCCGGCGACTCGGTTGTCATTTTCGGCGCCGGAGGCGTCGGGCTTAATGCCATAAGCGGCGCGCGAATCGCCGGCGCATCGAGAGTCGTAGTTATCGACATCCAGCCGAAGCGACTGGAAGCAGCCGAACAATTTGGCGCGACCGATGTCATTGACTCCACCAAAACCAAGCCGGTCGAGGCCGTCCGAGGTCTACTGCCGGGGGGCGCGGATCACGTATTCGACCTCGTTGGCTTAAAGGCGGTGGCCGAGCAGGGGCTCGGGATGCTGGCCGTTGGCGGTGGGCTCTATCTCGTTGGAGTTTCGAAACCCGAGGTCACCCTTGATTTGAATATCTTCGACGCAATCGGTGGGCAGAAGCGCGTTCAAGGAGTGAACTTCGGCTCAACCAACTTCAAGCGCGACATTCCGATGTACGCCGAGCTGTACCTGCAAGGGCGCATGAATCTGGATGACCTGGTTTCTAAAAGGATTGCGTTGCGCGACGTGAACGAGGGTTACGCGGCGCTCAAAGACGGCTTGCTCAACCGTGTCGTCGTCACCTCGTTCTGACACTCAATACTGATCAAGGAGAAGCCCAATGAACGCATCCCCGCAAAGAGAAACTGTCAAAACCCTCACTACCCACTACATCGATGGGGCGTTTGTCGAATCCCATGGCCACGAGGTCATGGACATTGTCCGCCCGACTGACGGCAAAGTGATCGGCCGAGTCACGCTGGCAGATGAAGAGGATACGCGGCGCGCCATCGCCGCGGCCAAGCGAGCGTTCACGACTTACGGCCGGTCAACCAAGGAAGAACGAATCGGCATCTTACGCCGGCTGCATCAGGCGATCTCAGCGCGCATCGATGATCTCACTGCCGCCATGGTGGAGGAGTACGGTGGTGTTGTGCAGTTCGCCAGAGTTATCGTGGAATCCGGAGTCAACGCCTTTCCAGCCGCCGAGAAGGGGCTCGAAGAACTGCCTTTGACTCAGAGTCGGGGCAAAACGACCGTCACCTTGGAACCGGTCGGCGTGGCTGGCCTGATTACCGCATGGAATGCCAATGCGCTATTCATTTGCCTCAAGCTTGCTTCCGCCGTGGCTGCCGGTTGTACCGTCGTCCTCAAGCCCAGTGAGTTGAGTTCGCTACAAACGGAGGTGATGATCGAGTGTCTGGAAGCGGCCAAGCTCCCGAAAGGGGTTTGCAACGTCGTGATTGGCCGGGGCGATGTGGTCGGGGCGGAGCTGGTACGCAATCCCGACGTTGCCAAGATATCCTTTACTGGCTCGGTTGCCGTTGGCCAGTCGATCATGCGCGACGGCGCCGCCACGATGAAGCGCGTCACACTGGAACTGGGCGGCAAATCGCCCACCATTCTGCTCGATGATGCGGTTCTCGATAAGGCAATTCCGGCGGCTCTGATACTGGCCTTTATGAATAGTGGACAAGCCTGCGCCGCAGGGACTCGGCTCCTCGTTCCGAAGAGCCGACTCGACGCGGTTAAGCGAGCGATCGTGGACGCCATGCCCTCGTTTGCAGTCGGCGCTCCGGCCGATCCAAAGACCGGCGTCGGTCCGATGGTGTCGCAGAAACAGTACGAACGTATCCAGTCTTATATCCATAAGGGCATCGAAGAAGGGGCGGAGGTGCTCGTGGGGGGCGAGGGTCACCCTCCAGGTTTCGAATCGGGTTACTTCGTTAAGCCCACGGTATTTGTCAATGTGCGGAATGATATGACGATCGCTCAAGAAGAGATTTTCGGCCCCGTGCTGTGTGTCATCGCATATGACTCCGAGGATGAGGCGATCCAGATTGCTAACGACTCTAAATATGGGTTGCACGCCGCCGTGCTCGGGACCGATCTCCAGCGAGCGCGCCGCGTGGCCTCACAAATACGCGCAGGTCGCGTGGTGATCAATGGCATGACTGATGATCCGCAGGCCCCCTGGGGAGGATTTAAATTCTCCGGCGTTGGACGTGAATACGGCCAAAATGGGATGGAAGCGTTTCTCGAAACCCGGGCCATTCTTGAGTCCTGAGGAGACCAACTCATGAGCAAACACGTTACTGTCTCACCCGAAGAAGCTGCGGATCGGCTCGCAATTCTCGAACTCGTCGAGGCCTATGCGCACTGCGCCGATCGTCGCGATGCGAAAGGCCAGATGGCGCTCTTTACCGCAGACACCCACTTCGTGGTGTACATGAACGCCAAGGATCCAAAGCCCTCACAAGAGCTACACTCTCGCGAGGCGCTCGCTCCAGTTTTCGCGGACCTGAACCAGTACGCCGCGACCATGCACTTTCTTGGACAGACTACGATCCTCTCGCTGACCCGCGACCGGGGCACAGGCGAGACTTATTGCATGCCCCATCACCTCACGATCAAGGATGGGAAACGACGCCTGATGATTGCCGCCCTCCGCTATACGGACACATTCGTGAAGATGGACGGTGCGTGGCTGTTTGCGGAACGCCAGCTGTATGTGGACTGGATCGAAGAGCGCCCACTCTCATGACAGCAACGGATCAGGAGAGGGCTTCGGGTCAAATGCGCCTTGTCATCGTGGGCGCTTCGGGAATGGTCGGCGGATATGCCCTTCGCTACGCGCTCGAGAATGCTACCGTCACCATGTAACGACCATCGGGCGCAAGACGCTAGGCATCTCGCATCCCAAGCTAACAGAGGTTGTGCATCGAGACTTCGCCGACTGCTCTTCACTCGCGGACACGCTCTCCGGTCAGGACGCAGCGGTCTTTTGTCTGGGCGCGTATACGGGGGCAGTGTCAGACGCGGAACTCCGCACGATTACCGTGGACTATACAGTCGAGTTCGCGCGAGTTCTCCGCGGCAGTAGCCCCGGCGCGGCGTTCTCATTCTTGAGCGGGAATGGTGCGGACCCGACCGGACGAAGTCGGATACCTTTCGCGCGCTATAAGGGAGAGGCCGAGAACGCGCTACTCGCGGCGGGCTTCCCGCACGTTTACATCTTCCGGCCCGCGTACATCTACCCCGTCGAGCCAAGGAAGGAACCAAATTTCAGCTACCGCCTGTTGCGCGCGATTTACCCCGCGTTTCGGATACTGTTTCCCAACCAAGTGATTCGCGCCGACGATCTTGCGCGGGCCACGGTTGATGCCGCCGTCCACGGAACAGGGGAGCACCGAGGCGCGGTTTTCGAAAACCGAGACATTAGAGCCATGATCGAATCGCTTCAAACTCCGTGGCCGTGATTCGGCGAGAGATTGCGGGTTAGAGCGGCATCCTCTCCCTCGTTCCGCCATCCGAGTGAGCCTTGCAAGAGCACCTCCCCCTACCGGCCTGAAGATCAACACACGGGAGTGATTTCAGGGGCTTGAGTTGAACCGTCAATCTCGAGTGGTGCGGTGCTCCTGCTCACGAGGCAGGCGCGTCCTTCTCATCTGTATGCGCCCACAGACATGAAGACCCTGGGAGTCGCCGACTACCTCCTTAATGGAGCCATTTGGAGCCTTGCCAAGCGAGGTTGCGGAAGCTAACCCATTGAAAGATATGGTAGGCCCGTGCGGACTCGAACCGCAGACCTCTACCGTGTCAAAAGACCGCGGGGACTGCCAAAGTACGCGGAAGTCGCACAAGACATCATACACTGTGGGTTGGACTGTGGGTTAGAAATAATCACGGAAGTAGCGCCCATCCATGCTTTCTTACCATAAAAATTGTTCTCGGTCTCGATTTGCACAAACCACAGCCAAGTTTTCAGGCATAAGCGGACAACCCAGCCGAACGTTCCATTTGCCGAGCGCGACTGTCATCTTTTCGTTCCGTCCTGCCTGCATAGGGCTTGTTGTGTTTGTTGTGTCATAAATTATTCGCTCGAATTAATTCTGTGTTCTGAGCATACGATCAACCGATCGGCTCATTTGTTTCAAAATAAATCCAGGCGCCAAGCGATTCATCATTTTGAGCTGATTCGCCTGACCTGGACGAATTTCAAATCGATCGGTTTGCATTCCTTTGACGGCGACTTTAACCATGTCTTCCACCTTCATGA
>Ga0209380_10002856_pt1 | contig 10925 bp, 7 predicted proteins | sample HubBroMetageWFT6_FD_188347 | JGI IMG/M metagenome (GOLD analysis project Ga0209380, IMG submission 188347) | Warmed and freeze-thawed soil microbial communities from the Hubbard Brook experimental Forest, New Hampshire - Hubbard Brook CCASE Soil... | ecosystem: Environmental > Terrestrial > Soil...
GCGTCGTACTTGGGCCAATTGTCGTAGCGTTGGCCGCCGGTCTGCTTGATTTATACGCCCCGAGCGCTGCTAGAAACCGCCCGCTCGAAGCGGGTGGGAGCTAAAGGCATGGCGTGCTAGAGTAGCGCGCTTCGGAATTCGCAATGGGTAAAAACTCCAACTCAAAACACGTCAGCAGCCTGCCGCCAGAAAAACTGCGCTGGCACTGCGATCCAGCTCGCATCCCGTTCGAAACGACCGCGGAAGTGGACCCGACGGTCAACGACATGGGACAAGACCGGGCGATGCGGGCGCTGCGAATGGGCGTGGAGCTAAAAGCATCGGGATACAACCTTTTCGTGTGCGGGCTTTCCGGAACCAGTCGCGGCGGGATGATTGTGCGCATGGTCGAAGAAATGCATCTTGAGACGGAGACCGCCCCGGACCGCTGCTACGTGAATAACTTCAAGAATGCCGACCGGCCGCGCTTGCTCACTCTTCCGCGCGGGCAGGCGAACGCGTTCAAGAAAGAAGTGGAATCGGGCATCGATTTCCTTCGCCGGCGCATTCCACAGGTTTTCGAAGGCGAGCCTTTCCAGCGCCAAAAGACCCGGATTGTCGAGCGCTTCACCGTACGCGAGAAAGAATTGATGGACGATTTCACGCGGCGGATCGCGCGCGAGCAGTTCGCTCTGGGGCGCATGCAGGTGGGCGCGGTGGCGCTGCCTGAGATTTTTCCTGTGCTCGAAGGGCAGATGGTTCCTATCGAAGAAATTCCCAAGATGGTGCAGGAGGGGAAGCTCGAGAGCGTCGCTGCTGAGGATCTCGAGCGTAAGTACGACCAGTTCCGGCAGGAATTTACAGTCGTGTATCGGAAGACGCTTTCGCTTTCCCGCGAACTCGCGAGCGAGATGAGTTACCTCGAGCAGGAAGCAGCTTCGGTGCTCGTCGATGGAGTGATCGAAGAGCTGAAAGAAAAATATCCGAGCCCGCAGATTTCCGAGTATCTCGAAGAAGTGCGCCACCATATTTTGGACAATCTGGACCCATTCAAAGAGCGGGAAGGCGAAGATGAGCAACCGCCTTCGGAAGGCGGCGGAGGCCAGCGGCCCGAGCGCACGGACCGCGACCCGTTCCGTGTGTACGGTGTGAATGTGATCCTCGCGCACGGTGAGCAGGAAAAAGTGCCGGTGATCTTCGAGACGATTCCCACGTACGCGAATCTCTTTGGGACGATTCACCGCAGCTACGACACGCGCGGCGGGTGGAATTCGGATTTCATGGATTTGCGCGGCGGTTCGCTGCTGCGCGCGGACGGTGGCTTTCTTGTGATGTACGCGCTGGACACGCTGACGGAAACAGGCGTGTGGCGGACGCTGAAGCGCACTTTGAATCACGGCAAGCTCGAAATTCAGCCGGTCGACGTATTTTTTCCATTCAGCAGCGCAGCGCTGAAGCCAGAACCGATTGAGATTCAGGTGAAGATTATCCTGATTGGCGATCGCGACATGTACGAGCTCCTCTACGATTACGAAGACGACTTCAAGAAAATTTTCAAAGTTCGAGTGGAATTCGATGAGGAAATGACCTGGAGCGAAGAGGTGATTCGCCAGTACGCGGGTCGCTTACGGAAATTGAGTGACGACGAGCATCTCTGCCCCTTCGACCGGACTGCGGTAGCAGTGCTTCTCGAGCATGGAGTGCGTCGTGCGGGCCGGCGAGGGAAGATTACGGCGCGATTCTTCGATTTGGCGGACCTGGCTCGCGAAGCCTCCTACGTGGCAAAACACGAAAAAGCGGCGGTGGTAACCGCGGAGCATGTGAGGAAAGCGCAAGAAGCGCAGATCGATCGCCACAATCTCACGGAAACAAAAATCCGGGAGATGGTGGAGCAGAACCTGCTGTTTATCGATACCACCGGTGCGCGCGCAGGGCAGGTGAATGGGTTAAGCGTACTTGAAATCGGCGGCTACGCATTTGGCAAGCCCGTGCGTATTACGGCGGCGGTAGCGCTTGGCAAACTGGGAATTATTAACGTGGAGCGCGAATCGAATTTAAGCGGCCGATTCCACGATAAGGGCGTGCAGATCATATCCGGATATTTGCGCCGCACATTTGCGCAGGATAAGCCGCTCTCGTTATCGGCGAGCGTGTGCTTCGAGCAATCCTACTCCGGCGTGGACGGCGACAGCGCGAGTTCCACGGAAATCTACGCCATTCTTTCGGCACTCTCGGAGATTCCGATCAAGCAGGAACTATCTGTCACCGGTTCGGTGAATCAGCAAGGCGACGTGCAGCCGATCGGCGGCGTGAATCAGAAAATCGAGGGGTTTTACGATGTTTGCAAGCTGAAGGGTCTGACGGGAACGCAAGGAGTTCTGATTCCAGCTGAGAACGTCGAGGACCTTATGCTTCGCGACGAAGTGATTGATGCCGTCGCCAAGAAAAAATTTCATATTTATCCCGTGGCGACCATCGAGCAGGGAATTGAAATTCTCACCGGCGTTCGCGCAGGCAAACGTGGCAAGACCGGCAAATTCGAGCCGGAATCCGTTTTTGCAAAGGTTGATTCGCGCCTCCGTGAGATGGCTGACACGCTGAGAAAGTTCGAGAAGTAGACGCGGGGAAATTTCAAATCAAGCGCCGCATTTGAACCGTCACTTGCACCGATTGCCCATTGCGCTGAATCAGTAGCTTGTATTTGTGTCCCACCTGGCGGAAAAGCGCGCGGATCGACGCGAGCGTCAGGTCTGCCGCTGGTTCGTCGTCAATTCCCGCAATAATGTCCCCTTTCAGAACTCCCGCTTCTGCTCCGGGCGTTCCAGGCTGAACCGAGGCGACTTCGAAAGTGAGAAGCCCCGGCCCCTTGGCGACTACCGCAATCCCGCTTTTGTCTTCCTGCTCATAATCCTCGAAATGGTTGCTGGGGTCGAGAATGAGTTGCTGGTGAGCGTAATCGAAAATTACCGTAAAGCGCCGTAGTATTCCGCCGCCGACTACTCCAGCGCGATTATTGTCGAGGTTGGAATTCGCTCCTGGATGAACGAAGGCCGCGACCGGCCCCCGTATTTCGTATCGGCCGATTTCAAACTCCGTTAACCGGCCAAGAGCGACCGTTGCGCCACCTTCGATTTGCGGATCGGATGCGTTGATCGTCTTCACATGCGAAGAAAAAATGCGATGCACTTCGCTGAAGCGATCGGAGATCAGCACCGACGCGTCGAGCGCCGTGTCGACGACAAAATCGGCTTCACGAGTTTTTAGCCCTGCCAATTTAAAACTCGCCTTGATGACGGGGGCAGGTCCGCTAAACCTCAACGGGATGACGGCTCCCTTTCCCGTATATTTGTACGCGGCCGGATCGTATAGCCGGAGCGTCTGGCGGCCGTAGTCTATTTCCACGACGACGCGGCTGAAAAAGTCAGCTCCCAGCGTGCCTTGATACGGACGTCCCACCTCCTGCGAAAAATCCTGCTTATCGAGTATGGGGAAATTCATAAAAGGTATATCCACGCCGGGGGAATTTAATATCGGATCTTTGAGACTACTCAGCCCGAGATCTGCAGCGCGGGTAGGACTGACAGACGATGCAGCGGCGCTGGAGTCAAGCACGAAGAGCGATGGCTGGCTCTTGTTGATGTCTACCGGAACAAAAATAAGGTTTCCCACGAATTCGGCGGGAACCTCGGCCGCATTTCCGCCGAATGCAAACCGCGCCGGCGCTGGAACTGCGGTTTGCTGCGCTGTCGTTTGTGAATTCGGGGACGAATTCGCATGGAATCCAAAGCCAAGGAATATTGCAAAGATGGCTCCGAAGGCGGTAAGCGCGGGACGCATGATTTCGCTTCGTGCTCCTTATGTCTTACACGTACGGCCACAACATTCCGATTATACGGTTACCGAAGCGGAGCGAGATATCCTTCGCGGGCAAAGATCTGAAACTCGGGCGATTTTGTCGACGCCGGGCCGGATCGGCGGTTCGCGTCGGGAATCTCCACGGTGAGTGCATGAAATTGACCGTCATGCTGAGGCGCGATGCCCAGGACGTATTGATGCCTTAGAGCGGAAGCGATCTCACGATAGATCGTAACGAAATCATTTGGCGACTCTGGAAAATAAGCGCGTCCGCCGGTGATTTTTGCGAGCGATCGTAGCGCCGAATCGGCCTTTGCAAAGGTCACCGGGTTCGCTGGCTCGTCTGTCGTGTCGGTTTTTGGCGCGGCCTTGGATTTCTTTTTCTTGGCGCTTGGGGGATGCCGCAGTGAACCGCCCAGGGCGACGGCGAACAAGACGGTGTCGTCCGCCTTGAGCTTTTGCACCAGCGCATCCCACCGCTCCGGCGGCGAAGAATCGAGGCCAGTGGTCAAGAGGACCACGGCCTTCTTCCCCTGGAGAGGTGCAATCCAGTCGAGAACAGTCGAGACGGAATCGTAAAAGTTGAGATTGCCCATCCCGAGCGTGTACTGAATCTGACCCAGCGCCGCTGCCAACGCGGATTTATCAGGTGTGAATGGAAGAATTGCTTGCGGCGCCTGAGAATATGAAACGAGCGCGACCTCGTCGTCCGTAGCAAGGCCGTCAAGAAGGGCATAGGCGGCCGTTAGGTGCTGCGCGTGGATCAAATAAACTGCGGGACTCGTCTCGAGCATTACCAGCACCTGGGCTGGAGCCTCGATCGGTGCAAAGAACGCGATGGGTTGTTCGAGACCATTATCGAGAACCCGAAACCGGTCTCGTGCCAGGCCCGCCACAAATTTGTCCTGGCGATCAAGGACGCTAACGTCAATTTTGACGATTTCGGCGGTGGCTTGAATTCCAGCTTGCGGGGTACGTCCGGTCTCCTGAGCGTGCAAAACGAGTACAAAGCAGAAAAGAAAGTTCGCCGCCGCGAAAGAAATTAGTAGAAAAAATCGGCGGCTGCGAAGCCTACTGAATGTACGAATCAAAGTAGATGCCGTGCGAATCCTTCCACCAGCCGCTGATTCCGTTGTGAATGTGGCGCGTGAGGACCTCAGGCTTTACCGCTTGCAGCCACTCGGTAGAAGGGGGCGGTGTAGTGGAATCCTTGGCTGCTTTTGCCATCTCATCAGCGAAGTGGGCTATCACCTTGTCCCATGGGATTTGGACCATATCAGCAGCGCTTAATCCGGAAAGCTTTTCAGGCAGAAGGGAACGCTGATGCGTGAGTTCCGTGCCGCTCAGAATGCCGGCGGCCGGAGCAGCGTCGGGCTTAGCGTCCAACCGTGCCACGGCCTGGCGGATGAGCGCCTTACGCGGTGCCGCAAAAAGCATTGTGGGCGTCACCGCGACGTAATAGAGCTCACGCTTTTTGGCTCCCGTCTTCGGATCGGTATTTGGAAAGGCAAGATCAAGGTACGTGGTGGTGCCAGACGTGTCCTCGCCGACCGTAAAACTTCCTCCGGCGGCGCGCAGAATGCGAAGCACATCCTGGGGCTTTTGAATCGAAATCGCGTAGGTTCTCTGCGACGAACCGTCATCAGCGAACGATGTTTCGGATGCAACTTCGCCGGTAAAGAGCTGAAGCGCATCGGCCACGGGCATGCCCAGAAATCCCTGCGCCATCTTTTCGTACATGTCCATCGCCGCAGTTTGCTGCGATGTCAACAGGGGCTCGGCCGCGGCGCGGATCATTTGATAAATCGCGACGAAATTAAATCGCGAAATACTGAAAACCGGCCCGGAGTTTACAGCGGGCGCGGTAACGAACGAAGTGCCGCTCGTGCCGGCAAAGTCAAACACCCCACCCGCATCGGCCTCACCGATCATCGCCCCGTGAAAACGCATTGCTTCCCCGGCAAAGCTTACGCTTCCGCCGAAGACGCTAATTCGATCGAGGCGCAGATTCACTGCGAACTTCGTAGCCGGTTTCTCTAGTTGTGCCGGGGTCAAGGTTTTTGTCAGGTTCGGGAAGCGCGCAAAAAATTCAAGGGCCGAGTCGGCACCGATGAAAGGACGCATCGACGCATATTCGGGGAGTTGCGTCACGGAATCAGCCGGTTTCTCTGCGCCGCCAAATCGGGCGATAAGTTCCTCGATCACGGACTTTTGATCGGCGAGAAAGTAGTATTGCGGCGTAAGAGCGGTGTAGGACACATCCGTGCCGGTGGCGCGCGCTTCGATTTTCGTTCCATGAAAATCGTAGCTCATCACGGTAGGCACTTCCTTGCCGGTGGCGCGATTCGCAGCGCGCAACTTCTCCACAATCGCTGTTTTTCCGTGCGCGTCGTAGACCACAAAAAATCCGGTGACCGGAGGCGGCGCAGAATCGGCTGTGGATTTCCTTTCCAACTTCGGATTCAGAACAACTCCCACAACGGCGGGGTTATCGAAGAGCGAAAGCACCTCGGCTTGATCGCGGTCTGAAGTGGCGGGCCCATTCTTGGCGATGTTTTCGCGCAAGCCTTTAAAGAGCAACTCGCGGGCGTGTACGAACTGTGGGTCCTCAAACAGCTGCACCACGTGGTTCGTTTTTTCCGCGCTCGTCACGGCTCCCATGCCGTGCCAATACGCAAAGAATACGGTGCTCGCAGGCAATCGGTCAGTGAGGGAGGGGGTTTGCGCGAGTACACTGCGACCCGTTGCAATGAGCAGAACAAGCGGGACAAGTGCGCGAAATCGGCGCACACCGCGGGCTAACGTCCGAATCGTATTCAAATGCAGCCACCTCCGCGGCTCTAACCTTCACGTTACGACAGCGACCAGCTTGCTCCGAACCTCAGTTCCCCGGCGCTGGTTTTGCAGCCGCAGAAGCGGGAGCGCCTCCGCCCTTGGGAGTGCTCAGATAACCCTTCGCATGATCCTTCGAGACTTCGAAGACGACGATCTCATACGGCGATCGCGTGCCTCGAACGTAGAACTGCACAGGTTCACCGACGGTCTTATCCTTTTTTTCGATTGCTTTGTCGTCAGCCACCACGTTCATCGTGTACTTGAAACGCTTGGTGTCCACTTTGCTCAACTTCACCTGGATGGGACCGACGTGCTGGATCCCTTGTTGCTTGTTGAGGTCAAATTCGAAGATGTCGCGTTCGTTTAGGCGCTTAAGTTCTTCCACTTCATCGTGATTTCGCGCGATCAGTCCGCTTTGCACGCCAAGGTCACCGACGGTGCTCTGAAGTTTGCTTTTGGTCGCTTCCAGATCGGCCTTGGTTGCAGCAACGTCGCTCTTCGTCCCGCTGATTTCCGTAGCCACCTGGCCCAGCTTCGTGGACGTGTCCTGTTCCACGGCGCCGATTTGCTCACGGAGTTTCGCGTTATTCGCCTCCTGCTGCCGTTTTAGAGAGGCCGAGAGTGAGCGCGCACGCGCCAGCTCGTCCTGTGTAAGCCCCAGCTTTTGCGACGTCACTTCCAGCTGGCCCTTCAGGTCAGCGAGCTGCGTATTTGTTTTTTCCAGCTCTGAGCCCAGCACGCGACTCTTTTTGTCCGCGTCATCGAGGCCCTTCCTCATGGCCTGTCTTTCTGCATAGCTGGCGAACAGCAGATATCCAACGAGCACAAAGGCAACTACAAACAGCAGGACGACCCATCGAGGCAGGGCCGCCACTTCTGCCACCGGTTCTTCGGGCTGGGAATGGGGCAGCGGCGTAGAACTCAAACTCATAGATCTCCTTCCGGCGGCTTGGCCGCCTTGTTCTTTCGATGTGCGGAATTATGGCTGAGGCGCAAGAAGTTGTCTATGCCTTGCGACGGCGATTGTTTCCTCCGCGACGAGGCCAAACTGCTTCCACTGTGGTCGTAAGGCCGCCACGCGGCGTGAATTCGCCGGTAACGCGGCAACTGACCGGCCGACTCGCTTCAACAATGTCGCGAAGCATGCGATTCACCGCGTTCTCATAGAAAATTCCGAGATTTCGGTACGCAAGCAGGTACATCTTCAGAGCCTTCAGCTCGAGGCAAACTTTGCGCGGTTCGTACTGGATCGTAAGCTTGCCATAGTCGGGAAGTCCAGTCTTCGGGCACACGGATGTGTATTCTGGAAATTGAATGGTGATCTCGTAGCCGGGGAAGTGGTTGGGCCACGTCTCCAGCTTGGGCAAGCGGGCGTCAATTCCCGCCTTCGAGTGAGCATCGGTGTATTGGGCCATTCTCTCCTCTGAATGCAATTCTAACGAGTTATAGATTCTACACTCAGTCCCCGATTCATCCCATCTTGCCTGCTCGAGGTATCTTTAGGTATGCTCCCGGAAGTGAGGCACCCAGACCGGATAGGAGACTCCGTACAGGCATGATCTGTCCACAGTGTCGGAGCTCGGACTGCTTCCGCTCCCATCGCGAAGGAGTTTCCGATTTACTCACCACGTTTGTCGGCCTCCGTCCATGGCGATGCCATACTTGCGACCGGCGATTCTACGCCAGGCGCGTTGCATACGCTTTTAGCCGTTACGCACACTGCTCCAAATGCGGAAATTTTGATCTTAGACGCATCTCCCGCGAGCGTGTGGAGGACGGAAGCGTAATCTCTCTAAAGCGTCGGCTCGGCATTCCCGCCTACCGTTGCGATCTTTGCCGGCGACGATTTTTCAGCATCCTATCTTTTCGCCGGATTGTGCCTTCGACGAGCCGCAGTGCCGGATCGCTGAGCGGTGGGGAAGCCGCTCCGCCCTCGTCCGTTTCTGGACTTGAATCGACCTAGCTTCACCCTCTTCTGACTTTTCCCCGTCTCACCAAGCGTCCCTCAGGGCCAGCCATCCTGGTATCAACGCCTTCCAGCCGTTGTAACGCACAATTAACATTCCCGTCACGGGTGGTTCAAGGCAGGCACATAAGGTTTGCCGTCCCCGTAATCGGTCAAGGGGAAGGCGCGGCTGCAAGGTCAGGCGGTATCTCTCCGCGCTGGTGCGAAATAGCTGCAACTCTTTGTGTTGCTTTTCATCTCCGTTAGGCCGGCACCATCACCACAGAGGATACAGGTGGAAGCCGGATTCGCGGCAACCGGACGGCGAGCGTGTGGGTTGGTGGGCCATGGGCTTCGCTGAACCCGGGCTGGCGCGGGTCGGTAGGTTCGGAAGTTAAATTCAAGGAGGAAAGGAATGCGAGTACTTGCACTATGGATTCTGGCGTTTGGCATCGCCGCATCACCGGCGATAGCACGAGCCGCTGGAACGGGGGATGACAAGGATTCAACCGCTGCCAAGAAGGCGGACACTGCGACAGCCGCAACGGACAACAAGACGCCAGCGGCTTCCTCGAAGTCGGATGCCCCGGCGAAACCGGCCTCTCCGACCGTGGAAAATGAACTTCAACAACTTCGCGAACTGCTCGAAGCGCAGTCGAAGCAACTTCAGGAGCAGAACGATGCGTTGAAGGAACAACGCCATGAAATGGAAGTGATGCAGAATAACCTGAGGGCGGTGAATGCTCCCCTTGTAAATGAGGGTGCACTGCCAGCCTCCAGTGTGGCTGCCGAGCCGGCACTGTCGGCCGGCTTCGTTGCTTCGCCGGACGAAGACAAGCCCGATGCGTACCAAATTCGCTTTAAGGGAATCACGATTACGCCCGGCGGCTTCATGGCGGCTGAGGGTGTTTATCGCCAGCGGGCCATCACGAACGACGTGAACACCGACTTCAAGGGAATTCCCTTCGTCGGCGCCTCCATTGCCCACGTCAATGACTTGAACTTTTCCGGACGCCAGTCTCAGATCAATGCCCGGGTTCAAGGCAAGCTCGCCGACGTCAAGGTCGGTGGCTATTTCGAGGGCGACTTTTTGTCCGCGGGCGTCACCTCTAATAACAACCAGACCAATAGCTACACCTTCCGCCAGCGTCAATTCTGGGCGCAAGCGGCCTTCGAAAGCGGCTGGACCATTACCGGCGGTCAGATGTGGAGCTTGGTTACCGAAACCAAGAAGGGAACTGAGCCACTAACGGAAGCCCGTCCAATGACGATTGACGCGCAGTATAACGTCGGCTTCAGTTGGGCCCGGCAGTTTGGTTTCCGGATCTCGAAGGCCTTCGCGGACAACAAGCTGACGTTCGCGCTGTCCGTGGAAGATGCGCAGACCACCTTCGGTGGCAAGCTTCAGACGCAGAACACCTTGATTGCTGCACCCGGCGATTTGGCTGGTCTGTACAACAACGAGGCAAACTACTCCTTTAACAAGAGCCCGGATTTTGTCTTCAAGGCAGCTCTCGATCCAGGGTGGGGCCACTACGAAATTTTCGGTGTGGTGGGCTCGTTCCGCGCGAGAATCTTCCCCTGCGCAGGAGCGACCGCTGCAGCGCCGTGCCCCATCAATGACTCCACGATCTCGGGTTCCTTGGCCAATAACCAGGCCATAACTGCAGGCGGAATCGGTGCCAATGCTCGCGTGCCACTCTTCCATCACAAGGTTGACGCCGGCATTCACTTCCTCGGTGGCTCGGGCGTCGGCCGATACGGCAACGCCACTCTCGCCGACGTCACCGCCCACCCTGACGGGACGCTCGTTGGGCTGCGCTCATATCAGGCTCTCGGAACGCTGGAATTTCACGCAACTCCCAAGCTTGATATCTACGCTTATGTCGGTGGCGAATACGATGGGCGCGCTGCCTACGTTGACGCCAACGGTCATGGCGTGGGCTATGGCGCCATAGGAGCCGTTGCGCCGTTCATCAGAAATGACGGCTGCTCGGTCGAACTATCTCCTGTGAACCAGAACACGCCTGCAGGCACGAACACCACGAGCGGCGTCGTCACACCGGCGAACTGCCAGGGTGACATCCGCAACATCATCGAAGGAACTCTCGGATTCTGGTATCGCTTCTACCAGGGACCGAAGGGCCGCCTGCAGTACGGACTTCAGTACTCGTACGCGGTTAAGAACACATGGACCGGTACAGATGCGTCAGGCGAAGGCTCGTTCACTCCGCATGCCATCGACAACATGGTCTTCACCTCGTTCCGCTACTACCTCCCGTAGGTTGTCGCGCCGTAGGTGGTTGAGCAA
>Ga0209380_10002858_pt1 | contig 10923 bp, 9 predicted proteins | sample HubBroMetageWFT6_FD_188347 | JGI IMG/M metagenome (GOLD analysis project Ga0209380, IMG submission 188347) | Warmed and freeze-thawed soil microbial communities from the Hubbard Brook experimental Forest, New Hampshire - Hubbard Brook CCASE Soil... | ecosystem: Environmental > Terrestrial > Soil...
CGCTGGGCGCCTGCATGGCTGCGTAGTTCAGCTCTCGCCGAATCGCGCGCAAATCTTCGGTAACTCGCACCATCCGCGTGTGAAGATCGTCCATCTGAGTGTCGTTCCCCATATGTCGAAGCGACGTTCCGTGTCCTTCAACATCGCATCGCGAGCGCCCAGCGGATAGATGTCCCACGATCATGCGCTTTCGTAATTCAAGCCGTTACTTTGGTCGGGAGACTCATGCCCAGCGCTCGATCACGCTGAAACCCGCTACTGGCAAGGCTTTTCGCGTTATCAAAGAGCATGATGCAGTGCTCATCAATTCATTTCTGCGCATCGATTCTTCCGCTGCTCTAAGGTCACCACCTATAGTTACCGAAGCCATCGTTATGGGAACTCAGCGGGGGAACTCAACGGGAAATTCACTGTCGGCAAGCACACCACATGTGATACAAACGCGCGGATGGAATCGTCTTCGGCAAACCCGCCCCGCCATGACCTGGTCCGCGCCATCGGCCGTTGGAGCCTGGTTGCGCTGGTGGTGAACTCCATCATCGGCAGCGGAGTCTTTGGGCTGCCCTCTACCGTGGCCGCACTCATCGGCAACTACAGCCCTTATGCCGTGCTCGCGGCCGGGGCCGGAATGAGCGTGATCATGGGCTGCTTTGCCGAGGTTGCATCGCGCTTTCAGCAAGCCGGCGGCCCATATCTCTACGCCCGCGTTGCCTTCGGGCGCCTCATGGGCATTCAAACCGCTTGGATGCTCTGGCTGGGGCAAGTGGCCGCACCCGCAGCGAACGCCAACCTGTTTGTGATCTACATGGGTGAGTTCTTTCCACACGCCAAAGATCCCCTGCCCCGCGCCATCATTCTCACCGCGCTGGTGGGCTTGTTGACGTTCATCAACATTCGCGGCGTCCGCGCCGGAACACAGGTGAGCAATTTGTTCACGGCAGCGAAGCTGGTGCCGCTGTTCGCAGTGATTGTCCTGGGTTTGCTCGTACTGCAACACCAGCACTGGACCATCGCCTCTGCGCCCGTCGCCTCTGCCAGCGCCAGCGAGTGGCTCAAAGCGATGCTGCTTCTGGTCTTTGCCTACGGCGGATTCGAGACTGCGCTCGCCCCCATGAGCGAAGCGAAAAATCCGCGCCGCGACGCTCCCTTCGCGCTCTTCACGGCTCTTCTGCTGTGCACCGCAATCTACGCGCTGATCCAGTGGGTGGTCGTCGGTGTCCTGCCCGACGCCGCACACAGCCAGCGTCCCTTGGCCGACGTCGCGCGGCTGGCGGCCGGTCCCGTAGGCGCAGCGCTGGTTGCGATCGGCGCGCTGATTTCTTTCTACGGATACCTCAGTGCAAAGATTCTGGCCATGCCGCGCGTTGTGTTCGCCCTTGCTGAACAAGGAGACTTCCCCAAGATCTTCGCCGCCGTTCATCGCCGTTTTCATACTCCCTACATCTCGATCCTGGTGTTCGCGGCCATGATCTGGGGATTAGCGCTGATCGGCGACTTCAAATGGAATGTAACGCTCTCGGCGGTAGCCCGGCTTCTCTACTACGGCGTAGCCTGCGCCGCCCTGATCACCCTCCGCCGCAAATCGCCGGAAGGAGCAAGCGCGATGTTCCAGTTGCCCGCGGGGAATTTCTTCGCCGTACTGGGAATCATCCTATGCGCAGTCCTGGTGACGCGCGTGGATTTCGGCCAGTCCCTGATTCTGGTGGCAACGATTGCGCTGGCGCTGGTGAACTGGGCCATGGTAGTGCGTAGAGGCTCCGCCGATTAGTGACAGCGTGCGCCCTGCGGAAGCCCGAAGCCCACGCACTAAACTCCCCGCTGTTCCAGCTCCAGCAGAGCCTTCTTACGCTCCACGCCCCACCGATAGCCGCTGATGCTGCCATCTTCGCGCACCACGCGATGGCACGGAATGGCAACCGCCACCGGATTTGTAGCGCAGGCCCGTGCCACGGCGCGGCTGGCGCTCGGCTGGCCAATCGCCTTCGCCACCTGGCCGTAGGACCGCGTCGTGCCGAACGGGATCGATTGCAAATAGGTCCAAACGCGCCGCTGAAATGCAGTTGCCCGGATATCCAAAGGCAGAGCGGCATTCGGCTCGTGGCCGGTCATCGTCGAGAGCAAGGTTTCAACCCAGGCTTGCAATCCGCTCTGGTCGGGCTTGCGCACGGCAAAGGGAAATTCGCGCTTCAGGCCCTCGATCAACTCACCGTCGGAACGCGCGAACTGGATGGCGCAAACGCCCTTGTCGGTGGCCGCGACCAGCATGCGTCCAAGTGGCGAATCGGCGATGGCATAGCGAACCGTAGCAGCGATGGCGCCACGGCGATATTTGTCGGGCGTCATGCCGAGTTGCGACGCAGTTTTTTCGTAGAGGCGGCTGCTCGAGCCGTAACCGGCGTCATACATCGCGCGGGTCACGTTGTCTCCGGCCTGCAGATTGCGCTTGAGCAGGCGCAGGCGGCAGGAATCGCCATACTCGCGCGGGGTGATTCCGAGCACGGTTTTGAAGCGCCGCTGCAAGTGGAAAGGGCTCTGGCGAAACACCTTGCCGAGGCGCTCCAGAGTCACCGGCTCATCGAGATGCTGCTCAATATAACGGCACACTTCTTTCGCCCAGTCCGATTGCAGATTGCCGCTGACAGACCGCGGCCGGCAGCGCAGGCAGGCGCGAAAACCGGCTTTCTCCGCTTGCTCCGGCCGGGAAAAGAATGCCACATTTTCGCGCCGAGGACGGCGTGCCGCGCACGAGGGCCGGCAATAGACGCCGGTGCTGGAGACAGCGAAAACGAATTGTCCGTCGTGCGCGGCATCCCGTGCGACAACTGCATTCCAGCGCTGGTCTTCGCTTGATAGCGCTTTGCTTGATTGGACTCCGCGGAGTTTTGCCGAATTGGAGCGGGCCGGCATTTCGCTCAAGGTTTCCTTTGGGAGTATGGCATTCGGGGTGATTGTTGGGAAAGCCAGGTTTGTGGAAGTCATGATGGGAACAGCGTATGGCGAAGAGGATCAGCGGACTATCCGAATCTTGCGGGCAAAGCGAAATCGAGTGGCAAGCGAGTTATGTCGACCCCGCCAGGAACTCAGTGAATTGCGCGCGGAGTCGTAAAAGACTAGATTCATTAGCGTTTTCTTACTCTGATAGCGAATCGAGGACAATTCCATGAAGAACATTCGTTTAGCGGCAGTTGGAATTTTTGTGACCCTCCTGCTCACCTCGGCCCTGGCACAAAAGGCCGCGCAACACGTTCTCAGTAACGATGAACTCAAGAAGGCGGTTCCATCAGAGTTTTTCTTTCGCGGACAGAAAGCGCCGACGCAGTTTCGAAACTCGGGAGGATTTCAAACGGCCGAGGGGAAGATCACTTTCGGCGCGCTGGTCGACTCCTCTGGATATTCCACGGCTATTCAGCAGAAATATCAGGGCATGCTCGTGACCGAGTCCAAGCTGAATATCGGCGGGTCGGAACTGGCACCGGGAGAATATGGCTTCGGGTTTGTGGCCGACAAGTTCGTGGTCATGAACGCGGACAACGAAGACCTACTCAGCGTGCCCTGCCAGACCGATACGGATTTGAAGCGGCCAGTGCCCCTGAAAATGGTTGAGGACGATGCCGGATACAAGCTATATGCGGGAAGGAAGTGGGTCACCGTGAAGCCGGAGTAGGGTCTGTCCCCACGCTTCCGCTGTTTTCGAAAACGCCGCACAGAACAGTTTAATTACCCCGCGGATGGAAGGGGCCGAGCACGCTGGAAACTCCGGAGCGTTTGCGCAATTCGCTGAGCAGGGCGCTGGCCGCGTTGGTGTAAGTCTTGCTGGGATCGGAGGGATCGGCCCAGACGGCGTCGTAAATGATCTGCGCCGCTTCTTTCAGATCCATGTGCAGCGCGGCTTCGAATACATCGACACGTTGCTGCATGCGGTCGTAACACGGCTGGCAAATCGAGGCTGGCTCCGGATCTTGAGCGCGGTGATTTTCCAGGCGGCAAATAGCAATTGGGCTGGCGACATCCTGAGGAGCTGCGGAGATTTTCGACTCAAGCTCTTTCAGGAATGCCTCTCTCTCCCGCTCGACGACAGCACTGTCGGGCGTGGATTCGGCAGCAACCTGCACCTTAGGAATGGCGGGAACGGCGCTGGGTGAGACCCGCGCTCGGCTGTTGCAGGCAGGGCAGACCTCGAGGTTAGCGGGATAATAGAGACGGCAATTGGAACAAGGCAGGCCGAAGCCCGAGGGCTGTTGGGCCTTGGCATCGCGGCGGACGGCATTCCGCAGATCGTTCCTGACGTTACTCTGAGCGTTACTCTGAGCGTTACTCTGCACGTTATTCTGCGCGTCGCTCCGAACATCCTTCCGTAGGTCGTTTCGAACACTGCTTTCGGGCGGCGGGGTGGTCTGTGCTGGCTTAGCGGCGGCCGCTGTGGATCTTGTCAGGTCCATGATCAATCACGCTGAAAAACGCTCGGGATTGCGTAGCTTCATCTCTTCGCAGGAGCCTTAACTCTGGCGCAACCCTTGCATTCCAGTCTAAGCAGTCTCGCGTCCAGACGAACATGCCGGGAGTACACTTCCAGGTACTGTCCCTGCGGAGCGATTACCGGGAGTTTGTGTCCTTCATCTGCATTAGTTTCAGAAGTTCGTCGCGGCGGGCGCGATAGAGTTGGCGCTCGGGATCGAGATGCGCGGCCGTCTCCAGTTCCGACAAAGCTTCCTCATAGCGGTCCATGGTCATAAGGCACGCCGCAAGAGCGTAGTGGTTGTCGGAGGATGCGTTGAGGCGCAGCGCCTCGCGGAATTCCTTCTCTGCCGCCTGCAGCTGCCGCTGCTGGAACAAAGCGGTGCCCAGAAAGTGGTGAGCCGAGTCAGAGTCAGGATTGAGCGCAACCGCAAGGCGCAATTCGCGGATGCCGTCTTCCAGCTTGTCATCCAGCAACAGAGCTTCGCCGAGGACGCGGTGTTCGGCAGAACCGGTGGGGTTCTCGCGAACTGCCAGCTCCAATTCAGTGACGGCGCTGGCGTAATCCTTCTTCGCTATGTAGGCATGGGCCAGGCAACCGTGCCCCTGCTCCCATTCGGGATGCAGGCGGTAAAGCTCCCGGAGTTCGAGCATGGCAGCGTCGAAGTCGCCTTTGTCGCAATAAGTGTTGCCCAGATTGTTGCGCACCGAGGCTTCTTCAGGCGCGAGCTTCTTGGCCTGGCGATATTCGGCGATGGCTTCTTCCAGTTTGTTTTGCTCGTGCAGGATCAGCGCCAGGTTGGAGTGAGCCTGCCAGAAACGCGGGTTCAGACGAATGGCGTGGCGATAGGCGCCAATGGCTGCGGGCAGGTTTCCATCGGCGTGCAGAGTGATGCCCAAATCGTAATAGGTATCGGGGTTATCGGCGTCGCGGGCGAGCGACTCAACGAAAGCGTTAACCGAAGCCCCGTATTGTCCGTCCGAGAAAAAGGCGAGACCGAGGAACTGGTAGGCCTCCGCATTCTGCGGATCCATGCTGAGCGCAGTGCGTGCCTCCGCGATCGAGTCGGAAGGATCATCGAGGCGATAGAAGATATACGCCAGGCTGCTGTGGTTCTCAGGGAAATCCGGCATAAGCTGCGCGGAGAGCGTGATCTCGTCGATGGCGTCGTCCCAGAGTTCCTGCTGCCGCAGCATTGTGCCCAGGGCGAAGTGCAACGCGGCATTTTGAGGATCGGCGAGTAAAGCCTGGCGCAAAGCGAGTTCGGCTTCGTGGAAGCGTTGAGCTCGGGCATTGGTGGCGGCCTGCACCAGGGTCGCGGGAATCTGAGAGGTTGAGGAATCAGCCGCGGCGGACCGCTTCAAGTTCTTCAGGACATGGATCAGATTCGCATCCGCGCCGGCGGCTTCGAGCTGGTGAATTGACTCTTTGCCCGGGACGTTGGCATTTCCACGCTCTTGCACGATGCGGACGAGGCGATTGCCGGGCACACCGGCCATCAGCCACGCCATCAACTGGGTAGAGTTCACCGGCTGGCTCTGGCTAGGCTGGGCAGCCAAAACTGCTCTTATTAAAACAACCCCAAAAAGCAACAAAATAACTGACAGGCCCTTGCGCTTCACTCGACTCTCCGATGACGGTTTGGCTTGCTGGTGGCGCTGATTCCGGCGCGGGACAAGGTTTTTGGCCCGATCCGCACATTCCACTCTAGCGCCCGGGGAGAACCGAAGGTAAGGTCACGGAAGTAATAGGCAGGGTTTGCAGAGGCGTGGTTTGACTTCCCCCTACCCCTCCGGTACCGTATACAGGAAGAGGTTTTGCAGCGTTTTCTCAGGAGGTTCCCCGTGGAAGGCTTGTTCCAACCGTGGCACCTGATCATCATTTTTGCCATTGCCCTGCTTATTTTCGGTCCTAAGAAGTTGCCTGAGCTGGGCAAAGGGCTGGGCGAAGGATATCGCGCCCTGAAAGAGGGGATGAAGGATACCCCTGCACCCCCGGCTTCGACTGAAGCGAGCAAGACCACCGAGTCCAAGGAAACCAAGGCCTGAACGAGTTCCCTTCGCGGGCAGTAATCCTCTTTGTTTCCACGCCGCTTTGTCGCCGTTTTCTGTCCCGTTCCGCGTAGTTCCGGGCCCTAGATCGCATTCAAGTTGACTCTAAATCTGGAGGTAGGCAGTGTTGCGTAAAATCGAAGTTGCTGCTCTCATACTGTTCCTGGGATTGGCCCCGTCAGTTTTCGCCGATCAGATCACATTGAAGAATGGTGACCGCCTGACCGGCACAGTCGTGAAGTCTGATGGCAAGGTTCTGGTGCTACACACCGAGTTCGCCGGAGACGTGACCCTGCAGTTTGCCGCGATCACCCAGATCACCACCGAGAAGGAATTGCATGTCAGCACTTCGGACAAGAAGACTGTCGTGGGTCCGGTAACCTCAAGCGATCGAAAACTCGAGGTCGCCACCAAGACCGGCGGCACAGTTGAGGTTCCCGTAGGGAATGTTGTGTTGATCCGCAATGACGCCGAGCAGGCAGCTTACGACAAGTCGTTGCATCCTGGTTTGACGCACGGGTGGAACGGCGGAGCCGACGTGGGCTTCTCGCTGGCGCGAGGCAACAGCGAAACGGAAAACCTGGCGCTGGCGCTGAATGCTGCCCATCCCACCTTGAACGACAAGATTATCCTGCACGTGAGTTCCATCTATACCAGCAACCAATTGGCGACTCCGAGCACCGTGGCAGATCTGATTCAGGCAGGAGTCCGCTACGATCGCAATATCACCCCGCGAATGTTCGCGTTCGTATCCGCAGACTTTATGAGCAACGCCCTGCAGGATTTGGATCTGCGCTCCGTGTATGCCGGCGGTCTGGGATACCACGCAATCAAGTCAGCCGGAACCACGTTGGACTTCCTGGCCGGCCTGAACTACACACATGAAACGTATTCAAACGGTCCGCCGAATCCACCCACAGTCCCGCCAACGCCGACCACCTACACTTCTTATGGCGTAACGAACCGGTTCGCCGCGCTGACGCTGGGTGAGGATTTGACGCACAAACTGGGGAAGAGCACAGTGATTACGCAGAATCTGTATATATTTCCAGACTTGTCGAACACCGGCGAATATCGAGCGACGTTCAACTTCGGCTCGGTGACCAAGGTCAGCAAATGGCTGGGATGGCAGAATCAGTTCGGCGACATCTATGTTTCCAACCCGCCCTCGACCGCGAAGAAAAACGACGTCATTTTTACTACTGGACTGAATTTTTCGTTCACGCACTGAGAGTCTTTAGACATGTAAACATCCAAGCCGTTCGCGAGAGCGGCTTTTTTTCGTCTCCGGGAAAGCCTAATCCAAGCTGATCTCCCGGTCGCTTCCCGCTCACCAAAACTTGAAAGATGCGTCTACTACCGGGTACAGTACTGTTTCTTGCTTTCCGGGTTCTTAAAAGTCCCTCACCAACAGGAGTCTGCTCGATGCGTCACGCCTTGATTTTGCTGATTGCTGTCTGCTGCTTCGGTGTATTTTCCTACTCGCAAACCGCGGACGAACTGATTGCCAAGAACATCGAGGCCCGGGGCGGGATCGAGAAAATGAAGGCCATTAAGAACCTCCGCGTGACGGGCAAATTTGAAGGTGGCGACGGCTTCACCGCGTCCGTGGGCCAGGAGAATGAGCGGCCCAATCTGGTTCGAGAGACATTCTCACTGCAGGGGATGACGGCGGTGCAGGCTTATGACGGGGCGACTGGCTGGCAGATCCAGCCCTTCGGCGGGAAAAAAGATCCGCAGTTGATGGGCGAGGACGACGTGCGCGACCTGCTGCTGGACGCCGACTTCGACGGACCTCTGGTCGACTACAAAGAAAAAGGCAGCACGGTAGAGTATCTCGGACACGACGTGGTCGATGGAGACGATGCGCTGCGGCTGAAGGTGACGCTGAAAAATGGCGACATAATTTATGTCTACCTTGATCCAGATACTTTTATCGAGATCCGCAGAGAGATCCAGCAGTTTATCCGGGGCTCGGTGCGCGATCGCGTGGTGGGCCTTGGGTCGTACAAGCCCGTGAGCGGAGTGATGTATCCATTCTCGATCTCGCAAGGGCCGAAGAATAATCCCGATGCCCAAACGACCACGATACAGAAGATCGAAGCGAACGTGACCATCGATCCGGCGGACTTCATGCTTCCGCCTTCGTTGAAGACTGAGGAAAAGAAGTCTGGGCTGGTTGGAATTCACTAATTTTCCGGGATAGTGATTTTTCGGGATCTGATAGTCCCGATGACGCTCTGGGGTGACGACAACCATGAAAATCAGAAGCTTGTTCGTGCATTGCGCGGCGCTGATTGTGGCGGCAGTTTCGTGTCTCAGTGGGTTGACCTGTGCGCAAACCGCCGAGGAACTGGTCAGCAAGAACATTGAGGCCAAAGGCGGGATCGACAAAATCAAATCGGCCAACACTCTTCTGATTACCGGCAGACTCACGAACGCGAGAGGGCGCACGGCAGTCTTCGGACAAGCCAACAAGCGCCCGGATCTGGTTCGTCAGACCCTCACCATACAGGGCATGACTGCGATCCAGGCCTATGACGGTTCCGCCGGATGGCAGACCCAACCCTTCCGCGGCCGAAAAGATCCCGAACTGATGGGCGAGGATACTTTGCGCGATCTGCTTCTTGCTTCCGATTTCGATGGTCCGCTCGTCGACTACGCGGAAAAAGGCAACAAGATCGAATATCTCGGGCACGATCTGGTGGACGGCGATGACGCGCTGCGATTGAGGGTCACGCTGAAGAACGGCGACGTCATTTATTACTATCTCGACCCCGATACCTATCTCGAAATCCGCAAGGAGATTCGGCAGTTTGTCCGGGGCTCGGTGAGGGAGCGTGTGGTGGACATCGGTTCCTACAAACCTGTGAATGGAGTGATGTATCCCTTCTCGATTTCCGAGGGGCCGAGAAACAATCCTGGCGCGCAGGTCACCACGATTCAAAAGATCGAAGTGAACGTGTTTATTCCAGATTCTGACTTTGGGCTGCCGGCTTCGCTGAGGACTGAGGAGAAGAAATCCGGGCTGGTCGGGATTCACTGACGTCGTTCGCTGATTTGGGACGAACTGATTTCGGAAGAGCTGATTTGAGACAAAGAAGACAACGAAAAATCATTGGCGTGGAAAAGGACTGAAACATGAAAGCATCCGCTCGGAATTCCTGGGGAGTGATTGCAATTCTATCGATCGCCTCGTTGTGCGCGACCTTGCCAGCTGCAGCGCAAGCACCGTACCGTTTCGATGCGGCGACGGTTTCAGGATTGCCGGCGCGAAACATCGGCTCGGCGACCATGAGCGGACGCATTGCCGCCCTTGACGCGGTGGAGGAGGACGGCCGCATCACCGTGTTCGTGGGCGCGGCCAGCGGCGGAATCTGGAAGTCGGTAAACGGCGGCACGACCTACAAGCCGGTGTTCGACCGCGAAGATGTGCAGTCGATTGGCGCGGTGGCGATTGATCCGTCGAACTCGAAGGTTGTGTGGGTCGGCACCGGCGAGGCGTGGACGCGCAACAGCGTATCGGTAGGTGACGGCGTGTACAAGTCGACGGATGGCGGCGAGAACTGGACCAACGTCGGCTTGAAAGACAGCGAGCACATCGCGAAGATTCTGGTGAATCCAAACGACGGCAACGACGTGCTGGCCTGCGCCACCGGACACTTGTGGGACGACAACAACGAGCGCGGAGTCTTTCAAACGACCGACGGGGGTAAGACCTGGAATAAGATTCTGGCCGGCGTGAATGGTTCGAGTGGCTGCGCCATGATTGCACGCAGCACGCAGGATCCGAAGACGGTCTACGCAGCGATGTGGGATTTCCGGCGGCAGGGCTGGACATTCCGCTCGGGGGGCGTGGGCAGCGGGTTGTTCAAATCCACTGACGGTGGAGCGCACTGGAACGAAGTCAGCACTAACAAGGGTCTGCCTCCGAAACCCTGGGGCCGCGTGGCCGTGCAGGTTGCGCCGTCGAAGCCGCAGGTGGTGTATGCCAACGTCGAAGCAGAGAAAGGAAGAGGACTCTACCGGTCTGACGACGGTGGAGCGACCTGGACGAAGCTGGATGCCAGCAACTACATGGTGTGGCGTCCATTTTATTTCGGCAACCTGATTGTCGATCCCAAGAATGAAAACAAGATTTTCAAACCCGATCTCATCCTGCTGCTGAGCAACGATGGCGGAAAAACCTTCAACGTGGTTTCGAGCGCGGCGCATGGCGACTTCCACGACGTGTGGATTAATCCGAAGAATCCGAACGTCGTAATTGCCGGAGACGATGGCGGCTTGTGGCGCAGCGAAGACGGCGGCAACCGCTGGAAACACCAGCTAAACCTGCCGGTTTCGCAGTTTTATCACGTGAGCACCGACAATTCGGATCCGTATCACGTCTACGGCGGCCTGCAGGACAACAGTTCG
>Ga0209380_10002859_pt1 | contig 10922 bp, 10 predicted proteins | sample HubBroMetageWFT6_FD_188347 | JGI IMG/M metagenome (GOLD analysis project Ga0209380, IMG submission 188347) | Warmed and freeze-thawed soil microbial communities from the Hubbard Brook experimental Forest, New Hampshire - Hubbard Brook CCASE Soil... | ecosystem: Environmental > Terrestrial >...
ATTTCATGCTGACCTACCTGCTGCTCGGCCTCGCGCTGGCCTGGGCGCTGCGCCGGTCGGCCGCTGGGCTGGCCGCGGCCTTCGCCGGGATCTGCGCCACGCTGCTGCCCGCCTACGCGCTGATCGGCACGGCCATCTTCCACTCGCTGGCCAAGCGCCAGGGCAAGGTCAGCGCCGACACCTTCTACCAGCTGATCTCCACCGCGTACCGGCACACGCTGCCGCACAGCGTCTCGCTGCTCATCGGGATCGCGTTCGTGGCCCTGGCGGTGCTGCTGCTGTGGCGGCTGCCTGACGCGGTGCCGGGCCTGCCCGCGATCATGCCGGCCCTGGCGATCAGCCTCGCGTGGCTGTTCATCTGGTACTACCAGCTGCCCTGGTACGACACGATGGCCGTCGGCGCGCTGGCCATCTACCCGGCCTCCCGGCTCGACTGGGTGGTCACCGGGCAGCTGACCGCGGGAACGATCGCGATGATGCCGGGCACCACCGCCACACTTCACCCGCACTGGCTGGCCAGACTCGACTACCTCGTCACGTTCCGGCTGATGCCCGCGGTCTTGTTCCTGACTCTGGTCGCACTGGTCTGGCTGTGCCTGTCCCGGGGCTGGGGCATCGCTCAGCGGCCCGCGGCCAGCACGCCCGATGTGCCTTCGCTGGAACGTGCCGCGGCGCCGGACCGATTAAGCCCCCGGCTGGCCCGGCAGGCGGCATAACCGGGCCGGTAAAACCTGGCCAGTGGCCACTATTCGGGTACTGTGTTGCCAGTCATCCTTGATCGGGCAAGAGCCAGCGGACCTGGCGTAGTTCCGCCATAACGGCACTCAGACCGGAAAGTGACGAGCAGGCAACGTGAGTTCCGCAACCGCCGCTGCCACCGGCACCGGCTCGTCGCGCCCAGAGCAGCCCGCAACGCCATCGAGGGCCAGCATGGCCCGTCCCCTCGCCTGGGTATCGGCGATCCTCATCGGCAGCTCGATCCTGATCATGATGGTCGCCTCGGTCTCGCACACCAGCCCGGCGGTGCCCGTCATGCCATGGCCGCCCGGGTGGCCGCCGCTGGAGATCGCCCGGCACCTTCCGGTGGCGGTGGTGTACGCGGCGCTGTGGGCCGCGGCGGTCCTGGGCGGCGGCGGCGTGATCGCCGGGCTGCTCGCCGTGTCCCGCGGGGCGCGCATACCCGCCTGGCTGCTGATCGCCACCGCGATCATCGCGGTCGCGATCTTCGCGATGCTCCCCCCGGCCGGGTCGACGGACACCGTCAACTACGCCACGTTCGGCCGGATCGCCGTGCTCGGCCACAACCCGTACGTGATGACCCCGAACCAGCTGCAAGCCACCGGGGATCCCATCGGCCAGCTGGCCTACCAGCTCTGGCGGCACCACGGCTCCCTGTACGGCCCGCTGGCCACTGTGGAGCAGCACGCCGCCGCCTCGCTCGGGGGGGTCTCGGCGGCGCGGATCGTCTTCTGGCTGAAGCTGTGGAACGCGATCGTCTTCCTCGGCGTCGTGCTCGCCCTGGACCGGATGCTGCGCTCCGACCCGGCCCGGAGGGCCCGGGCGCACCTGCTCTGGTCGGTCAACCCGCTGGTGCTGTGGGGACTGGTCGCTGCCGGGCACCTGGACGTGTTCGCCGCGGCGGCCTGCTTCTTCGGCCTGATCCTGGTGCGGCCCCGTCGGCCCGGCGCTGAACCGGGGTCGGCGGCCACCGGGCCGACGCCGCTCGCCGCGGCGGCCACCGGCGTGCTGGTCGGGGTCGGCGTGGACTTCATGCTCACCTACCTGCTGCTCGCCGCCGCCCTGGGCTGGGCGCTGCTGCGGCGGCCCCGGGCGCTGCTCGCGGCGGCCGCGGGCTTCGCGGTGGCCTTCGTGCCCCCCTACCTGTGGGCGGGCAAGCCGCTGCTGAACACGCTGGCGTGGCGCCGGGGCAAGGTCACCGCCGACAACTTCTACCAGCTCTTCGACACGGCGTACCGCCATGCCCTGCCGCCAGGCCCCGACCTGGTCGTGGTGCTCGCGTTCGTGGCGTTCGCGCTGCTGATGCTGTGGCGGCTGCCCGACGCCGTGCCCGACCTGGCCGCCATCCAGCCGGCCCTGGCGATCGCCATCCCCTGGCTGCTGATCTGGTACTACCAGCTGCCCTGGTACGACACGATGATCATCGCGCTGCTCGCGCTGTACCCCGCCTCGCGGCTGGACTATGTGGTGGTCGTGCAGATGATGGCGGGCACGTTCGCGCTGATGCCCGGCGGCCCGTTCGCGCCGCCGCTCGGCTGGCTGCGCACGTTCACGAACGAGACCCTGTCGGCAGGCGTGCCGGTGGTGCTGCTCGCGGCCGCGGTGGCGGTGGTCCTGCTGTGCGTGTTCAACGCCTGGAACATCGGCCCGCGCATGACCATCGGCTCGCCATGGACCGCCGGCCCGGGGCTTAAAACGAGGCAGCCACTGACCACCAGCAGCCAGTAAACACATCGAAGAGGGGAGAACGTGTGACGTCGTTCGACATCGCATCAGTACGGGCAAGGTTCTCATCGCTGCGTGACGACGACTTCGTGTTCCTGGACGCCCCCGGTGGCACCCAGACCCCCGACGAGATCGCCACCGCCATCGCCCGCTACTACCGCGAGGCCAGCGGCAACATCGGCTTTCCCTACGCGACCAGCCAGCGCATCGCAGCCCTGGTCGACAACGCACGCGAGGTCACGGCGCGCTTTCTGGGCTGCGACGGCGACGAGCTCGTCTTCGGCGGCAGCATGACCTCCCTGAACTTCACGCTGACCCGCACACTCGGCCGCACCCTGCAGCGCGGCGACGAGATCCTGGTGACCCGGCTGGACCACGACGCCAACATCGCCCCCTGGCTGGATCTCGCCGACGACCTCGGGCTGACCGTCCGGAGCATCGACGTGAAGGCGGACACCACCCTGGACCTGTCCGACCTGGAGCGCCAGCTCGGGCCGCGAACCCGGGTGGTCTCGTTCCCGCTGGCGTCGAACGCCGTGGGCACCACCGTCGACGCCAAGGCCGTGTCGGACCTGGCGCACCGGGCTGGCGCGCTGTCCTGGATCGACGCGGTGCAGTACGCACCGCACGAAACGATCGACGTCCGGGCCATCGACGCCGACGTGCTGCTGTGCTCGGCGTACAAGTTCTGCGGTCCGCACCTGGGCATCGCGTACGGCCGGCGCGAGGTGCTCGAGTCGTGGCGGCCCTACAAGGCGCGCCCGGCGCCAATGCAGCCGGTCGGGCACCGGTTCGAGACCGGCACCATGCAGTACGAGCTGCTCGCCGGGCTCGTCGCGACGCTGGCCTACATCGACAGCATCGGCGGCATCGCAGAGCTCGCCGCCTGGGAACGCCAGCTTGGCGAGCGGCTGCTGGCCGGGCTGCCCGAGGGGGCGCGGCTGTACGGGCTGCCCACGATGGACGGCCGGGTGCCGACGTTCCTGATCAACTTCCCCGGAGTCTCGTCGGCCGAGCTGTCGGTTTCGCTGGCGGACCGCGGCTTCGGCGTGTGGAGCGCCGACAACTACTACGCGCCCGGGCTGTACGAGCGGGTCGACTGGGGCGAGGCGCTGCGCATCGGCCTGGCGCACTACAACACCATCGACGAGATCGACCGCTTCAACGAGACCCTCGCGTCGCTGGTGGCCGAGCAGACGGCAGGCTCGGTGCTGGCCCGCGGGGACGACTCCCCTAAACCCCCCCGCGATTTGCACCCGTCGGGCATCTGACGATGGGTTCGGCCCCGGCCGGGCTGGTCCGGCGGACGATCACCCTGGCACCGGGGTCGCCGCTGCGCGGGCTGGCCGGGCCGGGGGGCGAGCTGTGGTTCGTGATCGCCGGAACGGGGCGGCTGGACGCCGGCACGCTGCGCGGCGCCGCGGTGGGCGAGGGCACCGGGTGCCGGATCCCGCCCGGCGCCGAGTACCGGCTCGGCGCCCACGACGGCATCCTGCTCGACGCCGTCGCGCTGCCCGCCCCTCCCGCGACCGACGCGGCCGCCCTGATCGCTGAGGAGGAACCTCGGCTGTCCGAGCTTGCCGCGTGCGAGGTGGAGCGGACCGGGGACCGCAGGTTCCGCGTCCTCCTCGGGCCGGGCCGCGGCTGCGAGGCGGCGACGCAGTTCGTCGGCGAGATCCCGCCGGGCCGGGCGCCCGAGCACCGCCACCCCTACGACGAGGTCGTGCTCGTCCTCGACGGCGAGGGCGTGGCGCACGCGGGAGGCAGCGACCGCGCGCTCGCGCCCGGGACCAGCGTGCACCTGCCGCGCGGCCTGCCGCACTGCCTGGAGAACACCGGGCAGCGCACGCTGGTCGTCCTCGGCGTGTTCCACCCGGGCGGCAGCCCGGCGGCGAAGACCGCAGGCACGGCGAAGACCGCAGGCACAGCGGACGCGTCGCGATGAGGGTCGTCGACCTCACCCAGAGCATGACCAACGACATGCCGGTGATGGAGGGCATCACCCCGCCGAGCTTCCGCGACCTCGCCGAGGTGGCCGCCGACGGCTACGCGATGTCGCAGTACAGCTTCGTCAACCACACCGGCACCCACGTCGACGCGCCCGCTCACCAGATCGCTGGCGGAGCCACGCTCGATGACATCCCGCTGGACCGCCTGGTGACCGAGGCGCTGACAATCGACCTGACCACGCACCAGCCCGGCCCGGTCGGTCTTGATGTGCTCGGCCGTTTCCTCCCCGAGGTGCGCCCGAACGACATCGTCCTGCTCCGCTCGGGCAACGCGGCCAACTGGGGCACCGACGCCTACTGGAGCGGCTGGTGCTATCCGGACGCCGCTGCCGCTGCCGCACTCGTCCAGGCCGGGGTCTCCGGCGTCGGCTTCGACGGCCCCTCGGCCGACCCGGTCGACAGCGTCGACTACGAACTGCACCACGTCTGGCTGGCCGGCGGCGTGATCATCCTCGAGAACCTCGCCGCCATGGACCAGCTGCCCGCCCGCTGCCGCATCGTCGTAGCGCCGCTGAAGGTGAGCGGCGCGAACGGCGGTCCCGCGCGGGTGCTCGCTTTGGTCGACGACTGACCGAGGAAGGACCACGGGCCTCCTTCGGCCGGGCCTTCGAGACCAGCGGCCATTCGTAGGGTCTGAGCAGGACGCGAGCGACCATGGGTCATACTCCCGTCGTGGCTATGCAAAACCGGCGGACGTCATTCGACGTGACCGCCGAACCTATGAAGGCACAGCTGGAGACGTTCCTCGACGAGCACCGGGCAGCACTGCGCAGCTGCCTGGATGACCTGACCGAGGAGCAGGCCCGGCGCCGTCTCGTCCCGTCGCTGACGACCCTGCTTGGCCTCGTCAAGCACGCAACCTTTGCGGAAAGGGTGTGGTTCGGCGAGGCCATCACCGGCCGGCCGCGCCAGGACATGGGCCTGCCGCCTCGCGCGGCTGATGCGTTCATCCTCAGCGAGCAGGATACGATCGAGTCGGTCCGCAGCGCCCACGACGACGCGTGCGCGGCGTCCCGCCGGGCCACAGCCGACCTCGGCCTCGATGACGTGGTGCACGGGCACCGTTTCGGCCCGCTGCCGCTGCGCTGGATCTACCTGCACGCCCTGCGCGAGTTCGCGCAGCACTGCGGGCACGCGGACATCCTGCGGGAGCAGATCCTCAGTGCCGAGGCCAGCGGCTAGACCGGTCACTCGGCGGCGACCTTGCAGCCCCGCACGGATAACCTCCTAGGCTGAACTGGACCGTGACGGCTCGCTCCAGGGAAGGTTCATGGCCGAGTATCCCCAGCTGCTGCACACCGTTCTCGACACCACGGACGTCCGCCAGCTAGCAGAGTTCTACCGTGAGCTGCTCGGGCTCCAGTACCGCCCGGGCGACGAGCCGCCCGCCGAACCCGCGCCCGATGATGCGGACTGGCTGGTGCTCGTGGACTCCACCGGCGCGCGCAAACTCGCCTTCCAGCACGTCAATTCGCTGACGCACACAACGTGGCCCTCGCACGAGATCCCGATGCAGCTGCACATCGACTTCACCGTCCCGAGCACGGCTGAGCTGGAAAGGCAGCGCCAGCGGGCGGAGGCTCTCGGCGCCCAGGTCATCTTCGACCGGACCGATGACCCCGAGGAGCCGCTCTACGTCTTCGCCGACCTCGCCGGACACCCCTTCTGCATCTTCGTCGCATGACGCATGCTCAGGCGGCGCGCCCTTCCGGACCGGACGTCCCGCTTCGGCCTCACGTTGCGCGAGGTGGCGGCTGACGCCACACGAGCACCCTGCCGACGTGGAACGCAGCCGGGCCCAGCAGACTCGTCAAGAATCGCGCAAGCCGGGAGCCCGGGCGGGTGACGGCAACGACCGCGGCAGGTCGCCAGGACCGAAAGGCCGACCTGATCGCCTCAGCCGAGGCGAGATCAGGGCTTCTTCGGGTCAAGGCGAGCCTGTTCAGGTAATTAGCTGCCGCCTCGGTTGGACCGATGGTGAACAGTGGTGCACCGGCCGAGTCTGGTGCGGAAAAATAGCCGCCGATCATCGACGCAGGCTCGCCGGTGTCCGCCTGCCAGCGCATGGGCGTGGTACGGCTGACCAGCGGAACGGGGAGCACGAGTACTCGGGCGTCCGGTGGCAGCCGCAGCTTGGTGAACGCCGCTTGCCAGCCCGCCGGGACCGGCGAGAGCGGCGCGGTGTGATACGGCAGCGGAATCAGCGGCGCAACCGCGAGGGCCGCGACCGCGACGGGAATGCTTCGCTGCCACGCTCCGGCCTGCGCTGTCGCCCGGCGCGCCCGGTCCAGCGAGAACGCGAGCGCGGCGCCGGCAGCGCCAGCCCCGACAATGCCGAACCGGCCCGGCAGCACCTGCGCCATGGTCGGCAGGCCCTGCAGCCAGTGGTAGGGCAGGAACGAGCCGGACAACCGAGACCCGCCGATGGACAGCGGCGCGCCGCCGAGGCTGCACAGTTCCAATACGGCACAGGTGACGGCCGTGGCGCGGACCCTCGGGTCGTGCCAGAAGCAGACCGCGGCGGCGATCAGCACCGCGATCAATGGCCACCCCAGGTAGGTAAGGACTTCCGCGAGCCCGCGGTAGTAATGCGCCGCGGCGGACGCGCTCGCTGCCGTGTGAAACAGCACGTTGCCCGACGGCTCGACAAAGAACGCGGGGTCGCCCGCGAACGAGCCGTGCAGAGTGCTGTGCTCGCGCAAGGGCCCGCGGAATTGCACCCACAGCGGGTAGCCGCTGATCAGCAGGGCGACCGCGGCTCCGGTCAGTAATCCTAAGGCGGCGGCGCCGGACCGGACCGGCACCAAGCGCGGATGGCTGAGCGCGATGAAGACCACCAGGACCAGCCCCGCGACGGCCGTGTAGACCAGCAGTTCTTCCCCGGTGAGGATTTGCGCGGCCGCCAGCACGCCCAGCCAGGCCCCGGCGCGGACCGCGCTGCGGAGGGTTCCATGGGGCCGTCGCCCGGGGTCGCCGCGGCCACGGCCATCCGCCTCCGGCCCGGTCACGATCCGCAGCAGCGCGTCGATGATCAGCGGCGGGAGCACCGCGAACACCAGCTGATAGTGACCCGTGCCGGAGTTCACCAGGGCCGGGGAGAAGCCGTAAACCGCCCCGCCAAGAGCCGCGGCACCGAGGCTGGCGCCCCACCGGCGAAGCACCCAGAACAGGGCGGCCGCCGAACCGGCGAAGCTCAGTGTCAGTACGAGCGTGAGGCTGACCTGCGGGCCCGCGAGCAGCGTGACCGGGGTCAGGAGCATCCCCGGGAGCAGGAACGCGGTGTTCCACATCAGGTTCACGCCCCGCGGCGCGCCGAGCGCGGTGGTGAACAGCTCCGGGAGATGCCCGTGACCAATCGCGGTCGCCGAGTAGCGCATGAACCAGGCGAACAGATTCACATCCTGCCGGTCGCCGAGCTGCATGCGTCCGGCGGGATCCAGCCACAGCCGCCCGGTCATGGCGACTGCGGCGAGCACATAGCAGCCCAGCACCAGCAGTTGCGCCGCACCGCCGCGGGGCTGCCGGGGCTCGGCGACTGCAGGCTGCTCGATCGTCGAGGGTACGGCACTCACCGTCAGCCTCCCGCTTGGCCGCGGAATATAGGCAAAGTCACCCTACGCGCGACAAGCCCGGTTTTCTGCCCAGTCCCGCCTTGTGACCGCCTGCCCGGTCGGCGCGGGCCGGCTAGGCCGAAGACCGGCTCGGCGTTGCCGTGCAGGAACAGGCTCGTTGTCTCGTCGTCGAGTTCCAGACTGGCGAGGTCCCGCACGCAGTCCGCGGCAGGCCAGGCGGGATGGTTCGACCCGAAGAGCACCGTGCGGCGGCCGTGGCCGCGAAGGCAGCGGCAGATTAATCCGATTTCTCGCCGACGGCCCGTTGGATACGCTCGGGGCGTGTATCCGACCGCCCATCTGCTGGCATTCGCCCTTCTGTCCTTCGCCCTGATCATCGTGCCCGGCCCGAACGTGCTGTTCGTGGTCAGCCGGTCGTTGCAGCTCGGCCGGGCAGCGGGGGTCTGCACCGCCGTGGGCGGCCAGATCGGGGTGTACGTGCAGGTGGCTGCCGTCGCGTTCGGGATCGGGGCGCTGGTCGAGCGGTCCGTGGCCGTGTTCACCGTGATCAAGCTGGCGGGCGCGGCATACCTGATCTACCTGGGCGTGCAGGCGGTGCGGCACCGCCGGTCGCTGACCGAGGCGCTCGGTGCCACGGTGGAGCGGAAGACGCCGCTGCGGGTCCTGCGCGACGGTGTCCTCGTCGGCGTGACCAACCCCAAGGTGATCGTGTTCTTCGCCGCGGTGCTCCCGGAGTTCGTGGACCGAGCGGCGGGCCACGTGCAGCTGCAGATGCTGCTGCTCGGGGCGATCTTCATCGGCATCGCGGTGATCTCGGACGGCACCTGGGCGCTCGTGGCGGGCACCGCCCGCGCCTGGCTGGCCCGCTCGCCGCGGCGGCTCGAGCTGATCGGCGGCACCGGCGGCCTGGTCATGATCGGGATCGGCGCGAGCCTGGCCATCACCGGCCGCAAGGACTGACCGGCCCGCCCCGGTCTGGACCCGGCCCGCCCCGGTCTGGACCCGGCTTGCCCCCGGTCTGGACGAGGTCAAGTAAGGGGGCGGTCGAGATCTCGGGTGCCGAGCTGTCGATTTCCTGGCTCGCCGTTCGTCTTAGTGCGTGACTATCTGCTGGTAGCGACGAGGAGGAAGCGATGAAGTACGTCATGCTGATCTTTCAGGGCGACGCGCTCGAGCGGCAGGCAGCGCTGCCCGAGGACGAGCAGAAGCAGGTCTACGCCGACTACCAGGGGGTCAACGAGACGCCGGGCGTCACCCCCGGGCTGCCTATGGGCCTGGCCGAGAACGCGACCACCGTGCGGGTCGAGGGCGGCAAGACCCTGACGACGGACGGCCCGTTCGTCGGGATGAAGGAGGCCGTCGGCGGCTTCTTCATCATCGAGGCCGACGACCTCGACGCGGCCATCGAGGTGGCCTCCCGCGTCCCTGCCGCACGCTATGGGGGCGCCGTCGAGATCCGCCCCTCGGAGGTGTATTGGTAGCGGCGCTCGAGCGGGTCTTCCGCGAGGAATGGGGCCGCGTTCTGGCCACCCTGATCGGCTTCCTCGGCGACTTTGACCTCGCCGAGGAAGCCGCGCAGGAGGCGTTCGCGATGGCAGCCGACCGGTGGCCACGCGACGGCGTCCCCGGTAACCCGCACGCCTGGCTGATGCGGACGGCCCGGAACCGGGCGACGGATCGCATCCGCCGCGAGCGGGCCCTCACGGCCAAGTACGCCTTGCTGGTCGCGGGCAACAGCGCGGAGGTTCCGATGCAGGCCACCACGTTTCCGGACGAGCGCCTCGAGCTTATCTTCACCTGCTGCCACCCGGCGCTCGCGGTCGAGGCTCAGGTTGCGCTCACCCTGCGCGCTCTCGGCGGGCTCAGCACCGACGAGATCGCCCGTGCCTTCCTGGTGCCGGAGCGCACGATGGCGCAGCGGCTGGTGCGCGCCAAGCGGAAGATCAAGGCCGCCAGGATCCCGTTTCGCGTGCCGCCGGCTCATCTGCTCCACGAGCGTCTCGACGCCGTTCTCGCGGTCGTCTACCTGATCTTCAACGAGGGCTACGGCGGCCGCGACGAGCTGGCGGCGGAGGGAATCTGGCTGGGGCGCGCGCTCGCCGAACTGCTTCCGGACGAGCCCGAGGTTCACGGGCTGCTGGCGATGATGCTTTTGCACGACTCGCGTCGCGAGGCGCGGTTTGGCGGCGGCGAGCTCGTGCTGCTCGGCGATCAGGACCAGTCCCGGTGGAACACCGAGCAGATCGCTGCTGGACGCGCCGAGCTCGACCGCGCTCTCGCCCTCGGCGGCCGCGGACCCTACGTGCTGCAGGCCGCGATCGCCTCGTTGCACGCCGAGATGCCGTGCGACTGGGCGCAGATCGCCGCGCTGTATGGCGAGCTCGGCCGCCTCACCGGCTCCCCCGTCGTGGAGCTCAACCGCGCCATCGCCATCGCCGAGACCGAAGGCCCCGAGGCCGGCCTGCGCATGGTCGACCAGCTCGGGCTCGACGACTTCCGCTACCTGCATTCGACCAGGGGCGAGCTGCTGCGGCGTCTCGGGCGCACCGACGAGGCGCGTGCCGCCTACCGGCGGGCGAGACAGCTCACCGATGACGGCGCCGAACGCCGCTTTTTCGAACGCCGGCTAGCGGAACTCGCAGGCGGGACACGCCCGGACTAGCCCCAGCCTGGCCATCACTGGCCGCAAGGACTGGCCGAGTGGTGCGGACAGCGCACGTAGGTGACCGTCATCGGGTTGTTGAGGGCGTCGGTGACCGGCTCCGAGATCGGCGGGCTCGGCGCGCTGTAGAGCACCCCGGGCGCGGGGGCGTTGCCGGGGCCGCCGGGGTTGTACAGGGGCTTGTAGCGGCCCGTTGACGGGATCTGCACGGTGGTG